>WNGQ01000888.1_pt1 | contig 52014 bp, 53 predicted proteins | sample 5407661 | NCBI WGS metagenome assembly WNGQ01 (sample SAMN13153382, study PRJNA577476) | soil metagenome | isolation source: 60 cm soil or saprolite under Garry oak tree replicate 2 | place: USA:California | collected 2016-06-15 | reverse complement strand
ATTCGACCGTGCTCGCGCTGGAACGCGGCCGGATTCTCATGTCGCAGCATGACGCCGCGGAGCATCTCTTCTTTCTGATTTCCGGCGTGGTGCAGTTTTACATTCATTTTCAAGGCGTGGACGATCTGCTCGTCGGGACGATGCGCGAGCCGGGCGCGCTGCTCGGCTGGTCGGTTTTCCGGGAGCCCTATCGCTACACGGTCACCACCCGATGCGAGGAGGACTGCCAGGTCATGCGGCTCCCTCGCAAAATCATCATGGAACTGGTGCAGACGCAGCCGCGTCTCGGCTACTTGCTGCTGAAGCGGGTCGCCGCGACCCTCGCCAATAGACTCGAACAGACGCGCGATATTCTCGTTAGGCCCGCGGCCTCGGGCGGGATGCCGAAGGCGGGCGCCTGATGAAATCGACCACCGAACTCATTCGGGAATCGCCGTTCTTCGAGACCTTCGCGCCCGAAGACATCGACGCGCTTGCCGCGCACGCGGGAATGCGGAGCGTCGCGGCGGGCGGGGTGATCCTGCGGGAGAACGATCCGGCGGAGGCGCTCTACATGGTTGTAGCCGGGCAGGTGCGGCTCTCCTTCGAGACGCCCGAGGCACTCACCGGACTGCGCACGTCAGAAGAAGATCGCATTCTCATCCGGACGCTGACGGAACCGGGGCGCGTCATTGGGTGGTCGGCGATGGTAGAGCCATATCATTATCGCGACACGGCAACGGCCATCGAGGACACCCACCTGCTGGTATTCGAACGCTCATGGCTGGAGCGGCGCGCGGAAGAGTTGCCTGAGTTTGGAGTGCAACTGATGACGCGCATCCTCTGGGTGCTCGGCAACAGGCTACGGGAGGCGCGCATACGGCTCGTGGCCAGCCGCTACGAGGAGGAGGCGCTCGCCATTCGCGCGCTACTCGAGGAAAGCGTCTCCGAGCTCAGCGTCACATCGCCCCTGCACAAGCTGCCCATCTATCTCGAGAGCAGGCTAACTCTGTCCGATGCCTTTCAAACGCTCGAGCTCCTCCGCAACCACGGCGACCCACTCGAGGCCAGTCTCGCGCGGATGTGCCTCGAAATTCTCAAAAACGTCCGCAAAGAACTGGACGTCTATCGCCGGCTCCAGCAAATCTACGAAGCGGTGAGCGCGGCGCCGGAAGACGCGACGCCAGAAGAGGTGAGGCGGCGGTGCTGCGTGGAATTCTGCCGGCTGTTCGAACGCCTCGATCACATCATTGAGGGTGAGGAAAACCTGCCTGCCGAGACCGGGCACATCTTCGTCATGAACCACCTCGCCAATCATCCCGAGAACACGTTGCCGAACGATTTCCAGCTCACGCTCGACACCCACTTTGTCTCCTGCATGGTGCTCAGCCCGAAGTACGGCGAGCCGCCGGTCCGCGTCATTCGCAAGTCGAACCCCCACGAATACGGCCACCAGAAGTATTACGATCGTCTGGGATATATCTATGTTTATGCAAAACATGTCGATGAAGATGAAAGCAACCCGCGGCTACTGGCTGAGCAGCGGCGGCGGGCTTTCCTCGAAACCGCCGCGCTCTGCCTGCGCGACGGTCGGAACCTAGTGATCTGTCCCGAAGGCGCATCCACCTCGACCGAGCGCTCTCCGCTGCCGTTCAAAGCGGGGGCTTTCCGCCTCGCGGTTTTCGTTGATCCCGAACCGCTGATTGTTCCGGTGGTGGTGGCGCATTTCGATCGCAAGATCACGCGGACAACACTTATCGCGCGCGTGCACAAACCCTTCCGCCTCTCCGATCACGTTGCGAAGCCGGTGCAGGACGAAGCGCTCTTCGCGTTCATCGCCGAGTTCGGTGAGAAAATGCATGCGTGGGTGCGCGAGGCTGCCGCTCGCGCCACGGCCGGGTCGGTACCTCGCACGAGCGTCTTATAGCCCGTCGTCGAAGGATTAGAAATTGAATAGTTAGGGAACAACCGCGTAAGGCCGCATCATGTCGTTATCTTCGTGTTCGAGGATGTGGCAGTGATAGACGTAAGTCTGAGGCGCGGTAACGCCGGTGGGTAGATCATACTTAGCACGGATCGTCGTGAACTCCCCCGGGTTGGCTTTGACTGTGTCCTTGAAACCGCGCTCGGTCGGATCAGGCGGTTGCATCGGTCCCGTGGCGAACGGAGTTGGATCGATTCCGCCGGGGACGCCATTCGGGCCACCGTAGGCTTCCTCATAGGCCTCCGCGTCGAATGGCGTTCGCCCGACCACTTGGAATTGGACGAGGTGGTTGTGGAGCGGGTGCGTGTCGCCAGTCAGGTTGATGTAAACCCAGTCCTCAATTGTCCCGACCTGCGGCGTTTCTGTTATTGGGTCCTCGAAGTGCGCCGCGTTCAGATTCAGGAACCATTCGGCTGTCTCCGCGCCGACCTCATTGAGCGTGATGTAGCGCGTGACGGCTGGATCGCCAAGGTTGGCGGCGCTTCCGGGCAAACTCGATGGAATGACGCTTGGTCCCGGCTGCGTGACGGTTCTTCCGACACGGAATTGCATCACCTGCGGCAGTTGCGGTGCTGGATTTGAGACTGGACTCGGCGGCCTGTGATTCATCAGCACGAACCTTGCGCCGGCAAACCTGCTGAAATCGACAAGCACGTCGGCTCGCTCGGCCGGAGCCAGTACCAAACGTCTGGTTCGGACTGGAATATCCCACAGGCCGGCATCGGCTCCGATCTGCCAGAAGTCTAAGCCGCTGATGTCGAGGTTCAGGATGCGAGCATTGCAGCCGTTCAAGATCCGGAACCGGTACATGCGCGGCTCGACATTGAGGAATGGCCAGACCTTGCCGTTGACCAACATAACGTCACCGAAGTACTCGCCGATCCAAGTTACGCCTTCGATTTCGCTCGCCGGGTAGAGAAACGTTCCATCCAGATTAAATTGGCGATCCTGTATAACGAGCGGAATTTCGTACGCTCCGCCGGGAATGCCTATCGGATTCGGCTCAGAGCCCGTATCGAACTCGTCGCGGAGGACATACGCCGCGGCTAGTCCGGCGAACACGTTCAAGCGCGTCGCGCCGAGCGCGTGGTCATGAAACCACAGCAGCGTGGACGGCTGCTCATTTGGATAGTAAACGGTCTGCGTGTCACCCTGGCCAAACCCGTTCGGTGTGATTGCCGGATTGCCGTCGCTATTACCCGCCACAATAGCGTCATGCAGATGCGTTATCATGCGCACTTCATTGCCGAGCGGGGTTAAACGTGTGTCGACCGGAATCCAGTCGGGGTAAGTCTCAGGAAGCTCATTGGTGTAGCTGACATCGAGCGGCGTGCCGCGCTGCGCGACTATCGCCATCCCAAACGAACCCGCTTGCCCCGCAAGTCCCGAGCCGTCGTCGTAGGCCCAGAAGGGCGTTGGCGGCAGGTTGGGATGCAGTTGTCGTGCAATTTCCCTCTGCGTGAATGCGTACTGGTTCGTTCCGCTGGGCGTCGCGACCACGATTCCGTTCCCTGGCACGGGCAGCCGCTGAATGTATTTTGTCAGCACGCTGCGCGCTGGTCTGTCTGCGTACGCTTGACGCACTGTCCATGGCAGGGCCAGAGCAGCGCTGGCTCCTGCACCACATTTGAGAAAAGATCGCCTCGTTACGCCCATAATTATTTCCCTCCTGTTTCGATGTGTTGAGGGGCGGAGACCACAACGGTGACTTGGGTGGCTCAGAGTGTGGCAACGAATAGACCTCTCTGACTACGCATTTTTACGGAAAATATTCCGCGGCGTCTTCGGCTCCGCGTTTGATGACTGTCGAGCTTCTGCTCGAAACCCAGTGGGCGTCTGCCGCGTGACCTTTTTGAATGCGCGATTGAATTGCGACAATGATTGAAAGCCTACGGCGAACGCGATCTCGCTGACGCGCTGGTTCGAATCTCGTAAAAGAACGCGCGCTTTGCCGATACGGGTCCGGGTGACGTATTGGACGAAGTTCACGCCTGTCACTTCCTTGAACTTCTCGCTCAAGTGGTTCGGGCTGATGTGGACCGACTTCGCGACCCGCGTCAGCGACAGCTCTTCATCCGAATGCTCGTCGATGACCTTCCGCGCTTTCCAAATTTCAACGGCTTCGGGCCGTTCGCGGGTTCGGATGGTTGCCTGCCCATCCAGACTCGTGCGCGGCGTTTTCATCACACCACAAACAAAAATGGCGGAGCTCTGATCGCTCCCCGCCGTTTGGCAATTGTTTAGCCAATCTTGCTATTCGCCGAAGATCCGCATAGCAATTTTTGCAAAGAAAAAGCCAACCGCTGTGGAGCGCATTTCTCGCGGCTATCGCATCCTTCATCGTGGAAGAAGCGGTTATGAAAACAGATACGGTTCTAACAATGGATGAATATTTCGCTGCGTGTTGTCCGGCTACCAAGCACCTAAACCCACCGGCTGACAACGCCCGTCACATTCAGATAACAGGTGAAGTTGATACCCGGAGCGAGGAGCACGGTTGCAGATGCGATCGGTGGGGCCATCCGTGCCCAGGTTGTCTTGAAGAGCGGAAGCCGAAACTCTGCGCTGCGGCCGACGAGCTTCGTCTCTAAAACAAGTGAGGTAAACAAAATGGAATACATAATTGCATTCGGCGTGGTCGCGATGATGGCGCTGTATGTCTTAATCCTCGGGCAGTGCCTGCGCGGCGCGTAAATGCCCGATGACGCTCAAATCAACTCTAGCGCACTAATCAGTTGTTTGCGTGGTGAGGCCGATGACTTGCACCGCGGTTTACCGTGAGTTCTGCGATATCCGAAATCAGTTTTGGCGGGAAAGCCCCTCGCAACGCATTCAGCACCGCCAGTACGTCGATAATTTCTTGGCTAATTGCTCCAGCTACCGGAGTTAGATATCCGGCGGCGGCGAACATCATACCACCAAGGCTCAACAACATTCCACCGACGGCGCTTTGCAAAGCAATAGAACGCATTCGGCGGCTGATGTGCATGAATTCATCCACTTTTTTCAGCGAATTTTCCATTGCCACAATGTCAGCCGCTTCCGCGGTTACATCGCTGTTCCCGATCGCCATACCTACCGTAGCCGCCATCATCGCCGGGGCGTCGTTAATGCCATCGCCAACGTATAGCGTTTTCGCGTGTGCAGTTTCCTGCCTAACAATTCTAAGCTTCTGTTCCGGACTTTGCTCCGCATGAATTTCGCTGATACCAACCTCCTCCGCGAGATAACGCACTTCCGATTCCCGATCGCCGGAGAGGATCATGATCCGTTTGAACTGATGTTTCGGTCCCAGGTGCTTAATGAAGGAACGCCCTTCTGCGCGGGGCGCGTCCCGCAATCGAAATGCCGCTGCGAATCGCCCATCGATCACAATGACGCATTCCAGTCCACCAACGATCGGTGGAAGATGGTCGGCGCCCGGTACCTTTTCGGTGATGAGTTTGCCACGGCTGGTAATTTGAACCTCATGACCACCGACCGTTCCTCGCAATCCCTGGCCGGGAGGCTCGCTAACCCGGGACGCTTGCTGGAGCTGAAGCGCTTCGGAGGACGCCGCGGCAAGAATGGCGCGAGCGAGCGGATGTTTCGAATACAACTCAAGGCTCGCCGCGAGTGTAAGCACTTCTTTCTGTTCGAAACCCGGCGCGATAAGTTGCTGCGTCAACTTGGGCTCGCCGTAGGTCAGCGTTCCGGTCTTATCGAAGATTGCAGTGCGACAACTCGCGATTTGTTCAAGGACCGCTGGATTTTTTATGATGATCGAACGTCGCGCGGCCAGAGAAATCGAGCCGATGATCGAAACCGGAATGGCAATCAGCAACGGACAGGGCGTGGCGATCACAAGCACAGCAAGAAAGCGGACGGCTTCGCCGCTGATGACCCACGCGAGCAGCGCAACGCTGACTGCGACTGGAGTGTAAATCGCTCCTAATTGATCTCCGAGCCGCCGTAGATGTGGTTGGTTTTGCTCGGACTCCCGCATGACCTCCATGATTTTGGCGTAGCGCGAATCGACCGCACGGCGCGAGGCCCTGATAGTGAGAGCGGACTCACCATTCACGGCGCCAGAGATGACGGCGGATCCAGTAGCTTTTGTAATCTCGAAGGGTTCGCCGGTGAGGAACGCTTCGTTCATTACTCCGTGGCCTTCAATTACAGTTCCGTCCACTGGAGAAATGTCGTGCGGATAAATAACCAGGGTGTCGCCGACCGCGATGTCATCGAGTGCTACGTCGCTGATCACGGAGCCTCGTTTTCGATGTGCGATGCCGGGCATCCGTTTTGCTAAAGCCCGCAAAACCGAAGATGCGTTGCGCAACGCGTGATTTTCCAGGGCCTCGCCACCGGAAAGCATCAATACAACGATCGCGCCAGCTAGGTATTCGTGGAGCAGGACGGAAGTAACAATTGAGATTCCGGCAAGCAGATCGGAGCCAAATTCCCGACGTAAAAGATTTCTGGCTAGTTCGTAAACGAGAGGAACACCGCCAAAAACCAGCGCAGCCAGAAGCGGGATTTGGGAAACTCCGGGAGCAGCGCGTAGCGCGAAACGTAGAATGAGATGGACCAAGATCGCAGCGCATGAAAACGCAGCGATGACGCTGGTCCTGCGACGATGTATAACGGTGACAGATTCCCAAAATCGGCTGGTTGGCGGCTGGTGTCTCAGCTTTGGGGCCGTAATAGCCTGAGCCATCGTGTTCATACTATCCGGGACAGATCACCGCCGAGTCGAGGCATCTGTTCGCACCTTTGGAAACCTCTGGCGTTTTAGAAACGGGAAACTTTCTCGAAGCTCCGCGGGCCGTGGTTCTCTTCTTCTCGCGTCTCAGTCCTCACGAGCAATCGGAGACCTTTTCACCGCGATCGCATCACGAAAATTTGATTAACCTCGAGCGCGAATCGGCGTGAGGCTAAGCACTAGAATCTCGGCATGTCGCGGCTGCCAGCGATGAAAATCCACGCGGGCGTTTGGGTGGAGACGACGGCAACAAGCAAAAACCGTTTAGATTAATCCGGTGCGAAGCTTCGGTCCGGTCAAATCCATCTCGACGCGACATTCTCGCTCGCCTGCCGCATGAGCGCGGCGTCGCTCATCATTTGAATGTCTCGACCGGAGAGGACTTGTTCGGTATTCAGGCCAACTTGTTCCGCGAGATGCGCGGCGATTAAGACGTTGTCCCCGGTAACGATCTCCAATCGAATGCCGAGGTCCCGAAGTTTGCGTAACGTTGATTCGATACCGGTTTTTGGCGGATCGGACAACGCCACGAGTCCGAGAAAAATCATCCCGGTTTCGGTCTCGTGATCGATTTGGGAACACTCAATGCCGCACTTGCGATAGGCCACGGCAATGACTCGGCAGCCTTGGGAACTAAACCTGCGCCATTGCTCCTCGATCTGATGGCGCGCGGAGTCAATGGCGGCCTGTTCTCCGTCTGACCACTCGACTCCCGAACAAATCTTCAAAATCTGAGGCAATGCACCCTTGGTGATAAGAACGCGATCGCTGGAACGTGGAGAGCAGAGCTCCGCGACGCTGGAGAAACGGGCTTGCGAAAGCTCGCCGGTTTTTTCAAAAAGAATGCTCAAACGTTTTCGAGCGAAATCGTACGGAAATTCATCCAGTTTTTTCCAGCCGGTGCAACCCCGAACACCTTCGGGGCTCGCCCGAAGCGCTTCGTCGATGGGATTGATAAAACCGGTTTCGTTGGCCGCGTTGAGGTACGCATAAAGCAATGTCTTTTCGCTTCGGTCTCCACGGGCATCCACCGCCGCGTGAACGTCGATCCTGCCTTCGGTGATCGTACCGGTCTTGTCCGTGCAGAGCACATTCATGCTTCCGAAGTTCTCGATCGCAGCCAAACGTTTCACGATCACCTTCTGCTCCGCCATGCGTCGTGCCCCGTGAGAGAGATTGATCGTGATAATCGCTGGAAGCAGTTGCGGCGTCAGCCCAACAGCAAGCGCTAGTGCGAACAAAAACGAATCCAGCACCGGTTTGTGCAGGAAAACGTTAAAGCCAAAGATTGCGAGCACGAGCAATAGCGTGATCTCGGCAAGCAGATAGCCGAACCGCCTCACGCCGCGTTCGAACTCCGTTTCCGGTCGGCGTAAGCGCAGACGGTCCGCGATTTTACCGAATCGCGTGTTCCTGCCTGTAGCAACGACCTCGGCTTTGCCCCAACCGCTTACCACATTCGTACCGAGGTAAACTTCCGCTCTGGCACTGTCCTCCCTGGAGCGATCGGCCGCGTTTTTCTCGACTGGAAATGTTTCACCCGTGAGAGCGGCTTCATTGACGAATAACTCGCGGGCTTCGAGCAAACGGCCGTCGCCGGGAATGATCGCGCCAGCGGAGAGCAACGTCACATCTCCGGGCACGACCTCCGCCAGCGGAATGATCGCTTCAACGCCATCACGCAAGACGCGCGCTTTTGTCTCCACCAATGCGCGCAACTTTGCAACAGCATCCGTGGCGGCGTCTTCCTGCCAGAATCCAAGTACGCCGCTCGCCAGCACAATTGCGAGAATCAAGATCGCATCGGTGCGATCCTGTAAGAATAGGGACACGATCGCCGCACCGATTAAAATGAGAATGATCGGGCTCTTAAATTGGGCGATGAAAAGCGCCAAGGGGCCAGTGCGTCGTTGGTTGCGTATCCGGTTTTGCCCAAGCTCGCTTAGACGTCGCCGGGCTTCTTCGCTTGTTAGACCAGCGGCCACAGCGTCAGCGTTATGAGTTTCGTTTGCGCACTTCCACGCGCATCCGGCTCAGTTTTTCGTAGAGATGGCCTTTGCGTCGCAGCGGCCACCATTCGTAAAGGAAAATTTCCATGGGGCGCCACATGGCCACCCAACCGGCGATGATCAGGCCTTCTCGAAGGACAATCGGTAAGGTCCCTGGTTGACGGCGCAGCAGTTGGCTCGTGATCATACACCCAGCGAGAAACGTCAGGCCGATGACGAGGCTGGTGCGGCCTTGTTTGAGGAGATGGCGAAACTCCAGGCGGTTCAGCTTGGCGCGATAGCCAAAATAATTGTGCACAGCGGTTTCAAGCAGATGCTGCGTGTCGCCATGCGGAGGAAGCTGGTTCACATGGACGACCAGCGAGATTGGGTCGTGAAGTGGAAATTCCCGCGCCCAACCGACGATAAATTCCTCCGCGTCATCATCGAGGTCCCTCTTATGGAACGGCGAAGGATCCATCGAGTTGAACAGCTGCTCGATTCGATCGACGAAAACTTCGATTCGATGAAGCGATCCCTTGTGTGACTTCAACTTGAGAATTTAGTCGAATCGCCTTGACGACAACGGCACGAGCTCTTTGCAAATGCCATGCACTTTCCGGACGCTTTCCTCTGGCAAAGGTCCATTTTCGCTTAGTGTGCGAATTCTGCGTATTCCATCGAGCAGCTTCACAACAATAGGACGAGCCTGGCTGTCATTGCTCATTGTGAGAAGTTGTTTCTCCAAATAATCAACCAGCTGGGGTTGGTGAATAAGTCCGGACTGCTCGGGCGAGTATTTCTGAAGCACCAACGCAGATAATGCTTCGGTGCCGCGCAACCATCCGCCAACACTTACCAGTTGGGCAAGCTGTGTGCTTTTGAGTTCAATCATCCCGCTTTCAATATCTGAAAGCACACCGTCCCATTCCTGTCGCGCTGCCGTCCATTCGTTCTTGTCCGCAAGTTCCATAATGCTGCGACTGCGCCGAATCGCGCGCTCTTCCACCCCGAGTCCCCGTGCCAGCGACAGCACGGCGCGACCGAGATTCTTCACTTCAGCTGAATCTTCCGCTTCCATTGCGATAAAACCTTCGGCTATGACGACCCCAAGAAGAGTTGCAATTTGCGCCTGATCGCCATGCGATTTCCAGCCAGCCACCTCGGGACGCTTTACAGCGCGCCAGTTCGCGTCTCGAAATTGATCGAGAGAACGGAATATCTCTTTCGGCACCGGCACGGCGACACCGTGGACCTCCCTGGCTTGCGGAGACAGCTGGGCGTTTTGGTTGGAAGATGTCTGACCAAATACGGGCATGCCAGCAACGGCCAGAAGGAAAACGCAAAGCTTCGGCGCAGACACAACGAATTCACAGCCCACTGGGGAACGTTTCTTCCACTTCACCCATTTCCCATTCAGCGGTTCGCCCAAGCGGTTCAACAGCGCGAGTATGATCCTAATGCAGGATGGCGTCGAATTGATCTGGTAAGCGTGCATTAAAACAGTGGCTGATCAGTTCCGTTTGTGGATACCACTGCAATGGGGCGTGGCGTTTCGTTCCATCCTAATCAGCCGGCGATAGCATATGATATTTGCTGCGCTCCAGAATCGGACCCTTCGTGGTGCCGCTTAGGAACTGCACGACCACTGGATTCTCCGACTGCCGCATGTGCTCGGGCGTTCCTTGTTCGATGATTTTTCCGCGATGCAACATTGCCATCCGCGTGGCCACGTGAAACGCGCTGTCCATCAAATGCGTGACGATGATCGATGTCGTTTTCGTCCTTTTCGTAAGATCGATAATCAGTTCATCGATCAATGCGGCTATGACGGGGTCTAGGCCTTGGGTCGGTTCGTCGAAAAGAATCAGCTCCGGCTCCATCATCAGAGCGCGAGCCAGGCCGACGCGTTTGCGCATACCGCCGCTTAATTCGAATGGCATCGATTTGTCTTCGTCAGCCAGCTCGACCATTTCCAATTTTTCATCGACTAGCTTGTCGATCTCGGCGGGAGTTTTATTCGTCAGCTCTCGCAGCGGCAGCGCCAGATTTTCGCGCACCGTGAGCGAACTTAGTAACGCCGAATCTTGATAGACCATCCCGATCCGCATACGAACTGGCTCTAGTTCGTGGTCATTCATGTGCGAAACCTCGTGTTGGTTAAAAAAGACGGAACCTTTGTTTGGTTTCAGAATGCCAAAATCAATCGCAGAATGGTGGTCTTGCCCGCGCCACTTTGCCCGAGGATGACGAGACGCTCCTGGGGAGCGACGAGCAGCGAAATATCGTCGAGCACTTGGTTACCACCGAAGCGCATGCTCACGTCGCGCAGCACGACCACATGTCGCGCCGAGGTGGTCCCGGACTTGGCCGTCGCTACCGCGTGTGTCATCCGCTGAAATGCGACTCACGAAACTTATTTGTCCGCCGCCGCTCCGGAAAGATGTTTGCCGCAAGCTTTCGATCTTTTCTCGTCAGCGTTTTCCCTTTCGATAATCTTCGCGCCTGCAGCTGCAGGGCCGCCCGGCGCGTTTTGGCGCCGCGCGCTTTCGCGAGGTTCGCTGCTCTGATTTTCGGATGCGATGGCACGACCAGAACGGAACAAGTTCCATGCCGCACCACTTTTTCCGCGATGCTCCCCATCAAGACATGTTCGAAACCGGTCAGGCCGTGTGTTGAGGTAATGATCAGATCTGCGTCGTGGTCCTTGGCAACGGCGCAAATGTCCAGTACCGGCGAGCCGTCCGTGAAGACCGTCTCGAATTTTACGTCCCCGAATTTTGCTAACCGCACAAGTTTTCGCATTTGGCGCTCGGCATTTTCACGAGCGGCCTTTTGCAAGCCCGGAACGTTATAAATTGCAGCGTCCTCGCTTGAATAGATGTACCCGAGGTAGGTGGCATGGACCAAAATGACCCTGGCCCCAAATTCATTTGCGAATCCGATGGCATACTGAAGCCCCTCGCGGGAGCAACTCGAAAAATCTACCGGCACGACGATCTTACCGATCAAGAGCGATGTTCCAGCTCTTGACCGTTTCTTTTTGTTTCGCACCACAAACACTGCACAGGGCGCATGCTGAACAATGCGTTCCGCCGTGCTGCCCAGAAACACATGCTTGAAGCCCGTGTAGCCATGCGTCGGCGCGACGATCAGATCCGCGGGAATTTTCAGCGCCAGATTGCAAATTTCGTGAAATGCAGAGGCGCCTGTTCCCAGGTGAGTTTGGTCGCGTGGGGACAATCCAGCTTTGCTCGCGATGGCCTTAAGTTCTTCAGCCAACTGTTTGTTTCGATGTTCTTCAAATGATTCCGGCAAGAAGCCCGATGAGATCACCGGTCCCATAAAATCAGCGGGATATTGCCAGTGATGAACATGTAACAGATGGATGGTGGCGCCAAAGCGCTGTGCCAGGCCCTTCGCAATTTCAATAGCCTCAATCGACATCTGCGAGAAATCGATTGGCACCAGAATATTTCGGATCCTCACTTTTTTCATGTCTTGAAAATGAGTGATTTCGTAAAGGTCAGCATGTCATTGTTTGTGAAAAGTAGTTCGTTTCTTGTGCAGCCAACCAATGCTCCATGGCATTACCAACGCATTCCGGATAATTTCGAGGTTTTGAAATCTGAATGCGACGTGGTCAGTTGCGCTGACCGACTTGCCCTTTGATCGCGCTGATGGATTCATTTGTTCGTCCACTTAATCCAAATAAAACATGCCATTCGCGAATCAGGATTCGGGCTGATAGCGGCTGGGAACAACCAGGACTGAACAGCTGGCATAGCGAATGACGTGTTCCGCCACGCTCCCGATGACCGCGTGCTTGAATCCGGTGCGTCCGTGAGTGGAAGCGACGATGAGATCAACGGCGGGCTCGTTCGCTGCGGCGCAGATTTCGTCCACTGCGTGACCCGGGAGCATTTCGGTTTGAACGGGCAGACCACTCAAAAACTCCATCTGTTTGAGTGCGTCCATTTCCTGCCTAGCTGTTTCTTCCACCGCTTCGACCAGCCCGGAAAGACGGACGCCGGCGCGGTCAACGAATACATAATTTGTGTAGGGATAGATCGCGTGAAAAAGACGGAGCGTGGCACCAAGCGTCCTTGCCAAAAACGCAGCGTACTTCGCTCCCGCGAGCGCACATTCTGAGAAATCTACCGGAACTAAAATCGTGCGAACCGTGAACACTTTGCTCGCTGATTTCGATTTCTGTTTTCGCTTTCGCGCAACAAGGACAGGACAGGGGGCGCCACGGGCGACTCGTTCCGCTGTGCTCCCCAGAAGAAGATGTTTCAGTCCGCTATGGCCGCGCGTTGAAAGAACGATCAAATCAGCATTAAGCTCGCGTGCTAATGCGATAATCTCCTGGTATGGCCGGCCGCCGCGAATATGACAATTCTCCGGGCAAAACGACTCCACACGTTTCCGATGAATGCCAGCGAGCTCCTCATTAAGGCGTTCGATCGTTTCGGCTGATTCCAGTAACAGATGAGCCGCGCCCGGTTTCGAAGCAGCCTCGTCAGGCGGGTGCACGTGCACAAGATGAATGGCAGCGCGAAACTGTTTAGCCAGCGAAACGGCGTAATCGAGCGCCTGCATAGACGCAGGCGAAAAATCGAGCGGGACTAGAATTCTCTCAATCTTGAACGCTCGCTGCGGACTAGAAACCTGTGTGGAAGCCTCCTGTGTCATCGTAAATTCTTAAGAAAACCCTCGAAAAGCGAGTTAATCGCTGAAGGTCGCCGGGCGCATCAAGCGGAGCAAAACCAGGAGCGACCAAAGCAAATGCCAGCCCCCAATCAACGCGCCGACGACGAGACCGACTTTGTTCGGATTAGTCATCGAATCTGCATCGAAAATTACGTAACTTTCCGCCGATGATTCGCAACGAGCCGCTTGCGAAACTCGCTCGGCGATTGGCCAAATACGCGCTTAAACATGCGATTGAATTGCGTGAGCGATTGAAAACCAACGTCATAGGCGACTTCGCTGACGCGCCGATTCGGATTCAATAGCTGCGTTCGCGCGTCCTCCAGCCGGATACGCGCGACGTAATCAGTGAACTTCAAGCCTGTTGCTTTGTGGAATACTTTGCAAAAATGAAACACGCTAGCTCCCGCGACCTTCGCCACCGCGGTTAGTGAAAGCGATTCCATTTTATGTTTGTTGATATACTCACGCGCTTTTTGCACGAGCAACGGCTCGGCGTTTTGTTTTTCTAGAACGATTTGGTTCGTCAATGCTGAGAGTTGCTCGGCGAAAAACGTGAGCAGCCGCACGATGGCGCTATATTTATCCTTTGGAATAATCGGCGTCGCCTCCCAGGCATTGCGGATGGCGCCCTTAAAAGGCACACGGCATTCGGCGAGCTTACCCGCGGCCCGCGTTTTGTCCGCTTGAATGGCTGAGCGCCGCAACACCTGACCGATTCGGAGAAAGCCGATCGTCTGCTCGCCCAGCCGCACCGGCACAGCAGTTTCCGTCAACCCGAATGGACAGGTCTCAGTCCGCGGCGTTGTGCCGGTATGCTGAACGATCTCGGCGTGCGATTGCAAACAAACAGCCAGCGTGGCGGGACGTTCTGCCAGCATCCTGCAAAACGGGTTTTCGTTTGTCTTGTTGTGATGCTCGTGCTGCCAATACTCCAGCGGCCGCAAAGCCAGCGGCAGACCAGTCGCCTTTGTAAACACGGTCTCGTAGTCGCGAAACAGGCGCGACCGGCACAACATGTCGATCAGTTGCTTGTTTTGAGAGAAATTCCTCGACGAAGTCTCGGACATAACCAAAAAAGATCCCTGATTTCGACTCCATAAGCATATGGCCCGACTGCGTAGCTTTCAATCCGCGATTACAAGCTCGAGCTTTTCGCCATGCGCATCCATCGCCAGCATCTTTTTCCGGGCCGCTTGCAACCGCCGCAGCATCACCGGAGCCATCCGTTTGAAAAGCTGATAGCCTAACGACGGATCCCGCTCAGAATATTCTCGGAGAATCGTTCCATAGAAAAAGATGGCTTCCGTCGGTTCAACGGCGCGCGCGGTGAAATTCCAGACGTAGGGCGGAAACATCCAGGACCAGCCGAGCAAATCTCCATGGCCGATTGTTTCCACAATCACCGGCTGTTCGAAGTCGTCACTCGACTCGAGAACGACCTTACCGCTCTCGATTAAATAAAACCGGTTTGCCAGTTCGCCTTCACGCAGAATCGTTTCGCCCTTTTTAAAATGTGCCGCTATTGCGCAATCGGTCAGGAGCGCCAGCTGCGTGCGGTTCATTCCCGCCAGGAAGGGGTGGAGCTCCACGCGCGTAGCCATTGGCTCGGGTTCTATTTTTCTTCTCTTTTTTGCCTGGATTTCGGTCTCTGTTTTCATTCAATCGCTCCCTTCTAGCTCCTTTGAGGATTGCTTACCCAGCGACGCAGGTGGCATGTCGATCCCGCACGAAAATTCGAGCGGGCCATACCGATGCTGGCATGCGGGATGTGGAAAGCGCTCACGCGTTCCATCGGTCACCTTTGGAAGCCGATGGCTCTCTGCACGCCTTTTGAGTGGGGATTTCGCCTTCATACTACTCAAATGAAATCGTGTTCTTTTTCGCGGACGACCAGTACCGGGCATGGCGCAGCGCGTGCGACCCGTTCAGCTGTGCTGCCAATTGCGAAATGCTTCCACCCGGTGAAGCCATGTGTGGCGATCACGATAAGATCGACATCAAGCTCTTTGGCTGCTTCGACTATCTCGTGCGTTGCAACTCCAGTGCGAAGTATTGATTTTGTGCCGGCGACGCCAACCGCTTCGGCTGAATTCGCCAGATCGCGTAAACTTTTCTGCGCATCAACCAATTCCTCCTCCGGGGATGCCGCCGCAGACGGTCGCTCGGCTAGTGTCAATGGGGTCTCCGGTTCAAGGACATGCAGCAGTGTAATTTCGGAATTTAGTCCTTCCGCAAAGCGAAGCGCATAGGAAAAAGCTTTCCTGGATGCGGGCGAGAAATCGGTCGGCACGAGAATGTTTCTGATCGCGATCGCTGCACGCTCGCGACTCGCCTTTGGGGTAACCATCTCTGCTTTCATTTGAGAGAATGATTGCGTATTATAGTGGGTGCGCTTTGCCGCGCTTGGCAAACGCTGTGCGTTTCTTGTCTCTGTTTTCATCAGCTGCACTCGTTATCGGGCAATCGCTGAAGGTGATCTCGCCTGGATATTTCAGGCAGGAATCCGGTCGCCTTCCTTTTCAGGTACCAACAGCACAGCGGACAAGACACCACGGGTGCCACCGGTCTGTGGTGAGGGCGATGGCGAAATGGCTCCAACTCATAAAACCGAGCGTAGCGGTCGCGCAACCGAGGCCTGCGACCGAAAGCTTTCCCAACTTTTCGTATGATATTCTGCGTTCTCATGATTGAATCTTGATCGCACGACGGCGGTTTGCTCCGCTGCAGTTGCCAAATATTGTGCGTTTCTTGCCACCGCGTTGATCGACAAGACCGGCAGGATCGAGAAAATCTGGCGCGGCAACATGTGGAAGCGCCGGACGAAGTGATCGAGGAGATCAAGCAGCATGGTGAATAGAGACCACGTCTTCACTCTCGGGATCGAGGAAGAATTCCAGATCATCGATCCGGAGACGCGCGAGCTGCGTTCCCACATTCAGCAGATTCTCGCGGACGGAAAGATCATTTTGAAAGAGCACGTCAAGCCGGAGATGCATCAATCGGTAGTTGAATTAGGGACAGAAATTTGCGGTGACGCGCGCGTTGCCCGGCAACAGGTTACTAATCTTCGCAGCGAGCTTGCAAAACTGGCGGCGCGCAACGGACTAAAGATTGCCTCCGCTGGCACCCATCCATTCTCACATTGGATGGATCAATTGATTACAATGGACGAGCGATACGCGACGATCGTGAAGGACATGCAACAAATCGCTCGTGCAAACTTGATTTTTGGACTGCACGTCCATGTGGGAATTCCCGATCGCGAAGAAGCGATCGACATCATGAACCAGGCGCGTTATTTCCTGCCGCACATTTATGCACTCTCGGTGAACTCACCGTTCTGGCTGGGACAAAACACCGGTCTCAAAGCGTATCGGCAAATGATCTTTGAGCGTTTTCCGCGCACCGGGATTCCCGACGCGTTCGAAAGCCTCAGCGAGTACGAGGATTATTTGAAGCTACTTGTCTCGACCAACTGCATCGACAACGCGAAGAAGATTTGGTGGGACGTCCGGCTGCATCCATTTTTCGACACTATCGAGTTCCGCATTTGCGATGCGCAATCGCGCGTGGATGACACCATCGCGCTGGCAGGCCTCATGCAAGCCATCGTGCTCAAATTGCAAAAGCTGCGATGGCAAAATGTCACGTTCCGTAGCTATCCGCGTCGTTTGATTGACGAAAATCGCTGGCGCGCATCGCGCTACGGCTTGGACGGGAAGCTAATCGATTTCGGCCGGAAACGTGAAGTGGACGAGCGCGAGTTGATTCATGAAATGTTGGAGTTCATTGGCGCGGAAGTAGATGAATTGGGCAATCACGCCGAGATAGCGCATATCGAGCGGATCATGCGCGAAGGTACAGGTGCCGATCGCCAGCTTATGGTCTGGGAACGCACCCAGGACATGAAAGCCGTGGTCGATCAGATCGTTGCTGAAACCAACGAAGGTTTGGCTCTTTAGATCGGACACCGGCCAAATTAGCGTCGCATTGGGAAGAGCGACGTGTAACTCGAAAGACCGCGCACATATTGCGCGCGTTCGAAGGCACTTGGGTCCGGGCAATTCTTTTGACTCATTCTGCCTTTGATTTCGCTTAACGAACCAAAGCCATGGTCCTTCAGCCATGCGGCGGTCTCCATCTCAATTTTCTGGATGTGCGTAATACCATGACGCATAAGAGCGCTGCAGAGCATCGTTACGTCTGCCCCGGCCAATACCATCTTTATCACGTCGTGCGCTTGATAAATGCCGCTGGTCGCGGCGAGGTTGGCGCGAATTTTTCCGTAGAGAATCCCAATCCAATGCAACGCCAGACGCATATCGGCGGGTACACTCAATGTAAGGTTGGGCGTTACCTCCATCTTCTGGAGATCGATGTCAGGTTGGTAAAACCGGTTGAATAGAACCAGCCCATCCGCGCCGAGCGCGTCAAAGTGATGGGCCATATTCGCAAAATTGCTAAAGTATGGGCTGAGCTTCACAGCCAGCGGGATCTTGGTAGCAGCTCGCAGGGTCCGGACAGTATCGATATATGTCTCTTCGATCGTGCTCCCGGTAACATTCGATTGCGTCGGTATTCTATAGATGTTGAGCTCGATCGCGTCAGCCCCCGCCTCAGTAATCTGACGTGCATAGCTGATCCAACCGCCGACGGTTGTGCAATTGAGACTCGCGATGATTGGAATTTTTACATCGCTCTTCGCCCGCCTGATGTGCTCAAGGTACGTGGTCGGACCAACGCGACATTCTGGCGGAACAGCTTCGATTTCCTCCTCAAACAATGAATGCAAAACGACCGCGGACGCGCCGGCTTGCTCCATCTTTTTAACTTTGTCCAAGTCCTCAGAGAGCGGTGAAGCCGATGGGACAAGCGGGGTGCGCAACTTCAATCCCAGGTAGGTCGTAGTGAGATCCATAAATCACTGTCACGCGCCGCGTGTCGCCATCACTATATCGCAGTCATCTCTTTTCTGCGATCGTCTTCGACTGGCTTCAATCTTCCGTATCCTCATGTCCGACGACCACCGTAACGACCAGACCCAGGACGCTGACCACCGCCATCATTCCCAGGACCGCTGGGACGCCGAATTTAGCTTTTAGGATTGGCAGGACGAAAACGCCGAGAGTCGCTCCGATTTTAGCTACACCCGAAGCGAAACCGCTGGCGGTACCCCGCAATTGGGTCGGAAACAGGATAGGCGCAAGAGTAAACGTGGTGGAATTAGGTCCGGCGTTCATTAACAAGTTGAACAGGATGAACCCGGCGAACACCAGCGGAATGTGTCCCGCGCCTGCCGGAGAATTCGACTGGCGAACGGCGATCATAAGCAGCAACATGCCGAAAGCCATGCCCGCGAAACCGATGGCCTGCATACGGATGCGTCCGAATCGCGGCACAGCCCAAATTCCGACAAGAAAACCGAACAGCAGAAACAGATCGATTGCGCCGCTTCCTCTCGCGTCTGCGAAGTCATGGCCGGTGACGCCGACTCCCTTAGCGGAGGCATCAATCGCGCCCAGGATAATCGGAGTAAAAAGTCCCACGCCATAGGTAGCGATGTCCATCAAGAACCAGGGAACGGCGACCAACACCGTACGAGCTCGATAGGCGCGAGAGAAAAGAATCGCTATTCCAGGTGATTTCGGTGGCAGGACCGAATTTGCAACGCTCGGGTCTCCGCTATCGCTCGTAATTTGTAGCACTGCTTCGCGCTGCTCAGGCATGATTCGAAGTAACGCCTGCGCCGCTTCGGCAAATCTGCCTCGAGTCATTAACCAGTGAGGACTGTCTGGTTCCGAAAGACGCAGCAAGAAAAAGAGAATCGGTTTCAGCGGCGAACCATTCAGCAGTGAGGTCAGGCGTTCCGATGGCGTGATTTCGACCAATGTTACCGCTTCTTGCCGCGCTCCGCTTTCTCCCCGTCTTTCGCCTGATGATATTCACGACGAATTTCGGACAGGTTCACAGTTGGTTTGGGCAACTGCATGTCCATCTCTTCCATCTGCCGGACGATGATCTGCGAAATAGCCAAATCGCGAAACCACTTATGATTCGATGGAATGATAAACCAGGGAGCACGCTCGGTGCTCGTCTTGTTGAGCACGTCTTCGAAGGCCCCGACGTAATCACCCCAATATTCGCGTTCCTTATAATCCGAGTCACTGATTTTCCATTGACGAGCAGAGTCATCCAGTCGCTTCTTGAACCGAGCAAGCTGTTCCTCTTTCGAAATGTGCAGGAAGAATTTGAGAATTGTTGTGTTGTTTTCGGTCGTGATTAGCCGTTCAAAATCGTTGATCTGATCGTAGCGTTTCGACCAGACCTTTTCGGGGACCAAGCCGTGGACTCTTGCTACCAGCACGTCTTCGTAGTGAGAACGATTGAAAATCGCCACTGAGCCCTTGGCAGGCACGTGCGGATGCACACGCCAGAGAAAATCGTGCGCCAACTCCTCCTTTGTCGGTTGCTTGAAGTTAACAGAGACACAACCCTCCGGATTCATGCCAGTCAAAACATGGCGAACTACGCCGTCCTTACCCGCAGCGTCGAGTCCTTGCAACACAATGAGAAGCGAATGCCTGTTCTCCGCATACATCAAGTATTGCAGCTGGTCCATTGCCTGCAGGTTTTCCTGAATCTTTGGCGAGGCCGTCTTGTGTGATTCATGTTTGCCATGATAGCCGGGATCAAAATGTTTTAGCCGGATCTTGGACCCGGGCTTCACGACAAGCTTTTTTCCGTAGTTAGACATGTTATTCTCTTACTCCTAACTTAGCGCACTGCTTCTGGCCCACGTGTCATGGGAACTCGAAGCGGCTGGAAAAGCGATCTCTTCCACGAGCGAGCCGGGTCCAGAACTCCATAAAGCCCCAGTTTGACGACGTCCTGCACGACCATCCAAACGAGGTTGTAAGCCCAAACAAAGCCGATGATCCTCCAGGGAAGTGGCGGCACCAGCCAACCCTGGCTGCACATGAACACCGCCGCGATTTGGGTCGCGACAATTGCAAAGAAGAGCCTGAGGTTTGGATATGGTGGTTTCCACAAAGCTACCCGAGTGCGAGTCACGAACAACATGAGGTGGCCACCCGCCACGAGCTGGAGGAACATCATTGTCTGCAGCTGTGGATGATCGAGGTGGTGAAGAGTGTCGCCCAGGTAGAGCAAACCAAAGCTTTGAATGACTCCCAGTAAACCCAGTACGGACGAAGTCACCAACACACGGTCCAATTCCCATTTGACCGGTTGAGGCGGCACGCTGGCATTATCGAAAGCGATAGTGTCCGCGCATCGACTTGCTCCCATTTTCCACTGCGAAGCACGCGCGCTCTTAAAGCCAGAGAATTCTTCAAAGCGTCGAGTGCGTTGGAAGCTTCGTGTTCCTCCCAGAACCCTAACAAGGCGTTGAACAATAGAAGCGAGGTAATGATCGTAAGATCTCCCAAGTCTCCTACAACCAGTGCCATCAGGGCCGCAGCCTCGATCATCCATGGTATGGGTCTCCAGAAATAAGCAAGGAAGGCCGAAAGCGCGCTTTTCTTTTCCTCGGGCAGCGCATTTGGTCCGTATTTACTCAGACGCTCCTGCAGTTGTCCCGGATTCAGACCGGTCTTGGGATCAGTCCCAAGCTTGATCAGAATTTCGGCAACGGTGGGATTAGCGGATCCTCCGACATCAGACACTGCCATGAACAACTCCTCGGCTCATTCGGTAGGATGATGTGATAACTTGTCCGGTCTTCGAAGACTAGAAAAAAGCTGGTAGCAGCGATGCCGAAATGCGCGCCTCATAACGACGCGGCCGTCTACATCGCCTTGTAGTCAACCGTAATCGTACGATAAAGCAGCGCGCCGTGTTGCGCAGAGAAATAAAAAAGCTCCAGCATCGTCGCGCCGACCATCCATTGATAGCCAACCAGCGTCTGGATGACGTCGGTGTCAGTGTCGCGGGAACGTGACACGAGTTTCCCCGTCCCGTACTTCTCGTCGAAGTATTTGCGAATTTCTCCCATCCGCTGGTTGTAGCGTTCAACCGACCAGTCCGGGTATTCGTATTGCAACTCCACCGCAACGAGCGCTCTCTGCTTAAAAGTAAACAGTGTGCGCTTTAAACCAGGATGGACCAGCCCTTCCACTGTCCAGACGTCCCGGTTCTCCTTTTTCTCCCGCGAAATAATTTTCGCTTTCGCGCCGTGCAGCACCGCTTCCACATGTGCCATCGAGTCATTCCAACGAAAGCCGAACGGCGGCAACAGCTCATCGACGGAATACGCCTGTGCCGCAGAGAGAAAAAGCGCAATCGCGCTCGTCAAAAGAATTCGGCGCATCGCTCGGTCACAATTAATAATGCAGTTCGCTTCCCAGTTCGTCATTTTTGGTGTGCCTCGCCCGCATTTGGTCGGCATCCCAATGGCACTCTGAAGGTCGGAAAACTGCGTGCACGGGTCAATTCGGTCAAATCGAGAGTAGCACCCATGGGGATGTGGATGGATTGATCGCTTCGCTACAGCGACCGCTTCTGTCACGAACAACTCCGCGCCGAAATTCTTTTTTGTTTTCCCTCGGACACGCGCGTTTCTGTTTTCTAGTCAAGAAAATTTTTGTTCGTGATCAAAAATAAAATTCTTTTTTTTCATTTTTTTTCTTGTCGATTTTGAAAGCGATTTCTAGTCTCAAGCCCGCTGGCGAGGAAGAAACAAGAGCGCATGTGAATAAGTTGTGAACATTTCTGAGAAACTTTTAGCAGCAAGAATGAACGAGACGAAAAGTCTCCCGGAACAACGATGCAACGCGCAAGTCTGCCTGGACAAATTCAACGGCTCGCTAAAGCGCGGCACAGCCTGTTTTCCCTCGTATTTACGCGCTTTTGACAGTTTTCTTCAGGATCCCCGCAAGAAGTTACACTGGCGATCAGCTCGATGTTGCCCGGGTTTTACCGGGCGATTTTGCGCTGTATCAGCGAGTATGGCGATCGTGTAACACTGTTAACAAGTCTGCTATGGACAAGAAATGCGCACAGCTGTGGCAGCAATTATCAGCCGCGCTCAAGCCACAGATTAGCTCCGATAGCTTTAAACGCTGGTTTTCGGCCGTCGAACTTGTCGAAGCGAAAGAGAAATCGCTCACACTTCGTGTTCCAAACAACATCTATCAGTTTTGGATAGAAAGTAATTACATGCCGGCACTGCAGACCGCGATCGTGACGACATTCGGCGGCCCGCGCCCCGTAAAGTTCTGCTCTCCGTCTGGAACTAGCATACAAATGCCCGCCGAGGATGCCGCGCCGCCGGAAAAAGTTTTTCCGGAGCCGCCCGTCGAGCTAAAATCAGGCGCGACCGTGCCCGGACTCAATCCACGGAACACGTTCGAATCTTTCGTGGTTGGTCCGAACAATGAAATTGCGCATGCTGCATCCCTCGCCGTGGCACAGGCGCCCGCACGCACGTACAACCCGCTGTTCATTTATGGCGGTGTCGGTCTGGGCAAGACCCACCTGATGCAGGCCATCGGCCAGTATGTCTGGGCCAAGAAGAAAAACGTGAAGGTGATTTATGTCTCCAGTGAACTGTTCATCAACGAGTTCATCGACGCGATCCAGCACAGTAATCTGGTCAAATTCCGGAAGCGCTATCGCCAGGTCGACCTTCTCCTGATTGACGACATCCAATTTCTCGGGGGCAAAGAGCGTTCCCAGGAAGAATTTTTTCACACATTCAACACCCTTTTCGATGGACATAAGCAGATCGTCCTCTCCAGCGATCGGCCCGCTTCCGAGATCGCAAATCTGGAACACCGCCTGGTGTCGCGCTTTGAATGGGGACTCACTGCTGAGCTTCAGCCGCCGGACATCGAAACTCGTATGGCGATCTTGCGGAAAAAAGCGCGCGGCATGCAGATCAAATTGCACGACGAAGTTTTTCAATTTCTCGCCAGCCGCATTCGCACAAACGTGCGCCGGCTGGAAGGCGCGCTGATGCGAGTCGCATCGTTTGCGTCACTCAGCGGCAAGGAACTGACGCAGGAGGTCGTGGAGCATTTGCTAAAAGATATTTTGCAGGAGGAAGGACGCCACTCCGTCACGATCGAACAGATTCAACGGCGCGTAGCTGAACATTTCGATGTCCGCGTGGCCGATATGACAAGCAAGCGGCGCCCGGCCAGCATCGCCTTTCCGCGGCAAGTGGCGATGTATCTCGCGCGCGAGCTGACCAAGGCGTCCCTGAATGAAATTGGCGATGCATTCGGGGGACGCGATCACGGCACGGTGTTGCACGCCTGCAAACTGGTAAAGAAACGAATGGCCGAACAAGACAACCTTCGCCAGACGATATCCTTCATTGACAGTTCCCTCCAACGTTGAGCCTCGAGTGGTGCGTTTCCAGCTTGCGATTCCGGCTACCGCAGCTACAAACTCGCCACGGGACGAGTCCGTCCGACTGGCGGACTTGCCTCGACATTGGAGAGATTGGGGTTGCCGAATAAAACCCAAAGCTTTACATCTTAGACCGTCATAATGAAATTTAGTGTAGCGAAAGAAAAACTGCTCGAAGGTCTGCAGCAGGTTCAAAACGTCGTCAGCACCCGCACTACTCTTCCTATCCTTTCCAATGTTCTTTTGCAGGCGCACGGTGACGAAATTCATCTCACCACAACAGATCTTGATGTCGGTGTGCGCGGCAGTTGTGAAGCGGACGTAGAAAAAGACGGAGCCACCACCCTCCCTGCTCGTCGCCTCTTCAACATCGTCCGTGAACTGCCTTCGAGTGAGATTCAGATAGATGTTAACGGAAAAAACGCCGCCTCCATCCGGAGCGGCCAAAGCTTTTTCAAAATTCTCGGGCTGCCCGAGGAAGAATTTCCACCGCTGCCGAAATTCGAGGACGCGAAGGTTGTCACGATTCGACAAAAGGATTTGCGCGACGGACTGCGCAAAACTTCCTATGCCATATCAACGGACGAGACTCGCTACGTGCTCAATGGCGTTCTGTTCAGTTTCAAAGACAACAAGCTGACGCTGGTCGCGACAGACGGCCGGCGGCTTGCCATGGTCGAAATCGAATTGGAATTCCCGCGCAGCCACGAGGCGGAGTTTATTGTTCCAACGAAGGCGGTAACGGAATTGCAACGCCTGCTTGCCGATGATGGCGAAATCAAGGTCAGCATGGGCAGCGGGCAGATCGCTTTTGATCTCAGCAAGACGCTGCTGGTCTCGAAACTGATCGAAGGCAATTATCCAAACTATCGCCAGGTCATTCCGTCCGAGGCAAAAGAGCGAATAAAACTCGAGCGCGAAACGTTTCTAAATTCGCTGCGACGTGTCTCGCTGCTTGCCAGCGACAAATCGCATTCGGTCAAACTAAGTTTCAGCAAGAACAACATCGATATTACCGCTACCACTCCGGAGGTCGGCGAAGCCAAAGAATCGCTAGCGGTTGCCTACAAGGGTCGCGATTTTTCCATCGCGTTTAACCCCGAATTTCTCATGGCGCCGCTGCGCGCGCTGACCGAGGACGAAGTCTTTCTCGATCTCATCGACGAGATGAGCCCGGGTGTATTGAAAATTCAGACTCCATTTCTCTACGTCCTGATGCCGATGCGCATCAGTTCGTAGGCGCGATTTCGCAAAGGCTGTAGCCACCGGCCTGTGGCCGGTCCACTTAAGCGCTGCTTATTACACTAGCAAGACGGCCCGCAGGGCCGTGGCTACAGTGCTTGGGGTCTGTTGATTCGTCCCCGCTCACGATACTCGCCGAGGCGGCATTGCGGATTGCACCATCATCAGTTCGGTCACGTTCTCCGGGGTCAGCAAACCGACCAGGCGCTTCATCCGATCCAGTACGGGCACTGCCGGGCAATTGCACTCCTGCATGATTCGGAACGCATCTTCGAAACGCGTTCCAGTAGTCACCGTGGGAATATCCCGGCGCATCACATCGCCCACGCGAAGCGCGGGATCGTTTTTGCGCAACGCAGCGATCAGATCCTGACGCGTCAACAAACCGGCGATGCCGCCGGTGTCATCAACGACTGGAAAGTCGTGCTGCGAAGTCGCAAGCAATGCATCGACCGCTTCTTGCAGGCTGGCGTCTCCCGAGAGCGTGCGAAATTCCCGCACCATCGCGCTGGAGACCGGAAACCTGCGCGAGACATCTTTCATCTGCGCCAGGGCTGCTTCCTGGGACGCACCGATATAAACGAAAAGCGCGATGAAGAGGAGAAACGGATTCCAAAGCAAACCGATGAAACCAAAGATGAATGCAAAACCCTGCCCGACGTTCGCAGCGACCTGTGTGGCGCGCGCATAACTCAGCCGCGTGGCGAGCAGAGCGCGTAACACGCGCCCACCGTCCATTGGAAATGCCGGCAGCAAATTAAAAAGCACCAGCATGATGTTAATCGTCAGCAATTGCGCAACGAGCCCCCCGCCTTCGATGCTCGAGGGATTCAGCAACGCTTGCGAACCGCCCGCGACGAACAAACCAAGTGCGATCACCACATTCACCAATGGCCCGGCCACTGCGATGATTAATTCCTGCACCGGCTCCTCCGGCATGCGTTCCAGGCGCGCCACACCGCCGATCGGCAGCAACGTGATGTCCGGCGTATTGATCCCGAACGCTTTCGCAGCGAATGCGTGCCCGAATTCATGCAACACTACGCAAAGGAAAAGAAGCAGAATAAATATGACGCGACTCAACGCCACCGCGGAACCGCCTTGCGCGTAATAGCCGAAGGCCAGCCAGGCAATCAGCAGTAAAAAGGTAATGTGAATCCGCAATTGAATGCCGGCGATGCGAAAGATTGGGAGAGACCAGCTCATCTAAGTCAATTTGCTCCGGTATTGAATCGCGCGCCAGCGGCGATTCGGCAGTTGGAGTGATGGAGTATTGGAGTAGTGGAGTAATGGATTCGGTGGCTTCACTACTCCATCACTCCAATACTCCAATGCAGACATTTGATGTGACGATCGTCGGCGGCGGCCCGGCCGGATCGAGTTGTGCAGCATTTTGTGCTCTGGCTGGTTTGCACACGCTTGTCCTCGAGCGGGAAAGATTTCCTCGAGAAAAAGTGTGTGGCGATTGTTTAAATCCATCGAGCTGGTCTGTATTGGAGCGTCTCGCACTCACGCGGCGGGTTTTGGGTTTGCCTCACTCCAAACTTACCTCAGTCGAGTTCATCGCCATCGACGGTCACAAGGTCATTGTCGATCTTCCAACTGGAGACGATTGCGAGATTTCGGTAAAACGCAGTCTCTTCGATGATCTTTTGCTGAGACGCGCTCGCGAAGTTGGCGCGCTGGTTCGCGAGGAAACAATCGTCACAGCGTTGGAACACAATGGCGATTGGAAAATTGCGACTGCCACCAGCGAGGATTTTCACGCCCGGGCATTAATAGCCGCAGATGGACGCAACTCCACTGTTGCAAGGCTGCGCAATTTACTGGCGCGCCCTACGCGCGAACGCGTCGCATTGCAAGCGCACATCCTGCTGCCCCAGAAGTTCGGCAAGCGCATCGTACTGCAATTTCTTCGAGAAGGGTACTCCGGTCAGGCTCCAGTAAACGAAACCGAGCTCAATCTTTGCCTCGTGGGGACGCCGCCGACGATTTCCAGGCTGCGGCAATGGGCGCAAAGCCATTTCGAAATCGCCGCCAATCAACCCTGGCGCACCATCACCCCGCTCACACGTGCGCCCGTTCCCTGCACCCACGAAAATCTTCTTTTCATAGGAGACGCTGCCCGCGTAGTAGAGCCATTTACCGGCGAAGGAATTTATTACGCGCTTCGCTCAGGGGAACTCGCAGCAGGGGCGATTGCGAAAATCGTCAAAGGCAAAGATCGACAGTTAGCGCTGCGAGAATTCGCTCGCGACTGCGCCGAAATGTATCGGGGAAGACTCTGGATCAATCGGCTGGCACGGGCGGCTGTTCTATCGCCTCGGCTGGCATCATTTTTTATTCAAGCTGCGCGAGTTGAACCCATTTTTGGCTCGCTCACTACAAAGATCGCCACACCTAAGTTGTAGCCACGACCCTGTCGGTTGTCCGGGATAGACGTGCCTCAGCAAGGAGCTACAGGGATTGCCGGGCCGCTTTGACCGTGTTGGACATCAGCATCGCAATGGTCATCGGCCCAACGCCGCCCGGCACCGGAGTGATCGCGCCTGCCTTTTTTGATACTTCGTCAAACGCCACGTCACCGACCAGGCGATAACCACGCTCGGCCGCTCCGTCCTTGATGCGATTAATCCCAACGTCAATGACGACAGCGCCCTGGCGCACGTGACCGGCTTTGACAAATCCGGCGCGACCAATTGCCGCGACAATAACGTCGGCCGAGCGAGTAGTCTCCGCGAGATCGCGACTACGTGAATGCACCACGGTGACTGTGGCATTGGCGTTTGCATTTTTCTGCATCAGAAGCAGAGCCAACGGTTTGCCTACGATCATGCTGCGGCCAAGAACCACGACGTGCGCGCCGTTAATGTTGATCTTGCTTTCGATCAGCAAACGCTGCACCCCAAGCGGCGTGCAGGGGACAAAGCCGCTGGGATCATCGAGCACAAGTTTTGCGACGTTTTCCGGATGGAATCCGTCCACATCTTTGCGTGGATCAAGCGCGCGCACGATTGCCGCTTCGTCGATATGCGCGGGCGGCGGTGATTGCACCAAAATCCCATGGATGGTCGGGTCGGCATTCAATTCTTCGACACGTCGCAGAAGCTCCGTTTGCGTGGTCGACGCCGGCAACTCCAATTTCACCGAATGCAGCCCAAGCTCGCGACACATTTTGTCTTTCGAGCGCACATACGCGCGCGACGCCGGGTCGTCGCCCACGAGAACCACGGCAAGGCCCGGCGTGACGCCTTTTGTTTTCAGTTCCGCAATTTCGCGACGAAGGTCGACATAAACTTTCTCCGCGATCGCGCGTCCATCGATGAGGTTGGGCATAGTGAGCAGGCAATCCTGCCAGCGAGCGCCCGACGTGCAAGTGAGCGTTATGTCAATCGCGTTAGCGCATTTCAATCAGCGACATCATGGTGTTCTGCAGGGCCAGGCGTTCCCTTTCAAATTCCTCCGGGCTACCGGTCGCTCCGACGCGATGCGGCTTGCCAACCAGCACGCGTACTTTGGCGAAGGGTCGCGGCACAATGAACCGGTCCCAACTTCCCAGGCGCCAGCAATGCGAAAATTCCAGATTCATCGGCAACACTGCGGCACCTGATTTCTGGGCAAGGAAAATAATCCCCGGACCAAGTTCGTAAGCCGGACCCCGCGGACCATCCGGAGTAATCACTACATCGCGACCGGACGCGAGCGCCTCCGTCAACTGAAGAATCGCGCTTGCTCCCAGTCGAGAGCTCGACCCGCGAACCACATCGTAGCCAAAACGGCGGATTGCGTCCGCGAGCAAGTCGCCATCACGACTGGGACTAATGAGCGCTGCACCGTGCCGATTGGGTAAAAACCACCGCAAAACTAATGGAAAGATAAGCAAGCGATTGTGCCAGAGCGCGCCGATATAATTTTCCGTCACCGGTTTGCCGACCACGCCCGCTCGGTCGTCGACTTCATAACGCAGCGTACGCGCCCAAATTTGCAGCAACCAAAATCCAAACGCGATCAACCATCGCGCAAGCCAACGTTCGATCTTCAATTTTTCTTGCGTTTCGTCGAGACACTCTTCTCACCCCATCGATATGTGTGAGCGCTGGGCAGCCCAATCTGGTCGAGAATACGCCAAACCACTGTGTCAACGACTGCGGTTACAGAACCGGGACGACTGTAGAACGAAGGAATCGCCGGCAGCACAATCGCTCCGGCCTCGAGTAACGTCACCACGTTGCGCGCGTGAATCAAATTCCACGGTGTCTCCCGCGGGACGACAATCAGCTTCCGGCGTTCCTTCAGGAAAACATCGGCGGCTCGCAACAGCGCACTATCACTCGAACCGGAGGCGATTCGTCCCAACGTAGCCATCGAACAAGGGACAATCACCATCGCGTCGAAACGCGCCGAGCCGCTGACGAATGGCACGTTCATGTCGTTTTCAGAATGGTGCGAAACATTTGATGGGATCTTGAAATCTTCGAGTTCCTGCTTCGCAACCTCTTTTGCGGGCGCGCTCATGACCAGATGAACCTCGTGCGCCGCACTATCAATCTGCCCAAGCAACCTCTGCAGATAGATCGCTCCGCTGGCACCGGTAGCGGCAATTACAAGTTTCATTGACGTCTTGTCATTTCGAGCGAAGCCGAAGGCGAAGTCGAGAAATCTCTAACTATCATCTGTCTTGCAACACGGCGCAGCTAAGTCGAGCCAGCTTGGATTCAGAGGGTTGACGAGTGCAATTTTCTTGGCACGCGACCATTTCTTTAGTTGCGATTCACGTGCAATTGTAATCTCGCCCCATCGCTCAGGTTAAGCCAATTAGAGATTCCTCGACTGCGTTTCGCTCTGCGAAACTCCGCTCGGAATGACAAACCGGGTATTTGGAGAAATAAGACACACGAACGCGGTGGCAGCTCACAGTTTGGATAAATAATACGGCAGCATGTCGCGCCAATAGTTCCAATCGTGGCCGCGCCATTTTCCATCGTCGAGCCAGTGCTTGATGCCTTTTGAATTTAAGATTTCAGATAAGCGATAGGATTCGTGGCGTGTGTTATCCCATTCGCCAGTGCCGAGAATGATGCCCATGTGATTGTATTTCCATGGATCGGGCACGTTCGGCATGTATTCGTAGGGACTGTTGAAATAAATATTGTCGTCGTGATAGCCGTCGAAAAATGAGCTGATGTCGAACGAGCCGCTCAAGGTGATGAGATGACTGACGGTGTCAGGATGACGAAAAGCAATATTCGCGGCGTGATAGGCACCCAGACTTGCTCCGCAGACTGCCACACGATGACAGTTGCATTCGCGACGCGCGAGATCGAATACGTCGCGTACGATCACGTTTTCGTATGCGTTATGGGTGCGCATCCGATCGGCTGGATGAATCGATTTACTGTAAAAACTTTCCAGATCGGATGGCGTCCGGGCAATAGACCGTCACTCTGCCTGCATCGACATAGCCGCTCACAGACCCGACCAGGCCAAAATCTTTGTTTTGGTAATAACCGCCGAATGAGGTCGGGAAGAGGATCAGTGGCAGACCGCCTCCATTTCCAAACACAAGCATTTCAAATTCGCGGCTCAGCCACGGCGTGTACCATTTTATGTAACGTTCGTTCATTGAAAGTAGCCCGTCCATCTTGGTTGCGGGCCGGCCAAATCGCAAGCCCGCCAACGGACGAGTCCGCCCGACCGGTGACGTTGAGAGGCTTGCGCTATATTTGATTTTCGGCGAAGCATCTCGTTTTTCGATGCCCAAGCATACGCTTACTGGAAACATTAAACGGCATCGCGCGTTTCCGTCGAAGATAGGCGTGGAATGGGGCGTGGACGAAAGCGCCGAACGCTTGATCAAAGAGTGCCTTATCGAACCGCTCATCATCGTGGCAGTTGCGAACACGGGCGAGGAACGTATTCACGAATACGCTCCCACGCGGGGAGTGTTCGAAGCCCAGGCAAAACGCAAGAAACGCAGCAAAGGTCTGGCCCGAAAATATGGGCACTTTCTGATGGATGAACTCAAACCTTACATCGACCGAAAATATCGAACCAACCCGGGTGCGGAATGCACCGGATTGGGCGGTTCCTCCCTGGGCGGTCTCGTCACGCTTGCGATTGGAATTTTATACCCGCACGCGTTCCGCCAACTCATGGTGATGTCGCCGTCAATCTGGTGGGACGATTTTGCAATTTATCGACTCGTCGATTCTATCGAGCAGAAGCCACCGTTGAAAATCTGGCTCGACACTGGCACAGCCGAACCGGGTTGGGAACAAGCGCGGGAGTTGCTTAATCGTCTCATTGAGAAAGGCTGGAAATTTCAGAAGGATCTTCAATACATGGAAGCCCAAGACGCCGAGCACAGCGAAGCAGACTGGGCAGCGCGGGTCGAACCGGCTCTGCGGTTCTTGTTTCCACCAGAAAAATAGATTCTTACCTTCCTACCATCGGAACCGGTGGCGGATTCGGCGGCAATGGCTCAGGAGGCGGCGTGGGAGTTGGTGGAGTCGGCTTGGGTGGTGATGGAGTCTCTGGCATTTGCGCTCCTAAGGAATCGTTTTCACTGCAGCCACTTGCCGTAAATTTGAAAAACGTGCACAAAGCCGCCGATGAAATCCCAATCTTTTTGATATGCGAAAGCACGATCGCGGGAAGACCAGGTGAGCTCACGAGGCGACTCCGGATGATTGGGGTCGTAAACGAGATAACGATCAATTTCACCATTCGGAGAGGCAGGTTTTCGTTTGTAGACCAGGACCGCGTGATTGATGCTGAGACGAGGATAAGTTGTGAGAAAACCGACGAATAACTCCCCGCGAGCCAAAGTTGCATTGAGGTTGGCGTGGGTCTCCTCGTGGTACTTGGAGTCGTGCTGGAAAAGCATCCGGAAATTTCCGAACCGAAAGTAAGTCGGCCAACCAGGGCCGATATTTGCCCGCACAATTTCGCGGCGCACCTTGCTCATTGCGCGCAAGTTGGCGTAGCCCGGAAAGACGACACACTGATCCGCCGGCAACGGCTTTTCCCAAGCCGCCCGACGGGTGACACTTCTAATGCGAGCAGCTAACGCATTGTCGTCTAACGGAGGGGAATCCGGATCGAAACGAGCAAACTTGTGAAACTGCATTGTCGTCCGGCACATGACAAAACAGCGGCGAGTGTACCTTTTCGGCTCTCCTTTCTCTCTTTGCCGCCGCAAATAGGGATGACCTTCGCGATACTCGAAGACGGTTGCGTTGGCGAAGCCAACAGTATCGCGGTCGAAACGAAAATCCGACGCTGCCGCGCTGCTTCGTAGAAGGACGAGAGCTGCGAAAGCGCCGAGCTGCCAAAAACCTGCCGCTGTGCGCGAATTGCTGGGAATCATGTCAAGAACGCGTCGATCGTTTTCACTGCAACGGCTTGTCGTAAGATTGGTAAACGCGAACGAATCCCCCGATGAAGTCTATGTCTTTCTGATAAGCAAAGGCACCTTCACGAGGCGACCATGTTAGCTCACGCGGCGCTTCGGCATGGTTTGGATCATAAACGAAATAATGTTCGAGTTCGTCTCCGGGGCGACTTTTTTTCCGGCCGTAAATGAGCACCGCGTGGTTTATACTCATTTTTGGATAAGTGGTAAGAAAAGCCACGAACGTGTCACCACGCGCGAAGGCGGCATCGAGGTTCTGGTGAGTTTTCTCCTGATATCCTTTACTTTCCAGGAAGACCATGCGGATATTGCTCGGCCGAAAATAACTCATGAAGCCGCTGCCGATATTGTCCTCGAAGACTTGAGTGCGAGCTTTGCTTATCTCACGTAGATTCGAGTAGCCTGGGAAGACGATTCGCTGATTTTCCGGCAATACTTCGAGCCAAGGCGCCCGGCGCGCGACAGCACGAATGCGCTGTGCGAGTTCCTGATCGTTTAACGGAACGCCGTGCGGATTGAAACGGGCGAATTTGCGGAACTGCATCGCCGTGCGGGTCATGACGAAGCAGCGGCGGGTATAGCTGTTGGCAGGATCACTGGCTTGCGAGTTCGGTCGGAAAAACGCGATCCCGTCCTGGTATTTCAGCACGGTGGCGTTTTGAAACGCGAATGTGTCGCAGTCGAAGCGAAACTCCGGCTCGGCAGCACTTGCAGAGGCGGCACTGATCACAGCGACGGCACTGAGCCACCCGACACCCGCTAACCTGCCCCACGTCCCAAACATCACATCAAGAGCGAGCAGAAGCAGTCGCGGTTTTACACTCGGAGAAGGTACCCAGCCGGCGAAACTTTCGATAACGCTTTTCCAACAGTTCGCCGGTTGGAATCTTAGAAATCTCCTGCAGCGCCCGGCGCAGCGCTGAGCCAAGGTTTGCAGCAACAGAATCATAGTCCCGATGCGCGCCGCCGTCCGGTTCAGAAATGATTTGATCCACCACTTCCAGCTTCAATAAATCCTGTGCTGTCAATTTAAGCGCCTCGGCTGCTTCGGCGGCATGCTTGCGGTCTCTCCACAAAATCGCGGAACACGCTTCCGGGCTGATTACGGAGTAATAAGCGTTTTCCAGGATCATCACATGGTCTGCCACCCCGATGCCAAGCGCGCCACCCGAGCCGCCCTCGCCAATGACAGCTGCTATGACCGGCACGCGAAGCCTCATCATCTCGAGAAGATTTACGGCAATGGCCTCCGAAATGTGACGTTCCTCCGATCCGATCCCGGGAAAAGCGCCTGGCGTATCGATCAATGAGATCACCGGTACGCGAAATTTTTCGGCCAGTCGCATTAATCGCAGTGCTTTGCGATAACCTTCGGGATGCCCGCAGCCGAAATTGCGCATCACATTTTCTTTTGTGTTGCGACCTTTTTGGTGGGTAATGACGACGCAGCGCTGTGTGCCGAGTGTGGCCAGACCGCAAGGCATGGCTCGATCGTCGGCAAAGCGGCGATCTCCATGCAGTTCAATCCAATTTGTAAAGCACCGTTCGATATAGTCCATCGCAAACGGCCGCTGCGTATGCCGCGCGATTTGCACCCGCTGCCAGGCAGTGAGCTTGCCATAAATCTCCCGCCGGGTTTCACGAAGTTTCTCCTCAACGGCCTTAACGGCCGAATCAAGATCGACATCATGCGCGTCGGAGTGATTCCTTAAATCCTGGAGGCGCCGTTCCAGCTCAAAGATCGGTTTTTCAAAATCGAGCGGTTGCCAATCCATGGAAGTTAAAAAGTTACACCGTTAAAAGAGTTACAAAGTCCAGAAACTCGCGGTCATGTCCAATCGTGTCCGTTTTAACATTGTAATGTTTTAACTTTTTAACTCTGAATTCAGTCGGTAATCGTGACAGCGGTCCGATTGTTTACAAGGCTGCTGAGTTCTTCGAGATCCGAAGCCGCCAGGCCAAGACCCACTGGCGGCGGGGGTTGATCAAGATTGGGATGCCCAGAATCCGGCACCGAATACAAGGTATAACCTGCCGCGCCGGCCAACCGGATCCACCGGGTGCTGCTAAGGTACTCCTTGCTGCCAACGCCCACGCGTTTTCCGTCCTTCCAAGCCATGGTTTCGGCAACTTTTGCGGAGATTTTAGCTGGCTGTTTACCTGGTAACTTTGCCTCGCGAACGTGATATTGCTTGAAAAATGCGCCGTGATTCAAAACCACAACCGAACTCGCCTTCCGTTGAATAACCATCGAGAAATCGGGATGCGAGATGAGCAGATGGTCGCCAATGCGCAGCATGGTGCCGCTCATGTTGTTCATGCGCATGATCAGCTCGGGAGTCGTCTTAAGCTTCCGCGCAATCTTGGCCAGCACGTCTCCGGATTTAACAACGTATTCCATCTTTTCCGGAGACGGATAACGCGATAGCAGAATAGCGACGTTCGTTTCCCCGAGTAAATCCTTCGCTTCTTCGAGGTGTTTTCCAGTGGGATATTTTTGAATCAATGCAACGAGCGCATCGCGAGCTTCGGTCAATTTTCCGTCCTGTCGCAGTTGGGCTGCTGCCTGAAACTCGGGAAGACTGATGTCCGGCACAGGCGCTGGTGTGACTTCTCCACGCTGCTCTTTTTTTACCGCGATTTCTTCTTTTACAAAGGTGTTGTAACCGAACCAGGCTGCGCCGCCGAAGATGATCAACGCCAGCAACAGCACGAAGAGCCACTTCATGACTGGCAGAACGTGATCGAGACGCCAAGCGAAATCCCAGAGCGACGCCGAACCAGAAAACACCAAGACAACCCGGGATCCATTACAAGAAGAATCGTGTGCGAAGGGTCAATCGCCGCCACTGAAATCGGCCTTGCCTACGAGGCCTCGGTTCCAGATTCGCTCCCTGGGAAAAAGCGATGCCAGAGCCGTCCGATCGTCGGCTCTTCCCGGTTGCTCCAGGTAAAATGGCAATCCTGGCAGTAAAACTCCTTGGGAATGATTTTGAGCGCACAAAGCACACCGACCAGCGCAGGAGTCATAAATTTTCGAGTCATCTGTGGATATTCGATATTCGAAGAGCTGCATTGCGGGCAACGAACAAGGGCCGCGGAGATATCGGGATCAGTCGCCTCCCATTCCACCATGAGATTTTGGGCCCTTTCGAAATCGGCGTCGTCGACCATTACTTTCGCGTTCGCCAGCGGGCGCGACATGAAACCAACCTGCTGCAAAGGCCCCTCATTGTGGACATCAGCGCGTAACCCCGCATCTTGGAAGCGCCGTTTTAGTTGCCTCGCCTTGGCCGGATCATTGAACGTGGCAATCGTCACCATAAATCTTCGGCGGTATTAACACCGTGTGATCAAACATCAACTAATGGTCAAGTGCAAGATTTGACGTCACGCCCCTGGCGGAAACCACTTGTAAAGCATCAAGTACACGAGAACGCCTGTGACTGAGACGTAAAGCCAGATTGGGACCGTCCAACGCGCGATTCGCCTGTGGCGATCCCATCGTCGCCGAAAAACCTGAACCAGCGTGATAATCACCAGAGGTAGCGTCACAAAAGCAAGCAGAACGTGCGATGCCAGTATCGGAAAGTAAATTGCGGCGATCCATCCCGTGTATCCCGAAGATTTTTCGCCGACATTCGCGTGATAAATGATGTAACCCGTCAGGAAACAAACCGAGGAAACCACGGCAGTGATCATGCACGCCATGTGCCGGCGCCACGCGCCATGTCGAATGAAGTACCAGCCCATTGAAATAAAGACTGTGCTCACCAAATTGAAGGACGCGTTAAGAGCGGGAAGATCGGAGATTGATATCACGTTGAAGCGTTGAACCGTTAAAACACTACATTGACCTATCGCTTCAAGGCTTCAACGATTTAACGATTAACCAACACCATGCCGCCCGTCCTCGAACCACCCCAGGTTCGGCCGCACCGACGACGTCGGAAATCAACCTGGGGGCGTCGAATCGCCGTCAGCCTCGTGCGCCTGGTGATTCTTGCCATGATTCTTGGGATTGGCGGCGGTAGCTATTACCTCGCCAAGAGAGGATTTGGCCGTCAGTGGCGCTACCGCGTAGTGGAGGAATTGCGCAAGCACGGAGTCGAAGCCAGCATCGGGCGTCTGACACTGGACCCGTTTCGTGGTCTTGTTGCAAAAAACGTACGGATTTTTGATTACAAGAATCGCGAGAATACGCTGGCCCTGATCAGCGAAGTCTCGCTCGATATCAATTACGCCGCGCTCATCCACCATGAGCCGTTTCTCAACGCGCTCGATGTGCGTGATGCGCAAATCATCCTTCCATTCAAGACCGCGGACGAAAAAGGCGACCGAGCCGTACTCACCAACTTGCGCGCACATGTTTATTTTCCGCCGGAACAAATTTACGTGAGTCAGGCGGAGGGAATTTTTTGCGGGATTCGGATTTCTGCGACTGGCCAATTAATCAAGCGCGAGAATTATCAACCGTCGCCTGCGCTTTCAGCTGAAGAATGGCAAAGGCGATTATTGATTGCACAGCGCGTGGTGAACGAACTGCAAAAGTTCAGGTTCCCCGGCACGCTCCCGTCGTTACAGATAAAATTTAGCGGCGACGTCGCCGAGCTCGAGAAGGCGCATGTAGAAGCGACCTTCCGCGGCGATCGACTGCAACGGGGCAGCTATGAAATGAAAGACCTCTCCGCCGCAGCAGAATGGAACAACCAGCAACTGAATATTGCACATTGCGAATGGAACGACGGTATGGGCAGTTTTGCCGGGCGCGCCAACTGGAATGTGGAGGGCAACAAGGCGAGTTTGCAAGCGCGCAGCAGTCTGGATTTGAAAGCGTTTCTTGACGCATTCGGACTTGGCGAGCCGGTTGCGACAATCGAATTTCAAGCGCCGCCAGTCGTCGAGGTTTCCGGCTCGGTAAATTTTGGGGCCGATCGCTTCAAGCCGGATATCATCGGACACCTTGCCTTTGGCCGGTTCACTTACAAGAAAGTTCCTTTTTCCGATCTCACAGCTGATTTTTCGTGGGACGGCGAGCGCACACTGGTCAGGGACCTGCGCCTGCGTCATCAAACCGGCCAGGTTCGGGCCGACCTTTTTGATGCGCCGGCGGATTTTCGTTTAAACATCGAAAGCACAATCGTCCCGGAGGCGGTCCGCGGGATCGCGCCCCCGGAGCTGAATGAATTTCTCAGGCAGTGGGAATGGCAACGTTCGCCTGCCATTCGCCTGGCGATCCGTGGTCAGGATCACAATCCGGCGACTTGGAAAGGTGATGGGAGCGTCATTTTGGGACGCAGTCGGTTCCGCGGCGCATGGATGAACAGCGCGGATGCCAAAATCCACTTTGCCGATGGCGCGCTTACTTGTGAGGATTTGCATGTAACGCGCAGCGAGGGCTCCGGCACGGGCAGTTTTAGTTACGATTTTAAAAAACACGAGGTACGCATCTCCAATATTAAAAGCTCACTGAATCCCGTCGAGGTGATTTTTTGGATTGATCCAAAAATTTGGAACACTGTCGCGCCATATAAATTTCGCCGGCCGCCCTCGGTCACAGCGAACGGTTTATATCAGTTTCACGGCGGCAAGAACACGCGTCTGGAAATTAAGGTAGAAGGCGCGAACGGGATGGATTACGTCTTTCTTGGAAAGACCTTGCCCTTCGATCGCATCTCTGCGCGATTGCTCTTCACTAACGACCGGTTGCAAATCACCGATCTTCGTGGCGCGCTTCTCTCAGGCACGCTACGCGGGAACGCCGACATCTCACTCGCGAAAAATGATCCGCGTTATCGGGCAAATATTTCGGTAAGCGAGATCAATTTCCCACTGCTGACGGACTTGTATTACAACTACAAGACAGCGCTCGGCCTGTTCAATGGCACCTACGATTTCACCGGCCTCGGCAGCGATGCGCGCACCATGCGGGGCCGCGGAAAAGTGGAAGTCACCAACGGCGATGTTTTCGCTATCCCGATTTTCGGCCCGCTCTCAGGAATTCTAAACCGAATTGTGCCGCGCAGCGGATACAGTATCGCGCACAGAGCAACCGCGAACTTCAAGATTGATGAGGGGATTATTCATACCGACGATTTCGACGCAGACGGCACGCTCTTTAATATGCTGGGTCACGGCGATGTTCATTTTCTGGATGACAAGCTCGACTTTAATGTGCGGCTAAACATGAAAGGGCCCGGCTTTGTGCTCACACCGGTGTACAAACTTTTCGAATACGCCGGCACAGGGAGCTTGAAGAAGCCGGATTGGCGCCCAGCTGTCTTGAAGAGCCAATAGTGAAGAGAAACGAAACGAAGAAACGCCGACACGGAGAAACGGCACCTTCACCGGCTCGCCGTTTCGCCGATTCACCGACTCATCCCATTTTTCTTGGCGCGCATATGTCGATTGCCGGTGGTGTCGACATGGCGATTGAGCGCGCGCGTTCGATCAACTGCACGGCAATGCAAATGTTCGTGAAAAACAACATGCAGTGGTTCGCTCGCCCGCTTACTCGCTATGAAATTGCCCGCTTCCGCGAACATCGGCAACGCGGCGAATTGTTATCGATCTTCGCGCACGCGAACTATCTCATCAATCTCGCTGCCACCAACGGGCAGTTTCACGCAAATTCGATCCGCTCGCTGTCAGAAGAATTGGTTCGCGCTGATCAACTGGAACTCCCATTTTTGGTATTGCACCCCGGCGCACACCTCGGCGCGGGTGAAGAAGCGGGTCTTGAAAAAATCGCAGAATCGATTGACTCCGTCCTTTCCGGTCTGCCAAAAATCAAAACGCGGGTCGCGCTGGAAACGACCGCTGGCCAGGGGTCATGCCTCGGACACAAGTTCGAGCACCTTGCATACATTATCAGCCGCGTGCATGAACCGAATCGATTGTGTGTCTGCCTCGACACGGCGCACGTTTTTGCTGCGGGCTATGAGATCGGCAGCGAGACCTCGGTTCGGAAGACATTCCGCGAATTCGATCGTGTAATTGGCCTGGATCGTCTCGTGGCAATTCACCTGAACGATTCCAAAACTCCCCGCGGTTCACGGGTGGACCGACATGAACATATCGGCAAGGGCAAGATCGGACTTCCTGTTTTCCGTTTCATCATGCGCGACCGCCGATTTCGCAAGATCCCCAAAGTACTCGAAACCCCGAAGGGCAAAGATTTACGAGAAGATGTGGTCAATCTAAAGAAGTTGCGAATTCTCGCTGGCGAAAAATGACGAAGCACAAATGAGGAATGACGAAACATCGTCATTAGACATTAGTCATTCGTCATTCAATTGATCAGCCGAATCGTAAAAGGATAGCGATAGAACTCTCCCTGGCCGGCCTTCACAGATGCAATGATGACAAGCACTGTGTTCAACACCCAAAGGCCGATCAAGATCGGAATGCCGATGAGAACGACACAGAGGATCGCGGCGACGGCGTCATAGATCAGCATCGAGATTTGGAAATTGAGCGATTCCTTTCCGTAGGCGTCGATCTCAGGCGAATCGCCACGTTTCATGAGCCAGACGATCAGCGGCCCCAGGATGTGACCCAGGAAATGAAAAAACAATCCGAGTAATGCGCTGGCGTGACAGAGGACACACCACGTTCGTACATCGGATGAAGTTGATGGAGGTGGCGAAGGTGTTTGATCCATATCTATCCTTTCACTTGCGTATCACAACGACTGCCCGCTGGCCGCGAGAAGCGCAAGAAAAAAGATTCGATTACGCTGCTTTTGCACGCTCGATGTGTGCGCCAAGTTCGCTCAATTTCTCATCGAGATGTTCGTAGCCGCGGTCAATGTGATAAACGCGGGTAACTTCGGTAATTCCGTCGGCCTTCAATCCTGCAAGCACCAATGCAGCCGACGCGCGCAGGTCGCTCGCCATTACCGGTGCCCCGAGGAGACAATCCACACCGTCGATCACCGCGGTCGCCCCCTCCAACTGCACTTGTGCACCCATGCGCTTCAGCTCCGCCACGTGCATATAACGTTGCGGAAAAACATTTTCGGTCACGGAACTGGTGCCCTTGGTAATCGAGAGCAGGGCGCACATCTGCGCCTGCATATCAGTCGGGAAGCCAGGGTATGGTGCTGTCGTTAGCTCCAGCGCGCTGGCGTTACCATTCGGCAGGATTGAAATCTCATGGTCGCCGCTATTGATGTGAAAGCCACAACCCGTCAGCGCGTCGGTGACTGCGCGAAGGTGCTCTGGCTCCACTCGTTTTACGGTGACTCCTTTTCCGGCAATTGCACCTGCCACCAGAAATGTACCAGCCTCAATCCGGTCGGGGATCACCCGGTGTTCTGCGCCGTGCAGCTCAGGCACGCCTTCGATGATGAGCCGGCGCGTTCCCGCGCCTTCGATCTTGGCGCCCATCTTATTCAGGAAGTTTGCCAGGTCCACAACCTCGGGCTCTTGTGCCGCGCCTTCAATAACTGTCACACCATCGGCCAGAACGGCAGCCATCATCACGTTATCGGTGCCGAGCACGGTCGGGCCGAATTTACTCTGCATGTTGATAATCGCTCCGCTCAATTTCGGCGCAAAAACCTTGATGTCGCCGCTCTCCACGCGCACCGCTGCGCCGAGCGCTTCGAAACCCTTAAGATGCAAATCAATTGGCCGGTCGCCTATGACGCAACCGCCGGGCAAAGCGACGGTCGCCTCTTTGCAACGGCCCAGTGACGGTCCAAGCACGCACACGGAAGCACGCATCTTGCGCACGACGTCGTACGCCGCGACGGAGTGGATCTTTTCTGCCGTGACGCTGACGGTTCCGCTTGCGCGTTCCACCTGCGCGCCCAAGTGAGCTAAGATTTGCAGCATGTAATGCGTGTCGCTGAGATCGGGCACGCCGTGAACGATACAAGGTTCTCGAGTGAGCAAGGTCGCGGCCAGGATCGGCAGCGAAGAATTCTTCGAGCCGCTGACCTTGATAGAACCAGAAAGCGGATGACCGCCGTGGACGAGAATCTTATCCATACCTAGCAAAAAGGAACCGTTTCACGCCGTTATAATCGTTCTTCGAACAAATGTCGCGGTAATTTTTTTCCGTCAGGGCCGAAAGAAGGGCCTCGCTTTGGCCGAGCCCTATTTCCAAGGCCAGCATTCCACCGGGGCAGAGCCGTGTGGGGGCCTGATCAATGAGCTCCCGCACCAGCTCATCGCCTCGTTTTCCGGCGAACAGTGCAACTTCCGGATCGTGCAATACTTCGCGCGAAAGGGTGTGCTGGTCCTGAGTCGAGATATAAGGAAGATTCGCGACAATTAGATCGAAAGCTTCCTCGACATTTTCGAGCAGACGGCTTTTCAGAAACTGAACCCGGCCTCTCAAGTTTAGCATGGCGGCATTTTCCTGCGCGAGCGCCAGCGCGTCATCCGAAATATCAACGGCGAGAACCTTCGCCTCTGGAAATTTCGCTGCCAAGCTGAGCGCAATCACACCGCTGCCTGTGCCAACATCCACAATTCTCGATTCTCGATTGTCGATTCTCGATTCAACGAGCTCCACAAGTTGCTCCGTTTCCGGTCGAGGAACCATCGCGCGTTTGTCGCATAGAAAAGTGAGTCCGCAAAATTCTACGGTGCCTAACAAGTGCTGGAGTGGCTCGCCTTCACTGCGACGCTTCACCAGTCCGCGCAAGGGCCCCAGCTCCGTTTCAGTCAACTCCCGTTCGAATTCCAGATAAAGCTCGATCCGTTTCCGCCCAAGAACATGCGCCAACAAGTGTTCCGCATTCAGTCGCGGATTCTCGATCTTGTGTTTCTTAAGATATTCGGTGCTCGATTGCAGCACCTGGAGCACCATCATTGATTCATTAACTACACGAGCCGAGGTAAGACAAAGAGTGACGGTTTCCCAGCTGTCATCTTTACCTCGACGGCTGAGAAGCCATGACTCCTTGAGTCACATCCGCTGAGTCTTTCAAGCGTTCTGCTACATCGGCGGACTGCAGCGCTGCGATCAGGTCGGCGAGATCGCCGTCAATCACGCGATCAAGATTATGAAGCGTCAGGCCGATGCGATGGTCAGTCACGCGGTTCTGAGGGAAATTGTAAGTGCGGATTTTTTCTTCACGTCCGCCGGTACCGATCTGGCCGCGGCGCTGTGCGCTGTATTTTTCCTCTTCCTCGCGCTGCTTTCGCTCCAGCAGGCGCGCGCGCAAGATCGAGAGCGCTCGCTCCTTGTTTTTGATTTGACTGCGACCGTCCTGACAACGCACGATTGTGCCTGTCGGAATGTGCAACACCTGCACGGCCGAGTCGGTCGTGTTCACGCCTTGCCCGCCGGGACCGCCGGAACGCGAGACTTCAATTCGCAAATCTTCCGGTTTCAATTCAAGATCGACGTCTTCCGCCTCGGGCAATACCGCGACTGTGGCAGTCGATGTGTGGATGCGGCCTTGCGCCTCCGTCGCGGGCACACGCTGTACACGATGCACTCCGCTTTCGTAGCGGAGCTTACGAAAAACAGATTCGCCCGAAACCCGGAAGATCGCTTCCTTAAATCCACCGAGCTCCGACGGACTCGATTCGAGGTCCTCGGTTTTTAGGCCGGCCGATTCCGCATAGCGATGGTACATTCGGTAAAGATCGGAGGCGAAAATGGCGGCTTCGCTCCCGCCCGTTCCGGCTCGGATTTCCACGATCGCGTCGCGGTCTTCATTTTCGTCTGGCGGCAGCAACGCGATCTGAACTTCGCGTTCAAGATCGGCGACCCTCTTTTCGAGGTCCGGAATCTCGTCGTCGGCGATCGCCGCGATCTCAACATCGCCTGACATCGCCAGCTCGCGATTGTCGTCCAATTGCTTCCGCGCAGCTTCGAGCTCGTCCCATTTCGCCAGGAGTTGTTTAATGCTCGCGTGCTCGCGCATGATCGCCTTGGCACGCCGGCGATTAGAAAAAAGCGCCGGATCGGCAATATCGCGCTCAAATTGATCGAAGCGCTCGCGCTTGAGTTGAATTAGGGAGTTAAATTCCATTGCATTGTAGCCGCGGTCGCTGACCGCGGACGGGCCGGGGTCAACGACCCAGCTACAGAAAGCAGCTAAGCTTTCTTTTCAGCCCGCGTCGCTTTGGTGCTGCCGTAGCGGCGGGTAAATTTCTCGACGCGCCCGGCGGTATCCACGAACTTCTGTTCGCCGGTGAAAAAGGGATGACAAGCGGCGCAAATACCGATCTTAATATCGCGGCGCGTGGAGCGGGTATGATACACCGCACCGCATGCGCACACCATATCGGTCTCGTAATACTGTGGATGAATACCGGCTTTCATCTTTGGAAAGGAGCGCGGAATCTACTCGTGCAACGAGCTTCGCGCAAGCGATGAAATCCTCAGATCCATTGTTAGAAATGTGGGAGAAAACAATCGCGCGGAAACGCGATGTGCCAGCTATCTTTGCAGCGAGCGGCGAAATCCTCCGGACATTCGGCGAGATCGAACAGCGCGCGCGTGATTTGCTGCAAAGTATCGGCGTCTTTCCCGAAGGCAGCGTTCTCGCCATCCAAATCGGCAACCATGAAGATTGGCCGTCGATTTTGATTGGCTGCTTGCGCAGGCATCTGGTTGTTCTTCCACTCGAACAGTCAATCAGCGAGCAGCAACGTGACGACGCCTTACAGATTTGCCATGCAAAGGCTGTAGTGTCCGCTGTCCCCAGCGGAGATTTCCCCAGGGTTTTGCCGCTGAGGACAGCACCCACCACGCCAGATTGGGGCGAGAATCCGCCAAGTCTCCTGAAGCTTACCTCCGGCACCACAGCCACACCACGCGCCATTCGCTTTCGCAGCGAGCAGCTTTTGGCCGATTGCAATCAGATTTGCGAGACCATGGAAATTACCGATGCCGATCTGAATTTCGGCGTTATCCCGATCTCGCACTCTTACGGTTTCAGTAATCTGCTCACGCCGCTGATTGCGCGCGGTGTGCCGCTGGTCATCAGCCGTGACAGGACACCACGCGCCATTCTCGCCGATCTTGTCCGCAGCAACGCAACCGTTTTCCCGGGAATGCCTGTTTTCTATCAGGCATTTTGTGAAATGGAACACGTTCCCGCGTTGTCAAAGCTCCGGCTCTGCATTTCTGCCGGAGCGCCTCTCCCGATGGCAATCGCGAAGAAGTTCCAAGAAAAGTTTAATCTGGCAATCCACTCATTTTACGGTGCATCCGAATGTGGCGGGATTTGCTACGATCGCGACGCAACTAACCAGAGTGAAGGGTTCGTTGGCGAGTTAATGAAAGGTGTAAGTCTTGAGATGATCGATTCAAATGGGTCAGCGAACCAGGTTCGCGTGCGCAGCACCGCTGTGGGCGATGGCTATTTCCCGGAACCGGACAACGAAAAGTTGAGCGATGGAATTTTTGTCCCCGACGATTTACTGGCGCGAGACGGTTCTGGGTTCAGGATCGTCGGCAGGATTTCGGACGTAATCAACGTTGCGGGTAAAAAGGTGAACCCCGCAGAAGTGGAAGCGCATTTGCTGCGCTTCAGCGGAGTGCGGCAAGCAGTCGTGTTTGGTCGTCCCGCAGGCCCGGGAGCATTGCGCAATGAAGAAGTGTCGGCCTGCGTGGTGACAGCGCCCAATGTAAGCGAAACTGACCTCCTGCAGTTCTGCCGTGGCGGGCTGAGCACCTGGCAGGTGCCAAAGCAGATTTTCATCGTAGACGCAATCCCGGCGAACGACCGGGGAAAAATTAGCCGGCGCGAGCTCTCGCGACGGTTCTCGGCAACCCGCCAGAGGCCCTCATTGTCATGATTGGGTTCTTGATAAAGCCGTTATATGGGATTTGCTTATAGCGAGAGGAACATTATGCGGAAATCATCTGGTGAACCCAAGTCAATAGAAGCTGACATCGAATCTTCGAATAGCGAAGAGCAGGAGCAAGAACAAACGGAGAGTTCAGACGTTCCCCAGGCGGACGAACCGCGCCAAGACTCAGATGCGACTGCGGAAGCGGCCCAGTCGGACGATTGGTGGAGCGCTTCGCAACAGGCTGGCGATTGGGCCGACCCTTCCAGCAGCGATCCGACTGACGACGTCACTCCTTCAAAGGAGCCGCGCACAGCCGATGTCTATTTCTGTGGTCACACGACCTTCTTTCCATTGAACCGCGCCCTGCAAGCGATTTCAAAGGAGAAGCTAACCGGCTTACTGCGATCATTTTGGGATCAAGAGCCAATCGATCTTTTGGCACGCGATGGCGAGATCGTCTTTGTCACCACCCGGGATCCGGAGCTTTATTGCCCGGAGACGCCGGCGTCTCTTGCCGATGCCGATGTAGTAAGTGTCGCGAGGGCGCGCGACCAACAGAGAGAAAGTGGAACTCCATTCTTTCTCACTCTTGCCCGCGAGGAAGGGATGACCCGTGAGGCGGCGGTGGAACACATGCAGCAATATGGGCAAAAGCTTTTCTCTCAACTTTGGGCGGCACCGCGGGTGTGGATCATGTTTGAAAAAAATGCCGAACTTTTGGCGAATACTGCTGATGTGCCTGGGGAGCCGAATGTCCGCGACTGGGCGTTGGAAACCTTGCGCCTTGTTGAGAATATCGATGAGACTGCCCACTTCGAACCGGCGTCGATCCCGGCTTATACAAGAGACGGCTTCGAGCGTGTCCAAAAACTGAAGCTGACTCCAGACGAGGCGCAGTTTGCGTCGCAATTCAATGGGAGCCGCTCGGTACAGCAAATTGCGAAGAACCTGCGACTCGATTTGAAATCTGCGCGACAGATGCTCTTCCGGTTTGTCGCCCTTGAAATAGTGGAATGCTGGCCAGCAAGCACTGCGGCAAAACCAGAACAGCAGGGCATTTTCCAGCGTTTTGGGCGGATGGCGCGACGCGACCGCTAGTACTCCCGAACGCGTCGGGGCCGTCGCTCATGAAGAGAAAGGTTTTAGTCGTCGACGTCGGCGGCACATACGTAAAACTGTTGAGGTCGTCTCGCGATGAGCGTGAATTTCCTTCCGGCCCGCGACTCAAACCGCAACAACTGATCGCAAAACTCAAGGAAACCGCACGGGGATGGAACTTTGACCGGGCTTCCATCGGTTTCCCCGCACCGGTGCGCAAGGGACGAATCGCAAAAGACCCGAAGCACTTGGCCAAGGGATGGATTGGTTTCAATTTTGCGAGAGCGCTGGGCATTCCGGTGTGTGTTGTCAACGATGCTGCCCTGCAGGCGCTGGGGAGTTACCACGGCGGGCGGATGCTCTTTTTGGGGCTCGGTACCGGATTGGGGTCCGCGTTGGCCTGGGACAATATTTTGATGCCGCTTGAACTTGGCGATCTACCATATCGACGCGGACACATCATCGAAAATTACCTGGGCCTCCCGGGACTGGCGCTGTTGGGCGAAAAAAAATGGAAGCGAGAAGTGGCTTACGCGGTCACCCAGTTAAGAAAATCCTTCATTGCCGATTATGTCGTTCTTGGTGGCGGTCTCGTGCACCGTTTCGGTCGCTTGCCCGAAGGAACAGAGCGGGGGCAAAATGAGAACGCATTTCTCGGTGGGATCCGCTTGTGGGAAACCAGGAAGCATTCGCGCGAACTGAGGTGGCTTGTCTTATGACACGCGATTTCGATGTCGAACGTTTGCTTCTGCCGTTAAAGTGCCAGGGAGGGGACTCGAACCCCTAAGGATTTCTCCACCAGATCCTAAGTCTGGCGCGTCTGCCAATTTCGCCACCCTGGCTAGCTGATTACCAATGGCTTATAAATGATGCTAGACACCGTTTTAGCGCTGTGCTAGGGTTTGTGCTAGAGTTAAACAATGCAAGGTCAGGAAACGCAACGAAAGCCTAAATTGAGCCAAACCGCGCCTCCGCTCAGCGGAATTCGAAGGAACAAGCGCGATAGCCGCGACGGTAATCATTCTGCGAAGTTTATCGCGGTGCGGGATTCGCGCAATCGCCGCGTGCCCGGCCTCTATCAGCGCAACGGACGCTTTTACGCGCAACTTTGGGTGGATCGAGGCTACGGCAAAAAGGCAGCGCGCCGCTTTGCGCTTTTTACGGCCGACAATTTGCCCGCGCGCACTTTGCAACAGGCAAAGGAAGCGCTGGAAATAAGGCGGCACGAGCGCCGCGAAGATTCGCTACCCATCCTCGGGCGCAAGCCAATTTTCGGTGACTATTGCAACACCTATTTCGAGAAAGCCAAGGTGCAGCGCAAACGGCCGGGGACGATTGAAAATGAACGGCAAGCAATCGCTCGTTGGCGATCACATCTCGGCCACCTTCGGATCGACAAGATTGCGACCCCAATGATCGCGGCATTTGTGGACAAGCGGCTAAAGGGCGGGGCATTTGGCGGACGCAAACTGGAGTTGCCCAAGATCAAAATGTTGGAGGAGCCGCCCAGCCCGAAGCGCCAATTATTGATGCCAGCGGAATTCGACCAATTGATTGCGGCCGCTCCCCAGAACTGCCAAAAGAATGGCCAACAGTTAGCGGATTATTTGCGCTTTTTGGCGTTCGCCGGCGCGCGCGAAAAGGAAGCATGGCGGGTCAAATGGGCGGATGTCGACTTTGAGCGTGAACGTGTGACGATTGGAGCCGACCGGTTAACTAAGAATTGGGAAAGCCGAACGGTGGAATTTAATCCTCAGCTTGCCGCGCTCTTAAGTGAGATGCGGCAACGACGCGCACCGGATTCTTCGTGGTTGTTTCCTTCGCCGCAGCGCGGTCCGCGCGATGAACACGCAAGAAGCTTTCGCGAGAGCCTAAAGATCGCGCGCAAAACTGCGGGACTGGAATGGGTGGGCTTCCACGACCTTCGGCATTACTTCTGTTCGATGTGCGTCATGGCCGGGATCGACTTTATGACTATTGCCGCATGGTTGGGACACAAGGATGGCGGCATTCTGGTCGGCAAAGTCTATGGGCATCTCCTGGACGAACATCGGCAAAAGGCAGCGAAGCTTGTCCACTTTGGAATTTCAGTCCTCGCAGGGAAACGCTTTGGGACAGGCTAAACCGCTTTCCTCACGAACGCCCAACTCTTGAAAGGTTACCCAAATGCTTTGCAGCGGCGACGGCGCCTTGGCCTTATCGGTTGCTTTGCAAATTCGCCTGCGGCGGCCCGCGCATTAAAACGCGCGATCTCAGAGCGGGTCAGATAATGTCGACCGCAAATGTTAAGTGTGTTTAGCCAGCCAGCGCGGCGATAGCGCCAGATTGTTACCACGGAAAGCCCGCTTTGCTCAATAAACTTGTCCAATGCGATGGGCGGATCCGAATCAATTGCCGCTCGCTCTCCGTTTGCGTTATTATTCATGCCATTTCGCCGCAAGCCTGCTTTGAGTTGGCACGAATCGTGAGCTAGCGGAGGGCCCTCTTTGAAAATCATGACATTAAAATGCCACAACGATTTTCCCGAACCGCTCTGATTGAGGAGCAACCAATAGTTTACCCAATCGATGCGAACAGGCTCTCAGGCTCGCCATCGACGCTCTATTTTGCTAGATTACCTGGATTGAAAATCTCTTCCAAAAGTGTGCAAGCCGAAGAAACAGGCTCCCGGCATTTGGCCGCCATAGCTCGTCGCGTTTGCTGGTGGGAACCGGTTGCCGCCACCCTTGAAAATACGCCGCTGTTTCTCTGCCGGATCATGGCGCTGGGAACATGGGAGGACATCCGCATCGCCCTCGACCATTATGGTAGGGATGCTTTTCGCGAGGCATTGCAAAATGCGCCTCCCGGATTGTTCGATCCTCGTTCCTGGCATTACTGGCACCACCGCTTGCAGCTTCTGCCTGTTCCATCCTTACCGCAACGCGTCATCCCGGCATGAAGCCGCGGCTGGATATCTTGCCGCCGCAACAGCGGCGCTTCTGGCCTGTGTTTTCCCAATTACCCAAGCATTTCGTTTTATATGGAGGAACGGCGATTGGCTTGCGTCTGGGCGGCAGACAATCCGTTGATTTCGATTTTTTCACCAACCAGCCCATTCCAGCCGACGCTTTAAGCGGGAGCCTGCCATTTCTGCGCGGAGCAGAACTGATTCAATCGGATCTCAACACCCTAACCTTCACTGTCCATCGTGGGGGAGAAATCAAAGTCTCATTTTTCGGCGGACTCACCATCGGTCGTGTTGCCGATCCCGATCGTTGCGAAGATAATGGCGTTTTCATCGCCTCGCTTCTCGATCTCGCCGCGCAAAAGATGAAAGTGATTCTGGCGCGGGCGGAGGCTAAAGATTACCTCGACGTTCACACATTATTGAAGTCCGGCATCACGTTGCCGCGCGCACTAGGAGCGGCCAAAGCACTCTATCCCGAGTTCAACCCTGTTCTCTCCCTGAAAGCCCTCGCTTATTATGGCGAGCCCAATCTTGCCGCGATGCCGGCAGACATTCGTGAATATCTAACAACGGCAAGCGCAAATGTGGAATCGATCGAGACGATCCCTAAAATCGCAATCGACATCAGTCCGTCGAATCGCAACACCCGCGCTCAAACGCAAAACAAAGGCATTCAAATTTGACTCTCTTTCTCATCGAGGGCGAAGACGGATAAGGCATCAGTTCTCTTTTACAAACTTCTCGAATTCCCACGAGATCATTTCATTCTCATCGCGCCACCTACAGCGAGCGCGAGAACTCGTTCGCGTCAGTGCGATGACCCGATTTCGCAAAGACTTTGGCTTCTTAGTTCGGGCTGCTGCGCCGTGCGCGCGGCTCCTCTCTCCCGAAACCTCAAAGCCTTTGCTCTCCCTTTTCCAGAGATGCAGTCATCGCGTGGTTGTCTTCCTTTCGGTCGCGTCTCCGCCAGCTCCGGTGCGCCCTTCATTCCGACAAGCGCGCGATCACTGCGGCGTGCTCAGAATCTTCCTGCGCTTGCAACTGCGCGTGAACGTGCTCCCCGATTTTATGGCTCGCTGCGCGCTGTCAACGTATTGCTCGCTTTGCTGCGCTCCACATTGACTGTGCTCCCTCCGCCCATGAAGCGGTCGCTATCGATTTCACGCGGAGAAATTGTCGCAGCGGTCGAAAAAAGTACTGGCAAGGACGAGCTCTTCCACCCCAGCTCACGACCGCAAAAGCTGCCAGTGACTTCCAACGAGATGTTCTGCAGAATGCCGGTTCATGTTTTCCTAGTCGGTCCGCATTTTCAGGGATAGCATTTCCCCAATTTATAGCGCAGCGAGCGTTCCAATTTGCTCGGCACAATGTGGCGGAGCAGTCAGCAGGGCGCCCTCAAAGAGGACATGGCAAAGCCGCTTCAACAGGTTTTGCCCACGGAAGGAACCGTGGGCTTTGATTGATGAGACGCTTTACCCCTTAGCAAATTAAGGAATTTCTGGCTTGCCGATAACCCGCTCTTGATCTGATGAGCAACGCAGCCGACATCGCCGCGCACACCGCAACGGTCAACGGACGTTTGTCTGCGCATTCACGCCACCGTTGCCGAGTCGTCACGCAAAGTTGATGCTGCTCAAAGACGGCATTGTAGCGCTGCGGCAAAAGGGCGCATCATTGGGACTAGTGCGCGAACTATTCGCTACTGTCGAAGTAGCTGTAAGCACGGCGACGATCGCGCGGTTTCACGTGGAGAGGACCGGCAATTCAACCTCATCACGACAACGTTAGCGATTCAATCGTCGAGGCGATTGTGTTCAGAAGGCAACCCGCCGACGAACTGCATCCGTTTCAACAAACCTCGCACCCTCAACAGCCTCTCTACCCGCGACGCAGACGCAGGTGAGTGAACCACCAATGCAGCCTCCACGCACCCGCGGGCCGCGTATTGCCGATCCGCGCAACCTCTGAGTCAACGCAGCTTCCGATGAGCAAACAAATCAACGTGGTCATCAACGGTAAAGGCAGCGTCGGAAGGAACTTCTTCGCCTCGAACTTTGTTCAGTATTTGAAAGATTGCGGCATCGCTCATTGAGCGATCGACAGCGCGCCATTCTCAAGCGCTTCATCGCAGTGGCCACCCCCCTGATGTCGCAAAGACATTGAACTTTCTTCGTTCGGGCTTCCGCGCCGCGCGGCTCCTCTCTTCGAAAATTTCAAAGACTTTGCTCCCCCTTTCCAGAGATGCAGTCATCGCGGGTTGTCTTCCCTCCGCCGCACCTCCGCAAGCTCCGCTGCGCCCTTCATTCCGACAACGCGCGATCACTGCGGTGTACTCAGAATCCCTTACGTGCTGGCAACTCTGCGCGTGAATCGCTTCCCTATTCTATGGCTCCGTGCGCGCTGTAAATGTATTGCTCGCTTCGCTGGGTTCCGCCTTGACACCTACTCCCTCCGCCGGGATGAGGTCGCTAGCTAGGATTTCACGCGAAGAAATTTGTCGCAGCCGGAAACGAGGCAAACGGTTCGTGCCACGCACCAACCTGGTGCGACTGCTCAACAAAGTGAGCCGTCCTTTAATAATCCAAGATTCTGGACCGCCGTTGGATTCGTGATGGCATTGAAATTCAATTTGCGGCCCAAAGCGAATCCGACGCACAGCCAAATGGATGGTCGATAACATTCACGATTCTTTACAAGAAAATCGGTTCTTAACGCTGAATATGTGACGCCATAAATGTTCTTAACGACCATTTCCGCA
>WNGQ01004049.1_pt1 | contig 52078 bp, 35 predicted proteins | sample 5407661 | NCBI WGS metagenome assembly WNGQ01 (sample SAMN13153382, study PRJNA577476) | soil metagenome | isolation source: 60 cm soil or saprolite under Garry oak tree replicate 2 | place: USA:California | collected 2016-06-15 | reverse complement strand
AATCCGGTCACGAATCTGATTCCTTCACCGGCCATCAGATCCAATCGTCGTTGAACAATCGTCTTCTCCAATTTCATGTTCGGAATGCCGTACATTAACAATCCACCCGCGCGATCGGCGCGTTCGAGGACCGTCACCAGGTGGCCCGCGTGATTGAGCTGGCTGGCGCAAGCGAGACCAGCCGGCCCCGAACCCACCACGGCTACGTTCTTGCCGGTGCGCACGGCAGGTGGATTTGGTACGACCCAGCCGGCTTCAAAGCCTCTGTCAATAATTGCCTGTTCGATGCTCTTGATTGTTACCGGAGCATCATTGATCCCGAGCACGCACGATCCCTCGCACGGCGCCGGGCACACGCGACCGGTAAACTCCGGGAAGTTGTTTGTCAGGTGGAGGCGATCAAGCGCTTCACGCCAGTGGCCACGATAGACAAGGTCATTCCACTCCGGAATCAGGTTATTGATCGGACAGCCGGAAGCAGCGCCGCTAATGATCTGGCCGGTATGACAGAACGGTACACCGCAGTCCATGCAGCGGGCGCCCTGCTCGCGCAAATGCGACTCCGGCATTGGCTCATGAAATTCCTGCCAATCAAAGATACGCTCTGCCGGCGGCCGTGCGGCCGGAAGCGTGCGCGGGTATTCCATGAAGCCGGTTTTAGTCATTGCCAATTTCCGATTGCCAATTTCCAATTGCCGATGTGGACTTGCCAGATGGCGACGATCCGATTCCAAAAAATGCCATCGCAGATGGTCTGCGATTTCAAATCAGCAATTGGAAATCGAAAATCGGCAATCCGCTCATTTCCCTCCGACTCGCGCCAGGTCATGCGAGTTCAACTCGAAGGCCGCCATCTCTGCCTCTTCGTAAGTCATGCCGTCGCCCTTCATCTGCTTCTGCGCTTCGAGCACACGGCGATAGTCGTTGGGGATGACACGGACGAATCTCGGCAGCCATTCGTTCCACGAGAGCAGCACCTCGGTCGCCCGGCCGCTGCCCGTATATTCGGCGTGGCGAAAGATCATGTCTTTGACTGCCTCGATCTCTTCTTCATCTGCCAACTCCGTGAGTTGGACCATCTCCTGGTTGCAACGACGCCAGAAGTCGCAGTGCTCATCAAACACGTAAGCAATACCGCCCGACATGCCTGCCGCAAAGTTACGCCCGGTAGTTCCCAGAACAACGACGCGCCCTCCGGTCATGTACTCGCAACCGTGATCGCCGACGGCTTCGACTACCGCCAGGACGCCGCTATTGCGTACGCAGAAACGTTCTCCGGCAACTCCGCAGATGTAAGCCTCACCACTGGTGGCACCGTACAGTGCAACGTTGCCGATAATCACATTCTCTTCCGCGACGAACGTTGCCGATCGCGGCGGATAGACGATAATCCGCCCGCCAGACAATCCCTTACCGAGGTAATCATTAGCGTCGCCTTCCAGACTCAACCGGATACCGCGTGGCAGGAATGCGCCGAAGCTTTGCCCGGCTGAGCCGTTGAAGTGCAGGCGAATTGTGTCATCGGGAAGTCCATCTGCGCCGTAACGTCGCGTTACCTCGCTCCCCAGAATCGTTCCCACCGCGCGATTAACATTTCGGATCGGAAGGCTGGCCGAAACCGGCGCCTTCCTTTCCAGAGCGGGCTTGCACAGATCAAGGAGTTGGGTGTGATCCAAAGACTTCTCCAGTCCGTGGTTCTGCGCCGTCCCACAACGACGATCAACGGTCTCCGGTACGTCCGGCCGATAAAGGATTTGTGAAAAGTCGAGCCCGTGCGCCTTCCAGTGTTCAACTGCACCGCGTCTTTGAATGCACTCGGTGTGACCTACCATTTCCTCAAGCTTGCGAAAACCCAACTTCGTCATCAACTCGCGGACTTCTTGCGCAATGAAATGCATGAAGTTCACCACGTGTGAAGGATCGCCGCCGAACCTGGCGCGCAGGGCGGGGTCTTGCGTCGCGACACCTACCGGACAGGTGTTCAAGTGACAGACGCGCATCATGATGCACCCGAGACTCACGAGTGGTGCGGTCGCAAAACCAAACTCCTCCGCGCCCAATAAAGCAGCGATTACGACGTCGCGCCCGGTCTTTAGCTGGCCATCGGTCTCAATCGTGATCCGGCCGCGCAGGTTGTTGAGCAAGAGCGTCTGGTGGGTTTCAGCCAGACCGAGTTCCCACGGCACGCCAGCATGCTTGATGCTGGTAAGCGGTGACGCGCCCGTGCCGCCGTCGTGTCCGCTGATCAGCACCACATCGGCGTGCGCCTTGGCAACACCCGCGGCGACCGTGCCGATGCCGACTTCGGCTACCAGCTTGACGCCGATGCGAGCGCGTGGGTTCGAGCACTTTAAGTCGTAGATCAGCTCGGCAAGATCCTCAATCGAGTAGATGTCATGATGCGGCGCCGGCGAAATGAGGCCGACTCCCGGAGTCGAGTGCCGCACTTTGGCAATATGCGGGTAAATCTTGTATCCCGGCAGTTGCCCACCTTCACCCGGCTTTGCGCCCTGCGCAATCTTGATCTGCAATTCCTGAGCGTTGACCAGATAGTTGCTGGTTACCCCAAAGCGACCCGACGCTACCTGCTTAATCGCGCTGTTTCGCGAATCGCCGTTCGGATCAACGAAATAGCGCCCAGGATCTTCACCGCCCTCGCCGGTGTTGCTTTTGCCGCCAATCCGATTCATCGCAATGGCCAGCGCCTCGTGTGCCTCTTTGCTGATTGAGCCGTAGGACATTGCGCCCGTCTTGAAGCGCTTAACGATCTCTGCCACCGGCTCAACCTCATCGATTGGAACCGGTTTGCGTTCAGATCTGAGTTCCATCAAGCCACGCAGAGTGCAAAGCCGCTGCGCCTGATCGTCAACCAGCTTGCTGTACTGTTTGAAGACCTCGTAACTGTTCACACGACAAGCATGCTGGAGTTTGTGGATCGTCTCCGGGTTGAACAGGTGGTATTCCCCCTCACGCCGGTAGCTGTATTGCCCACCGCCGTCGAGGGTTCGTCCGTGGCCAGAGCGATCGGGGAAGGCTCGCTTGTGCCTCAGCCTGGCTTCTTCGGCAATTACATCCAGGCCGATGCCGCCAATGCGTGACGGGGTCCAGGTGAAATAGCGATCGACAAAATCCTGATCGAGCCCGAGCGCCTCGAAGACCTGTGCGCCGCAATAGCTCTGAAACGTCGAGATGCCCATCTTGGAAATGACTTTGACCACCCCTTTGTTGATGGCCTCGATGTAGTTCGTTACGGCGCGATCGGCGTCTACGCCGGTGAGCAGGCCTCGACGGATCATGTCGCTCAGGGTCTCGAACGCCAGATAAGGATTGATTGCCGCGGCGCCATATCCGAGCAGCAATGCGAAATGATGTACCTCGCGCGGCTCGGCACTCTCGATAACAAAACCGACTTGAGTGCGCGTGCCTTCACGAATCAGGTGATGATGAATTGCCGAAACGGCCAGCAAGGCTGGAATGGGAGCGTAGTCGCGCCTAACACCCCGATCGGAGAGAAGAATGATGCCGTAGCGTTCCGAGATGGCTTTGCTCGATTGGCGGCAAAGCGTGTCCAGCGCGTCTTCGAGACCGCGCCTGCCGTCATCCGCCGGAAACAACATCGGCAGCGTGATTGACCTGAATCCGGAAAAACCCGCATCGCCAAGATGCTTTAGCTTCTCGAGTTCTTTATTGGTAAGAATCGGCGAACTCAGCTTGATCTGCCGGGCACACTCAGCGGTCGGCTCGAGCATATTCGCTTCCGGACCGACGGTGGTATCAGTGGACATCACCAATGCTTCGCGAATCGCGTCTACGGGTGGATTAGTCACCTGCGCGAAAAGCTGCTTGAAATAATTGTAGAGGAGTTGCGGCCGTTCAGAGAGCACTGCCAGCGGCGTGTCCGTGCCCATCGAACCAACCGCCTCGTTCTTATCGAGCGCCATTGGTGAGAGCAACAAGTTAAGATCTTCGTTGGTATAGCCAAATGCCTGCTGCCGGCTCAGCACAGTTGCGGTGTCCAACTCGGCCGGCACTGCTGGCGATGGAATGTTGTCGAGGCCGATAAGGTTGTCCCTGAGCCATTGGCCATAAGGATATTCCGTCGCGAGTCGGCTCTTCAGCTCCTCATCGTCAATGATCCGTCCTTCTTCCGTGTCCACCAGAAGCATTCGCCCTGGTTGCAGTCTTCCCTTCAGCAAAACGTGATCGGGCGGAATATCGAGCACCCCGACCTCGGAAGCCATAACCACGAGGTCGTCCTTTGTAACGTAGTAGCGTGATGGTCGCAGCCCGTTGCGATCCAGCACTGCGGCTATCTGTGTACCATCAGTAAAGGCTATTAAGGCGGGACCATCCCAGGGTTCCATCAAACAGGAGTGGTATTCGTAGAATGCCTTCTTCTCTTCGCTCATCGACTCGTGACGGCTAAACGGCTCAGGAACCATCATCATCATTGCGTGTGGCAACGAACGGCCCGCGAGCGTCAGCATCTCCAACACGTTGTCGAGCATCGCTGAGTCGCTGCCATCCGCATCGATCACCGGTAGAATCTTGTGCAGGTCCGAACCGAAAACTCTTGATTTGAACTTACTTTCGCGCGCGAACATCCAATTGATGTTTCCGCGCAGCGTGTTGATCTCGCCGTTATGGGCGATGTACCGATAAGGATGTGCGCGCGCCCAACTGGGAAACGTATTAGTACTAAACCGCGAATGGACCAAAGCGAGCGCCGATTCAAGGGACGAATCACCCAGCTCCGGGTAAAAAGCCATCAGTTGGCCGGCGGTCAACATCCCCTTGTAAACGATTGTTCGGGATGACAGGCTGGAAACGTAGAACATGCCTCGCTCGTGAATCCCTCGCCTGGCGCCTTTGGTGACCCGCTTTCGAATGACATAGAGCTTGCGTTCAAAGTCGAGATCGTCCGAGACGCTTTCATCGCAGGCGATGAAAACCTGCCGGATTACCGGCCGCGAGGCCCTTGCTGTACGCCCGATCCCCGAATCGTCAATTGGCACGGTGCGCCAACCGAGCACGCGCTGTCCCTCTTCGCTGGCGATGGTCTCGAAAAGGCGCTCGCATTCGCGCCGGCTGCCAGCGTCCTTCGGCAAGAACACCATTCCCACCCCATAGGCTCCTGCTCGTGGCAGTTTGAAATTCCGCCTCTCGCACTCGCGTGCGAAGAACCCGTGAGGGATTTGCAAGAGAATTCCTGCCCCGTCCCCGGTGTTGGTTTCGGAGCCGCAAGCGCCGCGGTGCTCCAAATTCATTAGCACCTGAATGGCTTGCTCGACGATCCGGCGAGAGCGACGCCCTTTGATGTCGACGACGAATCCGACCCCGCACGAATCGTGTTCGAATTGCGGGTTGTAAAGTCCCTGTTTCATAGGGAAGACCGGCTCTGTCATGTCGTCGATCTCGGGTTCGGAATATATGAATAAAGCCACCAACTGAACTCGTTGATGGCCTTTAAAACTTAGCGTCGGTCGTGGGCCATCAGGAGCTGTCCTTCGGTTTCCCCACTACACTGACAACGAAACCAATAGAGCCAATGAAACCCGACCCTGACGAAAAACCTGTCGAATAAGACAGCGATAAATTTGGTTCCTGACCTGCCATCACAATGCCCAGATGTCGTTTCCAGCCGCGGCGAGTGATCCTTGCGTTCAGCTTGAAATCCGACGAATTCAATCTACATGCTTAACCACCCTTTGCATAATTTGTTTTTTTTAGGCCCTCATAAATCTCACGCTATCTCGACCAATGCTGAGGGTAGGCAGTGACACTTTTGTAGCGCCGATGTGAGGTCAGAACAAAAACGTATTCACGTCAGGGTCTGAAATTCATCCTGCGTGCTGCTGCAGTTATCTTTTTGTCTCATTAGCACCGCGGCTTTAGCCCGGTGACCATTGAGCGAGAACGGAAGGGGAAACCGTTTAAACGGTTTCGGTATTCCTAAGGAATCACCTTTCCACCGGGCTAAAGCCACGGTGCTAATGAGAAGTGGAGCTAAGTTAACTGCACCAGTACCCAACTGGCATCCTGATTAATCAGCCATGTGCGGCTTCAACGAGACCAAATCCCTCCGGTACAAGGCTTGCTGACCCGAGACTGTTTTTCCTGAATGAATTGGGTTGCTAAATCGGGGCAACACAAGCCGGTGGTTGCAAGAACAATGGTGAAAGCTCAGCGCGGATCGACATCACGTCGCGGTCAATCTTATCGCGAGAAAGTGCGGGCACACGCCGAGACTCGTCTGGCCGGACTGACCTCTGACACCGACCCGGCGGTAGTCTCACAAACGCTGCGCGACTTTCTTAAGATCGAAGACCAACGTCTCAGGATGGCCCACTACTTTGGTGCGCCCGGATGCGAAACGGCCGCGACCCGGAGCTTCGTGCTCGACATTGTGGTCCAGCACGCATTTCGTCATGCCGCTCAGGTGATCCAATCAGACGCAATCGTCAACGGTAGCCAACCAGGCTGTGCTTTATTGGCTGTCGGTGGCTACGGGAGGGCGGAACTTGCGCCTTATTCAGACCTCGATTTGCTGTTTCTCTACAGTAGCCAAAAGCTCAGTCAAATGAGACCGATCCTGACCAGTCTGCTGCGGCTGCTTTGGGATGCCGGACTTAAGATTGGCCACAGTTTTCGTACCGTCGGGGATTGCGTTACTACGGCTCTTGACGATACGCATCTGCGAACTGCGTTGGTGGACACCCGCCTTTTGGCTGGGAACAAGGGCCTGCACAAATCGCTGCAGGACGCCCTGGAAAAGGATCGGCGCCGGCGGGTGGTCTCCTTCCTCAGCGCCATCCAGCGAGAGCGCGATACCCGCCATGCAAGGTTCGGCGAGGCGGTTTGTCTGCAGGAGCCGAATATCAAAGAGACCGCGGGTGGACTTCGTGATTTCCATACGGCCATGTGGTTGGTGCACGCCCGGCATGGTTACAAGACGCTGGATGCCATGCGCGGGCACGACTTAGTCTCAGAAAATGAAGCGCGTAAGGCACTCCGCGCCTACGATTTTCTGTGGCGTATTCGGCATTCCGCGCACTTTCTGATGCGACGAAAGACCGAGCGTCTCTCCCTGGAAATTCAACCGATGCTAGCCGAGCAGTTTGGCTACCAGCCCGGGGCTCATCTTCTCGGTTCAGAAAAACTGATGCGTGACTACTATCGTCATGCCCGCGAGCTGCATTTGTTCTGTGAAGCCGTGGAGGCCCGCGTAGCTGATAACGAGTTGCCCGCTCCGCGTTGGCGGCGCAAACGATCCATCGAGGCGAAGAGCGAACCTTTTTCAATCAGCAGAGGACGTCTGCGGTTCGACGGCGAACCGGATTTCTTCGAAAAAAAGCCACTGGCGATCTTCAACGCCTTGGCGCTGGGACAGGCCGCCCGGGTTCCGTTCGACCATCGTCTGCGCGAAGTTCTGTCTCAAAGTTTGCGCCAAATCGGTCCGGCATCTCGAGGCTCGGTCGAGGTTTCGAATGCTTTCTTTGCGCTCCTGCGCCGTCGCGGACGTGTCGGTTATGTGCTGCGCTCGATGTACGACCTTGGACTGCTTGCGCGTTTGATACCCGAATTTAGCCGGATCAGTTTTTTGGTGCAGCATGACCTGTATCATCATTTCACCGTCGATGAGCATACGTTGCGAGCGGTAGAAACGCTCGACGAGCTGCATACGAGCGAGAACAAACCCCGGGCACCTTTGCGGGCTGTCTTCGAACAACTTGAGAACCCCTCGTTGCTCTACCTGGCGCTTCTGCTTCACGACATTGGCAAAGGTCAGGGCCGCGGCCACATCAGCCGCGGGGCCAAACTTGCTGAGCGCGCTTGCCGTCGCCTGCGCCTAAAAGAAGACGAGGTGAAGAAGGTCGTGCTGCTGGTCAAACAACATGTGACGATGGCGCACCTGGCGCAAAGGCGCGACCTGAACGAGCCCCGGGTGATTTCTGATTTTGCCGCCGGACTAGGGTCGTTGGATGAACTGAATATGCTCTTGCTCCTCACCTATGCCGATCTCAACGCCGTGGGGCCTGCGGTTTGGACTGAATGGAAAGCAACTCTGCTGTGGGACCTTTACCGTCGCACGAGAAAGCTTTTGACCGGTGAAGACGCAGCCAACGAAGACGGCCTGGAACGCGCCCGAATCAAAGAACAGATTGCCACGGCTTTGGCTCCGGCGGTGCCCTTAAGTGAAGTTGAACGGCACCTCGCCTTACTACCTGATCGGTATCTGCGCATAACCTCGCCCGCGACGGCGGCGATGCACATCCAGATGATTGAAACGGTCAGGGCTGAGGGGTTTGCCTGCCGTTGGATGCGACATAGTAACACCTCAGCCGAGCTAACCGTCGCCGTGCAAGATCGTCATGGCTTGTTTGCCGATCTGGCCGGCACGCTCGCCGCGAACGGTATCGAGATTCTGAGCGCTGAGCTGAACACTCGCGAGGACGGGATCGCCATCGACGCGAGGACGGGATCGCCATCGATGGATTCATCCTGCGCCAGGCTTCGACCCGCCAGGCCGTTGAGGATCATCGCTATCAGGTGATCGAGCGAGCGCTTCGCCAGGCGGCTGCCGGCCAGTTGGATGTCACCGCTTTGGTTGAACGGTGGAGCACCAGAAATGCTCCTCGGAGGCGATCCAAAGTCATTCCCGCGCGCCGCCGGAACCTGCCGCAGGCGGTCTGTGACAATGAAACGTCCGTATCATCCACCCTAATCGAGGTTCACGCGATCGACGAACCTGGACTGGCCTATAAGATTGCGAGCGTTCTCGCCCGGCTCGGAGTGGAAATCGTCTGCGCCAGGATCGCCACGGAAAGGAGCGATGCGCTCGATGTCTTCTATGTTACGGACGGCGATGGCCTGAAGCTAACAGAGGAGATTACGAAAACAGTCGAGCGCGCGCTTACAAATGAGCTCAAATCAGTCAACGGGGTTATCGCAGCCTCGAAGCCGCAAACGATTCCAGGGAGAGAATTGAATGAAAAAAGTCGAAGCGATTATCAGGCCGCACCTGCTGGATGCCGTTAGGACCGCTCTCCAGGAAGTCGATGTGCACGGGATGACCATCAGCGAAGTGCAGGGCTACGGACGGCAGCGCGGACATACCGAGACGTATCGTGGTGCGGAATATCAGATCGAGTTTGTGCCCAAAATCAAGATTGAAGTGATCATCCCGGACGATATTGAGGAGTTCGTGGTGAATGCGATTTTGCGGTCAGCACGAACCGGAAAGTTTGGCGACGGCAAAATCTTTGTCACCCCGATCGAGGACATCATACGCATCCGCACGGAAGAGCGCGGAGAAGCTGCGATCTGAGGAGTCTCGCCGCCGCACTCCAAATTTGTTTTTCAGCAGCCTGCCAGGCCTTGTTCATTTATCGTTGAAGCTCTCGTCGGCAAAGAAACAACTTTGTCGGCCGGCCAAGCCGAAGCGACAAAATTGTAAGTTGAGCGCAAATGGTCTCAGCTTCAAAATTCTACAGCGTTTGCCTTTTGTCATTCACACCGGGCTTCAGCCCGGTGTGAAGGCGCCGTAACAAATTTAGGGAACCGTTTCAACGGTTTCTCCGTCCAGACCAAAAGAGCAAACCGTTAAAACAGTTCCTCGTCCTTTGTTGCCGTCATCACCGGGCTAAAGCCGCGGTGTGAATGAGAACCGCGCCAGGTAGCAAGCAAAATGCTTTTTCACTCAAACCGAGTTTGGTTTTTGATTTTCGGTGTTACTTCTCAGATTTGAATCCACGGATTCAATCCTCGCCTCCACCTGGCTTTTGTTCCCGATCTTGTCCGCAAAGCAAATCTGCTGTGTTAGTATCCGCGGAACGAAGGCGGCTACAGACCTATGGAGTTTTCGCAACTGGAGTTTTTCGTGACTGTCGTGGAAGAAGGAAGCTTCTCGAAAGCCGCCGAGCGAGTCTACCGCACCCAGCCTGCCGTGAGCATCGCCATTCGCCGTCTCGAAGACGAGATCGGCGCACCCCTCTTTGAGCGGTCGCAGAAGACTCAGGCGCTCACCGAGGTCGGCAAACTCGTTTACGATTACGCAAAGCGGATTCTCTCGCTGCGCGATCAGACCATCGACGTCGTCTCGGAGCTAAGGTCCCTTAAGCGGGGGCGGGTCCGCATCGGCGCCAACGAAAGTACCTCGTTGTATCTTCTGCCTCATCTCATTCTGGACTATCGGGCCCTTTATCCAAACATCATGGTGGAAATCTTCCGTCACGCGTCGGAGCGCTTACCTCGGGAAGTCCTCGACCGCAACGTGGATTTCGCGCTCCTGGCTTTTGAGCCGGTAGACAGCGATCTCGAATCTTTTCCAGTTTTGCGAGATGAACTCGTGCTAATCATGCACCCCGAACACCACCTGGCGAAACGTCAATCCGTCGCCATTGAAGACCTTGGTAACGAACCGTTCCTGGCGCATAACGTCAAGACCGGCTCGCGCCACAAAGTCATGGAGACTTTCGCCCAACACCATACGCCGCTCAATATCACCCTCGAGTTGGCAACAATTGAAACCATCAAACGTTTCGTCCAACTAAAGATTGGCCTCGCCTTCGTTCCCCGCATGTGCGTCGCTGAAGAGCTGGAGCGCGGCTCTCTGGTCAGTGTTCCGGTCGAGGATCTTACATCTGTTCGTACGCTTTGGGTCACACATCCTCGCGGCATAACCTTCTCGCATGCCGCCGCAGCATTTCTCACAATCCTGCACAAACACGCTAAGAATCACATTAACGACAAGTAAGACACGCGGTTCTTGAGTGCGTGGCTTTGCATAAAAATTCGATCGAAGCTGTTAACGAGTTCTTCTTCGTCGCGGAGGAGATGTTTGTACAAGCCCTGGCTGCCTAAGCGCAACGTCATTAGTACAATTAATTCCGTCATAAAAAATCTTATTTTGACTTTGACAACCTCGACCTCTACGATCGCCCCTTAAACTTTTAATGAATTATCAGTAGAACCTGCAGCCTTTGCTTTAAAGTGAAGGAAGACATCACAATCTCCAATCCTGATCAGAGAACTCTGGAGCAAGGCGCGCCTGGCTATCTGCCGCCTGTTACTTTTAGGAAAATGAAACCAGAACAAGCGGAAGCGCGAGAACTAGCGACCTTTCTTGAAACAGGTCAGACTCTGGCAGGAACCTATGGACTAAAGGGCGCGATTTCGCGGGTCCTCGAAACGCTGGATCGTCATCACGGCATGATGCGTGGAGTGGTGATGCTACTCGACCCGGACACGCTCGACATGCGCATAGCTGCTTCTCATGGTTTGGACGAGAGTGGAGTTCGCCGAATTAAATACAGAGTCGGCGAAGGGATAACGGGCCGAGTCGTCGAGACCGGCAAGCCGGTCGTTGTGCCTCAGGTCAGCCGCGAACCGATGTTCCTCGACCGGCTGGGCGTTAGGAAGACGGCACTCAGCCGGCAGGAATTGACTTTTATTTGCGTCCCAATCCTCGTTAACCGCAAGCCGGTTGGAACACTCGGCGTTGACCTTAAATACAAGGCCGATCGCGACTACGACCGGGCGACAAAATTCCTATCGATTATTGCCACGATGATCGCCCAGGCAATCAAGGTTGATCACCTGATCGAATCAGACAAACAGCGCCTGCTGGACGAAAACATCCACCTCAAGCAGGAACTTCGCGAGCGTTATGATTTCAGCCATCTCATCGGCAATTCCAATCCGTTGCGACAGGTTTACGAGCAGGTAACCCAGGTAGCGAGAACGAACACGACGGTCCTCTTGCGTGGCGAATCAGGGACCGGAAAAGAGCTAATCGCCCACGCCATTCACTACAACTCGCTGCGGGCGAACAAACCTTTTATCAAAGTCAGTTGTGCGGCGCTGCCGGAGACGCTAATCGAATCTGAATTGTTTGGCTACGAAAAGGGAGCATTCACCGGCGCGCAGAATCGCAAGAAAGGGCGCTTCGAGCTGGCAGAGGGCGGGACGCTATTTCTGGACGAGATCGGCGACCTGAATATATCCACTCAGATTAAGCTGCTCCGCGTGCTGCAAGAGCGGGAATTCGAGCGGCTGGGAGGCACCGACACAATCAAAATTAACGTGCGCCTGGTCGCCGCCACGAACAAGGATCTTGGGAAAGCAATCACCGAAAGGAATTTCCGGGAGGACCTTTACTACCGCCTGAATGTTTTTACGATCTTCATGCCGCCCTTGCGCGAGCGCAAATCTGATGTGCTCCTGCTCGCCGATCATTTTTTAGAGAAGTTCGCGCGCGAGCACGGCAAACGAATCAAGCGGATTTCAACCACGGCGATAGATATGCTGGCCAGTTATCACTGGCCGGGCAATGTTCGCGAGTTGGAGAATATCATCGAGCGCGCGGTCCTGGTTTGCGAGACTGGAGTAATTCACGGGCATCACCTTCCGCCCACGCTGCAGACTGCCGAAAAGTCAGGCACCGTCACGCGGCTTTCGCTGGATGCCGCAGTTGGCGCCTACGAGAGCGACCTCATTCAGGACGCGCTTAAGACAACTCGCGGAAATCGCAAGCGGGCGGCTCAGCTGCTCGACACGACCGAACGTATCCTGGGATACAAAGTAAAGAAGTACGGTATCGACTGCGATCGCTTCCGCTCCTGATGCAGGTTGGCTCATGCCCTTAAATTAAATCTCACCAGTAATGATGTACTTGCGGTCGTATTTGTTGCGTGTAGATCGCGTCGAGCGCTGACATAGCATTATCGGTCAGTGGCGGCAGGTCGGAAGCTGCGGCGTTTTCGTCTACTTGCTCTGGTCGTTTGGCGCCGGGGATCGCGCAGGTCACCGCCGGAAACATCAGGATCCAACGCAGGGCCATTTGGGCCATCGTCATTCCGGGCGGCACATAGGGACGAAGCGCTTCAACCGCCTGCAAGCCCAGTTCATAGTCCACTCCTGAGAAAGTCTCACCGCGATCAAACGCTTCGCCCTGCCGATTGAAAGCCCGATGATCGTCAGCTGCGAAGCGACTATTGGAAGTTAACTTCCCTGATAAGAGACCTGACGAGAGCGGCAGCCGCGCGAAGACCCCAACTCTCCGCCGTTGCGCCTCGGCGAAGAACAAATCACGCGGACGTTGACGGAAAATATTGAAAATGATTTGAACAGATTGCACGCCCGGGTATTCGATTGCCTTTAGGGCCTCTTCAACTTTTTCGACACTGACTCCGTAATAACGCAGCTTGCCGTCCCTGGCGAGATCATCGAGCGACTCGAACACTTCGGGCATATAATAGACCGCTGTGGGTGGGCAATGCAGTTGCAGTAAATCCAGCGTGTCCGCCTTTAGATTCTCAAGACTCCGCTCAACAAAGGCTGTGATGTTCTGCCGGTTGTAACCGCCGGCAACATGCGGATTGAGACGGCGGCCGGCTTTGGTGGCAACATAGAAAGGCTCGCTGCGCTCGGCACGCAATTGGGCCAACAGTCGTTCACTGCGCCCATCGCCGTAAACATCCGCCGTATCGAAGAGATTGACGCCTCGGTCCAGCGCACGATGAAGTGCGGCGAGGGAATCCTGATCATTAACGGCGCCCCATTCGGCGCCGATAGCCCAGGTTCCGAAGCTAATCGAGGAGACCTTCCAACCAGTACGTCCCAGTTCGCGATATTGCACGATGATCTTCCTGTATCCGACTTAGAACCAACTCTCGGAAGTTCCGGACCCAGTCAAGATGACAGCGACGTTCATTGTACAAGATTGAAAGGTGTCCTGACGCTCTTAATCGCGCAATTGTTTTTTGATGATGCTCGCGAAATCTCTGGTCACCCCCTCGTGCCGGTAGATTACGCGACCGTCAGGGCCAATGATGTAAACGGCCGGCAGCGTGCCGACTCCATACCGCTCGGTAATGTCTTCGCCTCGCAAGAGCAAACCGTACGTGTAGTGTTTTTCTTTCATCGCCGCTACGGGATCGTTCTTCTCCCAGGAGCTTACTCCGAAAACCGCGACTCCTTTGTCTTTGTATTTCTCGTGAAGTTTTTGCATTTGCGGCATTACTTCCGCGCATGGACCGCACCAGGTGGCCCAGAAGTCGAGGACTACGATTTTGCCACGATATTGCGCGAGCGTCTCCAATCGGCCTTCCGCGTCGCTTAGTTCCCAATCGGGTGCGGTTGCGCCTACAGCAAGTAACTTGCTGTTCTCTTTCGATTTCTCAGATTTCTGAGCGGGAACGTTCATCGCGAAGCAGGAACAGAGCAACAACATCATCAGCGCGATAGCGAGTCTCATCGTGGTTTGTTCGTCTTTCGTTTCTCGAGAACTTCTTGCGGACCAGGGAAGGCTGCTAGAACCGGTGAGAGTAACCGAGCGTGATGAAGTAATCCGCGAAAGCGGCATCGCCCGCACCACCAACCAAAATATCCGAGACGCTTCTCTTTCGATTTCGTCGTACTGCTACGGGCACTCCTACCGACCATGTATCTCTTCCCCGGAAATATTGCAGACCGGATTCCACGGACATTGCGTAGCCCGGTCGCCGGAACCCATTGCTCTTGCCGATCAAGTCCCGAACCGGAACGCCCTCGATCCGCCAACCGATGGTAAACGCGAAGCGGCGAGTGTAGGGCAGCGGCCTGGCAATGCCGACACGGGCCAAATACTGATCCGATACCGACATGATCGCTTCAGACGGACGGGATCTGCCGGTCTGGACGCCATTCATGTCGCGCGGGTTGAGCAGGTACGAGCCTGAAGCGTAGATCGTCGTCTTCTTAATTCGCTTATACGCCTGTATGTCCAGAGGAATACCCCAGCCGCCATCACCCAGTTGGATTGATTGATCCACTACCGAGGTCACTCGGGTGCCATTGGCGAGCGTCGTCGTATCGGTGACGCCGGGGTTCCCGGTCGGTAGCTTCAACCCGATCCCAAAAGAAATATTCTGCCCCGACTCGCTCGGCGGCTTGAATAGCCAGATCCGCGCCATCACGCTTATGTCACCAATTCCAGAGCTGTGAAAGATCTGCGTGGATGAGCCCCGCTGCCTGGTCGCGTGCTGGAGTGGCACAGCCACCGTCAAATTGAAGCGCCTGGTGACCGCGTAGGTTAGCGCGACATCATACAGATAGATGTTGTTAACGACTTCAGTCCCGTCCGCAGCACGTTGGGTTTGTTCCTTAGTGCCGACGTAGTGTCGATGGGAACGTTGTTTACGTAAGCCGATCGAGAGTTGCCATCGCCCCCGGTCGAGAAAACCGGAATCGTGCGAACCAGAGCCTTCACCGCCTGCGCATTGCACGCCAATCACGGGCGCGCTTTGACGTGCGGCAATTCAACCCTGCGCCCAAGCGCGTGGACCAGTCGAAAAGAAGCCAGCCAGGAGGAGAACTGACGTAATCCAAACGGGTTTTCTGTAAGAATTTCTGAGTGATTCGAACATCGCACCTGCCTTCGAGTTCGTGCGAACTTATTCCGACTTACTTCACAAAAGTCCAAAAAAACAGATCGAATGAAGACCGAACTTGCAGGCTATTCTTGCTTGTTAATTTGAAGCCCGGTCGCGGGTTCGTTATTGAATGAACGGTCGTTCGTTGTGCAACAAGTTAGGTAGGAAAAGCAGACCGCTGACTCAACGAACCCGCGACCGGGAAATTAGTTATTACGCGAGGGACGATACATTACATTGTGATAAGTGTCATGAGCCTGTTGGTTGGTCTTCGTCTCCAACTTTAGTTTGAGAGGGCACGAAAAGAGGCGCAGATTTGCACGGCAAACGATTATCGTAGGTGAACGAGACCGCGCTGCAAGGCGGTGGTGGCAGCCTGGGTGCGGTCGCTGACTCCCAGCTTGCTCAGAATACTATTGATATGGCTCTTCACGGTTGCTTCACTGATATTCAGGCGGCTAGCGATCGCCTTATTACTGTTGCCGGCCACGATCTGTTTCAGCACCTCCGTCTCTCGTCCCGTGAGATCAGAGCTGCCCATTCTCTCCGCCAGTCTCGCCGCCACATGAGCCGGGATCCGCCGCGACCCCGCGTGCACTTTGCGAATTGCGTCTTCCAGTTCTTCGAAGAACATGTCCTTTAGCAGATAACCCTGAGCTCCGGCTTGCAAGGAGCGATAGATATCTTCGTCGCCGTCGAAGGTAGTAAGGATGATCAGCCGAGCGTCCGGGAATTCTTTCCGAATGGCAATTATCGCTTCGACGCCTCCCATTTCCGGCATCCGTAAGTCCATCAAAGTGACGTCCGGTCGATGGCGCCGATAGAGTTCAATCGCCTGCTGGCCATTGGTTCCCTCGGCAACCACAACCATATCCGAGACGGTGTTGATAAGTGCGACGAAACCCTGACGCACAACCGCCTGGTCGTCAATCACCATGATTCTGATTGGAGTATCAGTCATTAGAAGTTGTGGTTGTTAACCTCAGGAGCGGGGGCAAGCCCCCTTCCCGACCTTAGAGGTTACTGAAGTTAAATCCTCATTCTTAATTTGAATGGCTCTCAAGCTAGATATATCGTACAACTCAATAACCTCAAGGTCAGGAAGGGGGCCTGCCCCCGCTCTTTGCCTATCATTGAAAGTTAGATCTTACAATTCCTTAGCCACTGATTGGCACCTCCACCAGCACTTCGGTACCTTCACCCGCCCGGCTATCCACTTTCAGCGACCCTCCAATCCGTACCACACGTTCCTGCATGCTGACCAGACCAAAGTGTTTTCCCTCCCCGTTCTTCGACTCCTGGTAATTAAAACCACGTCCGTCGTCTTGCACGCTGAGCTGCACCCGGCTCGCATCGAATCTCAGATTGATCAGAATATTTTGCGCCTCCGCGTGTCTCACCGCATTATTAATGGCTTCCTGTCCAATGCGTAGAAGATTGCCTTCAATCAGCGGGCTCAGCGGCCGGAATGTTCCGCTGACTTCGACTTTCGCCCTGACCGCGGTCTCAGTTGTCAGGCGGCGCGCGGTATCACTCAATGCCGCCGGCAGATCATTTGTATCAAGCGCCTGCGAGCGAAGATCCCAAACATAGCGGCGGGCTTCCGCAATGCCGTGACGCACCAACATCCGTACCCGATCCAAATGAGTTCTTGCCAATTCCGCGGAAGCCGGCATGGTTCGGGCGACGACCTCCAGTTGTACCGAGATGCCCAGCATCTCCTGCGCCAGATTATCGTGAATCTCGCGAGCGATGCGGTTTCGTTCGGCGAGTACAGCGGCAAATTGCGACTCAACATGCTTGAGACGGAAGCGATAAAGTTGCCAAACGATTAGCGCCCCCATGAAAGCGCAGAGAGCATAGAACCAATATGTTTGGTAGAAGTGCGGTTTCAGATAAAGATCGAAGTTGGCGCCGGTGGGACTCCAGACACCATCATTGTTGGAAGCGATCACGCGAAACTTGTAGTGACCGGGCCGCAGATTTGTATAGTACGCAACGCGGCGCGTGCCGCCATCCACCCAGTCACGATCAAATCCTTCGAGCTTGTATTTGAACCTGACTTTTTCGGGGGCCACGAAACTTAGCGCCGTGTAATAAAAATCAAGCCGGCTTTTGCCGGGCGACAACTCAACTGTTTGGGCCGGGCTGATCGATTGATCGTCGGCGCGAATCTCTTCGATGGCAACCGCGGGTGGCTGACCGTTCAGCTTTATCTTCTCAGGGTCGATCATCGCCACACCCTTGATCGTCGAGAACCAAAGTTTGCCGTCAGCGCTCCGCCAGCCGGCGGGATGCCCGCCGCCACTACACTCTCGCGTGACCATTCCGTCCGCGGGTCCGTAAAGCACCGGCGTGACAGCGCCGAGGGTTCCATTTGCAAAGTCATCTAACTCCTTCTTATTCAGCCGGAAGACGCCCCTGTTCGAACTCAACCAGAGGCTGTTTTGGCGATCTTCGAGAATGCTGTAAATAACGTCATCAGGTAACCCATTGCGAGTGGTGTAGGAGGTGAACTTGCCCTGCTTTAGCCGATCGAGTCCACCGCCACTGGTACCAATCCACAGCGCTCCTTCGGCGTCCTCATGTAGCGAAATCACGACATCGCTGGAAAGTCCGTCGCGAGTCGTATAGTTCGTAAACTTTTCGTCTCTAAACCTGGTCAAGCCGCCCAGCGTGCCGATCCAAATATTGCCCTGCGAATCTTGATAGATCGTTCCGACAAAATCATTGGGAAGTCCTTCTGCGATCGTGTACGTATTGAAGTGCTCACCGGTCAATCGAGTTAGTCCACCACGCGTGCCAATCCAGAGATTGCCGCTGCGGTCAGCATAGATTGATCGGACGAAATCGTTAGCTAGTCCATCAGCGGAAGTAAGTGTCTTGAACTTTCCATCTTTGAATCGATTCAGTCCGTCGGGAGTCCCAACCCAGAGATTTCCATGGTCATCGCCAAACAGTGCCAGGATGACATTGCTGGATAAGCCGTCCGTCGTTGTGTAGGTAGTTACCTTACCTTCTTTCAGGAGATTCAGGCCGCCACCGTTTGTCCCGATCCAAATATTGTTCTGACCGTCTTCGTAGATCGACTTGATCAGATCGCTTGCGAGTCCTTCCCTTGAGGTGTACGTGGTGAATTTTTTGTCCTTCAACAAACTAAGACCGTCCGATTCTGTGCCAATCCATAAACTGCCTTCGCGGTCTTCAAAGATCGAAAGAATGATTTCGTTTGCCAGTCTATCGCCTGCACGAAAATTGGAAAGATGTCCTTCCGTGAACCGGCTCAAGCCACCGCCTGTCCCGATCCATATGCTGCCCTCGCGGTCCGTCTTCAGAGAGGTAATCCGATTGTTTGGCAAGCCGTCGCGGATGGTGTAGGTAAGAAACTGATCACCGTCGAGCCGGTTCAGGCCGTTAGCTGTGCCAATCCAAACGTGACCGTCCAGGTCCTGATCGATCGAGACGACGTTATTATCGACCAGGCCATCCTGCCGTGTGTATTTGGTGACTTTACCGCTTTTGTAACAAGCCAGGCCATCTGACGATCCAATCCAGAGCGCGCCTTGTTGATCTACAAACAGAGCATCAACACCATCCCTGGGAAACTCATCCTGGGCGAAAGCCTTGAAGACACCCTCGCCAAAACGTACGACACCCGCAGCGGTCGCCACCCAGAGCGAGCCATCGAGATCTTCAGACAAAGCATTAATGACATTGGCCGGCAATCCCTGCTGGGTGGTGAATGCTGTGAACTTTGAATCTCGCAGCTGGACGAGACCATCGGCAGTTCCGATCCAGAGAGCGCCTCGCCGATCTTCCAGAAGTACTCGAATGTCATTACTCTTCAATTCCGGCGTATTCTGTTTGTCAAAAACAGTGAACTTGATTCCGTCAAACCGCGCCAGTCCTTCTTCGGTGGCGATCCAAATGTATCCGCTCTTCGCCTGGGTGATCGCGTGGACGGTGTTTTGTGGCAGGCCATTTTCAGTCACCCATACTTGTCCGTTGAACTCTGAGAGATCTCGCAAGGAATCGAGCCCCGCAGTCTGCCCCTCGGCAAGGAGCAGAAGAAGCAGGCAAGGAATCCAAAGCTCGGGTCTATTGATCAGGGCTGATGCGCGCATTGATTGTGCTCGACGGCTTCAGAAGGCAGTTATCAGCCCCTGAATTTCCGTGATAGAACATTTGAAACGATCGACGAAATCACACTAGCCACTGGGAAATGGATTATACTCAATACTGTGCCGGCTACGCTGTTACCTTAATCCATTTTGCCCTGGCCCGGAGACTCTGGATTGCCATTTGCCATCCTAAACATCCTGGTAGCATTCATGGTGCTGGCAAATTCGACCGGTGCGCCCAGAGCACGCTGGCGGAGCGCCACTGAACCAGAGTTAAGAAAGCTGATTCCAGCGCGCGCGCCTGTTATAAAGGAGAACATCGAGACCGAATTTCGGACCGCCTCAGGTGTGACGGACGGGCGCGGCAAATTTATTGCCGGGGTGGTAATGATTACAGCGGGATACTCGGCCGAAGGTAAATACTCCCATTTCTTTATTACTCAAACGCCGCTAAAGATCGGCAACATGCTCCTGAAACCAGGCGACTATGTTTTTGGCAATCAACGAATAAATAACGACCTCATTAGGGTGAGCTTTTACCGGGCCTCCAGCGGTGAAGCGATCGGCAGCGTCGACGCGCACGCTAATCGCAAGAGCAGCCTGGTTCGCTCGCTTCTCATCACTCCACCCGTTGATGGCCGCGCGACGATCCAGGTCGGCCGCTTCTTTTTTGAATACAAGTTGGGATGAATGAATCAGTCCCGTCATCGAACGGTATTAATGTAATTGAAGTAGCATGAAATGATTTCGCTCACCAATAACAACGCCGAAGACTATTGCGTTAAAAAGCATCCGCCAGCGAGCGAATCGTGAGGTGTTTCTGAAAGTCGACCAAACTCGCTTGGCCATCGCTACGAAACTCCACTTCGACCCTCCCACCGGGAATCAGATCAAAAAAGTTGTCTACAAAGAACCCCGCATAACCCGGTGCTGACAGGTAAACGCCACGCGCCAGTTTGTCAGAAGAAAGAGTGATTCTAAATCCAGTCCGCGTCGGTATCGCTTCGGCGCTAATGTGGGACCGCGGCAGGAGAAGGTTCTTGTACGGTTGAAAGAAATGTTCGTTGCGCGATACCGGCCTGCCGTCCACCAACAACTCAGCAAACAGAAACACGCTTCTCGCGTCCTTCCCTGCCAGTAGCGTGTTAGTCGGAATATTCAGATAAGACTTGCTGTTGAGGGCGGCGACCTCCACGTTCTGCTGTTGGCTCCACAACTGACGCCCATCGAAATCGAGCAGACTCAAATTCAATTGCGCGGCCGTCGCTTGTAAACGATCGGAGACAATGTAGACGTTGAGGTTGCCATTCTCTTCATGCGGGCTGACCAGAATGTCGTTGTAGAAGCGGCGCGCGTAATACTGCAGCGCCTTCCAGCGTCCGGTGTAGTCGATGCTCGACCACGAGGCGACCGGCCAGCAGTCGTCAATCTGCCAAAACAGCGAACCCATGTTGTGTGGCCTGATGCGCCGCAGGTGCTCAGCGCCGACCTTGATCCCTTCAGCCTGTAAGATTTGGCTGACATAAAGAAAAGATTCGAAGTCCTTCGGTTCAGGATACTCGCGCAGCATGTACTCGCGGATTAACTGGTTGCCGCGCGGGTGTCGCTGGTGGGCCATCATCACCGGCGATTTGATGTCGCGATCCGCCGGCGCCGTATAGGTCTGGACAGTCTCGAGCAGCGGAAAGGACTGAAAACCATATTCCGTCATGAAGCGCGGGAATTGTTTTTCATAGTCGGTAAACGGCGCGGAAGCATGCCAGACCTGCCAGTAGTGAAGATCGCCCATCTTCTGCGATTCGGGATCATCTTCGAGGTTCGAACTCGGTGAACTCGGCCAATATGGCCGCGAAGGATCCAAAGATTTACACACTTCGGGCAACACACCATAGAAGATCTTCAGATAGTCGTCCCAGAGCCGGGCCGGAAGTTTTTCTTTCCAACCCCAATGGAACCAGCCTGACTCGATTTCGTTGTTGCCGACCCAAATGACTATGCTCGGGTGATTCCGCAGGCGCTTCACGTTATCGTTCGCTTCCTGGCGCACGTTTTCGAGAAACGCTTTATCCGCCGGGTACAGACTGCATCCGAACATGAAATCCTGCCAGACCAGAATTCCCATTTCGTCGCAAAGATCATAGAACTCGTCGCTCTCGTAAATGCCGCCGCCCCAGACGCGCAGCATGTTCATGTTGGTGTCGCGCACGGACTCAAGCAGTTCGCGATATTTATCTTTGGTGATGCGGCTCGGAAAGCTGTCGGCCGGAATCCAGTTGCCCCCTTTGGCAAAAACAGGCACGCCGTTAATTACAAACGTGAAGCTCTTTCCGGATTCGTCGCGCTGTTGTCTGAGTTCCAATGCGCGCAGGCCCGTGCGCGTTATTGCTTGATCCACCGGCTTGCCATTGACGAGCAGACGCGCCTTGAAAGCATAAAGAGGATGAGCGCCTAAACCATTAGGCCACCAAAGTGCCGGATGCGAGACAGCGAGGTTAAGAGCAACTCGATTAATCCCCGGCGTTAAGCTAACGCGGCGCCGGGCGGCAATGGTCTTGTCCCTCAAATTGTCTACGAGAATATCTGCGTCGAGAGTGCTTCCGGCAATAATCTCAACCTCAGCCGTCAACCTCGCGACATCGGGGCGTATGTCAATGGGCAGAATGTGCAGGTCGGCGACGCGCGCGACATCCCATGCTTCCAAGTACACCGGACGCCAGATGCCGCTGGTGACAAACCGCGGGCCCCAATCCCAACCGTACTGGTAGGGCGCTTTGCGGGTGTAGGGACTTGTTTTCTCACCCTGGTCGTTGGCTGCCGGAAGTTCGAAATTCATCTTCGCCATGATGGGCAGGACTTCATTGATGGGCGAACGAAAGCGAATTCGCAGGCTGTTCGCGCCTAGCTTCGCGAGACGCCTGGCGTCCACCCTCCAGGTGCGAAACATGTTATCAGTGCTAATCAGGAGTTCGTCGTTAAGAAATACGTCTGCGTAGGTGTCCAGCCCTTCAAAGACCAACTCGAGATTCGCTCGCTTGAGCATCTCGGCCGTGAGGTTAATGGTGGTTTGATATTCCCAATCGGTCTTGCCTATCCACTGCAGCTTCTTTTCGTTGTCGCGAAAAAAGGGATCATCGATCAGCTTGTTTTTGAGCAGGTCGGTGTGTACGCAACCTGGAACGCTCGCCGGGTACCACTTGTCTTTGCCGGTCTCACGGAACTGCCACCCCGTCTCGACGGGTATTTTCATCCGAGGCAGGGGTATCTCTCTTCCAGTTCTTGTTTGAGAGAGCAAAGTCCCGGCAGTTAAAATCAACACAGCCAGAATTGCTAACAACAATTTGCCGCGGTTCACCTGTTAGCTCACATTCCTGACCACACTTACTTTGCTTTCTCGTGCGGTGACTGTTAAAAGAATCGCCATGCTGAAACGATGCCTCCCCTTATTGATCATTGCCGTAACTAGCTCTTTTTTCGCGCCCGTGTCAACTGCCCTTATTGATCATTGCCGTAACTAGCTCTTTTTTCGCGCCCGTGTCAACTGCGATAAAGACCGAACCCACAGTCGACGCCGCTGAATTCTCGTCAACGCAGTCGGCGGTTCCGGCCGCAAGACTTGCGCGCCTGCGTCATGGAATCAATCTGAGTCACTGGTTCGCACAATCGGCGGATTATTCAAGAGTTCATCTCGAATCACACACCACGGCGGAAGACATTGACCTGATTAGAAAGATCGGTTTTGATCACGTTCGCCTGACGCTTGAGCCGGCACCGCTTTTCAACCCACAGGATCCGGCAAAGCTAAACGCTGAATACCTGGAATATCTCGACAACGCCAGATCGAAGCTTTCACCAAATTCTGGCGAGCCCTGGCCCAGCATCTTTCAGTACGTGATCCCGACCATCTCTTTCTTGAAGTTATCAATGAACCCATGGTGCAAGATGGTTATCGCTGGCTTGGCATACAGGGAAAACTTATCTCCGCGATTCGGTCAGGCGCGCCGCAGCATACGATCATCGCGTCCGGCCACCGCTGGTCTGGTATACCGGAGCTGCTGTTTCTGTTGCCATATGCCGACCGGAACATTATCTACAACTTCCACTTCTACGAACCATTTGCATTCACGCATCAAGGTGCAACCTGGGCCGGCCCGAACGTGTCGTTCTATAAGAACGTTCCCTACCCATCAAGTCCGGAAAGCATAAGCAGAATTGTCGACACGGTTCAAGATGAATCGGCGCGTCGAAATCTGCTTCGCTATGGTGAAGAACGTTGGAACGCGGCCCGAATTGATCGGGAGATTGGCGTAGCTGCCTCGTGGGCTGCAAAGTATCAGGTACCGCTCACTTGTAATGAATTCGGAACCTATCGCAGCTTTGCGCCTGCCGCTGATCGCGTCGTCTGGATCAGGGATATGCGTACTGCCTTGGAAAAATACCGCATCGGCTGGACCATGTGGGATTACGCGGGTGGCTTTGCTGTCGTCAATAAAAAGAACGGCCATGCAACGCCTGATGCAGAAGTCGTGAAGGCTTTGGGGCTGGTTGTTAAAAAGTAGTTAGATCAGTTTCAATAGCTTTACGGATTATTCAATGGTATGAATGATTATAAATACCAACCCGTTCCCAAACTGCTAGGTAATCGCATTCAAGAATTGATTCAGAGTCTTCAAGTTATTCGAGACTCACTTGGAGCAGTTCGACAGGGCAAACTGCACCAAATTATTCCAGTATATGGACAGCTCAGAGCGCTCTTATGTGAAAAAAGTAAAGGCAACCACCCATTATTGTTGGACATAGCAAAAGAGGTGAGCTTTAGTTTGGATTTTTATTGCATGAGCCCTGCTGGTGAACTTCCGGAAAAACTGAAGAAGAACTTGCTTTTGCATCTATCCGGGTTTCCTGCGACATTAGAGCGTGAATTAGCTAGTCAACGTTCCATCTCAATTGAGAAATTCCTTGACTACAAAATATTGAGCTACGACGGACGGTCGTATAAAACTAAAGACATAATTGGTTTCTTTGCTAACAAGGCTGGAGGGGCTCATTACTCACCTGATTTGCCGCAGGACTTCGCCCAGCTATTATCTCTCGGTTTATCAGGTCAGCCTGTGTTGGTGAACGCCTTATTGCAGATAGCGGACTTGGCATACAACCTTGGTGTCAAATTGCTTAAAAGCCAAGCAGACTTTGAGGCACACATATTGATCGTTGTGCCTCAGCAAGAACTGAATGCACCAGCTTACATCTTCGATAATCAGTATAACGATGCACCAATGCGAATCTTTTGTAGGATTGAGCCGGGGATGAAGTTAGGTTTTGGGGTGACAGGAATTCAGGGGATGACGGCGATTGCTGGTGTCAATCGTCTAATCGATTGGTCCAGGCCACATCACTTCACATTATCACTGAATATTGGGAATGATCTTTCGACGAGACTCCACATTGCTATGGATGGTGAAGAAGTAAGTACGATGAGCATACCGCACCCTCTATTCGTAGTTAATGATCCTCTTCATTATAGAAGCTACCAAAATCGCTCGGATCAGGACGAGAACGCCGGCCTGAGCTTCGGGTTCATTGAGATGACTATGTATGGAAGAGGCTTGTCGCTTAAAGAACAAGCGAAGCTCTTCTTGCACTTTGAGGAACAGCTGTCTAAAGACACTCTGCGGTGCGTCTATTTCAAAAAAGGGCAGTATGGTTACGCTGCACCAGGAACTAAGGACATGCGTATGACTGGCGACCCCGTGATGTGGAGTGTGAGCAAACTCTTGAGAAATGACGTTCCCAAGTATGATGCGAGCTCCACATGAAGGTATATCAAAGCAGCCAAGCCAGTTATTTTAGTCCCAAAGCCTTCAGATAGCCTCGATTAACGCGACAGTTTGCAAATTTAATTCGCTCGAGATATTCGCTCAGCGCCTTTTCCACCTTTTCTTTCGGCGGCCGGTGCTTTCGCACCTCTTCAAAAGTCGCGTGTGGTCCCTCAGCAAAAGCTATGATCGCTTCCCAATCGTCTGGCGGATTTATCGAGACGATGCATGAGGTAGCGTTAAGTTTCTTGTAGGGCCAGAAGCACCAACCGATGTTATGTCCCTCAAGCAACTTTCGGAACGCATCAATCCATTCATCGGCGTTCTCGCCTGACTCGCCCATCCACACTGGAACATTGTATTTCTCACCAAAGTTCAGATACTCCTGGATCGCTTCCTGTTTCACCGGCATCCAGTATTTGTGAAATGTATAGGCGAGCTTCGCCTCAAAGGGCGGCCCAAAAATTTTGAAGTTCGTGTCCCATTGGGCGCCACCCAGGAAAACAATGTGATTGCGGTCGACCTCTCGTATTGCCTTCACGATCTCGCGGTAGAGCGGTTCCAGCCGTGTATTTAGCGATGCAGTATCGAAATAGGGTGCGATTGGCTCGTTGAGAAGATCGTATCCGATCACAGTCGATTGGTTTCGATAACGGGCGGCAAGCTTCCGCCAAAGGTTAACCGTCAACTCCTGACTCTCGCGGCTTTCAAAAAGAAAAGGGTACCCAAAACTGTCATCGATGTTGTCACCGGTCTGGCCACCGGGCGCGGCGTGCATATCCAGAATCACGTAGACGCCCTCGCTGCGGCACCAATCCACAACTCGATCTAACAGTTCGTAGCCCGGGCCCTCCAATCTCGGCACCGTCCCATCTGACACAAACAAACGGAAACTGAAAGGAATTCGAACAGAGTTGAATCCGGATTGCTTTATGAAGTGAATATCTTCTCGAGTGATGTAGTTGTCGCGATAGGTTTTCCAGAACTGCCGCGCCTTGTCCTCGCCGACAAGTTCACTGATCGCGGCCTGAATCAACCTCGGGGAGTTGGTCGTCTTGAATTTAAACATGTAACCCTCAGGCAACAGCCAGTTGCCGAGATTAATGCCCTTCAAGAGCAGCGGTTTGCCGTCCGGCGAGGCGAACTCTTTTCCTCGGGTGGTGACGAATCTTGTTTGTCCGCCGGCAACGGAAGGTGCAAGGCTCAACAAGATCATGCCCCACAACCAGACGTAACTTCTTATCCATCGCATCATCCGCGAAACCTCGAGTAATTGGTTCTAAAGTAGGTCAAGCGTCCTGTCATTCGCTGCCAAAATCCGACCGCAACCGACGACCTTACGAAAACGGAGCCGTGAATTTAAGACAAACAGGAGACGGCACTTCGACTGCTTGTCCTGTCGCGCTAAGCCGGCCCGTCTTTCGATCAACTCGAAAGACCACGATGTTGTCGGATTTTTGATTCGCTGCCAGCAGGAACTGTCCGGTTGGATCGATGGCAAAGTTACGTGGCGTCATGCCTCGAGTAGATTCGTGACCGATTATGGTAAGGGCGCCGCGACGCGCGTCAAATCCGAACATAGCAATGCTGTCGTGACCACGGTTCGAACAATAGACGAATCGGCCATCCGAGGAAACGTGGACATCCGCACTCGTATTCTTCCCAGCGAAATCCTTCGTCAGAGTGGTTAAGGTTTGCAGCTCTTTCAAACTTCCCTTCTCGGGATCGCGCGTAAAAACGGTCACGGTCGAATACAGTTCGTTAAGCACAAAGACATACTTGCCACTGGGATGAAAAGCCAGATGACGTGGTCCCGCGCCCGGCTTGACCGGCGCCCAGGGCTGTTCATTGGTTAATAGCTTTCCGTTTCGCGCGTCGAAGCGAAAAATCATGACTCGGTCCGTTCCGAGATCACATGAATAAGCGAACCCGTTAGTCGGATCAAGCATGATGCAGTGGGCGTGCGGGCCTTCCTGGCGGTCCCGGTTTACGCTCTGGCCCTGATACTGCTTCAAATCCGCAGCCTCGCCCAAACTGCCGCCACGCTCCACCGGGAGAACTGTCACGTTACCGCCGGTGTAATTCGCGATTAGGACAAAGCGGCCCTGATTATCCACCTCCACATAACAAGGGTCAGCACCCAACGATGGTTTCTGATTCAACAGCCGCAGTTCGCCTGTTCTTTGATCAACGGCAAAGGCGCTGACTGCCCCGCTTTTCTTACCTGCGAACTCCTGTACTTCGTTGACGGCATAGAGATAACGCCGGCTGGGCGACAGAGCGAGAAACGAAGGATTGACGACCCCTCTGGTCGTGTTGACGTGCTTTAACTCTCCTGAAGTCAGGTTCAATCGATACAGATAGATTCCCTCGCTCTTGCCCGTAGTATAGGTTCCCACATAGACCAGCGGATCTCCGATTGGCTTCGCACTCAGCGCGCGAGCGAAAGGATTCTCTGAGAGCATCAATCCCAGCGCACCGAGACCGGCAAGTCTTAAGAACTCGCGCCGCGCCTGGACTTCATCAGCTTTGTAGATCACGAGTTTGATTTCTCCTCGGGGTGGTGACCTCGTTGGGTTTTTCTCTGCCTAAACTCTTGTTCTTCTTAATCTCCGTGGTGAATCGACTTCAAAAAGGAATCACCGTAGAGACGCCGAACACGAGTAGATTGAGCAGAGGATTGAAATCAGGGTAATGCATGGATTCTATTTCTCGAAAGCGATGTTGTCGACCACCACAGTCCCTTTTTCCAAAATGCATTTGTCGCAGTGAACTCCGACGGTGACGGATGTTAACTTCTTGAGGACGTCTCGCTTCAGATCAAGTTGCATCGCCCAATCTGGTTGGTTAAAAGAATCGAGTTTGAGTTTGAAGGTATTGAAACCCGGAGAAAGCCGAATGGTCGCTGCGGGATATCCTGACTCGAGATTGGTTCCCTGGCCGCGGGTGATCAGCTCGAGTTTTAGGTATTGGGCGCCTTTGGCAAAAGCGCGAAACGTGATGAACTTATAGCCGCTCACATCGTCGGGCACGAGCTTGCCCTCTTTTTCGGGGTGCCCGAACACCTCCATATTTACTCCTTCCCATTCGTTTGGGATCCGCAGCTCGTAATCGAAAGCGGCCGCAGTGTCATCCGGCGTCACTCGCGCGAACGCCGGGGCGGGTGGATTCGCATTTTTCAATCCGCGAAATTGCGGAGGGTTCGCCGAGTTCTGAGAATACACATTTAAGCGCACGGCGCCGCCCTGCTTGCTTATGGGCCGGCCGGTCTTAAGATCCTGGAAGTCAGCATAGACCAGCCTTGAGGCGTCAGACTCAGCAGGCTTCGAGGCGCTCTGGCCAGCGGCTGAGGCGGCAACAATCAGGATTATGAGCGCTAAAACTCCAGATTTGAAAAATAATGCCATCATGGAAGGGTCCTCCGAACTTTTCAGATCCGCGACGAATCGTGGGACGCATCGAACCGAAAGGTGCGGCGCCGATTCTACTAGAGGTGAAGGCTCTCCGACGATAGCGCACTCAGTAATCGCAAGGCGATATCAATTTGGGCACGGGGGCCGGAACCGTATCCTGAAACTTCACAGATCTTCGTCGCAGGGACGCCACCTTTGCTTCAACCTCCTCAGGCGCGAGTAATTTCTTTGCCGCATGAAACACCCAGTCGATGTCCTCCTGATAGTGGCGTACGACGCTGGATTTCACGGCGGCATCCCTGATAAACCAAAGGTTGAAATTAATCGACATCAGCGAACGCGGGTAATATTGTCCACCATGCTCGGCCAGGGGCTTTCCGTCGATGAAATACTTCACCTTGCCTTCAGCGACCTGGGTTACTAGTGTGTGCCATCCGGCAATGCTTCCGCTGCTCGTATTAAAGACGTTGTCCTTTTTCCAATTCGGTTCCGGACTGAACGTCCGCCACGACGTCGTAAACAACGTGGGCCCAGTGAGGCCCCAGCCGCCATTCGGCAGATACTCGAAATCCAACTCGCTATAGTCAGGATCCATCGGCGCCTTCAGCGGGCTGATTGTGTAGAAGCTCTCCACGAGCTGATCTCCGCTGGGCCCATCTGTAGGTACGTCGACAAACCGAACCCGAGCGGCATATGTCCCTTCCAGGTATTTGCGCTGGTGGCAAATCTGGGTTTGCCGGGTATTCGCTCCGGTTCCGTCGGTGGAAGAGATCATGCGCAGCAAACGATTGCCCCGCTGATCATGATCAGCGGGAAAGGACACGCCCTTATTACCCCAGATTGCGCCCGGCACGCCCGGCCAGCCGGGCGCAGTGCGAATGATCCAGCCGTGTTTGGCGAGTTGCCTGAAGGTGGAATAGCTAAAATCGTCGAACAGCGTTTGTGAAGACACCCTGGCGCGGTGACGGATCCGTGAAACAGCTCGCTGTTCGACGCCTACTTGTCCCGCAACCGAGGTCTCAGGAGAAAGCATGATGATCGAAGCGACGCTCCCGCCTCCTATTGCTAAAAGAAGACTGACGTATAGCCTGGTCTGAATCAACATCACAAAAGTCCTCGCGCCTGGTGCTGCTTGCTGGTGTTTGCTTCGCCGCCGAACGACGATGATTCTTTCCGAAGTCGCGCCGCGGGTCAAGCATCTGGATTCAAGGTACAAAACCGAAAACTTGCTTTTGCTTTGAGGTTGACATCAATTGCGTTCGAACAGCCTGAGGATCTTATAATCGCTGAGCATGAGCAACACCGCTTTATCCCAGGCACCGGACCGATCCAATAGCTTGGATCTACATCCGCTCCATCTCAGCCTGCACCACGTTACGATCTGGGTCAGCGATCAGGATCGAAGCCTTCGATTCTACCTCGACCAGCTTGGGTTCAATCTGTTCATTGACATCCGTAATGAATCTGGCGATCGCTGGGTAGCGGTTGCCCCTCCGGATGGCATCGCCATCCTTGCGCTTGTTTCTCCCAGCCCCGACTCCGACGAATACAAGCTCATCGGCCGAAGCAGAGACATCGTTTTTGTGACCGAGGATGTGCCCGCCAAGTTCCACCAATGGCGCGAGGGCGGCCTTCGCTTTCATCATCCACCGCAAGCAACACCCTGGGGCGGTACATTCACCCGGTTTGAGGACCCGGACGGAAATTGCTTTGTCCTTATGGGCCGCGACGAAGTGAGCCAGGATATCGATGCAAAACGCCGCGCGGTTGCCGAGAAGCTGGAAGCGGACCGCCGTGCCGCACAGGAACTCGAAATTGCAAAGCAGGTACAGGCCAGGCTCTTTCCCCAAACCCTGCCGGCCCTTGGCACTCTCGATTATGCGGGCGTTTGCATCCAGGCGCGCGCCGTCGGCGGCGACTACTACGATTTTCTCGACCTGGGTCGACAAAAACTCGGCATGGTGATCAGCGATATTTCAGGGAAAGGAATCGCCGCCGCTCTTCTGATGGCCCATCTGCAGGCGAATTTGCGCAGCCAGTCCGCAGTAGCCTGGGATCAACCGAAGCGCCTCTTACGCTCAGTGAATCAGCTCTTTTACGAAAACAGCCCAGACAATGCTTATGCTACGCTCTTCTTTGCCGAATATGACGACAAGGCGCGGCGCTTGCGCTATGCGAACTGTGGGCATCTTTCCGCTCTTCTTCTTCGCGGCGATAACACTCTTGAGCGGCTCGATTCCACGGGTACGGTATTGGGGCTCTTCAGTGAGTGGGATTGCGCGATTGAGGAGCGCGAGATCTTTTCAGGAGACACGCTCGCACTTTATAGCGATGGCATAACTGAATCGTTCAACAATGCCGGAGACGAGTTTGGCGAACAGCGTTTGATTGAAGCCTTGCGGCGAAACCGTGCATTGTCTTCAGAGGTCCTGCTTTCGTCGATCGTTGAGGACGTCCAGCGTTTCAGCACTCACGAACAGCACGACGACATCACTCTAATAATTGCCAAATGCAAGGGACAATAGGAGGGGTTGGCTTTTGAGAGCTGCAACTGTTAACCATCACACCTCTTCCAATGGGATCCAGTGCGGCGCGGAGTCTTTTTATAGTCGCCGGTGGATCACAGACACTCCTGAACCTGTGAATACACACGGTCGATGATCGTCCTCGCATCTGCCTCGCGCTCAGCCTCTGCAATAACACGAATGATCGGCTCAGTATTCGAACCTCTGACCAGGAACCAACCGTTGGGCAAACTGACCTTCACGCCATCGCGCAGATCCATGGGAAAGGTCGCATATTCACGGCGAAGCATTCTGAGTACTGCGGAGATTTTGTCTGAAGGGCAAACCAGTTTCTCCTTGATCATCGCGAACTGCGGCAAGGAATTCACCAACTCAGTAATTGTCTGGCCGGTTTCTGCCAACAGATGAAGGACCAGCGCCATCCCAACCAGACTATCGCGCGCAAAATTAAGGCGCGGATAAATGACACCGCCGTTGCCTTCTCCTCCAATTACGGCGCCCTGTTTCTGCATCTCTTCGGTGACATTGACCTCGCCGATCTTCGAGAGAAACAGTTGGCATCCAAAGCGGCTGGCGACCTCTTGAAGCGCGGACGTATTTGATAGATTTGCCACTACTGGTCCCGGATGCTTTCCAAGAACTCTGAGAGTCGCCAAAAGGAGTGTGTACTCTTCGCCAATTGCCGCGCCCTCTTCTGAAACTATTGCCAGGCGATCGGCATCCATGTCCTGAGCAAAGCCGATGTCGGCACGCTGCGCCTTGACTGCGGCGCATAAGTCGACGAGGTTTTCCGGCAGTGGTTCGGCCGGACGGGGAAATGATCCGTTGGGAGTTACGTTAATGGTAAGAACCTCCGCGCCCAGCGCTTCGAGGAGCCTGGGACCTACTATCGAGCCGGCTCCATTGCAGGCGTCGAGAACCACGCGGAGTTTTTTCCCGCGGGTTGGTAATGGTCCCAATGACTGCATGATTGCTTGAATATGCAGATCTGACGCTCCGGAAACTTCGGCAACCTCCCTCATCTCTGCGCCGCCAACCCGCCTGTATTCTCCCTGGTGGTAAATATCCAGAAGTTCCCGCGCCTCACCCTGGTTTAGAAAAAATCCGCCGTGCCCAATGAACTTTAGCGCATTCCATTCCGCCGGATTGTGACTTGCGGTTATCGCGATGCCGCCATGCGCGTCATGATGACGGACAAGTAATTGAACGGTTGGCACGGGACACATCCCGATATCCAGGATGCGGCAGCCGCTCGACAGCAGGCCCGCAATTACTGCCTGCTTGACCATTTCACCTGAGGTGCGGGGATCGCGCCCGATGACAATCGTGCGCGCGCCGACGTAAGTTCCGAAGGCCTGGGCAAAACGCGTCAACAAGGAAGGCGTCAGCGATTCGCCAATTACGCCGCGCACGCCGGAGATGCTGATTTTGAGAGTTGGTATCGGTCGCATAGGCTCAGTGATTCAATCGATCGCGCGCCCAATCGAGCAGGCGGTGCGCGTTTGGCGCATCCTCGGCTTCGACAATAACTCGAATCATTGATTCCGTATTTGAAGCTCGCACGTGTACCCAACCCTCGGGTAAATAGATCTTGATGCCGTCCGTGAGATCATGAGCCAGCTGATCACGCTCAATCGCCACCCGAAAGTCCTGCAGCACTGAATAGAGGCGATTCGGCTCGACAGACAAGTTGTGTTTCAACATAACCGGACTCGGGAGGGTGTTGACGATCTCCGAGAGTGATTCGCCCGAACGCGCCAAACCTTCCAGAATAAGTCCGATGGCGGCGGCGCTGTCGTGTGTCATGTGGACTGCCGGAACAGTTACGCCACCACTGCCTTCGCCTCCGAGGATGGCGTTACTTTCAAGCATCGCCTCGGAAATGTAAGTCTGCCCGACCTGAGTGCGTACGACGCTGCCGCCATAGTGTGCGGCGATTGTTTCAATTGCACCGGTGGTCGAAATGTTCGTCACTATCTCGCCGGGACTCTGTTCGAGACAAAGGCGGGTAGCGAGAGCGATGGTCGCTTCTTCTGAAAGCGGGTCACCCAGTTCGGTCACGATCCCGAGTCGCTCGCCATCTGCGTCATGGGCGAAACCAACGTCGGCGTTTCCGGCCTTTACCACCGCGCTGAGCTGGGCCATGGTTTCCGGTGTCGGTTCGGGCCGGTGTGGAAAGGCGCCGTTAGGATCATCATTGATTGCCAGGACTTCGCAGCCGAGTTGCGTAAGCCAAAGCGGGGTAAGTCGTGAACAGGCCCCATTACAACAATCGACTGCGACCTTCAAACGGCGCGCTTTGATGGCCACGAGGTCAAAAGCTTTCTTTAAGGTTTCGATATGGTGCTCGATCGGATCCCGGTGTTGAATTGTTGGTTGGATTTTCTTCCACGAGGCCTTGGTAAACTCTCCCTGGTGGAAGATATCCAGAAGCTCTTCGGCTTGTAAGGGGTTCAAGTAAAGGCCATCGCCACGGATAAACTTCAGCGCATTCCATTGCGAAGGATTGTGACCGGCAGTGACAGCAATCCCTCCGTCAGCTTTGAGCCAGGCCACGGCCAATTGCAGGCTGGGAGTAGGACAGATGCCGAGATCGATTACCTCGCAACCTGCAGCCAGCAGCCCGGCCACCACGGCTGAGCGGACCATTGGTCCCGACGGTCTGGTATCACGACAAACAAGAATGCGCCCGCTGTCGAGATAGGTGCCGAAGGCCTGAGCGAATCCAACCGCCACCTCGGGCGTGAACGTCTCGCCGACGATGCCGCGCACCCCCGTAATGCCGATTTTTAGGGGCTTCATGATCTAAAGCAATACCCAGGCGCAGAAAATATTGACCGCTCGAAGACCCCATCATACAATTTCTCAGCCCACAAGTGATCGAATAATGCACCAGGTAAGGAGCCGATCTGCACGGCCCCGCGATCCAGAACGAGAGGCTCTGGCAGAACAGATCGAGTTACGTGGAAAGCTGACGCCGGCTAACGCGTTCACGATCGGGAACGACAAACAATAGGTGAGAAGATGAGAGGAAAAGTTCTTGTCGCCCTGGTAACGTTGTTGATGCTCGCTGGTTCGCCGGCAGCTGCGCTTCAAAGAGGAAGGTCGCAGTCACAGTCCGAGACCAGGACTTTGGTTGAACGGCTTGGCTATCCTCGCGACGCGAAACTTCTGATTGTCCACGCCGACGATCTGGGCGCTGCTCATTCTATCAACAGCGCTTCGATAAAAGCGCTCGAGAGCGGACTGGTCAGTTCGGCAAGCATCATGGTTCCGTGTTCCTGGCTCCCCGAGATAGCTGCATATGCACGTGCGCATCCGGAGGTTGATTTCGGTGTGCATCTGACGCTCACCAGCGAGTGGACTCTATATCGCTGGGGTCCCGTCCTGGGGAAAGGCCGCGTGCCCTCGTTGTTGGATCCAAACGGCTATTTATATCCGCTGGAGAGCGAAGCAGCTGCGCATATGGATGTCAGGGAAGTGGAAGCAGAGATTCGGGCTCAGATCGCGCGGGCCAGGGCGCTTGGCATTCAACCTACTCATCTTGATTCTCACATGGGTACGCTTTATCAGAGCAAGGCTCTGTTCGAGACGCTTTTGAGAGTAGCCCGCGAAAACAAACTGCCGTTCAGAGTTTCGCAGGAGTGGTTTAGCGGAGCGCCATTCATGCCTTCTCTGCTCGGCCCGGATGACGTCGTGCTCGATCGAACAATCAGCATTGAACCGTCTGTCGCTCCCGATGACTGGTCCAGGTTTTATACGAACGAAATAAAGAATCTGCGACCTGGCGTCACGGACATGATTGTGCATCTGGCCTTTGCCGACGAAGAGATGAAGGGCATCTCCTTTGGCCATCCCAATTGGGGCGCTGAATGGCGCCAGCGCGATTTCGACTTTGTGACCAGCGATGCTTTTCGCAGGTTGCTCAAGGATAATAACGTCAAGCTTATTACCTGGCGCGAAATTGGGAAGCTGATTAGGAAGACAGATCGCTGAGCGATTGGATTGCTGTCCTGGTTTAAGTTTTCTCAGCGTTCGCGTGGTGAATTGCTGCCCACAATTAGACTCACCATTTGAGACACGAAGAAGACTGAAGAGCAGTGAAGAAACTGCTTGAAAACACCTCGGTCATTTACTAAATTTTACGGCCGTCAGTGCTTGAATATCCCCTGGCAATAGAAGAGAATAGCCACGCAATTTCTTTCGAAGCCTTCCTTAAAAAGGAAACAATAACTCCGATGCGAATAATGGCCCTGGTGCTGGCGATTACTGTCCTTTCACTCTGGCTTGGCCTCCCATCAAACAGGGCAGCGCTCCAGCCTCAATCAGCTGAAAGGGGCCCGGTGATGGCGGACATCGAGGACAGCGATTTGTTCTTTCAAAACACCATTCGCGCGTCACGGCCGCCGCGGGACAACTCACAAAAGATCGACGCCCTGCTCAAGCGCATGACGATTGAGGAAAAGGTCGGCCGGCCAAGCTCGATAAAGCAATCGTGCGTTACGGCGTCGGTTCAATTCTTAACGTCTCAGAGCAGGCGCTGACGCCTGACAAGTGGCATGACATCATTAGACAGATTGAGGAGGCAGCGACAAAGAAGACGCGGCTCGGCATCCCGGTGATTTACGGGATCGACTCGATTCATGGCGCCAACTACGTTCAGGGTGCCACGCTCTTTCCCCAGGAGATCGGCATGGCCGCAACCTGGAATCCTGAGTTGATGAAACGAGGCTCGGAAATCGCCGCCATGGAAACCCGCGCTGCCGGAATTCCGTGGAGCTTTTCACCTGTGCTCGATATTGGTCGCCAACCACTCTGGCCGCGTTTCTACGAAACATTCGGTGAAGATCCCTACCTCGCAAAAGTAATGGGCGCCGCTTTCGTGCGCGGCCTCGAAGGCACAGATGTCAGCTCGCAGGATCATGTAGCCGCCAGTTTGAAACATTACATGGGTTACAGTTTTCCGCTCAGTGGTCGCGATCGCACTCCGGCCTGGATCCCGGAAAATTATCTGCGGGAATACTTCCTGCCGACATTCGACGCTGCAGTTAAAACCGGCGCCCACACTGTGATGGTTAACTCTGCGGAGATCAACGGCATTCCCGGCCACGTCAATCATCACATCCTGACTGATATCCTTCGCGATGAACTCGGCTTCAAGGGATTCGTAGTTTCCGACTGGGAAGACATCAAGAAGCTGGTGACCGTTTGGCATGTCGCGGCCAACGAGAAGGAAGCAACGCGGATGGCCGTGATGGCCGGCATCGACATGAGCATGGTGCCGCTTGATTACAGTTTCGCTGATTATCTGATTGCCCTGGTTAAGGAAGGCGCCGTGCCTCAATCTCGCATCGATGAAGCCGTACGCCGGATCTTGAAGGTGAAGTTCGAGTTGGGACTGTTTGATAACTCGATGCCCAATCCTGCGCTCAAATCAAAAATCGGCCTCGCGGAATCACGCCAGGCCAGCCTGCAGGCAGCTCATGAATCAATGACCTTACTGAAGAACTCAAATGAATTACTGCCGCTTGCCAAAAATCGAAAGGTGCTGGTCACCGGGCCGACCGCCGATTCGCTGATCTCACTCAACAACGGCTGGACCTATGTTTGGCAAGGTTCGGAAGAGGCACTCTATCCCAAAGATCGACCAACTATTCGCCGGGCGATCGAAGCGAAGGCCGGGGCGGCAAATGTGACCTATATTCCGGGCACGAAAATCACGCGGCGCCCGGGAGCCGCATCAAACAGCACTCCAACTGATATTGAAACAGAAGTCGATATCCCTGCCGCGGTGCGGGCCGCCGGCGCTGCCGATGTGGTTGTGCTGTGTCTTGGTGAAGGGTCCTATACTGAAACTCCCGGTGATATTCCTGACCTAACTTTGGGCGAGCCACAACGAAAACTCGCCGCAGCGATTGAGGCTACAGGTAAACCGGTTGTGCTGGTCCTCGTCGAAGGCCGGCCGCGAACTATGGATCGTATCGCTGACAATGCCGGCGCTGTGTTGATGGCCTACAACCCCGGCAACGAAGGTGGCCAGGCAGTGGCAGACGTTCTGTTTGGCGATTTCAATCCGTGTGGCAAGCTGCCATTCACTTACCCGCGTTTTCCGAATGGTCTGATGACCTATGATCATAAGGCGTTCGAAACTGAAAGGTTCGACAATGCCGGTATCAGACCTCAGTTTGAATTTGGCGACGGCCTGAGCTTCACGAGCTTCGGTTATAAGGATCTGAAACTGGACCGAAAGACGATAGGGACAAGTGATCAGTTATCAGTCAGCGTTACAGTAACCAACACCGGCCGGCGAGCCGGCAAGGAAGTCGTGCAACTATATGTCAGCGACCTGGTCGCCTCTCTTTCGCCCGCGGGAAAAAGGCTTAGGCGGTTTGCAAAAGTTTACCTGGAGCCCGGACAGAGCCGAACCCTGGCGTTCAGGCTACGCCCCGATGATCTCTCCTTCATCGGCGCCAACAATAAACCCGTGATCGAGCCCGGCGAGTTCGAGGTGATGGTGGCCGGGCTGAAAGAAAGGTTCGAATTGAAATAGGTTCGGCACCTAACAGCTCCCCGCCTCAGAAAGCGGCCGATAGAAACGAGATTAATGATGCATTACCACGCTTATCCTTTGAAGCAGCGCAGGACGGGAAGGTGCCTGGGCCTGCTAACAACCGCGGTCATCTTTCTCGCCGCCTTGCCGGTCCAATCACAGGACAAGAAGCAAACCGGCGCCGGCGCCGATCAAGAAGTAATCAAAATCAATTCAAACCTCGTAAGTCTTGACGTGATCGTCAAAGACAAGAGAGGCACTCAAACCGGAGGACTTTATCGTTTCTGAAAACGGTGTACCCCAGAAGATTGAATTCTTCGACTCGACCCTGACCAGCGTCAATGAACCTGCCAAGCCTTCGAGCGCAACCGATTCAACTGAGCCCAGATCACGCCCGCCAAACGGGTTTCCGCGAAATGTCATAGCCCTGGTGCTGGATGGACAAAGCACCGAATTGGCGAACCTGAAACATGTGCGCGAAGGCATCATGAAATACATTCGCGAGCGTATATCCGAGAATGATTCGGTTGCCCTCTTCTCAATTTCGGGCGGGCTGCAGTTGTTACAGCCCTTCACCCGTGATAAAGCCAAGCTGATCGCGGCGGTCGAAAAGGCATACGATAGTTCCACAGTGTCAAAGACTTCGGAAGCCCGAGCTCTTTCCGAAAACATCAGCGCGATTCGGGACAAAATAGCGGGCGGGGCGCCTGACAGCGTTCCGAGTACACCCGCCGGCGGAGCTGCCGGATCGGCGGCTGCGGAAACCATGATCGCCAAGCGCGTACTGGAGGAATATATTCAACTGCGATCGGCGCTCAGCACCCAACAAACCCGGCCCATTCTGGCAGCGCTGGCAGCGATCTCAGAAGGACTGCGTCCCATACCGGGTAAGAAGACTCTGGTAATGTTCTCGCAGGGCTTTGTCGCAACAGAAGCGCTCGATTGGCAGGTGCAAAGCACAATCGACATCGCCAATCGCGCTAACGTGGCCATATACATAATTGATTCCAGCGGTCTGGTCGGCGGCGCTCCGACCTCGGGCGCGCTGGTTCCTTCTTCTCCCCTGGGTGGAATTTCAGGAGACACTGATATCGAACATCGTAGAAGGGCGGCAGCCGGTGAGAGCGTCTTTGATATCGCTCGACAGGAAGGTCTGAATCGGCAGCAGGATCTCTTGTATCGAATTTCGGAAGACTCTGGAGGACGCTTTCTCAAAAACACTAATGATATCGCCAGTGGTCTGGATCGGATAGATGCGGAAATTCGTTCGCGTTACACGATTGCTTACCGCAGTACCGATTCAAATTTTGACGGCAGTTTTCGCAAAGTAAAGATCGAGGTCCGCAGACCCGATGCAAGTGTGTCAGGCCGGGCCGGCTATTACGCGATTCCCCCAACGCAGATCATCCCCTTTTCACCTGACGACCGAAAACTGCTGGCAAACTTTTCCGCGATGGAGGCCCATCCGACTTTACCCTTATCGTTGGAATTGAATGCATTCCGTTCACGAGAAGACCTATACATCGTGCCTCTTTCATTCGAGATCCCTCCGGCGGCAGTGCAGTTCGATCAAAAAGGCGATAAGCAGCGTTTACAGTTGGAAGTTCTCGGCGTGATCCGAGTTGAAGGCGAAGACAAAATCCTCTCCCGCCTCGGGGGAAACTTTGACGTCGGCCTTACCGCCCAGCAATACGAATCAATTTTGAATGACAAGATCTTTTATCGACAGGACATGCAGTTATACGCCGGCAACTATACGGTCGACCTTATTGTTCGAGATCGGCTGTCGGGAAAGGTCGCCGCCAAACGAGAGAAGCTCGTATTGCCCGCCAACAGTTCGGACTTCTGGGCTACGGAACCGGTTTTGAGCCGTCATGCTGAGCCTGCAAAGCAAATCGGCGGAAACGCTGACGTGCTCAGCGAGGGGAACATACAGATTCGTCCGTCACCAAGCCGCGAATTTCACGCGAGCGATAACTTGATCATTTTTTTCAGGCTCTATAACGCCGCCCCGATCACCGAAACCGGAAAACCATTAGTGAGAGTCACCCTCACGTTGATGAAAGACGGAAAGCAGGCCGCCAGGCCGGTGGACTATCAACTGAGTGAAGTGGGAATCGAACCTTTGCCTCATTTGACGTTCGCCAAATACGTCAAGCTCACCGGTCTGCCGCCCGGCAAATACACGGCGTTAATTGAGAGCCGCGACATGGTGCAAAAGAAGCTCGTCAAGCACGAGGCGTCTTTTGTGATCGTGCCGTAGGCTCTTTGAACCGTGCGGTGGTGCCGCCCGGTTACTGTGACCAGCTTCCACTAAACCGAACTTCCGCGGCCTTTGATGAATCTGTAGATCGCCAGCAGTATTATCGCTCCAATAACTGCCAGCACGAGACTCATCAAAAATCCTGGTTGGGTTAGGTCCGTGAGATCACCGCGGCCTCGGCCGTACCCGAATAGAGCTCGACCAATGAAGCCGCCAATAACAGATCCGGCAATACCCAGCAGAATCGTGATTATGCATCCACCGGGATCTCTGCCTGGCATGATCGCCTTAGCGATCACACCTGCAATTAGCCCAAAAACGATCCATCCAATGATCGCGATCATTATTTACTCCTTTCGTCTGGTTCTAACTGCCGCGCTCGATGAAAGAACAGCACCAGCTTCCGGCAAGCAAATCATTTCAGACCTTACCGCAGACAAACTTAGCCCGAAGTAGTCTATTTAGATTAGTTGGTGCGAGGGATTCGAACCTCCGACCTCACGGTCCCAAAAAGTAACTCTGATTTATTACTACGCGCATACAGTGACATACAAGTTACTCGCCCGCTGCGACTTACCGCCGATTGCTCGCAGCATGTCACTCGATACAATCTGATGCTATTCTATACACTCGGGCGACTGTTTGGCACCAAAAAAGGGCACAGGTGCTTTTTTATTTGTCCGTTTGCGTTAATCGTCGCCACTCAGCACCAGAACCTCAACTGACTGGAGAATCAATGACATGATTTTGAAGACTGTTCGAATAGAGAATTACAAGTGCATAAGGGACTCAAACGAATACAAGGTCGACCCGCGTGTAACTTGTTTGGTAGGCAAGAATGAGTCAGGTAAGACGGCCATCCTTCAGGCGCTGTCCAAATTGAACCCGCTCGACAGCTCGGATGTTCCGCCTGATTTCAACGACCTGGAATATCCGCGGCACAAACTAAACGAATATCAGGAAAGCTCTGAGGTCGCCGATGCCTTGACGACAACGTGGGAACTGGACCGCGACGATGTTTCCAAACTAGCGGCCATCATCGGCGAGCCGGCGGCTTCGAAGATCGGCCCTATCTCGATCTCGAAAGGTTACGACAAAGAGGTCACGTACGACTTCGCGGTCGATGAACAGGCGGTCGTGAATCACTTAATCGAGAGTCACGGATTATTGGAAGATGAAAAGAAAGCCGTCGAGGGAGCTAAGGACGTGGCAGAGCTTCATACAGCGCTTTCAGCGATTGAAGATCCTTCTCAGCGGCAAAAGGATTTAGTCGAAAACGTAACCAAGACCTTCGAAGGGAAGCCCGCGGATCAGGCGGTGACGAACTTCTTTGATGGCCGCCTGCCAAAGATCGCCTACTTCTCAGAATACAGCCGAATGCCAGGACAGGTTTCGGTAAACGACATTAAGAATCGACAATCAAACAAAACTTTGAAGTCCGGTCATTATGTCTTTTTGGATCTCCTTTCGATGATAGGTCGCGGCATTGAAGACCTGGAAAAAATTACGGAACACGAAAGACTCACAGCGGATTTAGAGGGCGCGTCGAATCGACTAACGAAGGAGATATTTCACTATTGGACTCAAAACCGTCAATTGCGCGTCATCTTCCGCTTTGAACAGGCGATGCCGGGCGATCCAGCGCCTTTTAACAGTGGTTGGATTCTGCGAACTCGCATTGAAAATCTGCGTCACGGCGTAACCACGAGCTTCGATCAACGCAGCGCGGGATTTGTCTGGTTCTTTTCGTTCCTCGTTTGGTTTAGCCAGGTAAAAAAGAAATACGGCGATCGCGTTGTCATCCTTCTGGACGAACCTGGTTTGAGTCTGCACGCGACGGCTCAAGCGGATCTATTGAGATACATCGAAGAGCGCCTGGCATCGAAGTACCAGGTGTTTTATACGACGCACTCGCCCTTCATGATTGACCCGGCCAATCTGCTGCGGGCTCGAACGGTCGAGGACATCTTTCTTGAGCCGAAGCCTGGCGAGGTGCCTATAGACGATCCCGAGGTCGGAACGAAAGTCGGCGATGATGTCCTGAGCACGGATCGCGATACTGTGTTTCCGCTGCAAGCGTGTCTGGGTTATGAGATCTCCCAGTCGCTGTTCATCGGTGAGCACACTCTTCTAGTCGAGGGCCCGGCAGACATACTTTACGTCGAATGGTTCAGAAGGAAACTTGCGGCGCTCGGTCGTACGACGTTGGATAAACGTTGGGTGATTTGTCCGTGCGGCGGCATCGACAAAGTCCCCGCCTTTCTTTCGCTGTTTGCCGGCAACAAAATGCACATTGCCGTGCTCACCGATTTTGCTCACGGTCAAAAACAGCGAATCAGAACTCTGAAAGAATCGAAGCTGCTATCAGACGGCCATGTTTTCACGGCCGACGCGTATGCGGGTCAAGCCGAAGCGGACATTGAAGACCTGATAGGTAGAGAAACCTATGTCCACCTCGTAAATGAAGCTTACGATTTACAAGGTGGTCAGAAACTTTCAGCGAAGAAGCCAGCAAGCGCTCCTATGCGTGTGGTCCAGGAAGTAGAGGAGCACTTTAGGAAGTTACCATCTTCCGTTCAAGAATTTGATCATTACTACCCGTCTGAGTTTTTGACGCAAGAAGGGTTAGATGGCGAGTTGCCAGGTTTAGACCCGGCCCTGGCAAGGTTCGAGAAACTGTTTACAGATCTGAACTCGCTGATTAGCTAAATCCGCGATGTTTAGTTAAACGCGAGCAGCATCAATGTTTGAAATTGTGGGTTCCTGTTGCTGGAGTCCTCATAGCTCTCGCTACCTTCGCCGCCTATCTATTTTTGAAAAAATAAACACTCTCTATTAAAGCGACAATCTTTCCGAGGTTCGACATGGAAGGTTTAGTGAAAAAGCGAGTCGATCAAATAAAGCGCTGGCGGTATGGACTGAAAATTGACGGCAAGACTGTTTATGCTGAACCGACACGAGAGCTAATCGCCGATGCAATTGAGAAGAACCAGCTCGAAAGACGCGGCTTGCAAGAGTACGCGGCCTTACTTTTCGAAGAGTGGGAACGTGTGCCGGCGGTTGACCGCGCTCGCGTCGTTCAGCAGTACCATTCCAGCCGAGTGGCTTTCTTTTGTGTCAATGGATGGGATGACCCGATTAGCCTTTGCGTTCATGACATGTTGGAAGACGGCGCGCACCGACTCCTAGCGGCAAAACACAAAACGATCGACACAGTTGATTGCGTCATCGTCGAGTGCCGAAAGTGCGGGAACGGCCCCACAAAATAGTCCAGCCCGAGTGGCCTCTTTCTTCGGAAGAATGGTCGGGGCGAGTGGATTCGAACCACCGACCTCACGGTCCCGAACCGTGCGGGCGTGCCGCGGGGGCCGGTTACGGTGACATCTGCTCGGCCTTTTTTTGAAGGCTGGCGCTTAGCTTAATGATCGCGAGCAGGTCACGGTCGGCGTGGGCCTTGTTTTCCTTAGTTTTGGCAATTTCTTTCGCATCAACCATATCTGCGTTTTTTAGAGCCGGATTTTCTGTGAAACTATCGATCAGTTTGCAGAGTCTTACCAGCGCGCCAATCATCTCTTCGCTTTTGATTTCAGTTGAGGTGTCTTCCTTTTCATCTGCTGCCGGGCGCGCGCGCATATAAACGTTCAATCGACTGGTCCGTTTATTTATTTCCGCTGTCTGTTCCGAAATGAGTTTGCAGTCGAGCGGCTTGTGGGCCACCAGGTTTTTCGCAATGTCATTGCGCAGAATTTGAATGCGGCTAAAGTCCTCTTTCATGTTTGCGATCGCGGCCTGCAGAAGTTTCTGATTCCTTTCCTCAGTGCCGGCATCCACTTCCGCGCTTCGCAGCCTGCCTTCGTCGACCTGTCGGACACGATCGTCCAGGTTGGGATGTTTGTTCAACGGTGGTCCGGCTCCCGGCGGCGGGCCAGTGGGCTGCTGGGCTGCGGCGGAACCGCTCAGGCAGAGAAACAAAAGTCCGGCAACCAGAAACCACGATGGCCTGTTAGGATTTGAATTTCGGCAACTCATGAGCATCTCCTTCTGCCGCTACCAAGCCGGACCCGTAACGTATCGCGTACGAATGTCACTCAATTCCACAGGCCGGGCTCCTGTTTGGTCTCACTCAGTGAACAGCACTCGCACGTTTGGCAAGGGTCGCGCGTTGATACACGCGAACATAATCGACCAACATCTGTTGCGGGAACACTGTCGTCGCATCGGGGTTCCCCGGCCAGCCACCTCCGACTGCCACGTTCAGAATAATAAAAAAGGGGTGATCAAAAACCCACGTCGTGCCGGCGGGAAGATCCGCAGGCGTGCGCGTCTTGTAAAGGATCCCGTCGACATAAAAGCGAATTACATTTGGTTCCCACTCGAGGGCGAAGGTGTGGAAATCATCCGAAAACTTCCGGCCGTTTGGCAATGCGTACGCTGCGCTAATACCACTTCCACCAGAGTAACCTGGTCCATGAAAAGTGCCGTGAACGATCGCTGGTTCCCTGCCGATATTTTCCATGATGTCGATTTCCCCGCAGTTCGGCCAGTGCGCAATACCGATGTTGTCACCCAAAAGCCAGAATGCCGGCCAGATGCCTTGCCCGTACGGGATCTTAATTCGCGCCTCAAACCGTCCGTAGGCCTGGCTGAACTTATTCCTGGTGAGCAATCTTGCTGAACTGTAGTTGCGGGTTGCGCCGTCAGGGCCAGTGAAGGATTCTTTCAGCGCGGTGATTACCAGCAGGCCACGCTCAAGATGCGCGTTCACAGCGCGATTCGTATAGGTTTCGAGTTCGTTGTTACCCCAACCCTTGCCGCCAACATCAAAGTTCCATTTGCTTGAATCAACCGCCGGACCACTGGCACCATCGAACTCGTCGCGCCAAACCAGCTTCCAGGCCGGGGGTTTGGCCGCGCACAAGGTTGGACATGCCGCAAGAAACGCAGTGATCGCGACCGTCGCCAGAACGCTTAGCGGCGCGCCGGTTCTGATTATCGGTGCAAACAGCGGTCGTTTAGAATGAAGAACCATGCGCAGCTTCGTCTTCATCGAATAAATCGTTCACTCGGCAACTTTTCGTTCGCCAATATCCGTTGTGAATCAGCTACAATGCGGGCGATAAATGCGCGGAGATTATGTCACGATTTCGGATCCAATAGTATTGCCGGGAAAAGCAACTCAACCCTCGAAAAAAGGTGGAAAACTCGCTTCAATGAAGACTGATAAATACAGCAAGCCGGCGCTAATCCTGGCTTATGTTCTAAGCCTGGCGTCCGCGGCTTATGGACAAGCGCCCGCACTCAATGACGCGGTTCCGGTTCAACTCAACCTGATGCCGGCGCCCTTTTCGGTCGAGACTCAAACGGGCCGCCTCGCGATCAACAGCAGTTTTAAAGTAGCGGTTAGGGGCTACGCAGACGACCGTTTGCGCGCCGGCATCGCTCGTATGCTCACGCGGCTTGCGGGCCGAACTGTTCTGACCCTGCCGGCGGACCTGGCAGCCGATGAAAGCGCAGCGACGCTCGTAGTCCAATGCGAACGGCCCGGCGACATCATTCCCTCTCTCGATGAGAATGAAAGCTACAGTTTGGAAGTCACGGACAAGCAGGCACGCCTGGTCGCGCCCACAGTCGTGGGCGGGTTGCGCGGATTGGAAACTTTCCTGCAACTGCTCCAGGGCGACCGTGACGGATATTATCTCGCGGGCATCAGGATCAAGGATCAACCGCGCTTTCCCTGGCGGGGCTTGTTAATCGACGTCGGCCGTCACTATGAACCGATGGAAGTCCTCAAACGGAACCTCGATGCGATGGCGGCAGTAAAGCTGAACGTCCTTCACTGGCATCTGACCGAGGACCAGGGATTTCGCGTCGAGAGTAAGAAGTTTCCTAAACTCCACACGCTCGGCTCGGATGGTCTCTTCTACACGCAGGACGAGGTGCGCGAGATTATCGCCTATGCCCGCGATCGTGGCATTCGGGTAATGCCGGAGTTCGATATTCCGGGACACAGCACTAGTTGGCTGGTTAGTTACCCGGAATTAGGCAGCGCACCCGGCCCTTACAAGATTGAGCGGGGCGCGGGAATTTTCGAACCGGCGCTGGACCCCACCCGAGAGCAGACTTACAAGTTTCTTGATAGTTTTCTGGGCGAGATGGCTTCTCTTTTTCCTGACGCCTACATGCACATCGGCGGCGACGAGAACGAAGGCAAGCAGTGGGACCGCAATCCGCAAATTCAAGCCTTCATGAAAGAGAAAGGCATCAAGGACAATCACGCTTTGCAGGCTTATTTCAATCAGCGTGTTCTGAAAATCTTACAGAAGCACCACAAGAAGATGATTGGCTGGGAAGAAATACTACATCCGGATCTGCCTAAGGATGCCGTAATTCACTCGTGGCGCGGGCCGGCATCTCTCGCCGAAGCCGCGAAGCGAGGGTACAACGGGATTCTTTCTGCCGGCTATTATATCGATCTGATCTTTCCCGCGTCACAACATTATCTGGCCGATCCAATTCCCCGGGATACCACCCTAACGCCCGAAGAAGCGAAACATATTCTCGGTGGTGAGGCGACAATGTGGGGCGAGTGGGTAAGCCCGGAGACGATCGACTCGCGCATCTGGCCGCGCACGGCGGCGATCGCCGAGCGACTTTGGTCGCCACGAAACGTGACGGACATCAGCGATATGTACCGCCGCTTGTCGGTGATCAGCCGCCAACTGGAAGAGCTGGGACTGACTCACGAAAAGAACTATGGCATGTTGTTGCGCCGTCTTGCTGCGACTGAGAACACCATCCCACTTCGCACCCTGGCATCAATAATCGAGCCCGTAAAAGAATACCACCGCTATCAAATGCGGCCGCAGACGATGCTGAGTCCGCTCACCGGCCTGGTTGATGCGGCGCGACCCGACAGCGAAACGGCCCGTCAGTTCGTTTCGGACGTCGACGCGTTCCTGTCCGATGCGCCGCGCTTTGCGCTCAATCGACCAAACCTCGAACGCACCCTGGCCGAATGGCAAAATGCAAGTCGCGCACTGGGACCGATGGTTGATCGATCGCCCGCTCTACAAGAGGCAAGGCCCCTGGTAAACAATTTATCGGCGATCGCGGAAGCTGGGCTGGAGGCGACCTCTTACTTAACTGCGGGCAGCGCTGCCACAACACAGTGGCGTGACACCCAGTTAGCCAGGCTCAACGAGGCAGCAAAACCAAACGCAGCGCTTGAGTTCGTCGTCATCACGAGCGTGCGTAAACTGGTGATCGCAGCCGCTGAATTACCACAACTTCGATCTACTACGCCGGTGGAATGGAACAATCGAGTCACAACGATGGCAAGTCCACCGCCTCCTGCTACCAAGCCGTAGTTTTAGTTGACCGTGAATAAGCTGGTGAAGAGTGGGCTTTCACCCGCTCCGCGGGTTTTCCAAAGGAAGCCGGTACTCCTCACTCGGAACTTGCTTCGGTCTATCGTTGGATGAACGACCGCAACCTTCGATTCGAATTCAGTTGGGAGTTGGTTCGCCCGCCTTGACGATGCGGATCCAATGATCGGTGAATTTACCGTGGCCCCCGGGCAGTTCGATTTTCGGCATGTGACACGATGTGCATTGCTGCTTGCTCACCGGACAGGCCGGAGCCGAACGCGCGGCAGTTTTAGCCTGCCCGCGAGTCGTGAGATGACAAGCCAGACATTTTGAGTCGTACGAGGCCACGCCCTCTGCCAATTTATCGTGTGGATCATGACAGGCGACGCAACTGATTCGCGGATCGCCGCTGTGTCCCCGGCTATTGAAAATTCGATAAGGTTGGTAACGCAGGTTATTAGCGCCGCCCTGCTTCGGCATAACCAGCGCCTTTTCAAAACTCACATGGCAGGCGCCGCAGAATTCCTGCGACAGTTCATCAGCGTCCAGCTTCGCGGGATTGAAGACCTGGAGGTTCTTGCTCCCTGCCTTGATGGCCGCAATATGTCTTTCGCCCGGTCCATGACAACCCTCGCAAGTAATTCCCGGCACCAGATGGTCGAGCTGTAGCTGCCCGCCGGCGACCGCGGCGGTCGAGTGACAAGCGAAACAACCCTGTGCTGCTTCAATGGTCATTGGCCGGCCAAGACCGTCTTCCAGCGACTCGGGAACCGAGCGCGGATGCAGAATAGTGAAGTCGAGACCCTGTATTTCCTGATAATAACTGAGCCGACTTTCGTAAAACATTCCATTGTGTCGGAACACATACGTCTGGCCTGCCTTGCCCTGGCCAAAGCAAAAAAGAATCGGTTCGGAAATCGAATTTGAACCATTGGTTACGGTGAAGGTGCTGCGGTTTCCCTCGCGAAGAATTTGGTAGTCGTAGGGACCGTTGCGAAAGCTCAGGTGCGGGTGGGTTTTCAGAATCTCGCAACTGTCGATCGATGACAGTGCGCGACTCATCGGATTTGCCAGGCGCTTCGCGGCCAGCGGAGCATGGCATTGAGCACAGGCGCCGCTTCCCACATAACGCACGCCGGCAAGCTCATGAGTCGGCCGCCATTTTGAAAACGCGTCGCGTTGATTCTGGCCGCGCGATATTGGTAATAACCAAAGACCGAGAATTAAGACGAAAAGACTCGTCAATAATAAGTTTTTCCCGATGCGTTTCGTCATGTTATTTCGCAGCGGTGAGGTTGTTCTTAGCGACGCCTTCGCCTTCAATGACTTTTAGATATGTGTTAATTGGCAAATTCGTGAGCTTGTCCACTTTGCCGCTGGGCCAGCGGATCTCAACGCTGTCGATCTTCCTGGCAGTACCCAAGCCAAGCAGTTCGCGCGGATCGTGTGAAGAAAGATAACTGCCGCCGGCAGTTTTCAGCCGGCTTCGCTTCACTGCGCCGGCCTGCCACGTGATCACGGCTCCGACAGCCGCCGGGTTGCTCCTGGTTGCGATCAGTTGCAGACCGAGCCAGTTATTCTTATTGCCGCCCTGATTACGAAGCAGAAGCGGGGCCTCGCCGTTGTTTGAGATCAGCACATCGAGATCGCCATCATTATCAAAATCACCCGTGGCCATGCCCCGACCGGAAAAATCCTTGCTGAAAATATAGCCTGATTGCGCGCTGACGTTTTTGAAGGCGCGACCCGTATTCTCGAACATCAACAAAGGCTCTTTGTATTTCACCCGTGTGGTACGCATCTCGATAAAGTCATCGGGATGACCATTGACGAGGAAGATATCAGGATCGCCATCATTGTCGTAATCGAAAAACCTCAGCCCCCAACCGCTCAACATCTGCGTGGCGGTGCCAATCTCACCTGGCTCGTCCGTGAAAATCAGATCTTTCTGGTTGTGGTAAAGGCTGAAAAATTCTTTATCGATATTGGCCACAAAAAGATCCTGCCAGCCATCGCCGTCATAGTCCGCCGCGTCTACTCCCATTCCTGAGCGCGGTTTACCCATGTCACTGAAGGCCACCCCGGCCGCCAGGCCCACTTCTTCAAATTTGCCGCCGCCCTTATTGATGAATAGAAAGTTCGGCATGGTGTCGTTGGCCACGAACAGATCCATCCGGCCATCGTTGTTAACATCCGTAGCAACCGCACCGAACGATTTCCCGGGCGAATCAGCGATTCCCGATTCTTTGCTGACATCGGTGAAGGTGCCGTTCCCGTTGTTGTGAAAGAGATGGCTGGGCCGAGGCTTGAACAGGCGCGGGACGCAGTAGTAACGCCGGCTCAAACCCTCATCAGTGCACAGAATATTCAGAGACTTTTCGTAAAGAACAAAGCTCGAGACAAACAGGTCCAGCTTGCCGTCGTTGTCATAGTCGAACCAGACTGCGCAAGTGGACCAGCCAGGCGCGGCGACGCCCGTCTTGTCAGTCACATCAGCAAATGTCCCATTACCGTTATTGTGATAAAGAATGTTGCGGCCATAACTCGTGATATAGAGATCAACCCAACCGTCGCCATCGTAATCGCCAGCCGCGACACCCATGCCGAAGGTGCCGCCTGCCACTCCGGCTTTGTCGCTCACGTCGGTGAACGTTCCGTCGTGGTTATTATGGTAGAGGACATTCTTCAGGGGCGTACCGGGATTGTAGAAATCTGACGGTCCGCTATTGACCAGATAGATATCCATCCAGCCATCGTTGTCGTAGTCGAAGAACGCACAACCGGCTCCTACTGTCTCGGGCAAATAGCGATCGGTCGAATGGGCATTGTTGTGGACCCAGGTAATGCCGCTGGTTTTTGGCGCTACCTCCTCAAAAATCACGCTCGCTTTCGTCGTCTGTGCTGAGGTGATCAGGGGTAGATTCAGAAACAACAACAAGAGCGCCAGGACGAGCTTGAAATGATGGCAGTAGTAGGTAAGCATACTCGATTAACTTAATGCGGACCTGTGCTTTCCAAAACTCACGACGCGGGGGAAAGCCGATCGTTGTTGAACAAGCTTCATGCAGTTGCTCTTTAAAATGGATTCGGTACTGGCGGCGAAATAACAAAAGTGTCGCCTTCCCTTTTTTGTGATTGCTCGAGGGCCTTCAGCTTTTCCACAATCTGCATTTCTGCCTGCGCCCGTTGCGGATCTTTCAGCCGGGCGTACAAAATGGCCAACTGATAATGCGCCTTCGAATCGTCAGGATTCAGCTTAACTCCCGCCTCGAGTTCTTTCCGGGCCCGAGGATAATCCTTCAATTTTAGATAACTAGCGCCGAGGGCCACGTGCGCATTCGCAAACGAAGGCGAAGCCTGAATCGCTTTCTCCAGCAGCGTGATTGCCTGCTCATCCTCGTTCTCTTCCTGGAGGATCACTCCCAGATAATAAAAAGGCTCGGGCATCCCGGCATCGGCTTTGATCGCCTTCTCAAGGTAACCCCTGGCCTCGCCAAACTTTTTTTGTTTGTACAGAACATAACCAAGATACATCTGAGCTTGAGAGTTGTCCGGCTGAAGCTCGAGCGCCCGCCGGAAGACCTGTTCTGCGGTAAAGAGATCGGGTTTCTTCAGCCAGGCCGCACCGAGCGCAATCAAGTACGCGGACTCATCCGGCTTGAGTTTGACCGCTTGCTCCAAAGCGGACTGGGCCAGGTCAAATACTCCGAGTGCAAAAGCAGCAACACCGACCTTGTAAAGAAGATCGGGAGAGTTGCTCGCCAGTTCCTGCGCCTGAGAAAGATAACCAAGAGCTGCTTTCATATCTCCGCGGTTTTGAGAAACCCTGGCCAGGCCCAGAATGGCGTCCGCATTGTCTCTCTGCGCGGCGGCCGCGAGCCGGTAATTTTCTTCTGCCTTGTCGGCATTCCCTTTCTTAAGATATGCATCGCCAAGCAAGGTTAAAAAGACGGTGGACTCCGGCGACGATGACTTCGCTTTTTCAATGACGTCGATAGCGTTATCAATTCGCCCTCGGGAAAGCAGCAGGCGCGCCAGTTTGTAATTGGCCTCGATATTGTTCGGCTCGAGATTGATCACCGCTTGCAGCTCCGAAATTGTTTTTTCGGGAGCATTCCTGAGCAGGTAAAGAAAAGCCAGGTTCATGTGCACCGGCACGAACGCGGGATCGATTTTGGCGGCACGGGACAAGAGATTTTCCGCTTCGTTCAGTTTTCCCTGCTGTGCGCGAATGGTGCCCAGGAGATTAAGGGCCGCCACGTTATTCGGCTCCGTCCTCAAAATGCCGTTCAGCTGCTGTTCCGCCTCGGTGATGCGATGATCGCGGATTAGCGCTCCCGCATTCTCAAGACGTTCCTGGGTCTTATTTGTCTGGGCGGGAGCAAACGATGCGACGAGCAAGACCATCAGAAATCGCAGAATGGTTTTGATCCGCGCCAGGCAAAAAGGATTGCGTTTCGACAGTACAGCCGCCGCTGCATCGATTAGTTTATGCTGTGAAGAAAAAGTCTTCATCACTGTTGGCAGGCAAGGATAAATGGCTTTGCCATCTGATGTGCGGAAAGGCTCCGCCTTTCCGACACCGATCCTCATCCTGATCTTGTGGCGAGGCT
>WNGQ01001990.1_pt1:0-47500 | contig 52166 bp, 46 predicted proteins | sample 5407661 | NCBI WGS metagenome assembly WNGQ01 (sample SAMN13153382, study PRJNA577476) | soil metagenome | isolation source: 60 cm soil or saprolite under Garry oak tree replicate 2 | place: USA:California | collected 2016-06-15 | reverse complement strand
CGGGCCAGGCGCCGCTTGACGTCGCGGGCATCGGTCCCGCCGCCGGCCGCCGCGGTGACCAGCGCCTCCACCTCGTCGGGGTGCAGGTCGGCGCACAGGCGCAGGTACTCGGGCATGAGCTGGTCGGGGATGCGCATCAGTTTGCCGAACTGGTCATTGGGAGGCTCATCGAGGTAGATGCCGTTGTCGAGGCTCTTGGACATCTTCTGGACGCCGTCGGTGCCCCGCAGCAGCGGCATCGTCAGCACGATCTGGCCGGGCTGGCCGGCGGCGCGCTGCAGCTCGCGGCCCACCAGCAGGTTGAAGGTCTGGTCGGTGCCGCCGAGCTCGACGTCGGCGCTGATCGCCACCGAGTCGTAGCCCTGCATCAGCGGGTAGAGGAACTCCACCAGCGAGATCGGCTGCTTGGCGCGGTAGCGGGCACGGAAGTCCTCGCGCTCCAGGAGTTGCGCCACGGTGAGGTTGGCGGCCAGGTCGGCGACCTGGGCGAAGGTCATCGGGGCGAGCCACTCGGCGTTCCAGCGGACCTCGGCGGCCCGCACGTCGAGGATCTTGGCGACCTGGTCGAGGTAGGTGCGGGTGTGGGCGTCGATGTCGGCTTGGCTTTGGCGCTTGCGGGTCTGGCTGCGGCCGCTCGGGTCGCCGATCATGCCGGTGAAGCTGCCGATGATCAGCACCACGGTATGGCCGAGGCGCTGGAACTGGGCCAGCTTGCGCAGCACGACCGCGTGGCCGAGGGTCAGGTGCGCCGAGGACGGGTCGATGCCGAGCTTGACCCGCAGCGGCCGTCCCGCCCCCAGGGCGGCGGCGAGCCGTTCGGCCAGGGCGCCCTGGGGCAGCACCTCGGCTGTCCCGGAGGTCAGGATGCGGAGCTGCTCGGCGACGGCGGGGGCATCACCGGCATCGCCGGCGGGCGCCTTGGACATTGCGCTGGGACCTCCTGGGTGCTGGCTGCTCGATGCGGCGGAGAAAATCGTTAGGGAAATCGTTAGCGGATTGCAATTGAGATTGCGGCGCGGGCGATGCTAACACCGGCCGGATGCTCACCCGCGCACTCCCCCATGGTCGCGCTGCTGATTGTTCTTCCGGTTGGTCTCAGCACTGTTGTTCTTGGCAGGCCCCGGCCGGCCAGGCGACACGTGGGGATTGCCGGCGACCAGCGCCCGCCAGGGACGGTCCGCGGCGGCGGTGATGCCGACCCTGCCGGTCCAGGCGACCCGCTCGTCGGGGACGGGCCAGCCCTCGGTGAGGCGGACGGGACCGGCACGCAGGTCGGCGCCGTTGGCCCAGGCGCCGATCCCGAGCGCCTCGGCCAGGCGGGCGGGGCCGCGCGCCAGGTCGCGCTGGCGGCTGGCGGGCCGGCGAAGGGTCATCAGATCGACCCCGAGGACAGGCTCGCCGGCCCGCAGCAGCACCGCCTGGGCCTCCCCCTCGGGCGCGCAGACCACGTTGACGCAGAAGTGCATGCCGTAGATGAAGTAGACGTAGAGGTGGCCGGGTGGCCCGAACATGACCGCGTTGCGGGCGGTGCGGCCCCCGTAGGCGTGGCTGGCCGGATCGGCGCCGGCGCCGTCGTAGGCTTCGACCTCCACGATCCGGACGGCGGCGCGGCCCTGGTCGCTGTCGCAGACCAGCAGACAGCCGAGCAGGTCGCGGGCCACCTGCAGCAGCGGTCGCAGGTAGAACCCAGCGTCCATCGGTCGCAGCGCCGCCAGCGGAAGTTGAGGCGGGACGGCCGCGGGCGCGGTCACCGCCCTGGCCGCCCTTTGGCGAGGAAGCGGCGCAGCGCCGCCTCGGGCAGGGTATTGAGCACCTGCTGGGGGCCGACCCAGCCACGCTGGGCGGTGGCCACGGCAAAGCGCATGTTGGCGAGGTGGCCGGGGCCGTGGCTGTCGGAGCCGAAAGCGAGCAGCACGCCGCAGCGGGCCGCGAGCCGGGCGTGCTCGTCGCTGAGGTCGAGGCGGTGGGGTGAGCCGTTCACCTCCAGCGCGGTGCCGGTGCGCGCGGCAGCCTGGTACAGCGCGTCCAGGTCCACGTCGCTGGGGGCGCGGCGGCCGAGCTGGCGGCCGGTTGGGTGGCCGATGACGTTGACGGCGGGATGCTCGCAGGCGGCGATCAGGCGGGAGGTCAGTACTTCGCGGGGCTGGTCGAGCTGATGGTGGACGCTGGCGACCAGGACGTCGAAGCCGTCCAGGAAGTCGTCGTCGTAGTCGAGGCTGCCGTCGGGGCCGATGTTCAGCTCCGCGCCGTGCAGCAGCTGGATGTCGCCACGGTCGTCGGTGAGGGCGCGGAGCCGCCTGCGCTGGGCGAGCAGGTCGGCGCGGGTGGCGCCGCCGAGGGAGAGCCGTTCGGCATGGTCGGTGATGGCCAGGAAGCGGTAGCCGCGTGCCCGGGCTGCGTCGACCATGACCTCCAGTGGCGCGGTGCCGTCGGGTGACAGGCTGGTGTGGCAGTGGAAGTCGCCGCCGACGTCGTCGAGGGCGACCAGCCGCGGCAGGGTGCCGTCCCGGGCCGCCTCGACCTCGCCGCGGTCCTCGCGCAGCACCGGCGGCACCCAGCTGAGGCCGAGGCGCTCGTAGACGACGGCTTCGTCCAGGGCGACGACGAGGTCACCGCCGCGGGTGTGGAGGCCGTACTCGCTGAGCTTGTAGCCCTGTTTGACAGCCAGCTCGCGGACCTTGACGTTATGTTCCTTGGAGCCGGTGAAGTACTGCAGCGCGGCGCCCCAGACCTCGGGGCGGACCACGCGCAGGTCGACCTGCTGGCCTTGCCGGGTGAGGATCGTCACTTTGGTGTCGCCGAGGGCGGCCACCTCGGCGACGCCGTCCAGCGCGGCGAAGGCGCGGGTGATGGCGCCGGGGTCGGCACCGGCGGCGAGCAGGTCGATGTCGTGGACGACGGCCTTCATGCGCCGCAGCGAGCCGGCCAGCTCCACCTGCTCCACCCCGGCTGCGGCGTCGCGGGCGAGCTGGTCGCGGAGCCACTCGGCGAGCGGCAGCGCCTCGGCCAGCGGGATGCCCTGGCCGTGGGTGGCGGCGAGGCGCTCCAGGGCGCGGCGCAGGTTTTGCTCGGTGCGGGCGCCCATCCCGGGCAGTCCGGCGATCTTGCCGGCCGCGACCGCCTGGGTGAGCTCCTCGATGCTGGCGACGCCGAGGCGCTCGTGGATGAGGCGGGCCTTGCGCGGCCCGACCCCGGGGACGGTGCGCAGCACCCGCAGGCCCTCGGGGACCTCGGCGCGGAGTTCCTCGAGCTCGCGCACGTGGCCGTGCTCCAGGTATTCGCGCGCCTTGGCGGCGATCGCCTTGCCGACGCCGGGGAGGGCGGCCAGCTCCGCCTCGGAGAGGCTGGCGAGGTCGCGGTCGTAGCCGGACATGGCGCGGGCGGCGCGGTCATAGGCGCGCACCCGGAAGCCGGTCTCGCCGCGCAGCTCGAGCAGCTCGGTGAACTCGCGGAACACCGCGGCGAGTTCCTCGTTGACCCAGGCCATCCGCTGCTACGCAACCCCGCCGGCGTCCGGCCCGGACCCACGTCCGGGGCCGGGCTCTGGCAGCGGCGGAGGCGGCAGCCGGGTGCGCTCGACGGCGTGGTCGGGCCGCCCCCACCAGCCGGCGACGAGCAGGGCGCCCAGCAGCCCCCACAGGAGCAGGACGCCGACGGTGAGCAGGGTGGGGATCAGACCGAAGTCGCGCATGCGGTCGAGCCGCAGGACCAGCAGGGGGCCGAGCGGCACGCCCACGCCGACGCCGACGATGGCGGGGAGGCCGCCGCCGGACGGGATCACCAGCGCGGCGAGCAACGCGCCGACGCAGGGCGCGCCGAGCAGCAGTCCGACCCGCAGGGCCAGCTCGACCGGCTGCAGCGCGAGGTCGGCCTGCCGCCCGGCGACGGCGGCGGCGCCGGCAGTCACCAGGGTGCTGGCGGCCGCGCCAGCGAACGCTGCCGCGATCGGCCAGGCGATCCTGGTGGAGCGCGAGCGCCGCGAGGCCGGTGGCGTGACCGGCGACCGCGCTGCCTCCCCGACGACGTTCATCAGCTGGGGTTCGGATCGCCGGTAAGCAGCCATGACAGCAGGGCCTTCTGGGTGTGGAGGCGGTTTTCGGCCTGGTCGAAGACGGCGGCGCTGGGGCCGTCCATGACCTCGGCACTGATCTCCTCGCCGCGGTGGGCTGGCAGGCAGTGCAGCACCACCACGTCCGGCGCGGCGGCGTTCACCGTGTCGGTGGAGAGCTGGTAGGGCTTGAAGATCAGCGCCCGCTCGCCGTGCTCGAGTTCTTGGCCCATGGAGGCCCAGACGTCGGTGTAGAGCACGTCGGCGCCCTTGGCGGCGCTGGCGGGGTCGTTGGTCAGCTCGACGCTGCCGCCGGTCTCGGCGGCGATCTCGGAGGCGCGGCGCACGATCTGGGGGATCGGCTCGTAGCCGGCGGGGGTGGCGATCGCCAGGTGCAGGCCTGCCTTGGCGCCGGCGAGCAGCAGGCTGTGCGCCACGTTGTTGCCGTCGCCGAGGTAGCCGAGGCGCAGTCCCTGCAGGTGGCCCTTGCGCTGGCGGATGGTCTGCAGGTCGGCGAGCGCCTGGCAGGGGTGGAGGTAGTCGGAGAGGGCGTTGACGACCGGGACGGTGCTGGCGCGGGCGAGCCGCTCCAGGTTCTCCTGCGCGAAGGTGCGCAGCACGATGGCGTGGACGTAGCGCGACAGCACCTGGGCGGTGTCCTCGATGGTCTCGCCGCGGTCGAGCTGCAGGTCGGAGGCGACCAGGGGCAGCGGGTAGCCGCCGAGCTCGTGGACGGCCACCTCGAAGGAGACGCGGGAGCGGGTGGAGGGCTTCTCGAAGATCAGCGCGATGCTGCGGCCAGCGAGGGTGGAACGCGGGCGCCGCTCGGCCCGGTACCGGTCAGCGCCGTCGAGCAGGGCGGTGAGCTCGGCGGGAGCGATGTCGTCGTCGGAGAGGAAGTCGCGCTTGGTCATGGAATGCCCCCGTGGTCGTGGTGCTCGTGGTGGTGCTGGTTGTCGCTGGGAGCCGCCGCGGCGGCCAGTGCCTTGACGCGGTTGGCCAGGGTGGTGATGTCGAAGGGTTTCTCCAGGATCGCGCCGGCGCCGAGCTCGCCGCGCAGCGGGGTGACCAGCTCGGCCGCACCGGTCAGCACCAGCACCCCGAAGGGGAGGCTGCCGTCTGGGCGGCGGAGCCGCTGCAGCACCTCGGGGCCGCCGAGGCCGGGCATCATCACGTCAAGGACCACCACGGCGGGGAGGACCGCGCGGGCGAGCCGCAGCCCCTCCTCGCCGTCGGTGGCGAGGACGACGTCGAATGCCTCGTCCTCGAGGATCGCCTGGAGCAGCCCGCGCACGCTGGGGTCGTCTTCCACCACGAGCACGCGGTTAGGAACCATCGGGAACAGACCTCGCATCTCAGTCGGGGCAGGCGGGCTGGCCGGCCGGTGGGCTGGTTGCGACACCGCCGCGCCGGGTTCACGGGCAACGGACCGGCCCAAGTTCACTTCAAGTCTGACATGCCATCAGGACCCCGGGCCACTGTAAGGGCTGGTACCTCGCCCTCGAACCGGCCCAGTGCTTCCGGCGGCAGGTCGGTGGTGGTGACGGTGGCGGCAGCCTCCCCGGCGCCGAGATCGACGGCGAGGTCGACCTGGCCTTTGGCGGCGACTGCGGCGGCGGCGCGCTCGTCGTGGGCCGCGGCTTCGCCACCGGCCACCACCGTGACCGGTCCGAAGCGGACCCCGACCAGGGTCGGGTCGAGCGGGATCGCGGCCCGGTCGATGGCGTCGAGCACCGCCGGCCAGGCAGGCAGGCCGGCGGCGAGTGCGGCGCGCAGCGCCACCGACCCGGCCACCGCGCGGGCGGCGGCGAGCGCGTCGGCGTGGCTGGCGGCGCCGTGGACGGTGACGACGATCAGTTTGCGGCTGCCAGGGATCCGCATGGCGAGCTGCTCGCCGAGGGACTCGCACAGGTAGGCGAGGGCGGCCTCGAACGCGGCGGCGCCTTCGGAGCCGGCGCTGAGCACCGGCGCGGCGGCGGTGGCGTTGGCGAGCAGGATGGCGCTGTCGGCCATACTGGGGCCCTGGTCGACCAGGATCCGCTCGAAGGAGCGGCCAAGCGCCCGTTCGAGGATGCCGTCGAGCACTGCCGGTTCCACGGTGGCGTCGGTGGTGAGCAGCACCAGGGTGCTGGCGAACGAGGGCGCGAACGGGACCGATGCCTTGGCGACCCCGCCGATGCGGACCTCGCCTTCGGACCAGGCGACGGCGACGGCATGTTCGCGGGCGACACCGCCGGATGCGGCCAGGGCGCGGGCGAGCTCGGTGGAGCCGCGCCGGCCGAGCGCGGCAACGGCCTTCTCGGCGCCTTCGGCGGCCGCTTCGAGCTCTAGGCGCCGGCCGATCGGGCCGGTGCCGAGCAGCAGGACCTCGGTGGCGGTGCAGCCGACCGCGGCGGCGCACAGCTCCGCCAGGGCGGCGGCGTCGGCGTCCCCGCGGGTCCCGGTGGCGGCGTTGGCGGCACCGGCGTGGACCAGGACGGCGCGGGCGGCCCCGGCGGCGACCTGCAGCCGTGACCAGCGCACCGGCGCCGAGGCGAAGCGGTGGCCGGTGAAGCGGCCCGCCGCCGCCGCGCTCTGTTGGCTCACCACCAGGCCGAGGTCGGACCCGGGTCCGTCGACCAGCCCGGCGTCCACCCCCGCCGCGCGGAACCCCCGGGGCGCGCAGACACCACCCTCCACTCCGGCGACCGTGTAGTCGACCACGACCATCTCCTCGTCAACACCGACATCCACGCCGTTCGGCGCATTCTGACCGAACCCCCTGCCGGTGGGGGTCCCCCCGGTTTCAAGCCTACGGCGCGGCGCGGTCGCCGGCATCCCCCAGCGCGACATCTGTGGATAACCCAGTGGCGCCGCTGCGCAGGGCGGCGTCGTGGCGCTCGGCGGCGAGGGTGACCATGCGGTCGCGGGTGGTGGCCGCCTCGGCGTCGGTGAGGGTGCGGTCGGGGGCCTGCAGGGTGACCCGGAAGGCGAGGTTGCGGTGGCCGGGAGGCAGCGGCGGGCCCTCGTAGGCGTCGAACAGGGCGAGGCGGGCGAGCAGGTCCGCGCCGGCGTCGGCGAGGGTCGCCTGCAGGTCGGCGGCGGCCACGCCGGGTGGGACCAGGAAGGCCACGTCGAAGCTGAGCTCCGGGTAGGGCGAGGGGGTGGGCGCAGGCCGGGTGGCGGGCGCCGCCTCCAGCAGCGGGGTCAGCTCCAGCTCGGCAGCGAAGGTCGCAGCGGGCAGCTCCAGGTTGCGGGCGACGCGGGGGTGGAGTTGCCCGACAACGCCGATCGGCACGCCCTCGTCATCACCGCTGCTGCCGCTGCCCCCGGCCCCGCCGCCGAGCCAGATCCCGGCGCAGCGGCCGGGGTGGTAGGGCATGGGCGCTTCGGGGCGGTAGCTGACCTGCTCGACGCCGAGCGCGGCGGCCAGGCCCTCGACCACGCCCTTGGCGTCGGCGAAGGTGACCTCGGGGGCGGGGTCGTCGTAGCGGCCGCCGAGGCGGCGGCCGGCGAGCAGGATCCCGAGCATGCGGGGCTCGTCGGGCAGCTCCCGGTTGCCGTCCGGGTCGGGCAGGAACAGCGCGCCGATCTCGTAGACGGCCACGCCAGCAAGGCCCTTTTCGAGGTTGCGCCTGGCCACCTCGGCGAGGCCGGGCAGCAGTGTGGTGCGCAGCTCCGGGTACTCCTCGGACAGCGGGTTGGCGAGCCGCAGGGCGCGGCGGCGCCGGTCGCTGGCAGGCAGCTCCAGACGGTCGAGGGCGGCCTGGCTGGAGAACGGGTAGGGCTGCACCTCGGTGAGGCCCATGCCGGCCAGCAGCTCGCGGGTATGGCGGCGCAGGCGCTGCTCGGCGCTGCGGCGGCCGCCGGTCGCCTTCGGCAGGGTCGCGGGGAGCTTGTCGTAGCCCCAGCGGCGGGCGACCTCCTCCTCCAGGTCGGCCCAGCCTTCCAGGTCGAAGCGCCAGCTCGGCGGGACGGCCGCCACAATGGCGTCTGGTCCGCCCTCCACCCGCACGGTGCAGCCGACGCTGTCGAGGTAGGCGGCGGCGAAGCCGGGGTCGGCGGGCGCGCCGAGCCGCTCGGCGGAGCGGCGCCAGTTGAGGCTGATGGCCTCGCGCTCCCTCACCCCGGGGCCGGCGCGGAGCCGGCCGCTGGCGATGGTCCCGCCGGCGAGCGCCGCCATGAGGCGGGCGGCCTGGTCGCAGACGGGCCCGGCGCCGGCCGGGTCGACACCGCGGGCCCAGCGCTGGGCGCCTTCGGTGTTCATGCCGAGGCGGCGCATGGTGCGGCGGATTGAGGCTGGCGGGAAGTGGGCCGATTCGAGGAGGACCCGGGTGGTGTCGGCGCGGACCTCGGAGTCCTCGCCGCCCATGATGCCGGCCAGCCCGAGCGGCTCCTCCCCAGCGGTGATGAGGGTGTCGTCGGGGGTCATGTGGCGGTCGCGGCCGTCGAGGGTGCGGACCACCTCGCCGGGCCGGGCGCGGCGCACCAGGATCCGCTGGCCGGGGATGCGGTCCAGGTCGAAGGCGTGCAGCGGCTGGCCCTGGTCGATCAGCAGGTAGTTGGTGACGTCGACGACGGCGCCGAGGGGCCGCTGTCCGTACAGGTAGAGGCGGCGGGCCATCCACAGCGGCGCGGGCCGGGCCGCGTCGAGGCCCTCCGCGACCCGCGCGTGGTACACCGGGCAGCCTTCGGTGTCGTCCACCTCGACGCTGGCCAGCCTGGCGGCAGGGGGACCTGCCTCGGGCACGGAGAGGTCGAGCGGCCGCAGCTCGCTGCCGAGCACCAGGGCGGCCTCGCGGGCGATGCCGCGGATGGACAGGGTGTCGCCGCGGTTGGGGAAGGTCTTGATGTCAAGGACGGCGTCGCGCAGGCCGATCGCCTCGTCGGTGAGGTCGGCGCCGATCGGGGTGTCGGGTGGCAGCACCAGGATGCCGGCGTGGTCGTCGAACACGCCGAGCTCGCGGGCGGAGGCGAGCATCCCGTCCGACCAGCGGCCGCGGACCTTGCGGCGGCCGATCTCCAAGCCGCCGGGGAGCTTGGCTCCGGGCGCGGCCCAGGGGACCACGTCGCCGGGGCCGTAGTTGTGGGCGCCGCAGACCACCTCGCGTGGCTCGGTGCCCGGGTCGATGGTGACCAGGGCGAGCCGGTCGGCGTCGGGGTGGCGGGTGACGTCGAGGACCCGGGCGGTGATGACCCCGGCGATGTCGTGCCCGACCCAGTCGATGGTCTCGATCTCCAGGCCGGCGAAGGTGAGCTTGTCGGCCAGTGCCTCCGGTCCGATGTCGCCGAGGTCGACGTGCTCGGCCAGCCAGGTGAGCGGTACGCGCATGGGGTTCCTCCTTTCGGTTCTGTTGCGCTCAGACGCCCGCTTTATGCGTTGGCCAGCCAGCGCAGGTCGTTGTCGGTGAGGGTGCGCATGTCGGCCAGGCCGGAGCGGAGCATGTAGGGCCGCTCGATGCCCATGCCGAAGGCGAAACCGGAGACCCTGTCGGGGTCGTAGCCACCGGCGCGCAGCACGTTGGGGTGGACCATGCCGGCGCCGAGCAGCTCGATCCAGCCCTCGCCGCGGCAGGTGCGGCAGCCGGTGCCGCGGCCGCCGCAGACAAAGCAGGACACGTCCACCTCCGCGCCCGGCTCCACGAATGGGAAGTACGAGGGCCGCAGGCGGATCTGGCGCTCCTCGCCGAAGTAGGCGCGGGCGAAGGCGAGCAGGGTGCCCTTGAGGTCGCCCATGGTGATGTGCTCGTCCACGGCGAGGCCCTCGATCTGGTTGAAGACCGGCACGTGAGTGGCGTCGGGGGTGTCGGCGCGGTAGCAGCGGCCGGGAATCACCACGTACAGCGGCGGCGGGGCGGCGAGCATGGAGCGGATCTGCATCGGCGAGGTATGGGTGCGCAGCAGCAGCGGGATCCCCTGCGCGTCGCGCGCCTGCAGCGACACGCTGTCCTGCATGGAGCGGGCCGGGTGGTCGGGCGGGAAGTTCAGCGCCTCGAAGTTGTACCAGTCGGTCTCGACCTCGGGCCCCTCGGCGACGCGGTAGCCGAGGCCGATGAAGATGTCGATGATCTCGTCGGCGGTGCGGCTGATCGGGTGGACCGTCCCGCGGGGTGGGACGCGGCCGGGCAGGGTGACGTCGATGCGGAGGGCGGCCTGCAGGTCGGCGCGGGCCTGGTTGACACGCTGGCCGAGCTGGCGGCGCGCGTCGGGGTCGAGGCGGCCAAGGCCCCGTTGGGCGTCGCCGAGCGGCGAGCGCCTGGCGAGGTGGGCCTGCTCTGCCTGGTGCAGGGCGTCGAGGTCGCCGGCGGCGGCGATGGCGGCGCGGCCGGCGGCCACGACCGTGTCCAAATCCAAATCTACGTCACTGTCCATGGTGGTTGCTGGTTCGCTTGGCTGCTTGGGTTCGTTCGGCATGGTACTGGCTCCTTGACGGCCTCCGACCTGGTGGCGTTGGCGGCGCGATACTCGCATGTGGCTCGCGATCGTGGGACGCGACGCCGCGTTTCGTCCGCTTGGCGGTCGCCCCGCGTGGCTGGTGGTGCGGTGCCGGCTCGTTAGTTGATGCCGGCCAGCTCCAGGCCCCCGCGGGGCAGGCGAAATCGCACCTCGAGGCCGGCGCCGGGCTGGGAGTGCGCCCAGATCTTGCCGCCGTGGGCTTCGACCAGGCCGCGGGCGATGTACAGGCCCAGGCCGGTGCCGCTCGGGGCGCCGGAGCGGACGCCCGGGCGGCGGTAGAACTTGGTGAAGATCAGCGGGAGCTGCTCGGCGGGGATGCCGTCGCCCTGGTCGCGGACGGCGACCTCGACCACGTCGCCGGCGGTGTCGCCGACGATGGTCACCGTGCCGTCCTCGGTGTATTTCACCGCGTTCTCCACCAGGTTGGTCAGGACCTGTTCGAGCTTGTCACGGTCAGCATAGAGCTCCGGGAAGCCCTCCGGAAACGAGATATCGAAGCGGTGGCCGCCGCCGGCCAGCTCGAAGCGGCCGATGACGCCGCCGGCGACAGCGGGCAGGTCGACCATCTCGCGGCGCAGCTCCAGCCGGCCGGTCTCGATGCGGGAGACGTCAAGCAGCTCCTTGATGAGCCGCGTGACCCGGTCGGCGTCGGCGTTGACGGTGGTCAGCATGTGGCGCTTCTGCTCGTCGGTGAAGCGGTCCCAGCGGTGCAGCAGGGTGGCGGTGAAGCCCTTGACGCTGGTCAGGGGTGAGCGCAGCTCGTGGGCCAGGGTGGTGATCAGCTCGGCGACGGCAGCGTCGGCGCGGCGCAGCGGGGCGGCGTCGCGCAGCACGCACAGCACCTCGGCAAGGCGGCGGTCGTCGCCGCGCAGGAAGGTGGCGGCGAACTCGACCTTGACGACCCGGTCGCCCTGCACCAGGTCGAGCCGCCTGGCTGGCACGCCGCGGACGCCGGGCAGGCGGCGCAGCTTGGCCGAGCAGGCCCACCAGCCGCGCCCGTTGGCCTCCCGCAGTGGCAGGGCCTGGTCGAGGGGCTGGCCGGTGAGCGGGTCGCCGTTGGCCCTGCCGAGCCGTTCGGCGGCCCGGTTGGCGTAGGTGACGATGCCGTCCGCGCTGACCACCACCACCGCGTCGGGCAGCTCGTCCAGGTAGGCGTCAGCGTCCACGGCGGGCCTCCGCCTCCGGGGCTTGGGCTGGGGCCGGGGCTGGAAGGGCGTGGCGTTGCCGTCTGGCGGTCTCATACAGCAGCACCGCGGCGGCCGCGGCCAGGTTGAGGCTCTCGGCGCGGCCGTACTGCGGCAGGCGGACGGTCAAGTCGAGGTCGCCCCGCAGCGCGTCGTCGAGCCCGTGGGCCTCGTTGCCGAAGACCAGCGCGCAGGGCCGCTCCAGCGGGGCGTCGTCGACGGTGGCGGCGGCGTGCGGGTCGGCGCCGAGCAGGAGCAGCTCGCGGTGGCGCAGCGCGGCGGCCAGCGCCGGCCAGGGGGCGTCGGCGATCACCGGCAGGTGGAACAGGCTGCCGGCGGCGGCGCGGACCGCTTTGGGGCTCTCCAGGTCGACCGACCCGGCGGTGGTCGCCAGCGCGTCGGCGCCGAAGGCGTCGGCGGCGCGCAGCACCGCGCCGGCGTTGCCCGGGTCGCGCACCTGCGCCAGCACGCACAGCAGCCGTGGCGTGGCCGGCAGCACCTCCGGCAACGCCGCCAGCGGGCGGGTCACGCGCTCCAGGACCGCGACCAGGCCCTGCGGGGTGACGGTCTGGGCGATCCCGTCGAGCAGCCGCGGGGCGACCACGGTGACGGTGGTGCCGGCGCGGCGGGCGCGGGCGAGCAGGCCGCCGTGGCGTGCGCTGGCCGCTTCGGTGGCGAGGAGCGCGGCCGGGACGTGGCCGGCGTCGAGGGCAGCATCGATCGCGCGGACGCCCTCCACCAGGAAGCGCCCGTCGCTGCCGCGGGCGCGGCGCTGGCGGGCGAGCTTGCGGGCGGCCAGCACGGCCGGGTTGCGGGCACTTGTGATCACGTTCACGGCAATGCTCGGGTGAGGGCGCACCGGGTCAGGGGCGGACGTTGAGGCCTTCCCGTGCGGTCGCGACCAGTGCGGCGAAGGCCGCCGGGTCGGTCACGGCGATGTCGGCGAGGACCTTGCGGTCGACCTCGACCCCGGCACCTCGCAGGCCCGCGATGAAGCGGTTGTAGGTGAGACCCTCGGCGCGGGCGGCGGCGTTGATGCGAGCGATCCACAGCGCCCGGAATTCGCTCTTGCGTGCCCGGCGGTCGCGGTAGGCGTACCGCAGGGAGTGCATCACCTGCTCCTTGGCCGCCCGCAGGTGGCGTCCCCGGCTGGACCGGTAGCCCTTGGCCTGCTCCATGATGGTGCGCTTGGCCTTGGCTCCGTGGACTGCTCGCTTGACTCTGGCCATTGGACTGTCTCTTTCTGTTCCTGTTCTTCTTCGAGGCTCTGCGGTCGTTGCGCGGGTCGCGCTGCAGTTTCAGATGCCGATTCAGATTCAGATGCCGAGCATGCGGCGGACGCTGCGGCGGTCGCCCTTGGCGACCTCGCCTTCGCGGCCGAGGCGGCGCTTGGTGGCTGGGGACTTCTTCTCCAGGATGTGGTTCAGCTTGGTGTGCCGGCGGACCAGCTTGCCGCCCTTGGTCACGCCGAAGCGGCTGGCGGCGCCGCGGTGGGTCTTCATCTTGGGCATGGGTTGGTTCTCCCTCGGTCTGGTTGCTGCCTGCTGCGCTGGTGGCGCCGAGGTGAGGCCCCTCGGTGCCCGCTGGTCAGGGTGGTCAGGTGGCGGGGGCGGCCGGTGCGCGTCCGTTGCTGCTACCGCCACCGCCGTGGTCGCCCTGGGCCGGCTCAGGCTGGGGTTGGGCGCCGCTCTTGGTGGTGGTCCCGCCGCCGGGGTTCTTGCGGGGCGAGAAGACCGCGATCATGTTGCGGCCGTCCTGGCGGGCGGGGCTGTCGACCTGGGCGATGTCCACGATGTCGGTGGCGAGACGCTCCAGGAGGCGCCGCCCGAGCTCGGTGTGGGCCATCTCCCGGCCGCGGAACATGATGGTCACCTTCACCTTGTGACCCTGCTTGAGGAAGCGCTCGACGTGGCCCTTCTTGGTCTCGTAGTCGTGGGCGTCGATCTTGGGCCGCATCTTCATTTCCTTGAGCACGACCATGCTCTGCTTGCGCCTGGCTTCCTTGGCCTTGATGCCCTGCTCGTACTTGTACTTCGAATAGTCCATCATCTTCACGACCGGCGGCCTGGCCAGCGGCGCCACCTCGACCAGGTCGAGGTCGGAGCTGCTGGCGATCCGCAGGGCAGCCTGGGTGTCCATGACCCCGAGCTGCTCGCCCTCGGCGCCGACCACCCGGACTTGCGCCGCTCGGATGCGGTCGTTGATTCTCGGCTCAACGCTGATGCAACATCCCTCCTTGTGGCCACCTGTGGCCGGAGACGAAAAATGCGGCCCAAGGGCCGCTCACCCCATGCCGTGGGGGTGTCACAAACCTCCGGTGGCGCATGGCTCGTGGTCACGGCCTGGAGGTGAGAAGCCCTCGCTCCTACTTCTATCGGTCTATGCAGTTGATCGAGGCGCCTTTCGCCATAAGGCCGAAACGGGCCCGATACGATGAAGGTACTGTAGCAGTGGTCCCGCAGCAGTGTCGATGCCCGACCCGCATACGCGATCCGCACACCCGAGGAGTTCTGTGGATGCCTGAAGACGCCGACCAGATCCAGCAGATGCGCGAGCAGCTCGCCGCGGTCTCAGCCGGTGACGTGGTGGCGGAGACGGCCGCCCAGCTGGTCACCTTCGCCTACCTGCGGCTCGGCCTCCCCCAGGAGCAGAACCTGGAATACCGCGACTTGGACGCCGCCCGCCTGCTGATCGACGCCTTCGGCGGGCTGCTGCAGGCAACCGAGGGGCGCCTGGGCGCCTACGAGCCGGAGCTGCGCCAGGCGCTCGCGAGCCTGCGCCTCAGCTTCGCTGAGGTGACCCGCGAGGTGGAGAGCCAGGAGGCCGCCGAGTCCGGCCTGCACCGACCGCCGTCGGGTCTGTGGGTGCCAGGGGAGCCCTGAGACGTCGAGATGGCCCCGCCTGGTGCGGCGGGGCCATCGTTCAGCGAGCCGTTGCCGGAAGTCCCAGATCCCCGGCTCCCAAAACAAGCGGCCTACGCAAGCGGCCGGACGTTCGAGGCCTGCGGGCCCTTCGGCCCGTTGGTGATCTCGAACTCGACAGCCTGGCCCTCGCTCAGGGTCTTGTAGCCGTCGATCTGGATGGCCGAGAAGTGCACGAAGACATCATCGCCCCCGTTCCGGGCGATGAACCCGTACCCCTTCTCGTTGCTGAACCATTTGACGGTGCCTTCTGGCAACGTGCTTCCCTCCTGTCGACCCCCGGCCGTCCCGACACCTATTGCTGGGGCATCCCGGCCGAGCGGGCGGACTGTAATACACGCGCAACATGTGCACAAGCACGGTCATTCACAAGCGCGTATACCCAGGTCAGCGAGGTCGCCCGAAGCGGCGAGTTTCGTTCAGGCGACGATCTTCGCGATCGGAAGTTCCAGGATGTCGAAAGCGCCGGCCGCTTTGAGCGTCGGGATCAAGCGGTTCACGCCGCTTTTGTCGACCACCGCCTCGACCGCGTGGTAGCCGGAACCCGCCAGCGCCGTCACCGTGGGCGCCTTCATCGCCGGTAGCACCTCCAGCACCGCGGCCAGGTCGGCGTCGGCGACGTTCAGCTTGATGAGCGTCTTGGAGCGTGCGGTGGCCGCCCCGACCAGCAGCGTCACCAGGTCGTCCATGGCCTGGCGGCGTTCGGGGTCGGCGGCCGAGGCGGGGTTGGCGATCACCTCGGTGCGGGAGGTGAGCAGGGTGGCGATCACCACCATGCCGTGGGCGCGCAGGGTCGAGCCGGTCTCGGTCAGATCGACGATGGCGTCGACGATCTCGGGCACTTTGGCCTCAGTGGCGCCGTAGGAGGGGAAGATGCGGACGGGCAGGTGCCGCTGCTCGAAGAAGCGCCGGGTGAGGTTCGGGAACTCAGTGGAGACGCGCAGGCCGGGCGGCAGCTCCTCGGGGCGGGTGACGCCGAGGTCGCGGTGGACCGCCAGCACCACCCGCACCGGGTTGGCGGTCACCTTGGAGTAGGGCAGCTCGGTGAGGGACACCACCTTGGCGCCGGTCTCCTCGATCCAGTCCCGCCCGGTGATGCCGAGGTCAAAGAAGCCCTCCTCGACGTATTGGGGGATCTCCTGCGGGCGCAGCAGCGAGACGCGCTCCACCCGGGGGTCGTCGATGGTGCCGTGGTAGCTGCGCTCCCCTCCCCGCTTGACGGGCAGGTCGGCCGCGTCGAACAGGGCCAGGGTGGCCCGCTCCAGACTTCCCTTCGCCAACACCAGCTTGAGCACCGTGACTCCCCTACTCCTCGTCCTCAGTCCTTGTCGTCGTCGCTGTCCTTGCCCTGGTCCTTGTCGATCGCTTCCAGCAGGCCGGCCATCTCGAGGGCGACCAGGGCCGCCTCCGCGCCCTTGTTGCCCGCCTTGCCGCCGGCGCGGTCCAAGGCCTGCTCCATGGTGTCGGTGGTGAGCACGCCGAAGGCGACCGGCACGCCAGTCTGGCGGGCGACCGCGCCAAGCCCGGCGGCGGCCTCCCCCGCGACGTAATCGAAATGCGGGGTCGCGCCGCGGACCACCGCGCCGAGCGCGACCACGGCGGCGTAACGGCCGCTGCGGGCCAGCCGCTGCACCGCCAGCGGCAGCTCGAACGCGCCCGGCACCCAGGCCACGTCCACGTCGGCCGCGGCGACGCCGTGGCGCCGCAGCTCCTGCAGTGCCCCGGCCAGCAGCGGCTCGGTGACCAGTCGGTTGAAACGGCTCACTGCCACCGCCACGCGGCGCCCCTCCCCCAGCACGCTGCCCTCGTACGTTCGGGTCATGATCCGCCCGCCTCCCCCTCTGGCAGGTCGAGCAGGTGCCCCATCCGCTCACGCTTGGTGCGCAGGTAGTGGAGGTTCTCCGGGTTGGGGTGGGTCTCCAGTGGCACCCGCTCGACGATCTGCAGGCCGTAGCCTTCAAGGCCCCGGTACTTGGCCGGGTTGTTGGTCATCAGCCGCATGGTGGTGACGCCGAGGTCGGCGAGGATCTGCGAGCCGATGCCGTACTCGCGGTCGTCGACCGGCAGGCCCAGCTCGAGGTTGGCGTCGACCGTGTCGCGGCCGTTCTCCTGCAGGTGGTAGGCGCGCAGCTTGTGGGCCAGGCCGATGCCGCGCCCCTCGTGGCCGCGCAGGTACACGACCACGCCCCGGCCGGCGGCGGCGATGCGGCGCAGGGCGCCGTCGAGCTGCAAGCCGCAGTCGCAGCGCAGGCTCCCGAAGGCGTCGCCGGTGAGGCACTCGGAGTGGACCCGTACCAGCACCTCGGGCTGACCGGCGATCACGCCCTTGACCAGCGCGAGGTGCTGCTCGCCGTCGAGGATCGATTCGTAGGCGTAGGCGGTGAAGTCGCCCCAGCGGGTCGGGATGCGCGCCTCGGAGACGCGGCGGACGAGCTTCTCGCTCTGGCGGCGGTAGTTGATCAGGTCGGCGATGGTGATCAGCTTGAGCTCGTGGGTGGCGGCGAAGCGCTGCAGCTCGGGGAGGCGGGCCATGCTGCCGTCGGGGTTGACGACCTCGCACAGCACCGCCGCCGGGTAGCAGCCGGCCAGCCGTGCCAGGTCGATGCCGGCCTCGGTGTGGCCGCCGCGTTTCAGCACTCCGCCCTCGGTGTAGCGGAGCGGGAAGATGTGCCCGGGCCGGTTCAGGTCGGCGGGTTTGGTGTCGGGGTCGATCAGCGTCTGGATGGTGGTGGCGCGGTCGGCGGCGGAGATCCCGGTGGCGGTGCCCTGGGCGGCGTCGACCGAGACGGTGAAGGCGGTATGGTGCTTCTCGGTGTTGTGGGTGACCATCAGCGGCAGGTCCAGCGCGTCGAGCCGCTCGCCGAGCATCGGCATGACGATCACCCCGGAGGTGTGGCGGACGAAGAAGGCGATCTTGCCCGGCGTGGTCGCCTCCGCCGCCATGATCAGGTCGCCCTCGTTCTCCCGGTCGGCGTTGTCGACCACCACGACCATCTCGCCGGCACGGACGGCCTCGATCGCCTCGGGGATGGTCGCGAACCGGGTCACTGCTCCACCCCCGCAGCCTGCGCCGCCGCAACCTGCGCCGCCGCGTGAGGTTGGAGGAGCCGCTCCACGTACTTGGCGAGCACGTCGGCCTCGAGGTTGACCTCGCCGCCGGCGGCCAGGCCGCCGAGGGTGGTGACCGCCAGGGTGTGCGGGATCAGGGCGACCTCGAACCAGTCCGGCCCGACCGCCGCCACCGTCAGGCTCACCCCGTCGACCGCGACCGACCCCTTCGCCACCAGGTAGCGGGCCAGGCCCGGGTCGAGCCGGAAGCGCAGCACCTCGCTCCCTTGGCCGCCCGGCCGGCGCTCCAGCACGCGGCCGAGCCCGTCCACGTGCCCCTGGACCAGGTGCCCGCCGAGACGGTCACCGAGCGCCAGCGGCCGCTCCAGATTCACGATCGCGCCAGATTGCAGCCGCCCCAGGGCGGTGCGCCGCAGCGTCTCCGCCATCACGTCAGCGGCGAACCCGCCACCCGTCCCGGGCTCGGGCAGGCCGGTCACGGTCAGGCAGCAGCCGTTGACCGCCACCGAGTCGCCCACCCGCAGCGTCCCGCCGAGCCAGCCCGCCTCCACCTCGACGGTTGCGGCGCTCCGATCCGGCGCGAACCGCAGCGCCGTCACGGTCCCCTGCCCTTCAACGATCCCGGTGAACACCGCCAGCCACACCCCTTCCCGCTACTCCGGGGCGTCGCGGCAAACCCAGACGAATCAGACCCAGCGGTCGCAGGCAACGCGACCAGGGCCGGTGCGCCGGCCTCCCGCCTCCTCCCATCCGGACTGTGACCGTCGGCCCCTGGATTCCACAGGGTCAACCTCAGCCAGCGCTGGCTGAGGGTTGCGGGCTGTGACCGCCGGTGGGGACTTCCACCCCGCCTCGGAGACGTGCACTCTTCCTGCCAGCAGGGTAACACCGCCCTGCCAGCGGCCGCCCGGAGCTGTTCGAGCCAGGCGCTACGGGGCTACGGGGTGGTGCGGCGGTCCAGCTCGAAGCTTGAGCCCTGGCGTTTTTTGGCGAGGTTCTTCAGTTCGGTGGCGGTGGCCACCAGCTCGCGGTAGTCGGCGACCTGGCGGCGGGCGGTTGAGGCGATCCCAAGCGACAGCGACACGACCGGGAAGCGGCGCAGCTGCCCTTGGCGGTCCACCATCTCGATGGCGCCCGCGTCGGCGTCGGCGCTGTCATAGAGGGTCCCGATCTGGGCGTCGAAGCTGTCGATCACCAGGCTGGCGAAGCGCTCGGCGACGTCTGGCGGGACGATGGCCACGAAGTCGTCGCCGCCGATGTGGCCGACGAAGCCGTCCTCCCCGGCGGCGTCCTGCGCGGCGCGGCGCAGCACCTGCGCGGCCATCGAGATCACCTCGTCGCCGCGCAGGAACCCGTAGCGGTCGTTGTAGGACTTGAAGTTGTCCAGGTCGGTATAAACCACCGCGGTCGCCAGATTCTGCTTCAGGCGGGCCTGGAGCTCCTGTTCGATGCGGTTGTTGCCGGGCAGGCCGGTGAGCGGCGACAGGGCGCGCATCTCGCTGGTGCGCCGCAGCGTGGTCTTGACCCGCGCGACCAGCTCCATCGGGTCGAACGGTTTGATGATGTAGTCGTCGGCGCCGGCGGTGAGGCCCAGCACCTTGTCCGCCGACAGCGATTTGGCGGTCAGCATGATCACCGGGATATGCGAGGTGCGGTCGGCGGCGCGAAGCTTGGCGCAGACCTCGAAGCCGTCGATCCCAGGCATCATCACGTCTAGCAGGATCAGGTTGGGCTGCAGCTCAAAGGCCTTGTTGAGGGCGTCCTTGCCGTCGTGGGCGGTGACCACCTCGAAGCCCTCAAGGCGCAGGTTCACCTCCACGAAGCGGACGATGTCACGATCGTCGTCGGCGATCAGCACCATCTCGTCCACGGTTCATGCCCCTTCCGGATGGATCATCGAACGGAATACCTTGGCCGCGGCGGCTGGATCCTCGGTATGGAAGATCGCGGTGCCGATCACGAAGGTGTCGGCACCGGCGCGCAGGCAGCGCGGCACGGAGTCAGCGTTGATGCCGCCGTCGACCTCGAGCGCCACGGGACGTTCCCGGTCCCGGGCCTGGGTGTCGATGGCCTGACGGGCGGCGGCGAGCTTGGGCAGGACCTCGGCGCGGAAGGCCTGCCCGCCGAACCCAGGCTCGACGGTCATGGGGAGCAGCAGGTCGATGGCGTCGAGCCAGCCGAGGGCGGCCTCCAGCGGCGTGTCCGGCTTGAGGGCCAACCCGGCGCCGAGGCCGTGGTGGCGGGCGGCCGCCAGGGCTCTGCCCGGGTCGTCGAGTGCCTCGACGTGCATGGTGACCGAGTCGGCGCCGCCAGCAGCCAGCGCCGGCAGCAGCGCCTCGGGGTTGGCGACCATCAGGTGGCAGTCGAAGAAGCGGTCGCTGTGGGGTCGGAGCGCCGCGACCACCGGCGGGCCAATCGTTAGGTTGGGCACGAAATGTCCGTCCATGATGTCGATGTGGATCCAGTCAGCGACGTCCTGGACCAGGCGGACCTGATCAGCGAGGTTCGCCAGGTCGGCGTTGAGGATCGAGGGGGCAAGGCGACGGGCCACGACACTCCTGTGCGATCCGGCGGTCCGGATGCCTTCCGGCTGCCTCTCCGGACCGGGTTTCGCAGATGGTATCGACCGGACGCGGGGAATGCGCGCGACGTGCGACGCGATCAGTCGATCTTGCGCAGTCGAGCGAGAAAAACACCGTCACTATCGTCCCGATGTGGCCACAATTGTCGCCTTGTGCCGGACCCGGCGGGCCCGCTGAGCGGTGCCGGCTCCAGCCCGGGGATGGTGGCGAGCGCCGCGTCCACCACCCCGTCGGTCTCGCGGGCGGTCCAGGTGCACACCGAGTAGACGATGGTGCCGCCTGGCCGGACCGCGGCGGCGGCCGCGCGCATCAGGTCGAGCTGGAGGGCGGCCAGGCACTCCACCTCTTCCGGCTGGTGGCGCCAGCGCGCTTCGGGCCGGCGCCGCAGGCTGCCGAGGTTGGAGCAGGGTGCGTCGACCAGAGCGGCGTCGGCGCGGCCTGGCGCCAGCGGCAGGGCGAGGCCGTCGGCGGCCACGGTGAGCAGCCGCTCGTTCACGCCGAGGCGGCGGGCGGTGTCGCGGACCAGCCGTGCGCGGCTGGGATGCGGCTCGACCGCCAGCACCCGCGCGCCGAGCGCGGCGAGGTGGCCGGCCTTGCCGCCCGGCCCGGCGCAGAGGTCCACGACCAGGTCGCCGGGAGCGGCACCGAGCGCGGGGGCGACCAGCGCGGAGGCGGGGTCCTGCACCACCGCACGGCCCTCGCGGACCGCCGCCAGCGCGCCGGGGTCGCCGCGTTCCAGCAGCACGCAGCCGGGCGCGAGCGCGCTTGCGGCGGCGGCGATGCCGGCGGCGGCCAGCTCGGCGAGGAGGTCGTCGGTGGTGGTGGCGCGCCCGGGGCCGGGGCCAGGGGTGGCGCGCAGGCTCACCCGGGGCCGGCGGTTGTCGGCCTCGACCAGGGCGACCAGCTCCCGGGCCGCCGAGGCGGGGTCGCCGAGCCGGGCGAGCGTCTCGGCGATCACCCAGGCGGGATGGGAGCCGCGGGTGGTGGCCCAGCCGATCGGGTCGACAGCAGGGTCGGGCCAGTCAGGCGGGTGCCCGGCGAGGCGGCGCAGGACCGCGTTGACGTAGCCGGCCTGCCCGTTCGAGCCTGCACGGCGGATCGCGCCGACCACCTCGTTGAGGGCGGCGTGCGCTGCGGTCCCGGCGAACAGCAGCTCGTAGGCGCCGAGGCGGAGCCCGCGCAGCACCAGCGGCTCGAGCTGCTCCAGCGGCTGGCGCGACCAGGGCCGCAGGGCGTGGTCGAGGGCGCCCCGCAGGCGGATGGTGCCGTAGCAGAGGTCGGTGGCCGCGGCCCGGTCGCCCTCGCTGAGGCCGGAGCGCGCCAGCATGCCGGGCAGGGCGAGGTTGGCGTAGGCGCCGTCGTCGACCCGCGCCAGCGCGGCCAGGGCGACGTCGCGGGCGGTCACGGTGGGGGTCAGCTTCCCAGGCATGTTCCCGCCTCGGGCTGGTCGGAAGCGCCACTGCGGGCGCCAGTGGGGGCGCCGATGCGGGCGCCGCGGGCGAAGTCGGCGCCAGCCATCGCACGTCTGCCCTCGGGTTGGACCTCGACCAGCTCCACGGCGCCGTCGCCGCTGCCGGCGAGCAGCCGCCCGTCCCGGCCGAGGGCGAGCTGCCCGGGTTTCAGGTTGGCGGCGGCGGGATCGTCGCTGGCTGGCGCCGGCGCCAGCCGCAGCACCTTGAGGCGGCGGCCACCCAGGGTGGTCCAGGCGCCCGGCGCCGGGGTGAAGGCGCGGACGGCGGCGAGCAGCCTGGGCGCGGGCGCGCTCCAGTCGAGCCGGGCCTCCTCCGCCTGCACCTTGGGGGCGAGGCTCACGCCAGCCTCCAGCTGCGGGCGGGGCTGCAGGGTCCCGGTCTCAAGGCCGTTGAGGGTGTCGACCACCAGCGCCGCGCCAATCTCGGCCAGACGGGTGGTGAGCGCGCCAGCGTCCTCGTCCGGCAGCACCGGGACCTCGCGGGACAGCAGCAGCGGCCCGGTGTCCATGCCTTCGTCGAGCAGGAAGGTGCACACCCCGGTGACGGTGGCGCCGTCGAGCAGGGCACGCTGCACCGGCGCGGCGCCGCGGTAGGCGGGCAGCAGCGAGAAGTGCAGGTTGATCACACCGCGCGGGAACGCGTCCAGCACCGGGCGCGGCAGCAGCAGCCCGAAGGCGCAGGTCACGCCGATGTCGGCGGCGAAGGCGGCGAGGCGGCCGGGCAGCTCGGGGTCGCGGCCGCGCTCCGGCTGCAGCAGCGGCAGCCCGGCGCGCAGCGCGACCTGCTTGACCGGCGAGGGCGAGGGGCGCCCACCGGCATGGTCGCGGGGCCGGTCGGGCCGGGTGACCACGGCGGCGATTTCGTGGTGGGATGCCAGCAGCGCCTCCAGGGGCGGCACGGCCACCTGGGGAGTGCCGAGGTAAACCAGGCGCATCAGGGGCAGCCTCCGGGATTGGTTGAAACTCTGGTCGAGGGGGCGAAAGCTACAGCGCCCGCGATGGGTCGGGTCCGCTGCGGTGCAGGTGCGGGCGGGCGCCGGGAGTCTCCAGCTCGTCGACCAGCTGGCGCCACTCCTTCATGGCGCGCTTGCGGTCGCCACGGGAGAGGTGGTCGATGAACAGCACCCCGTCGAGGTGGTCGAACTCGTGCTGGAGGCAGCGGGCCAGCAGCCCCGAGCCGGTCACGGTAAGGTCCTGGCCGGTCACGTCCTGGGCGGCGACGGTGACCTCCATGGCGCGGGTGACCTCGTAGTACAGGCCGGGGAACGACAGGCACCCCTCCTCGCCGAGCTGCTCCCCCTCGCGGCGGGTGATCACCGGGTTGACCAGCACGCCGTAGGGGTGCTCGCCGGTCTCCTCGTCGGCGCCGACGTCGTAGGCGAACATGCGCCGCAGCACGCCCACCTGCGGTGCGGCGAGCCCGACGCCGGGGGCGGCGCGCATGGTCTCAAGCAGGTCCTGCCCGAAGCGGGCCAGTGCCGCGTCGAACACGGTGACCGGCTCGGCGCGCTGGCGCAGCACTGGGTCGCCGAAGAAGCGGATCTGCAGCAGGGCCAACGGTTGCTTTCCCCTTCATAAACCTATTCACGAAACCGGTTCACGAAACCTGGCTGTCGGGCCGGCGCGGGGCACTCAGCACCTCGAGCGGCTCCACGTCGACCGACATCCGCGGCCCGCCGGAGCGGGACGCCTCGGCGAGGACCGGCCGCAGCGCGCGTGCCGCCCATTCGGCGTCCTCGACCTTGGCGATGATACGCCAGCCGCGTCCCATGATCGCCGGGCCGAGCAGCTCAGCCGTTGGCCCGAGCGCCGTGGCGACGGCGGCCAGGGCGGCGGCGCTCTCCCCCAGCTCGGGACCCTCGATCAGCAGTAGGCGGCGAGCGGGCGGGAAGCCCAGCTCCGCGCGGCGCGGCAGCTCGGTGCGCCAGAAGAAACCAGGGTCCCAGCGCACCAGCGCCTGCACGGCGTGGTGGGCGGGGTCGCTGGTCTGCAGCACCAGGCGGCCGGGCCGGTCGCGGGGCCCGCACCAGGCCGCCGCGCGGCTCCAGGTGCGCAGGGCCTCCTCGGCGGCGCGGACCTCGGCCTGGCCGAGAGCGGCGTCCGCGCCAACCACCACCACGGTGCGGCAGCCGGTCAGCGGCGGGTGGTCCTTGACCCCGGCGACGGTGCCGACGATCACGCCCGGCCCGCGCCCGGCCCAGGGCGGCACCGCGCCGGGGTCGAGGACCTCGCGGTCGAGCCGCCACACCGGCGTGCCGCCACCACCGCCACCACCGGCGGCCCCTGCCTCGGCGGCGCGGCTGCCGAGGAAGCGGCCAAGCTCGGCGGCGACCTGCCCGGCGCTGCGCACGCCCGGGGCGTTGGGGTCGGCGGCGCCACGCCGCGGGACCAGCACGTAGGCGCTCTCGCCGCGGCGCAGCGCCTCGCGGAGCGCGGCGAGCGAGCGGCGGTGCAGCCGCGCGGGGCCAGGGCCGTGGTCCTGCTCGTAGGGGTCGACGATCTCGACCAGCGGCCGCAGGCGCCGCTCCAGCGCGCGGTCGGCCGCCTCCACCTGGCACCAGTTGGCCCGCACCGCGGCGACCAGCTCGGCGGAGGGGACATACCCGGTGAGCACACAGGTCGCCTGCGCCCGGTCGGCGCGGCACAGCGCCACCTCGCGGGCGTGGTAGCGGGGGGCGCGCTGCTCCTTGTGGGCGGCGTTGGCCTCGTCGTCGACGACGATGACGCCGAGCCGCGCCACCGGGGCGAACACCGCCGAACGGCCGCCGATCGCGACCATGCGGCGCCCGCGCCGCAGCTCTGCCCAGGCGCGGTAGCGCTTGCGCTCCGACAGGTCGCTGGACAGGTCGGCGGCGTCGGGGAACGCCTTGCGCACCGCGTCGGCCACCTCCGACCCGGCCGCGACTTCCGGGGCGATCACGATGGCGCCCCGGCCGCGTGCCAGCGCCGCCTCCACCAGGGCGACGATCCGCGTGGCCCGGTCCTCACCCGGCAGCGGCCGCCACCACACCGCCCCCGCCCAGCCCCCCGCGACCCGCGCCACTAATGGGTCCCCGAACGAGGGCGCCGGCCCGGGAGCGGGACCTGGAGCGGGGCCTGCAGCGACGGCCGGGTCAGGGTCGCCGACGGCCTCCTTCTCGATGGCGGCGACTCGCGGCGGGACCGCGAGCCGGACCCCGTCGATCAGCGTGCCGGCGTAGCGGGCCGCGACCCAGCGCAGCAATTCCAGCCCGTCGCCGTCGAACGCCGGCAGCGGCGACACCACCCGCAGCACCTCGCGCGCGTCGGCAGGCAGCTCGTCCTCGTCTGCGAACCCGACCACCCAGCCGTCGACCCGCTTGCGCCCCCCAAACGGCACCTTGACCCGGCTGCCAAGCGACACGTCTGCCCGCAGCGCCTCCGGCACCCTGTAACTGAACGGCCGATCGAGATGGAACAGCGGCACGTCCACCACGACCTGGACCCCGGCCGGCGTACGGCGGTCGATCATGCCGCCGAGTCTACGCCGCCCGCAGATCCCCTTACAGCGAACCGGCGGCTTTGGCGAGCTCGTCGGCGCGGCTGGTGGACTCCCAGGTGAAGTCGGGGTCGGTACGGCCGAAGTGGCCGTAGGCGGCGGTCTTGCGGTAGATGGGGCGGCGCAGGTCGAGGTCACGGAGGATCGCGGCGGGGCGCAGGTCGAAGAACTCGGGGATGAGCTTGCCGAGCTTGTCGGGGTCGACCTGCTCGGTGCCGAAGGTCTCGACGAAGACGCTGACCGGGTGGGCGACGCCGATGGCGTAGGCGACCTGGACCTCGCAGCGCTCCGCCAGGCCGGCGGCGACCACGTTCTTGGCGACCCAGCGCACGGCGTAGGCGGCAGAGCGGTCCACCTTGGTCGGGTCCTTGCCGCTGAAGGCGCCGCCGCCGTGGCGGGCCATGCCGCCGTAGGTGTCGACGATGATCTTGCGGCCGGTCAGGCCGGTGTCGGCGCAGGGACCGCCCAGCTCGAAGCGGCCGGTGGGGTTGACGAACACCCGCAGTCCCTCGGCGGCGAGGTCCTCCGGCAGGGACGGATCGATGACCTGCTCGCGGATGTCGGGGGTGAGCAGGGTGTCCAGGTCGATGTCGGGGCCGTGCTGGGTGGAGACGACCACGGTGTCCAGCCGTCGTGGCTTGCCGCCCTCGTACTCGACGGTGACCTGGGTCTTGCCGTCGGGGCGCAGGTAGGGCACGTCGCCGGAGCGGCGCACCTGGGCGAGCCGGCGCGACAGGCGGTGGGCCAGCGCGACCGGCAAGGGCATCAGCTCGGGGGTCTCGTTGCAGGCGAAGCCGACCATCATGCCCTGGTCGCCGGCGCCCTGGACGTCGAGCGGGTCGATGTCCCCGGCGCGCTGCTCCCAGGCATGGTCGACGCCCTGGGCGATGTCGGGGGACTGCTCGTCGATCGCGACGGTGACGCCGCAGGTCGACCCGTCGAAGCCGTACTTGGCCCGGTCGTAGCCGATGTCCAGGATGGTCTTGCGGACCACGCTGGGGATGTCGACGTAGGTGGAGGTGGAGATCTCGCCGGCCACCACCACCAGCCCGGTGGTGATCAGCGTCTCGCAGGCGACCCTGCCCATCGGGTCGTTCCTGAGGATCTCGTCCAGGACCGCGTCGGAGATCTGGTCGGCCATCTTGTCCGGGTGACCCTCGGTCACCGACTCCGACGTGAACAGGTACCGCTTCGCCACGGGTTGCCTCCCAGGGGCTTCCAGGGAAATCTTCGCGCCGCCAGCGCCTGTACACCTCGCTCGGCGAGCTTCGCCGAAGGTTAGTCGCGCGCGGACTCTAGGGCAAATGTACCCCGGGGAGGTGGCAGTCAGCCGTCACGAGCTGCCGCCAGTTCGCCTTCACGATTGTCGACCACGTCGTCGTAGTAGGGACGGAAGGCGTCCACTCGGGCCGCGTTGCCGAGCCGCTCGGCGATCTCGTCCCCGTTGTGCTTGCCGCGTGCCTCCAGCCGGCGGCGGAGCGTGTCAGGACTGACGCTGAGCAGGATCGTCCTGGCCTCAGGGAAGACCTGCTTGACGAGGCGGACGTTGCCGAGGTTGATGATGCCGAGGGCGTCCCTGCCGGCCAGCAGTGCGTCCATCACCGGCTGCCACGGCAGCCCGTATGACATCTCAAATTCGAAGTCACGAAACTCGATCAGCTCGCCGTCCGCGATCAGCTCGCTGAACTGCTCGCAGCTGACAAAGATGTATTCCGATTCGGTAACCGTTTGGCGTGGCGACCGTGATGTGTAGCGGCGGATGAAATCCAGGCCGGGCACACGGTCGGCGAGGAGCTGCGCGATGGTGGTCTTGCCGGCGCCGCTGGGCCCGTCGAGCAGGAACAGCGTTCCTGGGGTCAGGCCTGAACCAGCCGCCCGGTGGAGTCGCTCCCGCCAGCGCTGCCCCGCTGCCTGGATGGTCGCGAAGTCCGCGTACGTCCACGAAACAATGTCAGCGTCGCCGATCCTGAGCGCCGAACGCACCTCGCTGGCGACGGCTCCTGCTGCCTCCGCTGACTCGCAGCAGTCGGTGAGCACCACGACCTCGATGAAGGAGCCGAGCTCCCGCACCTGGTCAATGTGGACAAGGAACTGCTTGTGGAGGAAGGTCCGCCGTCGCTTGACGACTTCTGCACGCACGCCGTTCGCGGCCGCGAGGACACCCGCGAGCGCGTCGGCGCCGGTCGCCGGTACCTCCGCGACAACCGCGGCGGTCCGGTGGATCCCTGGCTGGTTGGCGAGGGCATAGGCAATAAGGCGGGCGGGCTGGTATTCGGTCCTGCGCAGCAGCAACCGTCCCCGGGGCATTCGGTGCACCTGGAAATACGTGTCGCGCTCTTCCAAGGCTCCCGATTCCTTGGCCCCGAGATCCTTGACCGCCTCGGCGGTCGCCTCGGGATCGCTGCAGAACGCCTTCAACTCGATGCGATCACCCATGCTGGACGACTGTTCGTGAGGCCAGCAGCCACGCCGTGGCGAGCAAGGACACGACCACAACGCCTCCGTCTCATCGTGGGAAGTAGAGGGAACGCCGCCGACGGCAGCCGAAATCGCTGGCAGTATACGGCAGCAGCGCGACCCACCCTCTGCATGCGTCCTTGGTCGTCAAGCTGGCTGAGGCGGACGGTGCTGAGCGCGAAGGCGTTCGACGCGGTTGAGGAGGTGTCGGGCGATCTCCTGTTTGGAGGCGCCGGGCGGCAGGTCCTCCGAGATTGCGTTGTCGACCAGAGCGGCGTCGGCGGTGTCGGTGCCGAAGGCGGAGCGTTCGGTCTCGACGTGGTTGACGACGACCAGGTCCAGGCGCTTGCGGTCGAGCTTGGCGCGGGCGTTGGCGAGGTGGTCGTTGGTTTCGGCGGCAAAGCCGATCAGGATCTGGTCCGGGCGTCGGCGGCGGCCGAGCTCGGCGAGCGTGTCCGGGGTCGGCTCGAGGACCACCTCGGGGACACCCTGGTCCTTCTTGAGCTTGGCGGGGGCGCTGGCCTTTGGGCGGAAATCGGCGACGGCGGCGGCCATGATCACCACGTCCCGGGCGGGCGCTTCGGCGAGGACGGTGTCGTAGAGCTGCTGGGCGGTCTCGACCCGCAGCACGCGGATCCCGTCGGGCAGCTCGACGGTGGTGGCGGCGGCAACGGCGGTGACCTCGGCGCCGCGGCGGAGCGCCTCGGCACAGATCGCGGCGCCCATCCGGCCAGAGGAGCGGTTGCCGAGGTAGCGGACGGGGTCGAGCGGCTCCCGGGTGCCGCCGAGGCTGACCAGCACGCGCACCCCGGCGAGGGTCTGTGCGGGGGTGAGGGCGGCGCTGATCCCAGCGATCAGGTCGGGCAGGTCGGCGAGGCGGCCCGGACCGACGTCGCCAGAGGTGAGGGGGCCGCTGGCGGGTGGGACGACCTGGACGCCGCGGCGTTCCAGGACGGCGAGGTTCGCCTGGGTGGCCGGATGCTGCCACATCTCGGTGTGCATCGCCGGGGCGACGACGACCGGGCCGGGGAAGGCGAGCGCGACGTTGGTGAGCAGGTCGTCGGCGAGACCGGCGGCGAGCCGGGCGAGGGTGTGGGCGGTCGCTGGGGCGATCACCAGGATCTGGCCCCAGCGGGCCAGGTGCACGTGCTCGACAGCGGCGGGGTCGTCCCAGATGGAGGCTGGGACCGACCGGCCGGTGAGGGCGGCAAAGGTAGCGCGGCTGACCATCGCCTCTGCGGCGGCGGTGAGCAGCGGCTGGACCTGCGCCCCAGCGCGCAGCAGCTCTCTGGCCAGCTCAGCCGCCTTGTAGGCGGCGATGCCGCCGCTGACTCCAAGCAGGACCCGGGTCGCCCGAAGGGCGAGGTACCCCTGGCCCGCTGGGGTCCCGGTCATCGGGCTATTTGATGGCGTCGACGGCCTCGACCGGGCGCTCCCACTCCAGCTTGCCCTCGTCAAGCTCTTGCAGCGCGACCGAGAGGGCCTTGCGGTTGGGGCCGGCGTCGACCATCGGCGGGACGAACTCGCCGATGCCTTCGCCGAGCTGGGAGTAGTAGCCGTTGATCTGGCGGGCGCGGCGGGCCGCCAGGATCACCAGGGTGTACTTCGAGTCCACCCGTGCGAGCAGGTCGTCGATCTTCGGTTCGATCATGCGCGGAATCGTTCTCCCAGGGAGTTCGGAGCAGAAAGCCGTCACCAGCCCCGATCGTACGCCCCGACCGCACCCGGCTGGGGCGCGCCGGGTGGAGGGTCGAGCGGTCAGCCTGTGGGGTTGCGGCTACTTCTTGGTGCCGAACTCCGCCAGCAGGGCGTCCTTCTGCTTGGAGCCGAGGCCACGGACACGGCGCGATGCGGAGATGTCGTGCTTCTCCATGATCTTGCGCGCACGGACCTTGCCCACGCCGGGAAGGCTCTCGAGGACACTGGCGACCTTCATCTTGCCGACGGTGTCGTCGTCTTCCTTGTCGAGGACGGTCGCAAGCGTCAGGTTGCCGCTCTTGAGCTGCGCCTTCAGCTCGGCCCGCTTGCGCCGAGCCTCAGCGGCCTTCTCCAAGGCCTGCTGGCGCTGCTCGGGCGTCAGGGTTGGCAGTGGCATGTTGCCTCCTCGTGAGGTGGTGCCCTCAGAGCGGACGGTGCTCTTTGCCCCGCCTGCCGGTTCCGGTTCTTTCACAGATCGCCGGGGATTCTACGCACACCGACCCGGCTCCCACAATCTATCGGCGCAGGTCAGACAACCATGAAGACAAAAAAAACTGCAATCTCGTGCTTACTTCGGAGGCTTTAGGGTCTTTCGCCGCTCAAGTGAGGCCCTTGCTACCAGGGGTTTCGGCCCGCGCGTCCTGGAGGCAACCAGGGCAGGCGGCCGACTCCCAGGCGCCCGCCTCGACCCGGGCAAGGGCGACGAACGGCAGCGGCAGCTGGGCTCCCGCTGGGAGCCGGTCGATGACGGTGAGCAGCCCGGCGACCTCCGCGCCGGCGGTGCGGAGCAGCGCCGCCACCTCCAGGGCCGAACCGCCGGTGGTGACGACGTTCTCGGCGATGAGGGCCCGCTCCCCCGGCCCGACCGTGAACGAGCGCCGTAGCGCCATCGCGCCCCCGCCGCTGCGGTCGCCGCTGCGTTCGGTGAACACCATGCGCACTCCGAGCGCCCGGGCGACCTCGTGCCCGATCACCACCCCGCCCATGGCGGGGCCGACGACGACGTCGACCGGACCGCCGTCCTGGCCCTGGGTCTCGCTGCGCCAGCGGACGGCCAGGGCGCGCCCGAGCGCCTCGGCGACCGCCGGCCACTGCAGCACCGGCGCCGACTGCAGGTAGGTGTCGGAGTGCAGCCCGGAGGAGAGCACGAAGTGCCCGCGTCGCAGCCCGCCAGCCCGCTCGTAGAGGCCGAGCACCGCCTCGGCGTCCGGGGGTCCCGGCGGCAGCGGCGGGGCTGCCTGGCTGGCCCGGTTCACCATGACGCCTCCGCCGTGCGGATCTCGGCGTCGATGGCCGCCGCGGCTGCCGCGGGGTCGGGCGCCTGGGTGATGGGCCTGCCGACCACCAGCAGGTCCGCCCCGGCCGCCAGGGCTGCCTGCGGGGTCGCCACGCGGGCCTGATCGTCCGAGCCGAGCACGTGGGCCGCCGGGCGCACGCCGGGGCAGATGATCGTCACCGCCGGACCGGCCAGCGTCCGCAGGCGGGCGACCTCCTGCGGCGAGCAGATCACGGCTTGGCAGCCACTTTCGAGAGCCAGCCGGGTGAGCCGCACCGCCGCGCCAGCGGCGTCGTCGAGGCCGAGCGCGGCGAGGTCCTCTGGACCGAGGCTGGTCAGCACGGTGACCGCCGCGATCCGGGTCGGTCCGGCCGCCTCCACGGCGGCGGCAAGCATGGCCGCGCCGCCGCCCGCGTGGACGGTGAGCAGCTCAGCCCCGAGCGGGGCCAGGCTGGCGACCGTGCGGCCGACGGTGGCGGGGATGTCGTGCAGCTTGAGGTCGAGCATGACCTGGTGCCCGTCGGCCCGCAGCGCGCGGACCGCCTCGGGCCCGTGGGCGCTGAACAGCTCCAACCCGACCTTGACCAGGCCGACCGAGTCGCGGGTGGCGACGGCGAGCGCCCTCGCCTCGGCGAGGTCCGGCGTATCGAGTGCGAGGACGATCACGGACGCCATCCCCATCTAGCTGACCCTTCCCTAGTGGTTCATCGTTCGGCTTTGAAGAGGGCCGGCAGCTCGGCCACGGTGGCGACGCCCTGCTCGGCCAGGTAGCGGCGGAGCCCCTCGGTGACCTCCAGGGGCAGCCGCGGGCTCAGGAAGTTGCCGGTGCCGACCGCGACCGCGGTCGCGCCGACCAGCAGGAACTCGGCAGCGTCGTCAGCGCTGGTGATGCCGCCGGTGCCGACGATCGGGACGCCGGGCAGGGCCTTGGCGACCTGCCAGACGCAGCGCACCGCCAGCGGCCGGATCGCCGGGCCGGACAGCCCGCCGGTGACCGCGGCCAGCTTCGGCCGCCGCCGCCGCACGTCGACCGCCATCCCCAGCAAGGTGTTGATGAGGGTGACCCCGTCGGCGCCCGCGTCGACCACGGCGCGGGCGACCGCGACCAGGTCGGTGACGTCGGCGGTGAGCTTGGCGAGGACCGGCTGGCCGGCGACCGCCTTGACCGCCCGGATCACCGAGGCGGCAGTCTTTGGGCTGGTGGCGAACACCTCGCCGCGGTGGTCGACGTTCGGGCAGGAGAGGTTGACCTCCAGCAGCTTGACAATGTCCTCGCCGTTGAGCCGCTCGGCGACGCGGCCGAACTCCTCGGCGTTGCGGCCGACGATGCTGGCCACCACCCGTGCTCCGGCCTCGGCGAGGAACGGCAGCTCGGTGGTGCAGAAAGCCTCCACGCCGGGGTTCTGCAGGCCGATCGCGTTCAGCATCCCGGCGGGTGTCTCGGCCATCCGCGGGGTGGGGCGGCCGAGGCGGGCCTGGAGGCTGACCGACTTGGTGACCACCGCGCCGAGCTCGCCGAGGTCCATGTAGGCGGCCATCTCGCGGCCGAACCCGAAGCAGCCCGAGGCGACCAGCACCGGCGACGGCAGCCGCACCCCGCAGAGATTGACGGCAAGGTCTGGATCTGGGATCGCCATCATCCGCCCACTACCTCCTCCGCGAGCGACCCGGGGTAGCCAGGGCCGCCGCCCAGGCCCCCGCTCAGGCCGAGTTCGGCCCAGGCGACCTGGGCCCCGTCCAGGACCGGCCCTTCCACGCAGGAACGGGCCATGCGGACCTCACCACCAGGTTCGGTCATGGGGACCACGCAGGAGTAGCAGATACCGGTCCCGCAGGCCATCAGCTCCTCCACCGCGACCTGGCAGGGCACCCCGGCGGTGGCGGCCACCTGGCTGACGGCGGCCAGCATCGCCATCGGCCCGCAGGCGTAGACCAGCTCGCTGCGGGCCGCCTGCAGCACCTCCGGCATGGCGTCGGTGACGATGCCGCGGCGCCCGGCCGAACCGTCGTCGGTGGTGACCACCGTGGTGCGGCCGAGCCGCCTGGCCTCCAAGGCCTTGAAGAGGCGCTCGTCGGTGGCGGCGCCGACGATGAAGTCGATGCGGCAGCCGCGCGAGCGCAGCTGGTCGGCGAGGAAGAACAGCGGGGCGCTGCCGTAGCCGCCGCCGACCAGCAGGCAGGAGGCCGGCTCGTCCGGCAGGGTGAAGGGGCGGCCGAGCGGGCCGACCACGTCGACGGTGTCGTGCGGCTTCAGCCAGCCGAGCGCGCGGGTACCCGGGCCGACCATGTCGAAGACCACCTCCACCGAGCCGGACCCGGCGCCACGCCAGTCGACCCGGTGGATGGAGAACGGCCGCCGCAGCAGGTAGGCCCGCTCCGGGCCGCTGAGCAGCCCGACGAACTGGCCGGGCCGGGCCTGGCGGGCGATCTCCGAGGCGGCCAGGGTGAGGGTGTGGTAGACGCCCGCCCGGTGGTGGCCGATCACCTCGGCCAACTGGAGGCCGGGGCCGTCACCATCATTTGTCATCGGGCATCCCCTTCACTCCCCCTCTTGTGCCTGCTCGCTGTGGTGGTAGGCCTGCAGGGACTGCACGGTCAGCTCCCCGGCCAGGCGGGCCTCGATGCCCTGGACCATCGCGGCGAGGCCGGACAGGGTGGTGACGCAGGGGATATCGGCTGCTACGGCCGCAGTCCTGATCTCATATCCGTCGGCACGTGGCCCGGAGCCGTGGGGAGTGTTCACCACCACGTCGATCTCGCCGGCGCGGATCTTGTCGGCGACGTTGCCGGCGCCCTCGCCGACCTTGCGGACCACGGCGGCGGGGACGCCGTTGCGGTTGAGCACGCTGGCGGTGCCGACGGTCGCGACCAGGGTGAAGCCGAGGTCGGCGAGGCGCTTGGCGGGCAGGACGATGGCGCGCTTGTCGGCATTACGCACTGATAGAAACGCCACCCCTTTGGTCGGCAGCGCCCCGTAGGAAGCTTCCTGGCTCTTGGCGAAGGCGGCCCCGAAGCTCCGGTCGAGGCCGAGCACCTCACCGGTGGAGCGCATCTCCGGGCCGAGCAGCGAGTCGGCCCCCGGGAAGCGCGCGAACGGCAGCACCGCCTCTTTCACCCCGACATGGGATGGTTCGGGCGCGAGGACCCCCTCCCCTGGCGGCAGCATCCCGCCAGGCGCCCGCAGGCCGTCCAGGCGCGCTCCGGCCATGAGCAGCGCGGCGGCCTTGGCGACTGGCAGACCGGTGACTTTCTCCACGAATGGGACCGAGCGGCTCGCGCGGGGGTTGGCCTCCAGCACATAGAGCCGCTCGCCCTTGAAGGCGAACTGGACGTTGAGGATGCCGACCACCCCGAGCGCGCGGGCCAGCCTGGCGGTGGCCGCCGCGACCTCGGCGATCTGGTCGGTGCCGAGGGTGATCGGCGGCAGCACGCAGGCCGAGTCGCCCGAATGCACCCCGGCCTCCTCGATGTGCTCCATGACCCCGCAGACCAGGACCTTCCCGTCGGCGTCGCAGAGCGCATCCACGTCAACCTCGACGGCATCCTCAAGGAAGCGGTCGATCAGCACCGGCCTCGACCCGCGGTCCATGCCGGCCAGGGCCGCCGACCCCTCCAGGGCCGCGGCGTCGTAGAAGACCTCCATGGAACGCCCGCCGAGCACGTAGGAGGGCCGCGCCAGCACCGGGAAGCCGATCCGCTGGGCCACTGCCAGGCCCTCCGCACGGCTGGCCGCCTCGCCCCAGGCGGGTGCGTCCAGGCCCAGCTCGGCCAGGACGGTGCCGAAGCGGCCACGGTCCTCGGCCAGGTCGATCGCCTCCGGCGGGGTGCCGAGCAGCGGCACCCCAGCGTTGGCGAGGCCGTGGGCGAGCTGCAGCGGGGTCTGGCCGCCCATGGTCACGATGACCCCGGCGAGGTCGCCGCCGCGCGCCTCGGCGCGGCAGACCTCCAGGACGTCCTCGCAGGTCAGCGGCTCGATGTAGAGGCGGTCGGCGACGTCGTAGTCGGTGGAGACGGTCTCGGGGTTGCAGTTGACCATGATGGTCTCGTAGCCGGCGTCGCGGAGGGCCTGGACCGCGTGGACGCAGGCGGTGTCGAACTCGACGCCCTGGCCGATCCGGTTGGGGCCGCTGCCGAGCACCACCACCCGGCGGGCGCCGGTCGCCGGGACCTCGGTCTCCTCCTCGTAGGTCGAGTAGTAGTAGGGGGTGGTGGCCTCGAACTCGCCCGCGCAGGTGTCGACGGCGCGGTAGACCGGCTCGACGCCGAGGGCGCGGCGGCGGGTGCGGACCTCCCCCTCGGTGGCGCCGACCACGGCGGCGAGCTGCCGGTCGGAGAAGCCGGCCCGCTTGGCCCGCCACAGCAGGTCACGGCCGAGCGCGTCGATCGCCCGCGCTGCCTCCACCTCGACACGAACTTCGACGATGCGGGCGATGCCGTCCACAAACCACGGGTCGATCGCCGAGGCGGCGGCGACCTCCTCGACCGTGCAGCCGTCCCGCAGCGCCCGCTCGACCGCCTCCAGGCGGTCCTCGCTGGGGGTGGCGGTAGCGGCGAGCAGCGCCTCACGCGACGCTGCAGCTGCTGCTGCGGTTGCGGGCGCGGGCTCGACGTGGCCGAGGCCGTCGCGGCCGGTCTCAAGGGAGCGGTAGGCCTTCTGCAGCGCCTCGGGGAAGGTCCGCCCGATGGCCATCACCTCGCCGACCGACTTCATCCTGGTGGTGAGGGTTGGGTCGGCGTCGGGGAACTTCTCGAAGTTGAAGCGCGGCACCTTGACCACGACGTAGTCGAGGGTCGGCTCGAACGCGGCGGCGGTCTTGCCGGTGACCTCGTTGCGGATCTCGTCGAGAGTGAAGCCGACGGCGAGCTGGGCGGCGACCTTGGCGATCGGGAACCCGGTGGCCTTGGAGGCCAGCGCCGAGGAGCGCGACACCCGCGGGTTCATCTCGATCACCACCCGCCGCCCCGTGGCCGGGTCGACGGCGAACTGGACGTTGGCGCCGCCGGTCTCGACCCCGACCGCGCGCAGCACGGTGAGCGCGTCGTCGCGCATCGCCTGGTACTCGCGGTCCGACAGGGTCATGGCGGGCGCGACGGTAATCGAGTCGCCGGTGTGGACGCCCATCGGGTCGAGGTTCTCGATGGAGCAGACCACCACCGCATTGTCGGCCCGGTCGCGCATCACCTCCAGCTCGAACTCCTTCCAGCCGAGCACCGACTCCTCCACCAGCACGCGCCGCACGGGGCTGGCGGCCAGTCCCTGGGCGAGCAGCTCGTCGAGCTCGTGCTGCGCGCGGGCGATCCCGCCGCCCCAGCCGCCGAGGGTGAAGGAGGGCCGCAGCACCAGCGGCAGGCCGAGGTCGGCGGCGGCCTCGCGGCCCTGCTCGACGGTGCCGACCTCGACGCTGCGGGGCAGGTCGAGCCCGGCGGCGCGGCAGACCTCGCTGAAGGCGACGCGGGACTCGGCGCGGCGGACCGCCTCGACGGTGGCGCCGATCAGCTCCACCCCGAAGCGCTCCAGGTCGCCGCGTTCGTGCAGGGCGACGGCGAGGTTGAGGGCGGTCTGGCCACCGAGGGTGGGCAGCAGCGCGTCGGGCCGCTCGGCGTCGAGGACCGCCGCGACCGAGTCGGGGGTGAGCGGCTCCAGGTAGGTGGCGTCGGCCACCTCCGGGTCGGTCATGATCGTGGCGGGGTTGGAGTTGACCAGGATCACCCGCAGCCCGAGCCGCCGCAGCGCCCGGCATGCCTGCGTGCCGGAGTAGTCGAACTCGGCGGCCTGGCCGATCACGATCGGCCCGGAGCCGATCACCAGGATCGAGCGGAGATCGTCGCGCAACGGCACTAGGGCGCGCCCTCCGGGGTCGGCGGCGGGGTCGCCTCCGGGTGGTTGTAGGCGGACTGGCCGGCGTCCCAGCCGTCGTAGAGGCCTTTGGCGATCGCCTCGGACCACAGCGAGCGGACCTGCCCGGGGGTGAGCAGGCCCAGCTTGATCGCCAGGCGGCTGGCGCCCTCGCAACTGGCGACCAGGATGCGGAGCTTGGCCTCGTCATGGGCAGTCGTGTGGCGGCCGGTCGGCGACACGGCGGCGTCGGCCTCGCCCCGCAGGCTCACCTTGAGCTTCAGGGCCCGGTCGAACTCGCCGCGCAGTGCCTCGGCGGCCTCCCCTGCTGGCGCCATGGTGCCCGCGTCGACGCCGCCAAGGGCACGGAAGGTTCGTTGCTGCTCAGTCATCAGCGGGAGCCTCCTCCGCGGTGCTCGTCCATGAGCGCCGCGAATCGCTCGAACAGGGGGTGGGCGTCGTGGGGACCAGGGGCGGCCTCCGGGTGGTACTGGACCGAGAAGGCGGGGACGTCGGTGCATTCCAGGCCCTCGACCACGCCGTCGTTGGCGTTGCGGTGGGTGACCGTGACGGCGCCTGGGAGGCTGCCGGCGTCGACCGCGAAGCCGTGGTTGTGGCTGGTGACCGCGACACGGCCGGTGGCGACCTCCACCACTGGCTGGTTGATGCCGCGGTGGCCGAACTTGAGCCGCACCGTGCTGCCGCCCACGGCCTGGCCGAGGATCTGGTGGCCGAGGCAGATCCCGAAGACCGGCACCTTGCCGAGCAGCTCGCCGACGGCGCCGACCTCCTCCCGCAGGGTGGCGGGGTCGCCGGGGCCGTTGGCCAGCATCACCCCGTCGGGCTCCCAGGCGAGCACCTCGGCGGCGGGGGTCTTGGCCGGCACGACCAGGACCCGGGCGCCGAGGCGCCGCAGCCGCCGGATGATGTTGGCCTTGGCGCCGTAGTCGTAGAGGACGACCCGGTGCCGCTCGCCGCTGCCGGGGTCGGGCGGCAGCTCAAGGGGGGTCGCGCGGGTCACCTCGGCGATCAGGTTGAGGCCGTTGGGGTCGGGGGCGGCCAGGGCGACCGCGCGGAGCTTCTCGGCGTCGAGGGTCTCGCTGGAGAGGGCGCCCCGCATCGCCCCGGCGGTGCGCAGGTGCCGGACCAGGCGGCGGGTGTCGATGCCCTCGACGCCGGGCACGCCGGCCGCGTCCAGCTCGGCGGCGAGGCTGCGCTGTGCCCGCCAGCTGGAGGGCCGCCGGGCAGCCTCGCGGACCAGGAAGGCGGCGACCTGGATGCGGTCGGACTCGGCGTCGGCGGCGGTGGTGCCGTAGTTGCCGATCTGCGGGGCGGCCATGCAGACCATCTGGCGGCGGTAGGAGGGGTCGGTGAGGACTTCCTGGTAGCCGCTCATGGCGGTGTTGAAGACGACCTCGGCGGCGACGGTGAACGGCTGCGAGGTGAACGCCTGGCCGCTGAAGGCGGTGCCGTCCTCCAGCGCCAGCAGCGCGGGGGCCGGGGCCGGAGCCGGGGCTGGGGCGGGAGCGCCGCTCACCGGACCGCCCTCCCGTCCCGCACGGTGAACGCGCCCCGCAGGAGCGTGTGGAGGACCCGCCCGCCGACCGCGCGGCCAGCGTAGGGGGTGTTGCGGGCGCGGCTGGCGAGCCGGGCCGCCTCGACCGTCCAGCGCGCGGCCGGGTCGAACACGGTGAGGTTGGCGGGCGCCCCGGCGCTGACCGGGCCGCCGTGGCCGGGCAGGCGCCGGCAGCGGGCCGGGCCGGCCGAGAGCCGCTCGACCGCCTGCGGGAGCGTCAGCCAGCCGGGTTCGACCAGCTCGGTGAGGGTGAGCGCCAGCGCGGTCTCCAGGCCGAGCATGCCAGGCGGGGCGGCCTGCCACTCGACCTCCTTGTCCTCGCGGGCGTGGGGGGCGTGGTCGGTGGCGATGGCGTCGATGGTGCCGTCGGCGAGGGCGGCGCGAATCGCCTCCAGGTCGGTCTTCTCCCGCAGGGGCGGGTTGACCTTGAAGACCGGGTCGAAGGAGCGGGCCGCCTCGTCGGTGAGGGTGAAGTGGTGGGGTGCCGCCTCGGCGGTGACCCGCACCCCGCGGGCCTTGGCGGCGCGGAGCAGCTCGACCGCCCCGGCGGTGGACAGGTGGCACAGGTGCAGCCGCCCGCCGGTCAGCTCGGCGAGGAGCAGGTCGCGGGCGACGATCATCTCCTCAGCGGCGGCGGGCCAGCCCTGCAGGCCGAGGATGGCGGAGACCTCGCCCTCGTGCATCTGGGCGCCGTCAGTGAGGGACGCCTCCTCGCAGTGGTCGGCGATGACCGCGTCGAAGGCGCGGGCGTACTCGAGCGCGAGGCGCAGCAGCCGCGCGGTCGGGATCGGGTGGCCGTCGTCGGAGAAGCAGTCGACCTGGGCGGCGGAGCGGGCCATCGCGCCCAGCTCGGCCAGCTCGACGCCGCGCTGGCCGAGGGTGACCGCGCCGACCGGGAACACGTCGACCAGGCCGATCTCGCGGCCTCTGGCGGCGACCATCTCGACCACGCCGGCGTTGTCGGCGACCGGGTCGGTGTTAGGCATCGGGCAGACGGCGGTGTAGCCGCCGAGCGCGGCGGCGCGGGAGCCGCTCTCGATCGTCTCGGCGTCCTCCCGGCCGGGTTCGCGCAGGTGCACGTGGAGGTCCACGAACCCGGGGCAAACCACCAGGCCGTCGCAGTCCAGCCGCTCGGCCTCCACCCCGGCACCGGCGGCGTTGGCGTCAGCGCCGACGGCGGCGATCAGGCCGTCGCGGACCAGCACGTCGGCGGTGGCGTCGTGGCCGCTGGCCGGGTCGATCAGCCGGCCGCCCTCCAGCATGAGAGCGCTCACAGGGCGGCTCCTTCCAGCGCGGGGGCGGGTGGTGGGGCGCTGCCGGGGGGTTCGGGGGGCACGGTCCCGCGTCCGGAAGGACCACGAGCCGATTCCCCTGCGGGCGCGGGGCCCCCCGATGGGTCAATCTCGATGGCGGGGCCGCCGAGCAGGAGGTAGAGCAGGGCCATGCGGACGCTGATGCCGTTGGCGACCTGGTCGGCGATGACCGAGCGTTCCAGCGAGTCGGCGACCTCGGCGGCGATCTCGACGCCGCGGTTCATCGGGCCCGGGTGCATCACGATGGCGTGGTCGGCCATGGTGGCGAGGCGTTGCGCGTCCAGCCCGTAGAGGCGCGCGTACTCGCGCAGGGAGGGGAAGAACCCGGCCTTCTGGCGCTCCAGCTGAACCCGCAGCAGCATCACCACGTCCTGTTTGGGCAGGACCGCGTCCAGGTCGTAGGAGACGCTGACGCCCCAGCTGTCGACCCGGGCGGGCAGCAGCGTCGGCGGGGCGACCAGGGTGACCTCCGCGCCCATGGTGGTGAGGGCGAGGACGTTGGAGCGGGCCACCCGGGAGTGCAGCACGTCGCCGACGATCGCAACCCGCAGGCCGCCGAAGCTCGGGAAGTGCTGGCGCATGGTGTAGAGGTCGAGCAACGCCTGGGTGGGATGCTCGTGGGTGCCGTCGCCGGCGTTGACCACGACCGCGTCGACCCACTCGGCCAGCCGCCAGGGCGCCCCGGAGGCGGCGTGGCGGATCACGATGGCGTCGACCCCCATCGCCTGCAGGGTGATGGCGGTGTCCTTGAGGCTCTCGCCCTTGGAGACGCTGGAGCCTTTGGCGGTGAAGTTGATCACGTCGGCGGAGAGGCGCTTGGCGGCCAGCTCGAAGGAGATCCGGGTGCGGGTCGAGTCTTCGAAGAACAGGTTGCAGACGGTCCGCCCACGCAGGGTCGGGACCTTCTTGATGGCCCGGTCGGTGACCTTGGCCAGGTGCGCGGCGGTGTCGAGCACCCGGGTGATGTCCGCCGCGCTCAGGTCGGCGGCCGACAGCAGATGCCGCTTCACGATCCCACCACCTTGGTCTGGAGCACATCCCGGATCAGCACCCCGTCCTCCCCGTCGGTTTCGGCGAGCAGCACCCGTACCTCCTGGTCGAGGGCGGTCGGCAGGTTCTTGCCCACGTAGTCGGCGCGCAGCGGCAGCTCCCGGTGCCCCCGGTCGACCAGCACCGCGAGCTGGATCGCGCGGGGCCGCCCAAAATCGGTGAGGGCGTCCAGCGCCGCCCGGATCGTCCGCCCGGTGTAGAGCACATCGTCGACCAGCACCACGACCCTGCCGGCCAGGTCGAACGGCAGGTCGGTATCGCGGGTCGCCGCCGGCGGCCGCAGCCCGATGTCGTCCCGGTACATCGCCACGTCGAGGGCACCCGCCGGCACCGGGTGGCCTTCGATCTCGCTCAGCTTGCCCGCCAGCCGCGCCGCCAGCGGCACCCCCCGGGTGTGGATCCCGACCACCACCACCCCGTCGGTGCCCTTGTTCCGCTCGACCACCTCATGCGCGATCCGGGTGAGCGCCCTTCCGACATCGGCGCCGTCCATCACCAGCGCCCGCGCCCGCTCCGCGGGGGTTCCCGTCCGGTTCGCTCCCATCATGGCGCCCATGAGGTGCCCATAAAAAATGGCCCCCACCCGATGCGGCGTGGAGGCGAACCTTCGCGCAATGCGCAACACACAAACACTCAGCTCCCTTCCCGGCCTCTCAGGACCAGCCCTTAAAGGGGTGCTTCCAACGCAGGATGCTAGCGGCTATCCGCCACACCCGGCAAACCCGCACACTACAGATGATCCTCGAAGTGGCTGCGCAGCAGCTCAAGCCGCCTCACCTGGTTCCGCGGCCGGCCAGTGCGGGGCAGACCGTGGTCCTCGCCCTCGAACACCACCAGCGTGGCGTCACCGCCATCGGCGATCACGGCGTCGCGCATACGCCTGGCCTCCTCGGGCGAGTTGTTCCGGTCGTTCTCAGCGGCGAGCAGCAGCAGCTTCGCGCGGACCCGGTGGGCGTGGCTGATCGGGCTCTGATACCACTGGTCCCCAGAGGTGAGGAAGTGCCACTCAGCCGCGAATACCGCTCCGGCGGTCCTTTGCGTCCACTCCGCTCTGAAGTCGTACATGGCCCGTTCGGTGAACGCCACCTTGACGCGATCGCGGTACTCCTCCTGACCGATCATCCAGCTCATCAGGGTTCCACCGTAGGACCCGCCCGTCCCACCCACGCGGCTCGCGTCCAGATTCAGCTCGGGATCATCCAGCGCCAGCTTCAGCAACGCCACCAGATCCTTGGCTGGGAGGGTGACGACGTCACCGATGATCGCTTCTCCAAACTGCGAGTCACAGCCCGATGCTCCGCGCGGGTTCGCAAGTATCGTCGCGATCCCGGCGGATGCCAGGACCTGTGCGTCGACGGAGAGCCGGTAGCCGTCCTGCGCATAGGGACCGCCGTGGGCGTTGAGCACCACCGGGTGTGGACCCTCGCCTTCCGGCAGGACAATCCAGGCGTGGGTGTTCGGCTCGTCAGCGCTGCCGTGCAAGTTCGGCCTGTCAAGTGTTTGGGCGCATGTCCAGGGCAACTCCCGCAGCGGCCGTAGACCCCCCAGGCCGACTGCGTTGGCGAGCGGCCTGCCGAAGTCGGTCACCACCCGTTCCCGCCCATCGTCACGCACCACGACCACCTCGCCGGCAGAGGTCGCGTCGCCGACCACAGCAGCCAGGACGCCGTCGGCGCGGTCGAAATCCAGCACACTTCGCTGCTGGCCGCTCAGAACGGTCGATCGGGTTGACTGTACCGGGTCGCGAAAACGGACCAGGGCTTCCGGGTTGCCGCCAGGCACGGAGAAGTGCAGCAGCGGCCCGCCGCCATGGTCAGCCGCTACCGTGCTGACACCTTGGCTGTCGTCGTCGATCAGCAGCGGCCGGTCGCGGACCCACGGATCCAGCCTGGCGTGCCGGTCGCTCCGCACCCCCAGCGGACCAGTGTCAATACGCGCGTCGAACATGTCGTCCGTTGCCCATCGCACTCCGATGGGGCTCGGGTACACCTCGCCTTCAGTTGCCCGATACCAGAGGGTACGGCCGTCGGGAGAGTACGCCGTGCCGTTGATCACCACGTGACTGTGTCTGGTGACCCGGTACGGTGTGCCGCCATCGAGGTACGTGCGGTACAGATCGAACAGCGGGGAAAGGGGAAGTTGCTCGTCGCTTGAGGAGACAAACGCAATCTCGTCATATTTCGGGTGGACGGCCATGTGGATGTGGTCACGTGGGTCGAAGGTGTGCTGGAACGGTCCAAGCCCGCGGTCCTCGCGCGGGTCGACCGACGGGTCGACCGAGAAGATCTGGAGGTGCCCTTCGGGCAGCTCACGCATAGCAAACGGCGGCGCGGTTCTTGGCGTGTCCCCGCCGTCGCGCGCCCAGGCAGAATAGAAGATGCGTCCCGTTTTCTGATCCCAGGTGAATTCGTCGACGCCGCGCTCATGCTCAGCGACCGGACGTGGTTGCTGGCTACCGGCGGGGTCCATGACGTAGAGCTGCGGCGGGCCGAGGTCGTCGCCCTTCTCGTCCCGGCATCTGCGCCGGAAAGCGACCAGCGTTCCGTCCGGACTGAACGACGGCTGGTCGTCATAGGGACCCGTGGTGATCGGCTCCGCCTCGGCGGACCCGTCGGTGGGGACCCGCCAGATCCAGCTCCGGTTCTCGTTGGCCTGGAGGTCAGCCGTCCGCACGTCCACGAGGGCCACACCACCGTCGGGGGACAGCCTGACGCTTTGAGGCTCTTGGAGGTGCTGGATGTGCTCCGGCTGCATCCCGCCATCGGACCGACCAGATGCCTCAGGTGACGAACTCATACCTCCCACATATCCCCCCGCCGCCTCCACCCGTCCTGGCCCATGCCGATCAGATGGATTCGCTCATACGGGATATCCGCGGGACGCATATGCCTAGCATATCGGCAAAATGCCTAGATCTTTCACCGACTGGAAGCGATCCGTCAGGCAGGCCGTGTGACTGTCCAGCCGAGATCCTTGGCGACCGACTCCATCCGGTCGTCGTAGGTCACGATGCGGGCTAGGTCGGCGCCGAGTTGCTGGGCGGTGGCGAGGTGGATGGCGTCGAGCGAGCGGAGGCCGGTGGGTGGCAGCGCCCCGGCGGCGTCCAGGACGCGGTCGCTGATCCTGACGAGGTCGATGCGGGCGAGGACTTCGTGACCCCGCCGGATCGCTTCCGGTCCAAGGAGCAGGAGCGCCCGCGTGACCTCGGTGCGGGCGAGGGTGCTGGAGACGAGGGGGCGCCTGCGCCGGAGGTAGCGGCGCAGGGCCTCGGACTCCGGTTCGCGCACCGCGAGCTTTACGAGGGCGGAGGAGTCGAGGTAGGTGGCGCGCTCAGCGCTCATCGCGCCGGAGACGTTCGAGCACGCTGGACGGCGCTTCCTGGCCCGGCGGCAGTGGCAGCGGGTCGGGCAGGTCGTCCAGGTCGTGCTGGCCAGGGATGAGATCGCCGGTCAGCTTGAGACGATCGATCGGTCCACGGTCCGGCAGCGGGGCGAGGACGGCGACCGGGCGGCCCCGGTCGGTGATCTCGATGGTCTCTCCGCCCTCGACCAGGCGGAGCAACTCGCTTGCCCGCTGCCTGAGTTCACGCACCCCGACGCTAATCATGTGCTATTTGTAGCACGCAACTGAAATCCTTGTCGCGCTTCTCGTGCTGGCTGCGCATAGCGAAGCGACAAGCCGTGCATTGGTCGCCGCGAATGAGGCGAATAGGTTGTGAGGAGCGGACGTGGCTGGGATGGAGAGGGGAGGTGAGAAGCCATCGCCGAGCGTCCCGGAGGATCGCCATGATCGTCCGTTGCAACAGTCCGCACCAGCGGAGTTGCTCTTCAAGATCGACGTGGCGCTGGATGGCGCAGCGGATCCGGAAGATGGGCTCCAGGCGTGGAACGAAATGTTCGACCGGCTGCGGGAGGGTCCCGCTACGGGTAGGCAGTCGGGGATCCTTTGGGCAGGCGTCACGCCGGGAGAGCGCCCGTTCGAAGGCATGCCGGCCGACGATCTTGCGAACCTCGTCGGCGAATCCGGCGGTGACGGCGGTGATGTCCGCGACTACGTGGCGTCCTCAGACGAGCTGGCCGAACGATTCCGAGACGAACCGGGACCGCCACCCGGCCGGCCGGCTTGACCCGCCGCAACCCCCTACGCGACCGGGCTGAGGAGGTCGTTCAGGTCTCGGACAGAGGGGTTGTGAACTGTTGGCTATTCCATCTGCAACTGTCGGCGTTGATCAGCGATGCTCACACCCATTGTCATGGTTGCCTGCTATGCTACCGAACATGCGTTCCCTCATCACGCCATTCGTCGCCGCGCCACCCGCAGGTGCCCGCATCCGCACCCGCTTGCGGGTGGATGCCACCGACGCGCGGGTGCTGTGGTTGGTCGGTGAGCACCTCGGCAGCTTGGCAGGGCTGGATCTGGCAATCCGCTGCCAGCGCGGTGCGGGTGAGGACCAACGTGCGCAACGCAAGCAGGCGCTGACCGCGTGCTCGTCCAGCCGCTGGGCCGGGTCGATCACCCGCGCCGCCAACGATCAATGGCAGCGAGGCTTGCAGAACTTGCTGGACGCCCAAGTAGGGCTGCGCCGGGCGGCCACGGCGATCCGGGCACGCCTTGGGGTCCAGGTCGGGGTGGTCCAGGGTCGTGGCCGGGGCCGGGTGCGGGGCTATGTGTCGCAGGCGGAGCGGTTCGAGAAGCGGCGTCGGCTGCAGCGGCTTGAAGCCAGGCTCCAGGAGGTGGAGGCCCGGATCGCTGATGGTCGGGTGTCGGTGTGCCGGGGTGGCCGCCCGCTCGCCAAGCTGCGCCACGCCTTGGACCGCCACGACGTGGCGTTGACTGCAGGCCAGTGGCGGGAGCGCTGGCACGCCGAGCGATTGTTTTTGACCGCCGATGGCGAAGCAGCCAAACGGTGGGGCAACGAGACCATCCGCGTGCACCCCGATGCGGGGTGGCTGCAGGTCCGGCTGCCGACCCCGCTGGCCTACCTGTCGAACACGAGTGGTCGGGTGCCGACCTACCGGCTGTCGTGTCCAGTGGCGTTTTCCTACCGGCAGGCCGAGTGGGCGGCGCAGACCAGCAGCAGCGCGGTCCGCTACGACCTCAGCTTCGACCCCGACAAGCGCAGGTGGTATCTGGACACCTCGTGGCAGCAGCCCCGCCGCATCCCACCCACCCTTGAAGCACTGCGCCAGCAGCCAAGCTTCGCCTTGGACCTGAACGCCGACCATCTGGCCGGCTGGGTGCTGGACCCAAGCGGCAACCCCGTCGGCGACCCCGCCACCATCTCCCTCCAGCTTGCGGGACTGCCCGCCACCACCCGCGACGGACGGCTCCGCGCCGCGGTCGCCCAAGCCGTTCGGGCTGCCAAGGAGGCCGGGTGCCGGTCGATTGTGGTGGAGGACCTCGACTTCGCCGACGTCCGCCACAGCGGCCGCGAGCGGCTCGGCCGGGGCCGGCGCGGCAAACGCTTCCGCCGCACCATCGCCGGCATCCCCACTCGGGCGTTCCGCGACCTGCTGGTCGGGATGGCCGCCAACCAGGGGATGTGGGTGATCGCGGTGGACCCGGCCTACACCTCCAGGTGGGGCGGCCAGCACTGGCAGGCGCCTCTGAACAACGAGACCAAGAAGTCGGTCGCTGTCACCGTGCATCATGCGGCGGCAATGGTGATCGGCCGGCGCGGCTATGGGCTTGGTGCCCGGCGACGGCGTGGTGTACCCCAACCCCACCAGCGGATGGGCAAGGGAGAGCTGCCGGCCAGGCCAGGCAACCAGACCCGTGGCTGTGAGGGACCTGGGCCTCCAGGAGGCCAGCGGGCAGCGGCACGGCCACCTAAGCACCATTTGGCACGGCTGCGGAAGACCCGCGTGGCTGAGCGGGCCGGGCTTGGGGACCAGGTGGCACACGACCGTTTGGTGCCACCCGTCAGCGCTGCTGACAGACGCTGATGAATCAGGAACGGTTGGCTGGCCAGCGGCGGAGGGCGGTGGCGCGGAGGGTGCGGAGGTCGGACATGATGCGGGCTGAGCCGGTTTCGAGGGCGATCGGGAGGGCGAGCTGGGCCTCGGCGCAGGCGGCGTCTGGGTGGCCGTCGAGGAGGTAGGCGAGGGCTCTCCGGCCGTGGAAGAGGCCACGGTCGCGGACGCGATCTGCTGGGTGGACGCTGAGGCACTCGGTCCAAGCGCTGGCCGCCTCTTCCCAGCGGGCAAGGTATAGGGAGCAGAAGCCACGTCCGATCGGAAGCGCCCACCCCTGATTGGAGTGGTGGATGAAGCCGGGAGCTCCGTCGGGGTCCGCCTTATCGATGAGTCGCTCAGTTTCAAGCAGTTTGGCCGCGCACTTTCGGCTATCTACAGCGAAGGCGTGCGCCATGGCCTCGGTGCGAACGGCCCATACCAAACCGCCTCTCGCCAGAGCGCCGGCGACCCGGGCGCGCCCGTCGGGCTGAAGGCCGAAATCGAGCGAACCGAGGAAGGCGAAGCCGGGGATTGCTCCGGCGATCTGCGTGAACGTTCGTCGGTCTACGAGCACGCACCTCCCGTCGACCTGTACCACGTACTGCTCCGCGCCACTGCCGGGGCCCTGAAGCATCCCGAGGTAGGCGATACCTGCCCCACGGCCAACCGCGTCGAGCAGCGCGCTCTCGTCATCAGCGTGGCATAGAGCTGTCTGGATTTCCTGGTTCTGCGCGTCTTGGGCCGACCTACTCGGGGCGCTCCGCAAGGCGGGCGAGGCGGTCGCCGTGCCCACTCCCTTCCAGGTCGCCGAGGCGGAGGCGGCGATGTAGGGCCCGGCATCCGAGCCCTGAGGCGTCGGGGCCGGGCGTGCGGTCCCGCGTCCGGCTCCGGCGAGGCGAGCGGTCGGCGGCGTGGTTGAGGGCGACTCCCCCAGCGTTGGCTCCCACGCCATCGGCCCGCCCCAAAGTGGCCGCGTGTGCCATGCGACACAGCGGAACCGGCGGGCGGGTGGGAGACTTTTCCGGAACCAAGGGTCTTCCGCGAACGCGGCCGTGGCGCCGACGCGGTTCATGTACCGCTCACACCTGCGCGGGAGACGCCGGGCAACCTTCT
>WNGQ01000271.1_pt1 | contig 52178 bp, 41 predicted proteins | sample 5407661 | NCBI WGS metagenome assembly WNGQ01 (sample SAMN13153382, study PRJNA577476) | soil metagenome | isolation source: 60 cm soil or saprolite under Garry oak tree replicate 2 | place: USA:California | collected 2016-06-15 | reverse complement strand
AAAAGGGAAGCCGGAGCGGAATGGCCGGCGGTCCAGGGAAATTGGGGCGCAGGCCGTTCGCTCAAAACTGGGGCGGTGGAACTTCGATTTGGGTCGAGCGCGTTGGATGCGAGGAGGTTGTGACCGGATGAATGGGCAAACCAAAGATTTGAGCGATCGTAACGCTTGTTTCATTTATGACACGGATGAGCGCGGATCGGGGATTGGAGGAGAATGTTCGCTTATATTCGCGTATGTTCGCTTATGTTCGCATATTGGGAAAAAAATGTTGAGGGCGCTGCGCGCGGCCACTGGGGGAGTGCAGGAAGGAAGAATGCGGAATGCAGAACCCTCCAAATGCGGAGTGCGGGTTGAGGAATGCCGAAAGGATCAATTAGGAACGCAGGAACTCAAGAAAGGATTTTTAAACATGACCGATTCCTCATTTCCTGATTTCCTAATTTGCCCTCCACGAATTCATTGCGCGGATCGCGGATTGCGGATTGCAGCTCTCAAAGATTACCGATGGGCGGAAAGCATTCACCGAAGGGTCCGCAAGACAGCAGTTGGCTTCCGTCGGGGAGACGCCGACGGATGCGACCGAGACGGTCGCGCTCCCCTTTGCTTCGCAACAGATTCAGGTTCTCCAAGGCCATGCAGAAAACAATTGCTTTGGGCCAAGCTTTGCTTTAGCTGTTGGCTAGAAAGATCATTATGCTGCCGACCCTATTAATCGTCGTCATTGCGATTGTCGTTCCGCTGTTCTTCGTGTTCGTCTTCGGCATCAGCGGCTACAACAAACTGGTCGCGCTGCGGAATGGCTACAAGAACGGATTTGCCCAGATCGACGTGCAGCTCAAGCGCCGTTACGATTTGATCCCCAACCTCGTTGAAACGGCCAAGGGTTATCTCAAGCACGAGCGCGGGACGCTCGAAGCGGTCATCGCCGCGCGCAACGGGGCCTCCGCCGCCAGCGCCCGGGCCGCGCAGAATCCGGGCGACCCCAACGCAATGAAGGAGCTTTCCGCCGCCGAGGCCACTCTCACCGGCTCGCTCGGCCGGTTGTTCGCGGTGGCGGAAGCCTACCCCGATCTCAAGGCGAATACGACCATGAACAATCTCATGGCCGAACTGACGGAGACGGAGAACAAAGTTGCCTTCGCGCGCCAGGCCTACAACGACGCCGCGATGACTTACAATACCACGCGCGAAACGTTCCCCACCAACCTGCTCGCCGGGATGTTCAATTTCGGGCCGGCTGAATTGTTCGTCATCGAGAAGACCGAAGAACGGGAAGCGCCGAAGGTTTCCTTTTCGTGAACGTGGCGAGGTGGCCAATAAATTGTTACATCAGGCGCCTCCTCTCCCCGGCTCTCTTTCCGGCGGTCGGAGCGCGACTGTGGGCGAAGCCTCAGTCGCAGCGCCATCGCAGCCAGAGGGGCGTTCGAGTAGCTCGTCGCCTCCTCGCGTTCGGGCCTGCTGCGGCTGGTCCTTCGGACACAGCCGCGCCCCGGCTCTCTCCTCCACAGGAGGCGAGGGAGCAGAATAGCGCTTTTCAGCGCAGTTTGTCTTGCGCCTGGCGTGTCAGGTAGTTGCGGAAGACAAAGTCCGTCTCCTTCGCGCGAGCGTGACAAGCCTGGCAGTTCTCGATCCGGCCTCGTTCGATCACGACCTTCTCCGGTGTACGCAGGACAAAGAACTCCCAGTCGCCGGCGGCCGGGTTGAAGCCTTCCTCGCGCTTGACCATCGCCAGCAGCCATTCGGAAGCGGAGCTTTTCTTCAAGGGCAGTCTTTCCTGGACGATGATGGCGCCTTCCGGAAACTGCGGTTTCTTTTCCGCCAGCATTGCGGTCCGGCCGATTTTGTTTACGAAGACGTTGATCAACTTGTCCGCGTGGGGGTCGGCCGTTTGATTGGCCTGCGGTCCGGGCAGCGGCGCCGACGCGCAGGCCGCGGCGATGACTCCGGCCACTTTGACCGGCGCGGAATTCACCCGCGTCCATTTCCGGTATTTGGCGAAGACCTGCGCTTCCAGGTCCGCTTTGGATTTCGCGGGCACCCTGCCCTCGTCCGGCGGCGGATATCCCGGCGGGACGGCCGCTCGCTGTTCCCACGCGGTGGTAATCGCGAGGAACACCAGCGGGCGGAGAAACGTTTTGAATTTGGCTCGTTGCACGATGAACTGCCTGGCCGGAGAAAATCGGCGTTAATGATCGACCTGTCAATCCCGGCCGCGGACGTGCGCGGGCGTCGGAGTTCACCGCTCCCCTTGGAACGTGTTTTGAAAATCGCCCGGTCAGGGGACCGGGCCTACAGGGTTGCCGAAATCGCCTCGTTTCCTGTAGGCCGCGTGCCCTCACGCGGCGCTTTGGTGGATTTTTGAAACACGCTCTTAGTGGTCCGCGACGGCGGGGTGTGATTAAATGTGGGTGCGCAGAGCGAGGCTGCCGGCTGAAGCCAGCGTTCCATTGCGGCCGGAACGCTGGCTTTAGCCGGCAGCTTCGCACCCACTTCCAATCACACCCGCGACCGCATGCTTCGGCTCATTGCATTTGGCGCCGGGTTCCTCTATTGATTCGGTGAACTATGAATGCGGCCAACATCGTCACCATCCGCGAACTGACCAAAATTTATCAGCAAGGCGAGATCCGCGTCACGGCCTTGGATCGCATTTCGCTCGACATTCAGCAAGGGGAGTTTCTCTCGCTGATGGGGCCGTCCGGCTCGGGCAAATCCACGCTGCTTTACATTATTGCCGGCGTGGATCGGCCGACCAGTGGCGAGGTCCGCGTGCGCGACGTGGACGTGACGCGGCTCAACGAGTCCGAGCTGGCCGACTGGCGCAATCAAAACGTGGGCTTCGTGTTTCAGACGTTTAACCTGATTCCCGTGCTCACCGCGTTTGAGAACGTCGAATTGCCGCTGTTGCTGACGCGGCTCAATGGCAAGCAGCGGCGCGAGCAAGTTCGGACGGCGCTCGAACTGGTCGGCCTGGCCGATCGCCACAAGCATCTGCCCGGCCAGCTTTCCGGCGGCCAGGAGCAGCGCGTGGCCATCGCCCGCGCCCTCGTCACCGATCCGCCGCTGATCGTGGCCGACGAGCCGACCGGGAACCTCGATTCGCAATCGGCCCAGGAGGTGTTGGCGATTCTGCAAACCCTCAGCCAGAAAATCGGCAAGACGGTGCTGCTCGTCACGCACGATCCCAAGGCCGCGGCGTACGGTTCGCGCACGATTCATTTGGAAAAGGGGGAGCTGAAAAATTAGGCGACCGGTCCGTTTGTGCGATCACCGCCCGCCCTTGCTTGCTCTCCATGACCGTGGGTTCCTTCATCCTGAAGAACGGGTTGCGCAATAAACGGCGCGCCACGTTGTCGATTCTGAGCGTGGCGGTCAGCTTGTTTCTGCTCGTCACGTTGTTGGTGGCGTTGCGCGAGGTGACGGTGCCGCCGGAGGACATCGGCGCCGCGTTGCGCGTGGTGGTGCGCAACAAGATTTCGATCGCCACGTTCCTGCCCGCGCGGCAGCGGGCGATCATCGAAAGATTACCCGGCGTCGTGGCGGTTTCGCCCTTCAGTTGGTTTGGCGGCAAGTACAAAGGCGAGGAGCAAATGAGCTTCGCCCAGTTCGCGCTGGATCCCAAAGAGCTTCGTCCGCTCTTCGGCGAGGCCAAGATGCCCGAAGCCCAATACGCCGCGTTCGAGGCGGACCAGACCGCCTGCATCCTGGGCAAACTGACGGCGGACAAATACCATTTGAAAATCGGGGACCGCATCCCACTGACCAGCACGATTTATCCGTGCGCCATCGAACTGAAGCTCGCCGGCATTTACTCGGGCACAGTGGACGACCGCAACCTGCTCTTCCACCACAAGTACCTCGACGAGGCGTGTGGCAGCCCCGGCTGGGTGAACACCTGGTGGGTGAAGGCCGCCTCGATCGACGACATGCCGCGCGTCACCCAGGCGATCAACCGGGCCTTCGCCAACACTTCCGCCGAGGTGCGGGCTGAAACCGAACGGGCCTTTCAACTGAGTTTCGTCTCGATGTGGGGCAACATCAAAGTCTTTGTCCACTCGATCTGCACGGTGGTGGTTTTCACTCTCGTGCTGGTGACGGCCAGCACGATGAGCATGGCCATCCGCGAACGCTTGCGCGAATTGGCGATTTTGAAGGCCCTCGGCTTTGGACGCGGCGAACTCTTCGCGTTCATCCTGGCGGAGAGTTTTGGCCTGGCCATGCTCGGCGCGCTGGTGGGCGTGGGCGGCGCGTGGCTCTTCTTCACTCACGTCAGCATCGCGAGATTGACGCAGAACATTTTCATCACGTTTGAAGTGACCGCCCGGATCATCGCCACCGCGACGCTGGTGGCCGCGGGACTGGGCCTGGCTGCCAGCTTCGCTCCATCACTGGCAGTCGCGAGGATGAGCGTGGTCCAGGGACTGCGAACGCTGGATTGAGCGGAATGTGCCCCTTTGCGGACCCGAATCAAGCCGGAAGAGTAGGGCCGCGCGATGGAGTTGCTTGCCGAATCGCTGGTGGACGGTTGGAAACCTGACTGCCGCGACATGGCGCTGGATGAAAAGCTGGCGGCGAACCTCGAGTTGCAGCACGGTTTGAAAACGATTTTGTAAATCTAAATCTGCGTCGCGTAAAAGCGCCGCCAGCTCGACCCGGAGCATCTGATCCAGGTAAAGGCGCACGGCGGCTCACGCAACATTCAAGGCGGTGATTTCCGTGTGCAGAATGGAATGCCTTGCGTACTCCAAGGCAGCTTGAATATCTTCCCGCTTCAATTCCGGGTAGCCTCGCAGCATTGAATCCCAAGATTCATCGTCAGCCAGTTGTTCCAGAATTGTGGCCACAGGAATCCGTGTGCCCTTGATGACCGGCTGGCCGCCACACACACGCGGATTGATTTCAATGCGCTCAATCATGCCCGAACGATACCCGCACTGCTTGGAGACCGCAAGCGGTCAATATTTCCACCTTCGGTAGCTGAAGACCGGTTCATTTTTCACACGCACGCCTTACGTCTAACAGCCTGTTCAGAAAGTAGCAGCCGACGTGAGGAGGCTCTGATATCGCTTCTGTTTCCGGGGAACTTTGAGCCTCGTTACCTCGGCTGCTACGGGAAGTGGCGTTTTTCAATGGGCTGCTAGCCAAACAAGAATCGCGCGGCGTCGATGTCGTGGGCGATCTGCTCCTTGAGCGCGTCGAGCGAGGGGAAGGTTTTTTCGTCCCGCAACTTTTCGACAAAGGTGATTTCCAGTTCCTGGCCGTAGAGGTCGCCGCTGAAATCGAGCAGGTGCGCCTCGGCGCGAGGGAGGACTTTCGGGTCGTTCACGGTGGGCCGGACGCCGATATTCAACACGCCGCGCTGGGTCGTTCCCGATGCGCGCGCGTGGACGGCATAGACGCCGTTGGGCGGCAGCATGATGCCGGTGGTGTCGAGGTTCGCGGTGGCAAAACCGAGTTGCTGGCCCATTTGATCACCGCGCACCACCATACCGGCCAGCGCGTAACCTCGACCCAACATCTGGCTGGCGGCGTCGAGCTGCCCGGCGCGGATGGCTTCACGAATCCGCGTGCTGCTGACCGCTTCGCCGTCGAGTGAAACGGCCGCCAGGCCATGGACGATGAATTTCAGCTCCGCTCCGAGGCTGCGGAGCAAGGCGACGTTCCCGCCCCGTTTGTGGCCAAAGGTGAAGGCGCTGCCCACACAGATGCTGTGGATGTGACCGAAGTCGCGAGCGAGTCCGCGGATGAAGCCCTCGGCCGGTTGCTGGCTGAACGGTTCGTTGAACTCGATCAACAACGTCGTGTCGGCGCCCAGGGACTCGATGGCGCGCAGTTTTTGCGGCAGCGAATAAATCAGCGGCGGCACGCGATCGGGCGCCACCACCGCGTTGGGATGGCGGTCGAAGGTGATGGCCACCGCGCGCGCTTCCTGCTGTTCGGCGTCGGCCAGTGTTTGGCGAATCACCTGTTGGTGCCCGAGATGTACCCCATCGAGGACGCCGATGGCGACGCAGACTTTACGCGCACCGGCCTGTAGTTCCCCGGGAGTGCGGATGATTTTCATGGGCGGCATCTGAACACCGAGCGCGGGCGGCGACGCTCGCGTTCCCGCTTCTCTATCATGGCGGCGTTTTAGCTTGCTAGCTTTAGACATGGGATGATCCGTTTCTCCAGTTCGGCCGGGGCCAGCTTCAGGACCTCGTCGAACGGGGTGGCCGCGGCCACCTCGTGCCGGCCGGCGGCCTCGCGGCGCAGGCTGGCCAGGTGGGCGCCGCAGCCAAATTTGCGGCCGATTTCATGGGCGATGCTGCGGACGTACGTCCCCTTGGTGCAGGTGATGCGAAAGGCGGCGAGCGGCTCGGTATACGCCGAGAATCGAAAGCTGTAAATATGCACCAGGCGTGGCGCGCGTTCCACGACGATGCCTTTCCGCGCCAGTTTGTAGAGCGGCACGCCGTCTTTCTTGACCGCCGAGACCATCGGCGGGATCTGCAACTGATCGCCAAGGAAACTGTCGGCGACGGCGCTTAGGTCCGCCAAAGTCAGGGGCGGCACGGGCAGGGAGGCGACGATTTCGCCGTCGGCGTCGTAACTGTCGGTGCTTTCGCCGAATTTGATCTGGCCGGAATAAACTTTGTCGTCCCCCATCAATTTTTCCGAGAGCCGGGTCGCCCGGCCCAGCAGCAAAATGAGCAGGCCCGTCGCGTTCGGGTCGAGGGTGCCGGCGTGGCCGGCCTTGCGGATGCCGAATCGGCGGCGGACCGCATCCACGATGTCATGGGAGGTCGGGCCGGCCGGCTTGTCGATTAACAGCGCGCCGTCCAGCGCCGTGAATGGCTGCGGTGTCATGCGTGGGTCGAGTTGAGGGCCTTTTTGACCGCCGCCAGCACTTGGCGCTGAATCGAAAGCGGCCGACCGGGGACGCGCGCGCCGGCCGCCGCGGAATGACCGCCGCCGCCAAACTTGGTGGCGATCAGGTTCACGTCCACGTGCTCGCTCTTGGAGCGCAGACTGATCCGGACCAACCCCGGCTCGATCTCCTCGAAGAGGCAGGCGACGACCACCGGCTGGATGGCGCGGAGGTGATCGATCAAGCCTTCCGAGTCGTCCGGCCGCGCGCCGGTGCGGGCGTAATCCGCCGGCTTGAGCCAAAAGTAGGCGGTGCGGTCCTGGTGCGTCAGATGAAAGTGATTATAGACGTGCTTGAGCAGGCGGACGCGCGAGAGCGGATAGGATTGATAAACCTCGTGGCAGACTTTGGCGAGGTCCGCACCGCGCTCCACGAGTTTGCTGGCGACGTTGAAGGTGTTCGGGCGGGTGGTGGGATATTGGAAAGAGCCGGTGTCGGTGGATACGGCGGCGAACAAACAATCGGCAATGGGCGGGGTGACCGCCCAATTGGCCGACTCCAGGAGACGGAAAATCAGTTCGCCCGTGGAGGGTTGTTTGGCCGACACCCAGTTGAGGTCGGCGTAGCGCGTGTTGCTGGCGTGATGGTCGATGTTGACGAACCGCTTTCGGTCCTGAATGTGATCCCCCGCTTTGCCGAGCCGCTCGAAGCTGGCGCAATCGGTGGCAATCACGCAGTCAAATCTGCGTCCGGCCCTGGGCGGCTGATATACCTTCTGCGTGTCCAGAAAGGCCAGCTTGGCTGGCAGGGGGTCCTGGTTCCAGCAAACGACTTTTTTGCCCTGGTTTTGCAAGGCCAGCGCCAAGCCCAGTTGCGAACCAATGCAGTCCCCGTCCGGCCGGACGTGGCCGACGACACAGATGGTATGACTCTCGCGAATCCCGTCGAGGATGCGCTGGATGATGCGCGGCTTCATTCGACGGGGGACATGGACTTTTCGAGTTCGGCGATGATGGCCAGCACGCGGTTGCCACGGACGACCGAATCGTCCACGACAAAGCGGAGTTGCGGGGTGTATTTGAGGATGACGGATTTGGCGATCAGGCCCTGGATGCGGGCACGATGCTTGTGGAGCAGGGCCAGCCCGGTGCGTTGTTGCTCGGGATTGCCCAAAATGCCAATGAAGACCGTGGCCAGGCGCAAATCGCCCGCCACCTCAACATCGTTGACGTTGACCAGGCCGGCCTGATCGATCGGGATTTCGCGGCGAATCGCTTCGCCGATTTCCCGTTTCAAAAGCTCCCGCACGCGGAGCAGTCGGTGAGATGACATAGGCAGCCTCCCTCGCGAGGATCAGAGTTTTGGAGCGACTTTTTCGATGGTGTAACATTCGATGGTATCTCCCGGTTGAAAATCGTCGAAGCCTTCGATGCGGATGCCGCACTCCATGCCGGCGCGGACCTCGTTGACATCGTCCTGGAAACGGCGCAACGTTTGAGTGACCCCTTCGTAAATCAACCCTTTGCGGCGCATGACGCGCGCCTTGCCCCGGACAATCCGGCCCGCGCTGACGATGCAGCCCGCCACGCTGCCGCCCTTGGAGAGCTCGAAGATCTTCCGGACTTCCGCCGAGCCGATCACGACTTCCTTGAGGACCGGGTCCAGCAAGCCGGCCATCGCCTCTTTCACCTGATCGATCAGTTCGTAGATGATCGCGTAGAGCTTGATCTGGACCCCTTCCCGTTTGGCAACGTCCGAAACGCCGCTGTCGATGCGGGTGTGGAAGCCCAAAATAAGGCCTTTGGAGGCGGAGGACAGCAGGACGTCCGATTCGGTAATGGTCCCGACCGCGCTATGAATGACCTCGAGGGAAACTTTGTCGGCCTCAATTTTCTTGAGCGCCTCGACGATGGCTTCGACCGAGCCCTGGGTATCGGCTTTGACGACGACCTTCAGCGCCTTCGAGGAGGAACTGGCCAGCGTATCGAAGAGCGTTTCCAAGGTGACCTTGCCGGGTCGCGATTCGTTGCTTTGGTCCCGCGCTGCCAGCGCCCGTTCCTGGGCCAGGGCGCGCGCGTTCTTCTCGTCCTCCACGGCGCTGAACTCCAACCCGGCCTCGGGCACGCCATTCAAACCGAGCATCTTCACGGCAACCGACGGCCCGGCTTCCTTCAGCCGTTTGTCTTCTTCGTTAATCAGCGCCCGGACGCGGCCCCAGTATTGTCCGCAGATCACCACGCTGCCGACGCGCAGGGTGCCTTTGCGCACGAGCACCGTCGCGGTGGGACCGCCCGGAGCGAGTCCCGACTCGATCACGTTGCCTTTGGCGCGCCGGTTGAAGTTGGCCTTCAATTCCAGCAGGTCGGCTTGGAGCAGGATCATTTCGAGCAGCTTGTCGATGCCTTGTTTGGTCAAGGCCGAAACGTCCACGAAAATCGTCTCGCCGCCCCAATCGTCCGGCACCAGGCCTTCGGCCTGAAGCTGCTGGCGGACTCTCAGCGGATTGGCGTTCGGATGATCACATTTGTTGACCGCCACGAGGATGGGCACGTTGGCAGCCCGCGCGTGATTCAACGCTTCCACCGTTTGCGGCATCACGCCGTCGTTGGCCGCCACCACGAGCACCACCAGGTCGGTGACATTTGCGCCCCGGGCGCGCATCGCGCTGAAGGCGGCGTGGCCCGGCGTATCGAGGAAGGTGATCTGCTGAAGGTCATCTTTGCGCTCCGGATGCGGAAAGGAAATGGTGTACGCGCCGATGTGCTGCGTGATGCCACCGGCTTCGCCCGCCGCCACGTTCGCCTTGCGGATCACGTCCAGCAGGGTCGTTTTGCCGTGGTCCACGTGGCCCATGATCGTTACCACCGGCGGGCGCGGCTTCATGTCCTCGGGTTTGTCCTCGACATCCAATTCGACCTTGCGGTCGGGGGCGTGGACCTGCCCGGCGTCGCGGCGGCGTTTTTCGACTTCGAAACGGAAGCCGTATTTCGCGCAAAGCTTTTGCGCGACGGTTTCGTTGATGGCCTGGTTGACGTTGGCCATCTCTTTCAACTCGATGAGGTCCGCAATCAACTGGAAAGGCCGGCGTTTGAGTTGCGCGGCCAGATCGCGCACGATGATGGGGGGTTTGAGCGTGATGATTTCACCGGTCTCCGGTGGAACAAATTTGAGTTCGGGCGCCGGGGCGGGCGGCTCCGGCGGGCGCAGGAGTGGGCTGGTTCCGGGACGGACCGGGCTCAATGGCGCCCGCCCGGGAGGAGCAGCGGGCCGCACGCCGCGAAGCTCCGGCTTGGCGCGGAGGAACTCGGTGCGCCCGCCACCGGAGACCGGACGGGAAGGCGGAAGTCTGATGCCACCGGCCTTCTCGCCTGGACGCGGGGCCGGCTTGGTCGGCAACTGAACCCAGCCAACTTTGTCCCCGACGCGGGGTCCGGGGGGCGGAGGAGGCGGAGGCGCTTCGACTTTCGGCGCCGGCGGCTTAAGCTCTGCGACAGGCTCGAGCGCCGCCGGAACGTCGGCGGGCGCGGGGGGAACGTTCCAAGCGGCTGACGGGGCAGGCGCCTTGGCTTCGACGAGCGGGACGGCTTCCGTTTTGACCCCGGCCGCTTCGACCACCGGCGGGGCGGGCGGCGCGCTGACCACCACGATCGGCTCAGGCGGGGTCGCGGGGGCCGGTGGAGCCGGCGGAATGGCCGGTTTGAAATGACTTTCGAGAAACTCGGCGGTGATCTTGTCCAGCGAACTGGAAGGGACGCGCGCGGCCATAATGCCCAGTTCCTTGGCTTTCGCAAGGACTTCCTTGTTCTCGATTCCAAGTTTCTTCGCTATGTCGTAAATCCGAACGGGCATAATTTTGCGCTGCCACCGCGGTGACCCACGCCGTTTTCATACGCGGACCACGCTGCCGATGGCTTCAAACAACTGCATAATCTGAACACCGCATGAGTTTACTAAACCACCGAGGTTTCACCAACTTTAAACGAGCGGCGGCCGACCTCCGCCCGCGCCGCTTCCAGGATCGTCCCGGCCTGGTCGCCGATTTGCGGGATTTCCGACAAATCGGCCAGTTCCGCCTGTAATAGCGCTTCGAGGCTCGTCAGGCCATGATGCACCAGCACGCTGGCCTGTTCCGGGGAGATGCCGGGAATGGCCGCCAGGGCTTGCACCGCCTGGGCCATCTTTTCTTCAAAGCCGATTGTCGGGATGCGCTCGGCTTCGATGTCCACCTGCCAGCCGGTCAATTTCGAGGTCAACCGGGCGTTTTGGCCCCGCTTCCCGATGGCCAGCGAAAGTTGGTCCTCACTCACGATGATCTTGACCCGCTTCCGCTCTTTGTCGATCTCGAAGGTCTTGAGCTTGGCGGGCGCCAAAGCGTTGGTCATGAAGAACTTGATCTCCGGGTCCCAACGAATAATGTCCACCTTCTCATTGTTAAGCTCGCGGACGATGTTTTTGACCCGCTGCCCGCGCAAGCCGACGCAGGCGCCGACCGGATCGACCTTTTCGTCCCGCGTATAGACCGCCAGTTTGGTGCGGAAACCCGGCTCGCGGGCGATCCCTTTGATCTCGATGGTGCCGTCGTTGATCTCGGAAACTTCCAATTGGAACAGCTTGATCACGAATTGCGGATCGGCGCGAGACAGGATGATTTCCGGTCCATGGAGGCCATTGTCCACGGCCTTGACGTAGCAGCGAATCCGTTCGCCGATCTGGTACTCCTCGGTGGGAACCCGTTCGCGGTTCGGCAGGAGCGCTTCGTACTTGCCCAAATCGACGGTCACGTCCGAACGCTCAAAGCGCCGGACCGTGCCGCTGATGATATCGCCCACCCGGTCCTTGAATTCGGTGAAAATGAGTTGTTTCTCCGCGCGGCGAATGTGCTGCATCAACGCCTGTTTGGCATACTGGGAGGCGATGCGTCCGAAACCCGCGGGCGTGACTTCCACCTCCAGTTCGTCGCCAATCTGGGCGTCGGCCTTGATCCGCCGCGCGTCGAAGACGGTGATCTGATCGTGTCTGGACTGGACTTTGTCGGAGACGACCAGTTTGGCAAAAGCGCGGATATCCCCGCTTTTTTGGTCGATTTCGCACCGCAGCTCGCGGGCCGGCCCGATCGCTTTTTTGGCCGCGGACAACAAGGCTTCCTGGACCGCCGCCACGAGGATGTCGCGGCTGATGCCCTTTTCCCGTTCCCAGAATTCCAAAACAGCTAAAAAATCGGCGTTCATAAATGTTCCACTTCACCCCTCTCGGGGAACAAAAAAGTCGGCAGAATAATCTCCGACTTCGTCGCGCTGGTGGACCAGCAAACTTTACCGTTCTAGATAGTAATCACGATGCCAGCCCCTGGCAAGCGGAAAATGAAAAATCTCCAACAACCTTTACCTGGGACAGCGCAAACGAGGAACCCAGAATTCCGAAGGACGAAAGAACTCCGAGACGCGCTTGAGCGCTATTTTGTTCTCGAATCCCGGGGCCAAATCGGGCGTCATACCCCTATATGAAATCTTCCTCTCTTCGTTCAGGAATCAGCCGCCGCCGTTTTTTGGCCGCCGCTGGAGTCGCGATCACAGCGCCCACCATCATCCCCGCCAGCGTCTTCGGCGCGAAAGGCCGGCCGGCGCCTTCGGAGCGGATCACCCTGGGCGTGGTCGGCTGGGGCATGATGGGTCCCGGAAACACCAAGGCCTTTCTCGGCCAAAAGGATTGCCAGGTCGTCGCCGCCTGCGACCTGGATACGCGACCTCTCGCCCAGGCCGTCAACACCATCAACACCCATTACAACAACAAAGACTGCAAGGAGTACCATGATTTCCGCGAGCTGATGGCCCGCGACGACATCGATGCGGTCATGCTCGCCGTGCCGGACCATTGGCATGCGCTCGTGGCCGTCGAAGCCGCCAGACGGAAGAAGGACATCTACGGCGAGAAACCGCTGGCCCGGACGATTGCCGAACAGCAGGCCATCGTGAAGGCGGTCCACAAGCATCGCCGCATCTGGCAAACCGGCTCCTGGCAGCGGTCGGTGGAGAATTTCCACAAGGCCTGCGAAATCGTGCGCAACGGGATGATCGGCAAAATCAGCCGGGTCGAAGTCGGGCTGCCCAGCGGCCACAACGACTTTAAAGGAACGGCCGAGAAACGGTCGGTCACCGATCCGCCGCCCGAGCTGGATTACGAATTCTGGATCGGCCCTTCGAAGATGATGCCCTACATCGAAGCCCGCGTGCACATGAACTGGCGGTGGCATTACAACACCGGCGGCGGCCAGTTGCTGGACTGGATCGGGCACCACGGCGACATCGCCCACTGGGGACTGGACTTTGACCAGACCGGACCGTCGGAAATCGAAGGGCAAGGCGAGTTCCCGCCCGAGGACGCCGTCTGGAACACCTGCACCAAATACCGCATCACCCTCAAATATCCCAATGACGTCACCATGATCATTGCCGGCGGGCACCCGGACATTCGCAGTGGCACCAAATGGATCGGCGCCGACGGCTGGGTTTGGGTGGATCGGAACGGGTTCGACGCCTCCAAAACGGAGTGGAAAGCGATGAAGCAACTGCCGGACGATCAGCGAAAGGTCAAGCTCTACGAATCGAACAACCACTATCGCAATTTTCTCGATTGCGTGAAGTCCCGCAAACCAACCATCACGCCGGTCGAGATCGCGCATCACTCCGCCATTCCGGGCCATCTGGGCCTCATCGCCATGCTGTCAGGACGGAAAATCAAATGGGACGCGAAAAAGGAACGGATTGTGGACGACACCGAGGCCAAACAGTTGCTCACCCGCAATTACCGGGCGCCCTGGAAGCTAGCCTGACCCGCCTTGCCCGCCGCATGGCCGGCGCTAATTCTTCGGCGGAGCGTCCAGCGCGGCGTTGACGAGTTGTTGCGCCTTCGATTTTTGGTCGGGCGACAGCTTTTTCGCCAAGGTATCGCGGAAAGTGGCGGCGTGTTTGTCCCCGTGCGCCGCGGCCAGGGCGACCCACTTGTAGGCCTCCGCGTTGTCCTGCGGCGCCCCTTCGCCATCGGCGTAACAAACGCCGAGCAAGAATTCGGCTTCCGGGACGCCCGCCAGAGCGCTCAGCCGGTACCACTTGGCTGCTGCTGCCGCGTCCGGCGCCACTCCCTCGCCCGCCTCGTAGAGTTTTCCCAAACTCAGTTGCGCGGGCGCATGGCCCTGCTCGGCGGCTTTTTGATACCACCGCGCCGCTTCGGGGAGATTCTGCCGCACCCCCAGGCCGGCGGCGTAAAGGGCCGCCAGGCTGAATTGCGCTGACGCATCCCCTTGCTCGGCGGCTTTGAGAAACCATTTCGCGGCCGCGCTCAGATTTTTCGGCACTTCCAGGCCCTCCGCGTAGATGTAACCGACGTGATATTGCGCCAAGGCGTGCCCTTGCTCGGCGGCCTTGAGATACCATTTGAGCGCTTCCACGCCGTTGGTGGGCACGCCGCGGCCCAAGTCATAAAAAATTCCCAGATTGATTTGCGCCGTCGGTTCGCCTTGCTCGGCTGCTTTGCGATACCACGTCACTGCTTCCGCGTCGTCCGGCGGGACACCCAGGCCTTGGGCGTAGGCGCCGGCCAGCTTGAGCTGCGCTTCGACCAAACCCTGATCGCCCGCCAGGCGAAGCCATTTCAAGGCCTCGGCGGCGTCGGGCGCCACTCCGCGGCCATTTTCGTACGCCAAGGCCAGGCAATATCGGGCGTGGGCTTCGCCCTGGTCCGCCGCCAAACGGTACCATTTCACGGCCTCGGCCGGATTTCTTTCCACGCCTTGACCTTCGGCGTATGCCGAACCCAGCTTCACCGCTCCTTGCGGATCGCGCTGCTCCGCCGCCTTGCGAAACCATTTGACCGCCTCGCCCAGGTCCTTCGCCACGCCCCGGCCTTCAGCGCAGGCGCAACCGAGCCTGAGTTGGGCCGTGGCGTTGCCGCGGTCCGCGGCCAGGCGGAACCACTTCATCGCCTCGGCATCGTTCTTCGGCACGCCCTGGCCTTGCTCGTAAAGGATGCCCAGATTGAGCTGGGCCGTCCGGTCGTCCTCGGCTGCCGCGCGGCGAAACCACGCCAGGGCTTCGGAGAACTTCTGTGGTGTGCCCTGGCCTTTGGCATAAAGCAAGGCCAGCTTCACCTGCGCTTCCACCACCCCTTGCTCGGCGGATTTTCGATACCATTTTAGCGCCTCGGCAAAATCCTGCGGCGCGCCTTTGCCCTCGGCCAAGGCGATGCCGAGGAATAATTGCGCCTTGATGTGCCCCTGCTCGGCGGCACGACGAAACCATCGGGCGGCTTCGGTGAAATCCTGAGTCACGCCCCGGCCTTCGGAGCAAGCCAGGCCCAGTTTAAGCTGGGCTTCGGGGTGGTCCTGCAAGGCGGCAGCGCGAAACCATTTGCCCGCCTCGCCCAGATCCTGCTTGACGCCTTGGCCGTCGGCGTAGGCAACGGCCACGTTATATTGGTCTTCCTTGTCGCCGGCTTTCGCGTCGCGCAGGCGCGCGGCGGCGAGCAATTCAGGCTTCATTTTGGCAATCAGATTGTCCCGCTGGTCTTCGGCTTCCCGGTTTCCCTGAGCCATGGCCCGACTCCACCAAAAATATGCCTCGGCCAAATCCTGCGGGATGCCCTGCCCGATGGCGCAGGCCTGCGCCAGACTTGCCTGAGCTTGGGCGTCACCTTGCTCGGCGGCGCGGCGAAACCACTGCGCCGCTTCGCCCAGGTCCTGCGTCACGCCCGCGCCGGTCGCATAAAGCACGCCGAGGTTGTATTGCGCGGCCTGGTCCGACTGCTCCGCCGCCTTCCGAAACCACTGGGCGGCCTGCGCGTAGTCCTGCGCCAGGCCAACGCCCTGCGCATAAAAGACGGCCAGATTAAATTGCGCGGCGGCGTTGCCCTGGTCGGCGGCTTTACGCAACCACTCCGCCGCTTGCGCCAGGTCCTGCGGGCACTCCTTGCCCGCGGCGCAGAGCATTGCCAGCTTGAATTGGGCCGCGGGGTTGCCCTTTTCGGCCTCGGCTCGCGTTTGTTTGAAGAGTTTGCTGATGGGCACCGCCGGCGCCGGGATTGATTCCGGGGGCGCCGCTGGCGGCGCCTGGCCCGCGGCGCGCGGGGCCGCTGCCACGGCCGCTGCGACCGCCAGCAGCGACAGCCAACGCCGGGCCATCCTGAAGCTTGCTTCGATAAAAGGTTTATTCATCACCGGCCAAAATGCCTTCCCTAAAGGTAGTGGCGGCCGCTTTAGGCGCAACCCCGCCAGCATCGGGCTGAAGCCGGGCTGGGCGATTCCCGCATCCGATTCCAAGGTTTCCTGAAATCGGACCACGATGGAAAGACTATTTTGAGTTTTATCCCTGGCGACGGCGGGAAATGCTCTTGCTACACGCGCTGATTTGGAATAGAGGAGGTACGGTGATAAGGCAGCATGCAGCTTTGATGTTCCTGGGTTTGGCCTTGGGTGCCGCCCCGGTTTTGTCGCAGGGCCAGACCAACGCCCTTCACCAGCGCGCACTGGAAGTCCTGCGCCGGACGATGGCCCAGCAGCCGGGCGCGGCCGACGCCGCGAAGCGCAATAGCGGGCCGGCCCCAGTGGTCAAGGAGCCGGATTTCGCCGAGATCGAAAAGCAATATCTCGATGGCAAAATTTCGGCCAAGCAATTTCAAAAGTACCTGCAGGACCACAAAGTAGCGCCCGCCAAAGCGCCGGCCGCAACCAGCCCGGATAACACGACCCGCCCGGTCGAACGGTTGCGCCAGGAGACGGCCAAATCGAAGGCCGCCGAACCGGTCGCGGTCGCCAAAACCAATACGATCGCGCCGCCCGCCGCCGTTCAGGCCACCGCCGCGAAAGCATCGTCTCCTTCCGCACCGGCGGCGTCAGCGACACGGGCGGCTGCGACTCCTAAAGGGGACACGAGCGGGTCGCCGGCCGGGAAGTCGGCGCTTTCGGAGGTGGAAGCGAAGATGGACGAATTGCTCCGGTTGAAAGCCGTCCGTGAAAAGGCCGCGCAGACCAATGCGATGGCCGCAACCAACGGGGCCGCGAAGCCAACCGTGCAAACCAAGCGCCAGCGGCTCGACGAGGTGTTGAAGCTTTACGTTGAAGGAAAGATTCCCGAAACCGAATACCGGGCCAGGCGGACCAAAATCCTCGCTGAACCCGAGTAGCTCGAACCGTCCAAGATTCAAACGGGACCACCGCAGCCGCGGGCGGATCAAAAAAAACCCCGCCGCAACCTCGATCAGCCGGAGCTCGTGGATGGCTTGTAATGGGGGGGAGTGCCTCCGACTTTTCGGCGGTTTCACTTGGGGGGAACGGACGGCAAGCAGCCACGGATTGAACACGGAACAAACACGGAAGCGGAGCCGGAACTCATGTTGAAGAAGCAATATCCGTGTACCATCCGTGTTTCATCTGTGGCCAAGATCACATGCGCGTTTGTCCAGGAAAAGGCGCAAGACCAAGGATCCGCCGAACCAGGACCGAGCCGCCGCATTCCAAACGCTTCGGCCGGAAATACTTCTTGGCGCGTGGCGCAATTGCGTGTAGGGAAAACCGAACTTCAATGAACGATCCGGTCCTGCGCCCAGTTCCCTCCCCGGCCGCTCCCGATCCCGACGGGAACCGCCCGTGGTGGCGGTTGCTCGACCGCTATCAGTGGACGGTGTTCATCCTCGCCTCGCTGGGCTGGATGTTCGACACGATGGACCAGCAGATTTTCACGATGTCGCGCTCGATCTCCATGCGCGACCTGGTGCCGGACGGCGACCTGAACTTGCAAAACCAATTCGGCGGCTACGCGACGACCTGTTTCATTCTGGGCTGGGCGACCGGCGGATTGATCTTCGGGGTCATTGGGGACGTGTGGGGCCGCGCGAAAACCATGGCCGTGACGATCTTGATCTACGCCGCGTTCACCGGTTTGAGCGCGCTCTCGACTTCCTGGATGGATTTCAGCCTCTATCGCTTTCTCAGTGGTCTGGGCGTCGGCGGTGAATTCGCCGTGGGCGTCGCCATCATCGCCGAAGTGATGCCCGACGCCGCCCGTTCCCCGGCGTTGGGCGCGTTGCAGGCCTTGTCGGCGGTGGGCAATGTCACCGCCGGAGTGCTGATCGGTTACAAAGATGCCCTCGGCGGCTGGCGGCACCTCTATTATGTCGGCGCGTTGCCGGCCTTGCTGGCCGGCGTAGTCATCTTCCGTTTGAAGGAACCGCAGCGCTGGGTGGAGGCGCGCGCGGCCTTAAAAAGCAATCCCGGCCAACTCCGGCCCCGCGGGCGTTTGCGCGAGTTATTCGGCCACCCCCGCTGGCGCAAACACGCGATCATCGGACTCTGCCTGGCTGTGGCCGGGGTGTTCGGCTTGTGGGGAGTCGGCTTTTGGAGCGGGGAGCTGATCGACTCCGCCCTGCCGACCATGGCCGCGAGCACCCAGCGCGCCTTCAGTCAAATCGTCGTTGCCCCCTCCGCCGCCGAACAGTCGGCGCTCATTGCGAAATTGTCGCCCGGCGACCTGCGCGCGTATCTGAACCTGTTCAAATACACGATGCCGGCCGGAATGAAATACGATCCGAACCAGGCGAAGACGGGAGCTTTGTCGGAGCGACAGAAACAAAAGATGTCCACGCTGCTCAACAAAGCATTGGAGCCGCAAGAGGAACCGCTGCTCAAGCGCAAGGCGTTCGTTTTGCAGCAGATCGGCGGCTTCCTCGGCGTGACCTTCGTGAGTTTTCTGGCCGGGCGCCTCGGACGCCGCCTGGCGCTGGCCATCGCCCTGCTTTCAGGATTTCTGGGCGCGGAGTTTGTTTTCTATATTTTTTCGGACAGGACGCAAATCATCTACTTGTGGCCGCTGCTGGGCTTTTGCACCTTGATGCCGTTCGGTGGATTCGCGATTTATTTTCCCGAACTCTTTCCCACCAGCCTGCGCTCCACCGGCACCAGCTTTTGTTACAACGTGGGGCGCTACATCACGGCGTTTGGACCGATCCTGCTGCCCCAACTGGCGATGCGCCTGCACGGCCGCTACGAGCTGCCGGGTTTCCGCGTGGCGGCGTTGTGGCTCTGCCTGGCCTACTTCATCGGGTTGATCGCGCTGATCTGGGCGCCAGAGACGATTCACCTGCCGTTGCCGGAGGAAGAAAGCGCACCGGCGGGCTAAACCGGCGCGTGCGACGGATTGCGGAAAGCGCAGATGTTGAACGAAACCATTTTCAAGACCGCGAAACTCTGCGTCGTGGGGAACATCAATCGGGACTTCAAGACGGCGCCGTTGCGGGCGGGGGCACACCTGTTTGAGGATGGCGAAACTTCCGTCGCGGCAATCCATGAGACGATTGGCGGCGGCGGGGCCAACAGCGCCGCCGCGGCCGCGAGCCTGGGAGCCGAAGTGAGTTTTATCGGGCAGGTTGGCGTTGACGCCGCGGGCGAAAGACTGGAGCAAGCGATGACCCGCGCCGGTGTGCGCTGCCACCTCTACCGAAACTCCGCCACGCCGACCGGCGCGACCCTCAATCTGGTCTATGACAACGGCCGGCGGCACTTCCTGAGTTGCCATCCGAATAATGCCGCCCTTAGCTTCGAGCACCTTGACCTTCATGCCTTGCACCAAACGAACCATCTCTTGCGAGCCGATTTGTGGTTTTCTGAAGCGATGCTTTTCGGAGGCAACGAGAAACTTTTTCAGCAGGCCCGCGCCCTTGGGCTTGCGATTTCAGTCGATCTCAACTGGGATCCCCAATGGGGGCGCGCCTCGCGGACAGAAATCCACCGTCGCAAAAAGGCCGTGCGCAAATTGCTGCCGCTGGTCTGCCTCGCCCACGGCAACATCCGCGAGCTTAACGAATTCGCCGAAGCCGGCGATTTGCAGACCAGCCTTGAGCGTCTGGGGGAATGGGGCGTCCAGGCGGTGGTCGTCCACATGGGAAAGCAGGGGGCTGGTTATTATGCCCAGGGCAAGCTGGTGGTGGAAAAGCCCGCGCCCATCAAACGCCCGTTGATGGCCACGGGCACCGGCGATATTTTAAGCGTCTGCCTAATGCTGATGCACCATCGCGGCGACGTTCCGATTCAGGAAAAACTGCGGCTGGCCAACGCGATCGTCGCCCAATTCATCGAAGGGCAAAGACAATTGATTCCGTCCCTGGCAAGCTGAGAGCCTGCTTTGACAATCGCCCGGTCAGGGGACCGGGCCTACAGGAGGCTGAGGTCGCATCGTTTCCTGTAGGCCGCGTGCCCTCATGCGTCGCTTTGGTGGATTTTTAAGACACGCTCTGAGACCCAGGACCAATTCGGGGGTCTAGTCTGATGGGGTAAACACCTCCCTGCTTAGTAGGTATTCACCCCATTACATTGTCAGCCTAATCCCTCATAGAATGGCGCCTTATGGCAGGTGAGACCATGGACGGCCTCCTTGAAGGGAAGGCACTTCCAAGGGAGAAACCTCTGCGCATCAGAAGCAGGGGTCGCGGGAAGAAATACTTGTGGCCGGTCGCTTCGCGGACGCGGTGTTTTCACGAGGGAGTCAGCTTCGCCTCGCGACGAATCACGCAAGCGAACTTCCTGTTTGGCCACGCTGATTGCCATGGGCCCGCTCTGCCAGCGCAAACCAAACAACCAACTGAACTGGAGGAATTATGAAAAAGTGGTTTATCGATCAATTCGACGGAAATGGAAGCTCGTTCCCATTGACAATCAGCCGCCACGTCCGGTGGCTGATCGCCGCGCTGGCCGCCGGCGGTTTGCTCAGCGGTTCAAGCACTTTCAGCCAGACGCCAACCGCCTCGTTAATTTACACGGCCACGGGGCCGATTCAAGGCGGGGTCGCAGCGGGCCCAGACGGGGCGCTTTATTTCGCCGCGCTGAGCAGCGGAACCGTGAACTCAAAGGTTACCGCGCTGAACCCGAACCATACGCTCAAATGGGCCCTCACCTCGCCGGTCGCTGGCACGGCTGGGGATTTTCACCCGGTGCCCAGCGTGGATTTGGCTGGCGCAAAAGTCTTCGTCGGCCCGGACGCCGGAGTCCTCTATTGTCTCAACACGTCGGACGGATCTGTCGCGTGGCAGTATCCGGCCTCGGGCACTCTCACGGCCCCCATCCGCTCGTCCGCAGCGCTGGATCCGAACTCGCCGCTCGGTTCGACCGTGTACTTTCAGGGCAATGATGGTTACCTGTATGCGCTCAATGCAGGAACCGGCGCTCTGCGGTGGAGTTTCCAGACGGGAAACCAGGGAGGCGCCGGCGGCAATACTTTCGATCCGTGGCCCTTGTCGTCGTCCCCGGTGATCGGCTCCGACGGGACCGTCTATGTGGCCACAGCGGTGAACACGCCTTCGCCCGACGGAAAGGTCTATGCGATCAACCCAAGCACGGGGCAGTCGGCATGGCCATCGCCCTATGCTGTCCCGATCGGCCAGCCGATCGAGGCCTCCATCGCCATCGGCCTGAATGGCTGGCTCTACGTTGGGACCCGGCAGGTTGGTAACTGCCTTCAACAAGTCTGGAAGGTCAGCGCGATCGACCCAGCGGCCGCCTTATTGAACCCTTCGCCCGCTGTGAAATGGAACTTTTCATTTGCGCCGGAATGTTTTGGTGACGCTGATCCTGGCGTCCTGGCCAGCCCGGTGATCGATCAGTCCGGCTACGTCTATGTCTGCGACCCCTTTGGCGAACTGATTGTCAAGCTGGATCCCTTCAAATCCAATCCCTTCATCCTGAGCTGGAGTTCCTTGCGCGGGCTTTCCCAAACCCCTTCGATCAACCAGGACGGACTGATCATTTTGGGGACCTCAACGGACCCGTTCGATGACAGCCCCGCTCCAACCCCCTCGATTGACGCCTTCAGCGTCGCCAGCCCGGCAGGAAGCGGCCCCGTCTGGTCAATCGCCAACGCGAATTTCGGGAACTTCTTCGGCGCTTCGGCCATCAGGTGTGCCGACGGCGCGATCTACCTCGCGGACGACCTGGGCAAGGTTTGGAAGGTCAGCACGACTCGATCCATGATGGCGGGCATCTGGCCGACCTTCCAGTGCGGCAACCGGCGCGCCGGCAAGGCGATCACGTATTCCTTGGTCATCGCCCAACTGCCGGCCTTCTATCCCGATACGTCGGGGTATGCCGGATGGACGGACGTGAGCGGGCTGGACCCATTTGGAACCGCCGTGGGCCAATCCTACGGCTACTATAATTTCGGCAACACCAACCAGCAGGGCCTCGGCTTTTCGGCCGCCGAGTGGCACAACCTCGGCATCAAGACACCCAACGCCCCGACCCCGGCTTGGGGCAATACCTACGCCACCTCGATCAATGCGGTTGGGGACATCTGCGGCTACTATGGGTCAACCCCAGTCGTTTGGCCGCTCGGAATCGTCGGGTCACCCTCCGCCTTCCTTTCCCTGCCGATGCCGCCCGGGAGCGGGCTGACTTCTGCCCTCGCCACGCGCACCACCACCACGCACATCTTCGGGATCGACCAAAGGTGGATTGTCGGTTACGGCTGGAACAGCACCGAAACCGACATTTTGGAGTGGAGCACGCCCTTCAACGACGGCGTCAACTGGGGCCCGTTCGGATTTACAAGCGCAGGCAACGCCGCCTACGCGTACGCCTTCTCGGATACCCTGGCCGTCGCTGGGAAGGCGAAGTTCACTTTTGGCGCACAATTCCATGCGCTTGTCACGGGCCCGGGGGCTCAGGGGATACAGTCATCTGACGACAAGGGTACATTCACCGGGGGAACGTCGAGCGAGGCTTGGGACATTCGGGACGAAAGTGGCGCCGTCGGCTGGTCATACAACTCCGCCGGTTACAAGCGCGCCTTTTACCTCCAGACCGGTTCCGCATCGCTGCAGGATAACCGCGACATGCTCCCGCCCTTGCCGGGCGTCACCATCTCGTCCTGGAACAGCGCCGCGCTTGGTGTGAACCGCCTCGGCCAGGTCGTCGGTTGGGCGCAAAACAACAGCGGCGCCAGCCGGGCCTTCCTCTGCACCGGCTCTACCGGCGCCATGATCGACTTGAATACTCTCCTGCCCGGTGGTAGTCTTTGGGTACTGACAAGTGCCCGGTCGATCAACGACGCCGGGATCATCGTCGGCACCGGCACGTACAATGGACAGAGTCCGCGCAGTTGGATCCTCTATCCGACGTGCCAGGAATAGGTGTATGCATGCACTCGCGCAACATCGTGAGGCTGGCGCGGGGGCCGCTTTTGGCCCTCGCACACCGCCCGTGGTCGGCGCTCCAGGTGTTCGGCCGGCCGGGGGCGGCTTCACGCTCATCGAGCTGTTGGTCGTCATCGCGATCATCGGTTTGCTGGCCGCGCTGCTCCTGGCGTCACTGCGCGGAGCCAAATCCCAAGCCTTGGCGGTCGCCTGCCTGAACAACTTCAAGCAGATCACCCTGGCGTGGAGCCTCTATGTGGACGACCATGAGGACCGACTGGTTCCCAACTATCCGGCCCTCTGTGGGAAGCCAGACGGAACATGGTATCCGAGTTGGGCCTTGGGCCGGAGCCGCTACGGGGATGCGGCTGGCACGAACATCGATTATCTGATCGGTCAGCGGGAAGGCTCGCTGGGTCCCTATTTGGGCATGGACCGGGTCTTCAAATGCCCCGCGGACAGATCGCTCTCGAAGATGGCCGATGGGAGGTTGTACCCTCGGCTAAGGAGTTATTCCATGAACCGTTTTATGGGAAGCACGTGCCCTGGTGGACCTATGGTCAACTATATGACTCGATCCGACATAGACGCAGGGCCTCGCCGCGAGGTATGTGTCTTCATGGACATCCATGAAGACCACCTGGACACTTGTAACTACAGCATAATATTAGACTACAATGTTGGTACGTTCGAAACCCTGCCGACCAGCCGCCACGACGGGAAGGGTGTCCTTTCCTACGCGGATGGCTCGGCGGAGATTCATCGGTGGCAGGATGCCCTAATCATACAGCCTGTTAGCGGTGTTCAAGCCCCGGGCCTCAGCGTCCCACGGAGCAGTCCGGATTTCCAGTACGTCTGGCAGCGAACTACAAAGTCCACAGATCCACTCCTTAAGGACGAATGACGCTAGGCGCCGGCGAGGCCTGGGACATCCGCCACGAAAGCGGCAGTGTCGGCTGGTCGTACAACTCCGCCGGTTACAAGTGCGCGTTTTACCTCCAGGCCGGTTCCGCATCGCTGCAGGATAACCGCGACATGCTCCCGCCCTTGCCGGGCGTCACCATCACGTCCTGGAACAGCGCCGCGCTTGGTGTGAACCGCTTCGGCCAGGTCGTCGGTTGGGCGCAAAACAACAGCGGCGCGAGCCGGGCCTTCCTCTGCACCGGCTCTACCGGCGCCATGATCGACTTGAATACCTTGCTGCCCGGTGGTAGTCTTTGGGTACTGACGAGCGCCCGGTCGATCAACGACGCCGGGATCATCGTCGGCACCGGCACGTACAATGGACAGAGTCCGCGCTCCTGGGTTCTCTATCCGACGTGCCAGGAATAGGGATATGAACGCACTCGCGCAACATCGTGAGGCTGGCGCGCCTGGGTCCGCTCCCGGCGCCCGCCCACCGCCCGTGGCGCGCCGACCAAGAGGGCGGTCGGCCGGGAGCGCCTTCACGCTCATCGAACTGTTGGTCGTCATCGCGATCATCGGTTTGCTGGCCGCGCTGCTCCTGGCGTCACTGCGCGGCGCCAAATCCCAAGCCTTGGCGGTCGCCTGCCTGAACAACTTCAAGCAGATCACCCTGGCCTGGAGCCTGTACGCGGATGACCACGAGGATCGGCTCGTTCCCAACAATCCGGCAAACTTGGGGAAGCCAGACGGAACATGGTACCCGAGTTGGGTCTTAGGCCGCAGCCGCTACGGGGATGCGGCTGGCACGAACATCGATTATCTCATCGGCCAACGGGAAGGTTCTCTCGGTCCCTACCTGGGCATGGACCGGGTCTTCAAATGCCCTGCGGACAGGTCGCTTTCGAAGATGGCCGATGGTAGGTCCTACCCGCGCTTGAGGAGCTGTTCCATGAACCGTTTTATGGGAAGCGCGTTCGTTACTGGTGCGGTGTTCTTTTACTGGACACGATCTGACATAAACGCTGGGCCTCGCCGGGAGGTTTGCGTGTTCATGGACATCCATGAGGACCACCTTGACACGTCTGACTACAGCATAACATTAGACTACAATGTGGGTAGGTTCGAAACCCTGCCGGCCAGCCGCCACGATGGCAAGGGCGTCCTTTCCTACGCGGATGGCTCGGCCGAGGTTCATCGCTGGCAGGATTCGCTAATTGTACAACCTGTTACCGGTGTTCAAGCCGCGGGGATCGGCGTCCCACGGAGCAGTCCGGACTTCCAGTACGTCTGGCAGCGAACCACAAAGTCCACCGACCCAGCCCTTAAGGACGAATGAGCGTGACCTGAACTCGTTTGCCACTGAACTGATGACCAGTCAGGTAGTAGTTGGGTACTGACAAGTGCCCGGGCGATCAACGACGCCGGCATCATTGTCGGCACCGGCACGTACGGTGAATCAAGCCAGCATGTGTCTTGGATTCTGTATCCAACGTGTCAGGAATAGCGATATGAACGCACTCGCGCAACATCTTAAGGCGGGGGTCGCTCTGGGCTCCCTCATTCCACCCGCGCTGACGCGGGCGGGGACATGGCAGCGCGATGTCCTTACTTTGGGACAAGGGCAAAACCGCTCGAAGGATGAGTACGACGTTACTGAGCCGGCTCGTACCACTGGCCGCGCAGCCAGTCCGCCAGCAGGCCGATGGCCTGCGGGTCGAGGATTTTTTCATCGCCGAAAGCGGGCATGCGGTCGTTGCGTTTGCCGTAGTAGGCCGGGTGTTTGGGATTGGTCAGCAGGCCGACGATCCAGCGCCGCGAACCGTAGCCGGTGAGGTCGGGGGCGGTGGCGTCTTCGTCCTTCTTGCGGAATTGGTGGCATTCGGCGCAGCGGAACTCCGTGCGCAGCAGGCTGCGGCCTTCGCTGATGAGGGCGGCATCCTGCTGGTCGATCTCGATCTGCGACTTCAATTGGGCTTCGGCGGAGAGCGCGGCGATGACTTTCTTCAAGTTGTAGGCTTGGACGGGCGAATAAGCCGGCACTTCCTTTTTGACAAACTTGACCATCTTGCCTTCGTTGAATTTGGTGGCCCCGAAGTAGTGCGGGGCATCGATCTTTTCCGGGTCGAGCAAACCGGCGATCCATTCGCGGGTGGCGAAGCCCTTGAGATCAGCCGCGGCGGGCGGGTCGTGGGGAATTTTGCCGGTGGCATCGTCGCCGCCGAAACGATGGCAACTCGCGCAATGTTTGCTGAAGAGTTTCGGGCCTTGGATGTACGGATCGTTGCGCAAGAGCGTGGCCGCGCCGCTGCCGGGAATGCCCGCGGGAGATTTCGCCAAAATTTTAACACGCTCCGCGCCGCGCTCGGCTTCTCGGACGCCGGCCAGGTAGGTGGCGCTTTGCTGGTCCTCGGCCAAGGCCAGGTAAGTGAGCAAGCCCGCGCCCGCGAGCACCGCCCAAAGGAGGCCCAGGTTGAAGCGGTGGCCCAGTTTCCACTTGGCGAGGAAGGGCATGAGAAAGACCCCGCCCAGGACCAGCGCCGGGATGATGAACGCGCCCCAGATTTCGGATTCGCCCGGGAAATATTTCAAGAATTGATACAGGAACAAGAAATACCATTCCGGCCGGGCGGCGGAATAAGGTTCGGAGGGATCGGCGGGCGCGCCCAGTTCGGCGCCCAACTGGCCGTGGGAGGAAAAGAGCCGCTGGCGAACAATTAGAAACAGAACCGCGGCGAGCACCGCCAGGCAAGCGACCGCGTCTTTCAACACCTGGTCCGGCCAGAACGGAGCGTCCGGATTTTTTTTCGGTTCTTTGGGGGTGAGGCCGTGGCGGCGGAACAAATAAATGTGCCCGGCCAGGAGGGCGACCAGCAAGCCGGGCAAAAGTCCGGCGTGCAACGCGAAAAAGCGAGTCAGGGTGTGGTGACCGTAGTCCGGCCCGCCGATGATGACCTTCTGCAACTGCTGGCCGATGACGGGGAAGGCGCCCAGCAGGCTGGTGGCCACTTTGGTGGCCCAAAAGCCCTTTTGGTCCCAGGGCAGGAGGTAGCCGGTGAGCGACAAGCCCAGCACCAGTTGCATGAGGATCAGGCCGAACCAGAAGTTGATTTCGCGCGGGGCCTTATAGGCGCCGTCGATCACCACTTGCATGAGGTGCAGCACCAGCAGCACCGTCATGGCTTGGGCGGTGAAATGGTGCAAGCCGCGCAGCAGCCAGCCCAGGAACATCTCGTTCTGAACGTAATAGACGCTCTCCCAGGCGGTCTGCGCGCTGGGGCTGTAGGCCATCCACAGGAAAATGCCGGTGATGAATTGGACGGCCAGGGCGAAAGTGAGCGTGCTGCCCCAAACGTAACGCCAGCGCGCTCCGCCCGGGACGTTTTCGAAGAGCGCCGCGTGAACGATTTTTTGGTAGCCAGTCCGCTGATCCAGCCACGCGAGCAGCGGCTTCATGCGACCGGAATTTTCTCGGCGTGGCCGGTCTGAAAGTTCCGGAAGGCCACCCAGATTTCCTTCCCGCCGCGGACTTCGACTTCGAGGGTGTCCAGGCCGCGGGGACTGGGGCTATCGGGGTTATCGATTTTGCCTTCGACGGTGAAACTGCTCTTGTGGCAAGGGCAGAGAAAATGGCCCTGGTCGGCGTCGAAATCGACATTGCAGCCGGCGTGAGGACAAACCACGTTGAAGGCCTGCAATTTATTGTCGCTGGTCCGCCGCAGATAGACCGCGCCGATGGGCACCTGGGTAAACTTGTTCCAGGCATCGGTCCGGCTGGCCAGCACGGGAAACATGCGCGGGACACCGTCGCCGGGCACCGCGTCGAGAATGGCGACGCGCACGGCGCCAGTGCTGGAGGCTTTGCGGCGCAAGGGATCCAGGAAGACCGCCAGCCCGGAGATCAGCGGCACCAGGGTCAACAACGCGCCGATGCAAGCGGCGGACGCCTTTTTGAAAAAGTCGCGCCGGTTCGGTTGGGTTGGAGTTTCGGTTGCCTGCATAAAAAGCCCGGCGACCTCGCCGCCGCCGCTCTTACGGACGAACCATAAAAGAATCGCTTCAAAAGGAAAAGTGGAATTGGGCGATATAATTCGCTTTAAATATGAGAAAGGAGCACTCGATTTGTTCCCTTAAATGCGAGGCAGCGGGGAGCCGACGGTCGGGGGGTGGCGACCGGCGCCTTCGAGGTCGAGGTCGATTTTTCCGGGGTTGAATTTTTCTGCGTGCTTTTCAAGCCAGGAGTTTCTAAGTTCGCAAAATGATCCTTTGGATATGCGCATTGTGCCTCATGGCGACGATCGGGTTGATCGGTTTTTACCAGGGCGCGATTCGCGTCGGTTTCTCGTTGGCGGGACTGCTCCTGGCGGCTTGGCTCTGCGTGCGGCTCTCGGGGGTGGTGAAGCCGCTATTGCCGGCCGTGGGCGTGGCTCACCCGGTGCTGATCGCGTTTATCGCTCCCGCGATCGTGTATGCGCTGATCGTGGTCATTTTCAAGAGCGCCGCGGTGGCCGTTCACAAAAAGGCCGACACGCATTACAAATACAACGCTGGCGACACCGAACGGCGGCTGTGGCTGCGACTCAACGAACGATTGGGGGTTTGCCTGGGACTGGCCAACGGGGCGATGTATTTCCTGCTGGTGGCTACGGTCGCTTATGTGCTGGGCTATGCGACTGTCCAGGTTTCCACTTCCGACAAGGATTCGGCCGCGCTGAAGGTCTTCAACCGAATAGCGCAAGAGATGCAAAGCGCGCGGCTCGACAAGGCCGTGGCGCCCTTCGCGCCGGCCGCGGAGCTTTATTACGACGCGGCCGACATTTTGGGCGTCATCTACCATAATCCGCTGGTGCAAAGCCGGCTTTCCAGCTATCCGGTTTTTTTGACTCTGGCCGAGAAACCGCAGTTCAAAAGCATCGGCAGCGACTCGGCTTTCCAGGAGTTTTGGCAAAAAGGCCCGACGGTGAGTGAGTTGATTCAACACGCCCGAATCCAGCCGCTGATCAAGGACGCCGAGCTATACACGAATGTTGTGGCGATGCTTGGCCGGGACTTGCAAGACTTAAAAGTCTATCTCGAGACCGGCAAATCGGCGAAGTACGACGACGAAAAGATTCTCGGCCGTTGGGACTACGATTTTCAGGAAACCTGGCTGCGGGCCAAGAAAAGCAAGCCGAACATGGGTTCGGCCGAGCTGCGCTGGGCCAAGCGGACCTTGAGCGGCTTCGCCAATGCGACCTTGACCGCCATGATTGACAACCAGCTCACGCTGAAGTTGCCTGCCACCAACAACGCCGTGGCTGTTTTGAAAGGCTCTTGGAAGGCTGAAAGCGACGGTAAATATTCCCTGGACCTCAACGAGCGAGGCAGGCCTTTGATCCTGCAAGTCGCGGTCGAGGCGAACAAGCTGGTTCTCAGCAAAGACGGCTTCTCGCTGGTCTTTGAAAAGTAGGGGCGGCGCCGCGCACGGGAAAAGGGCGCGCTGGATTGGAGGCGGGCCTAATTGTCGCCAATGCTAACACTCACCCGTTGCGCATGGAGGCTGAACTGATTAAATGGAGATGAGGCCGAGGGGGTGCTGATGACCGGGTCAGTGCTGCCGGCGATTCCGCGCGGAGTGCCCCCCCCTCCCGCCAAGAGCGCAACGCGGGGAGATGTCGCGGCTGGGCTGGGCGCATTCTCCGAGGCCGCCAGCGCCACCGGGCCGGTCTCTTCGGCCTGCATCGCGCTGGTCACGCCGAGGACAAACAAACCACACACGACCAGGCCAAAGGCGTAAATCACCGCCAGCTTCAGATCCAGGTCCATGCCAAGGCGTTGCCACCAATGCGCCGGCCCGAGGGAGCCAGGGTCGTGCAGGTGGGAGATGACCCGGTCGGAGAATTCATTGAAGAAGCGCGGCGGTGGCTGTTCATGGCGCTTTAAGGCCAAGAGCTTCTGGAGCCGGGAGATAGGCTGGAGTTCGGGGTTCATGGCTACTTCAAATAATCCGACAAGTGGGCTTGCAACTGTTGGCGCGCATAAAACAACCGGGATCGGACAGTGCCAATGTTGCAATCCATGATTTTGCCAATTTCTTCATGCGACAAACCCTGCACGTCGTGCAATGTCACGACCAATCTATGAACAGGAGACAGTTTGAGCATGGCGGCGTTCAATTTTTCCTGCAACTCGCTCAAGCTCACGTCGCGCCGGGGCGTCTTGTCCGAAATCAGGGCCACCAAATCAGGGTCGTGCTCGGCGTTGAAGTCCAAGTCGTTGAGGTTGAGATAGGTCCGATTTTTCCGTTGTTTGAGGAAATTGATGGTTTTATTGACCGCGATCCGGTAAACCCAGGTGTAAAAGCTCGAGTCGCCTTTGAAGGATTTCAAGGCCTGATAGCCTTTGATGAAAGTTTCCTGGGCCAGGTCGCTGGCATCCTCGTGATTGGCCGTCATGTGATAGACGGTGGCGTAAATCCGCTCCTGGTAGCGACGCACCAAGTCGTCATAAGCGGCGATATCGCCCCGCTTGGCCCGCTGCACCAAGTCCAATTCCTCCAAGGGGTTGTTGGCCGGCGCTGCCTTTTCCGGCGGCTCGACTGCCAGCTCAACTGGCTGGGCCTTCCGGGGGGCCGGTTCGCTCATAGTTCGGGTCGGTCAGGGTTGGGCCGCGCAGGGCGTCGGTCTGTTGCGCCAGATATTCGGTGAGGCAGAACAAGCCCGCTCGGCTCTCTGATTCAGGCAGGACTTTCAAGGTCTGGCGGGCGGAGTGGAGATATTGATCCACGGCCTGGCTCGAGGCCTCCAGGGTCTGATGAGCCTGCAAAAGACTCATCAATTGGGGAAAATGGCCGGGCTCCCAATGTTGAACCAAAGCCCGGATTTTCGCCAGTTCGCGGCTCTCCGCCCTTTCCAGCAGCAACAACATCGGCAAAGTGAGTTTGCCCTTCGCCAGATCGGTGCCGAGTGATTTGCCGGCCGCCGCTTCGGAACCGAACAAATCCAGGCAATCATCATAGACCTGGTACGCGGTGCCGACGCCCAGGCCGTATTGGCGCAACGCGGTGCGGTGCGCCAGGCTGGCGCCGCTCAAGTACGCGCCCAGATCGCAGGAGAGAGCGAAGAGTTCCCCCGTTTTCATCCGCAAGACTTTGAAGTATTCCGCGCGCGACAGTTCAAAGTTTTTCCGGCATTGTGTCTGGAGAATTTCACCCGAACAGACCGTGTTGGTGGCGGCGGCCACGGCGCGGCAGATTTCGGGGGTTGGGAAGCTGGCCGCCAGCTTCAGGGCATGGGCAAAGAGGCAATCGCCCACCAGGACCGAGATTTCGTTGCCCCAATTGGCGGCCAGCGTTGGCCGCCCGCGCCGGATCTCGGCTTCGTCCATCACGTCGTCATGCACCAGGGTTGCCAGATGCACCATTTCAACAATGACCGCCGCCAGAACGTGCGTGTCGTTGATGCGGCCCGTGGCGCCCGCGCTCAATGCGACCAGCGCCGGCCGCAACTGCTTACCTTGATTGGTGAGCGCATATTCGGCGTAAGCGGCGATTTGCGGATCGAACTCGTCGATCTGGCCGGCCAGACGCCGCGCCACCGCCGACAAGAACGGGTCCGTGGAGCCGACGATCTGTTTCCAGGTCAGACGGGGTTCGCGGTCCGTAGCCACTTGGACGGGGGCAGCGAGCGCATTGGTTTCGGTGGCCAACATCTTGGGGCAATCTAAATTTCGGGGCGATTCAAGTCAAACCGTTATCGTCGCGCCGATGGGCGCCGGGTGTGATTGGAAGTGGGTGCGAAGCTGCCGGCTAAAGCCAGCGTTCCGGCCGCAATGGAACGCTGGCTTTAGCCGGCAGCCTCGCTCTGCGCACCCACATTTAATGCCACCCATGGGCGCCGGCGCAAATTCACTTTCCGCATTTCACAACCGGGCTCTTGGGTTATCTTCCGGGCGTGTCAACATTTGCTCAAGCACTCGGAACCCCTCCCGCGCTGAACCAAGTGGCCGTGCCCGACCTCTGGCAGCAGGAAGCCGTGGGGGCGTTGCGCGCCGGCAAGGACGTCGTGGTGCAGGCGCCCACCGGCGCCGGCAAGACCCTGATCTTTGAGCTTTGGTCCCACCAGGGCAAAAACCGCGGCCAGGCCATCTACACCGTTCCCACCCGCGCCCTGGCGAACGACAAACTGGCCGAATGGCGCGCGCAGGGCTGGAACGTTGGCATTGCGACCGGCGACCTCGCGGAAAACCTGCACGCCCCGGTTCTGGTCGCCACCCTCGAGACGCAAAAGCACCGGCTCATCCAGGGGGATGGTCCGGCGCTGCTCGTCGTCGATGAGTATCAGTTGATCGGCGACCCCGACCGCGGCTTGAATTATGAACTGGCGCTCGCGCTGGCCCCGCCGCAAACCCAACTGCTGTTGTTGAGCGGCAGCGTGGCCAATCCGCAGGACCTCGTGAAGTGGTTCCAGCGGTTGGGTCGCCAGGCAGTGCTCATTCGCCATTACGAGCGGCCGGTGCCGCTCGAAGAGGTCCATGCGAACAACCTCAATTATCACCTCCCTAGCGAGATCAAGGGTTACTGGCCGCGCCTGGTCGCCAAGGCGCTCGCCGAGAACCTCGGTCCGATCCTGATTTTCGCCCCGCGCCGCCAGGCCACCGAATCGCTGGCCGCCGAACTGGCCCGTTATCTTCCGACGCCCAATCCGTTAAGCCTGCGCCTGGAGCAGAAGCAGTTGCTGGGCGAGCACCTCGCCCGCCTGCTCAAGAGCCGCGTCGCCTATCATCATAGCGGACTGAGCTACGCGGCCCGGGCGGGGGTGATCGAACCCCTCGCCAAGGCCGGCCAGCTCCGCGTCGTGGTCGCCACCATGGGCCTGGCCGCCGGCATCAACTTTTCGCTCCGCAGCGTGGCGCTGGCGGGAGACTCTTACCGGCGCGATTACATCGAACAGCCGCTCAAAGCCGATGAGATTCTGCAGATGTTCGGCCGCGCCGGCCGTCGCGGCATCGACGAGACTGGCTACATCCTCGTGACCGCCAACGAGATTTGTTTGAAGGACGCTTATCCCGCTCACCTGGCGCGGAGTGGCACCGTGGACTGGAGCGCCTTGCTCGGTTTGATGAACGCCGCCGTTCAGCGCGGCCGCGACCCCTTCGCGGAGGCCGTGCGCGTGCAGGCGCGTTTGTTCAGCACCAAACCGATTGCCCTCGGCGTGGAGGAGTCTCTGCAAAACCCGGTAACTCCCTGCGGTTTGAAGACCGACGCGGAGCGCGCCCGGCACGTGCGCCGGCGGGTGCGGGAAATGCTCAACAGCCGGGGGGAATGGGAGCGCTTGCCCGCGCCCAGCGAGAAAGCTTTGCGGGAAATAAAGTCCGCGCCGCCGGTTCCTCCGCCCCGCGAGCCGGCGACGCCGACTCTGAGCGAGCCTCCCGCCTCAACCGAGGAGGGTAGGAGCATGACTTCGCTCCATGCTGCTCTCTCCGAGCCGGCGGCGTTGGAAAAGGTCGGGACGGGCGTGTTGACCGTTATCGCGGAGCAGGGCGGCCGTCCCATTTACGGTCGGAGCATCACGGTGGCCGAAGTGGCGAACCCGGACCGCGTCATCCTGGCAAAGTGGATTCGCCGACTGACGCGCTGGAGCGGCCGGCAGGCGTCGCTTACTTTGTGGCGGGAAAAGATCGCGCCGTTGGTGGAAGCCCGGCTGGCGGAATTGAAAACACCGGTCGTGCGGCTGGAGCGCCAGGGCCACAAAATCCTGGCCCTCGTCAGCCTCGCGGACCTGACGTTGCGGGTGCCGGTCGATTCTTACGGCGTCGCGCTGTGGCATCCGGTGGAACGGGAGGTGTTGCCGCCGGATTGCGCGCGGTGTTCGCTCATCTCGACTTGCCGCCAGCTTTCCTCAGCTACGGGCGTGGCGATGCTTTGGCGGCGGGTCGGCCTGGTGGATGCCGCGGGGGTGCCGACCTTGCGGGGCCAACTCGTGAGCTTTTTCTCGCAAGGCACCGGCTTGGCCATGGCCGCCGCACTCGAGGAGAGCAGTTACCCGTTGGATGAATTGATTTACGATCTGGCGAACCTCGACGCCGGGTTCCGTTTTTGCGGCGAGGAGAATCGGTGGGCGGGACGATTGCCGATGGCGTGTCACCAAATCTACGGCCTCCAGTCGATCGACGGTTATCTGGAGAACGGAGTGCCGCCGGGGTACGGTTCGGGCGCCGAGCACGTCGTCGCCGCCGTCCACAAGAACCCATTGAGCAAAAGCGCCTGGATCACCGAACTGCTCGGGGCCGGCGACATCGACCGCGTGATCATCGAATGGCGCAGCCTGCTGCGGCAGATCGCCAACGCGCCGCCGCTGGACTGGCCGCGCTGGCGGGCGTTGCAGGCGATGGCCAAGGGCATCCTGAGCGAGACCGAATCGCCGACCCTCACGGACTTGCCGCCGCTGGATTATCAGCAAACCAAACGCCTGGAGCATCGCTTGACGTTCCGGCGGCATTAAAAGATTTGGTTACGCGGCCGGCTTCACTATCTTCCCGGCTCCAGACGTACTATGGAATATCGGAAGTTGGGCAAGACCGGATGGGAAGTATCGGTCCTGGGCTATGGGGCTTCACCGCTCGGTGGCGTGTTTGGAAAGATCAGTGACCAGCAGGGCATCCGGACCGTCCACACGGCGGTCGATTTAGGGATCAATTTCATCGATGTCTCGCCGTATTACGGCTTGACCGCGGCGGAGACCTTGCTGGGCAAGGCACTGAAGGAAATCCCGCGCCGCAGCTATTATCTGGCTACTAAAGTGGGGCGCTACGGGGCCGCGGAGAAGGAGTTTGATTTTTCCGCCGCGCGCGTGACGCGCAGCGTCGATGAAAGCCTGCGACGGTTGGGAGTCGCGCACCTCGATTTGATCCAGTGTCACGACATCGAATTTGGCTCGCTCAAGCAAGTGGTGGAAGAAACCATTCCGGCGCTCAAACGGCTCAGACAACAGGGCAAGGTGCGCATGGTGGGCATCAACGCGCTGGCGTTGAAAGCGTTCAAGAAGGTGCTGGATCGGACCCCGGTCGATACCGTGCACTCGTATTGCCACTACTGTCTCACTGACATCACGCTCGTCCAGCAGCTCCCGTACTTGAAATCCAAGGAAGTGGGCATCATCAACGCGGCGCCGTTCGCCATGGGCTTGCTCACTGAGAAAGGCCCGCCCAAATGGCATCCCGCCCCGCCGTTGGTCCGGGAGGCGTGCGCCAAGGCGGCGGCCCATTGCCAACGGCGCAAGGCCAGCCTGGCCAGGCTCGCCCTGCAATTTGCCGTGGCCCACCGGGACATCGCCACAACTGTGGTCGGGACGAGCAGTCCGAAGAAACTCAAAGAGGACGTGCGCTGGCTGGGCGAAAGGCCGGACCTTGGGCTTCTGGCCGAAGTGCAGGAAATCCTCGCCCCTATCCGCAACCAAACCTGGCCGGATTCGCCAGCGGATGCTAAGTAAGCGGGGTCATCCGACAAGGCTCTGGATCGGTTTGCCAGCGATTCCCCAGCGTCGTTGCACGCTCCTGCACCCTCAACCTTGGTTCAACAGCGAGAGGTGCTTCGTGAAATGGGTGTCCAGCAATTCGCGGTGCAGATCGGCGTGGCGATTGAGCAGTTCCAGGATCGTTTCCTTGAACCGGCGCCCCTTTTGGTCCACGCCTGCCGTCAGCACCGAGCCGAAGGTGACGTGTAATAGCTGGCGCCCGGCGACCTGGTCGAGGTAGAGGGCCTCCTCGGCGGGGCCAGCGAACGGCGGCATGGCCTCGATTTGCGCGGTGGTGGTCGAGATGTGATAGCTTTTCCGATCCAAGTCGAATCGGCGGCGGCAATAAGCGGCGATCTCGGCAAACACCCCCGGCGCGGTCCGCGCCACGACTCGCAAGGCTTCGAGGTAACTGGTGCCGGCGGTCTTGACGTGGAGCAGCTCGCCGCACACCCGCCCGATGACGGGATAGGCGGCGAACTTGTCCGAGCCGCTATGCACGCTGATTTTGTATGGGCCGCAAAACCGGGCGACGGCGACATGCTCACGCAACGATTCCTCGAAACGCTTCAGATCGCCGCGGTAATCGATCCCCTTCTCGAATTCCCCGACGAACCGCGGGGCCAGGCCCACCACGCGGCTGACCCGGCGGCGTTTGAGTTCCAATCCGAACAACAGATGCTCCAGCGCGCTCGTTGGCGAATCGGTTTCATCGACGGAGATTTCGATCTCAAAAGGCCGTCCGGCCATGGCGCGGGCGACGTGTTCGCCCATTGACGCGCCCTGAGAGATGGCCCGGGCGTATTTGATCGCGGCGCGGAAGAGTTTTTCCCTCGTGAACCGCAATGCCAGTCCGCCGGGCAGATCGAAACGCTGGCCGAGATAGAATTCCCGCCAGCCGCGGTCGGGAAAAATCCCTTCTGCTTCCAGCCCGGCGACCGCCGATTCAAGCTGGTTTGCCGCCAAGGCATCGGCGTGGTTATTGACGACTTCCGACGGGTCGATGGTGAAAAAGCAAAAGCCGGCTGCCGCGGTTCGCCGCACGTCTTCGGCTGTCTTCAGATGATCGGCGTCGGCGCCCCAGTGGGTGGTGTAGCCGGCTTGGGCCAGCGCGCGTTGGGCAGCCTGCATGACTTCTTCCGGGGTGCGCTGGGTGCGGGCCATCTCGCGGATCGACTGTTGGGCGAAGATAGGGGCGAAATTCGATTTGCGCGCGGCGGTCAGGTGCCCGGGCGTCGCCAATCCGAGACGGTCCCCGAAACCGAAAGATTTTCTCAATCCGAGCACGGCTGGTTGGGGCAGATTCATCGGCAAAATGTTGGACAGAATGGCTGCAAATTACAGAAATAAATTTCTGGCAACCTGCTCCTTTGGCCGGCGATCGGAGACGCGCTTAGCAGCCTGTTAAGAAGGTAGCAGCCGACGTGAGGAGGCTCTCTCATCGCTTCCTTTTCCAGGAAATTTGAGCCTCGTGACCTCGGCTGCTACAGGAAGTGGCATTTTTCATCGGGCTGTTAGGCCCCGTCATCAATTTCTTGGCTTCGTCCGCTGCTGGTCCGGCCGAACATTAAAAATCTGTAATGCTCGCGAAAGGGAGGCGCAACGCAGACGTGGCACGTTGGCGGTGGTAACGGACGAGTTCAGGTGGACTCGCCACTGAACTGAACGCAGACGCATTGCTAATAACATCGAGAACAATGAACGCCACCGGTCACGAACCGCGGCCACTCCGGGACGGCTATCGTCCGAGCCGCCGTTCGTTCGGGAGCGTGAGAAAGGATAGAATATGATTATTTCGAAGAAAAAGTTTGTGTCGTGGCTGTTGGTCCTGGGAACGGGAGCGACGGCCCTGGTCGTGTCGAGCCGGGCATTTGACTGGCCCCTAGGCGGGCCAAAGCCGGTCAAGACCACGGTTCCCATCGTCGTGAATGAGGCGCCGGTCGCGCGCGAGACCAGGTTGACGAGCAGTTTTGCGCCGGTCGTCAAGCGCGTCGCGCCGAGCGTGGTCAATGTTTTCACCACCAAGACAGTCAGAAACCAGTCTCCGGAGATGATGCCGTTTTTTGACGACCCGTTCTTCCGGCGGTTTTTCGGCGAGCCGTTCGGCGGCGAGCAACCCCGGCGGCAGCCGCGCAAATTCAAGGAGCGCAGCCTGGGTTCGGGCGTGATCGTCTCCAAAGACGGTTACATCCTGACCAATAATCACGTCGTCGATGGAGCGGACGAGGTGAAGGTGTCGCTGGCCAAAGACAAGAAGGAATATACGGCCAAAATCGCGGGCCGCGATCCGAAGACCGATATCGCCATATTGAAGATCGACGCCAGGGACTTGCCGTTCGTGACCTTCGCCGACAGCGACAAGATTGAGGTCGGCGACGTCGTGCTGGCGCTGGGCAATCCGTTTGGCATCGGCCAGACGGTGACGATGGGGATCGTGAGCGCGGTCGGACGCGGCGGGATGCACATCGAAGATTATGAGGACTTCATCCAGACCGACGCGGCGATCAACCCCGGCAATTCGGGCGGCCCGCTCATCGACGCGGAGGGGCGGCTGATCGGCATCAACACGGCCATCCTCAGCCGCAGCGGCGGCAATCAAGGCGTCGGTTTCGCCGTGCCGGTGAATCTCGCCCGCAACGTGATGGAGCAGATCATCGACAAGGGCAAAGTGGTGCGCGGCTTTCTGGGCGTGCTCCTGCAAGACCTGGATCCCGCGCTGGCCAAACAGTTCAATGTGCCTGACAATGCCAATGGCGCGCTGGTCGTCGAGGTCACCGAGAAGAGCGCCGCGGCGGATGCGGGGTTGAAGAGCGGCGATGTGATTGTCGAATTGAACGGAACGCCGGTCAAAGACAGCCGCAATCTCAAGCTCATGGTTGGCCGCCTGGCGCCCGGCGACAAAGCGATGGCAAAGGCCCTTCGTGACGGGAAGGAAAAAACCTTCACGCTGACCCTCAAGGAAATGCCCGAGCAGAAACTGGCGTCGGACAACAGCCGTTCGGAGGAGGGCGACAGCGACGCGCTCAACGGCGTTGCCGTGGGCGACATCGATGCCGCCGCGCGCAGCCAGTTCAACATTGCGGAGAATGTGAAAGGCGCGGTGATCACGGACGTCGATCCGAATTCCGCCTCCTATGAAGCGGGTTTGCATCCCGGCGACGTGATTCAAGAGATCGACCACAAACGGGTGACCAATGCGGAGGAGGCGGTGAGCGTCAGCAAACACGTCAAGGCCAAGCAAGTCCTCGTGCGGGTCTGGAGCCACGGCGGCAGTCGCTACGTGGTGGTGAACGAGGGCAAAGACAAGTAAGCATCTGTTGGGGCAGCTTCCCCGAGGCCATCTTCGGGGGGTGATTAAAAGTGGGTGACCTGGGTGTCCATTGGGCGGAGCGCGGCTGTGTCGGAGACCAGCCGCAGCACGTGGGACAAGGAGGGCGCGCTCGCTTATTCGAGTGTGCTGCGGCTGATTCCTCGTCGCTCCGCTCCTCGGAACACAGCCGCGCTCCGACAAAGTGCGGCAGCCGCGCGTCTTACCCACCTTTAATCACAGCCGCCAGCTTCGGGGAAGCTTTTTCTTTGTGGCGATGAATGCCGATTGGGGCGATTCTCTGGCATGGGAACGGCCGAACCCGGAAGGGTCGCCGCCGCAGCCGCCTGAAGGCGGCGTTCCCGGCTCGGCATGGGAATGGCCGACGCCGGAAGGGTGCGTGCCGCCGGCTCGCGCCGAGCCACCCGATGCCCGATCCATGCGCATACTCGTAGTCGAAGACGACAAGAAAATCGCCTCGTTCCTGCTGAAGGGACTGAAGCAGAGCGGATTCGCCGCGGACCACGCCGCCAACGGCGAAGACGGCTTGCACCTGGCCAGCGCGACGCCCTACGATGCGGCGGTGATCGACATCATGCTGCCCAAGCTGGATGGCCTGAGTCTGGTCCAGCAATTGCGAAAGCAAAAGGTTAACCTGCCGGTCCTCATCCTCAGCGCCAAAGCTTCGGTCGATGATCGCGTCAAGGGCCTGCAAAGCGGGGGCGATGACTACCTGGTCAAGCCCTTCTCTTTCACTGAATTGTTGGCGCGGATCCAGGCGCTGATCCGCCGCTCCAGCGGCGCGACCGAGCCGACAACTTTGACCGTCGGCGATTTGAGCCTGAACCTGGTCACCCGCGAGGTGACGCGCGGCGGAAGGAGCATCGAGTTGCAGGCGCGCGAGTTTTCGCTGCTGGAATATCTGCTGCGCAACGCCGGCAAGGTCGTTCCCAAGGCACTGATCATGGAGCACGTGTGGGACTACAGTTTCGATCCGCAGACCAACGTCGTGGACGTCGTCGTTTGCCGGCTGCGAAACAAGATCGACCGGGACTTCGAGAAGAAGATGATTCACACCATGCGCGGGGTGGGCTATGTCCTCAAACCCGGATGAGCGCGCGGCCGGCAGTTTCAGCCTCCGGCTGAACCTCTGGTATTCGCTCTTCTTCATTGCCAGCGGGAGCGCGCTGTTTCTGCTGGCCTACTTTGTCCTCGCTTCGACGATCCAGCAGAAGGACAAGGAAGTGCTGCGCGCGCGCCTCGACGAATACCGCGCCTGGTATGAAGGCGGCGGGCTGCAGGGATTAAGCGACAAATTCTTCAACACTCGTGGCGCCGACCGGAATGCCTTCTTTGTGCGGGTCATCGGCGCGCGAAAGAACGCCCTGTTTCTGAGCGTGCCGCAAGAGTGGCGGGACTTCGATCTGAAGCAGATCGAACTCATCGGCGTGGACGAACGCCAGCCGTGGTTCTCCCTTACCGGAAAGAATCCGCAACAAGTCTGGATGTTCGCCACCGCTCCGCTAAGCGATGGCCGGGTGCTGCAGATCGGCAAGAGCACCCAAAGCACGCAGGAATTGCTTTCCCATTTCCGCATTGTTTTTGCCATCGCCATGATGGCCGTCGTGATTCTGGGCTTCACCGGCGGCGCGGTGCTGACCCATCGGGCGCTGCAGCCGATCCGCCATCTCATCCAGACCGTGCGGGGCATCCTCGCGACCGGCCGGATGGCGGCGCGCGTGCCGGCGCGGAACAGCCGGGATGAGCTGGGCGAATTGGTCAATCTTTTCAACCGGATGCTGGAGAAAAACGACGCGCTCATCCGCGGCATGCGCGAGGCGCTGGACAACGTCGCCCACGATTTGCGCACGCCCTTGACCCGCTTGCGCGGCAGCGCCGAACTCGCTTTGCAATCCGCGGACGCCGATTCCTGGCGCGAGGCGCTGGCCGATTCCCTGGAAGAATCCGAGCGGGTCCTGACCATGCTAAAGATTCTCATGGACATTTCCGAAGCCGAGACCGGCACCATGAAACTCAACCTCGCCCCCATCCAGCTCGCCGATTTGATCCGCGACGTCGTCGAGCTTTACCAGGTGATTGCGGAAGAAAAAAAGGTCACGCTGCTCGCTACCCCGCCAAAAAACCTCGAAATCCAGGCTGACCGCGCCCGCCTCGAGCAGGCGCTGGCGAATTTGATCGACAACGCCATCAAGTACACGCCGGCGGGCGGGCGAGTCGAGGTCACGGCCAGCCAGCAGGACCAGGAGGCGATCATCCGCGTCAAGGACAACGGCATCGGCATTCCGGCGGCGGAAATTCCCCGGATTTGGGAGCGGCTCTATCGCGGCGACAAGAGCCGCTCGCAAAAGGGCCTCGGCCTCGGCCTCTGTCTGGTCAAAGCGGTGATCCAGGCCCACCACGGCAAAGTGGAAGTCGAGAGCGCGCCCGACCAGGGTTCGGAGTTTTCTGTGCATCTGCCGCTCAGGCAGGGTCCGGCGACGTGAGGCGGCAGAGGGGATGACATTGGCGCAGAGGGCCGCCGTAATGGAGCAGGGGAACCATGAAGCAAGGCCGATGCAGCGAGCAACAAATACTGGCGCGCCCGATCGCCTCTGGTTACGACTCAGGCCGGTGAAAATGGACCGGTTTGGGGGAATAACATACTTGAGTCTGTGATTGATTTTTCGGACGGTTGACGCGATGAAACTTGCGGAACCTCTCGAAGCCCTGGAAAAGCTTATTGATAGCGGGGCAAATGCCGCCACGGTAAAAAACTTTATCTCTTCGCTCCGTGAGCAATATGAGGCGGCAGAGCGAGAACACGCGGAATTGGCAAACAAGCATTCGAAGCTTTGCGAAACGCATGTGAATCTTCAAACGGAGCATCAGAGGCTTATTGGGGAAAATCGCCAAGCAAAGGCAGATCGACATGGTGAGGCGCTCATGCCAGAGGAACTCTCGATTCTTCGCTTGCTGGATAAAGAATCGGGATTCGTTTACGCGGAAGATATCCCCGAGTCCCTCCATATTGAGATTGGCAGACTTCGGTGGCTGCTCGGTAGGCTTGTTAAGTCGCAACATGTTTATGAAACAGTGAATGTTCCTCCAAGATACCAGATTGATGAGAAGGGCAGAGATGCGGTTCACAAACCTGGAACCTAATATGACAGAGCAAGACCCGCGCGTCGGACCCCCGATTGATTTGGATGCAATGATCGACGAACAAAATGAACGATGCCGGGCACCATTTTACGCTTGGATACGTTTTCAAGTGATGGTAGCCTCATCTCTTCTGGCGTTATCCGTGGCAATTCAAGGTGTCGTAACCCAGCAGCCAAATCGTCTGCGTCACACCTTACTACTGTTGAGTTGGGTTGCGTTGCTAATTTCAGTATCACTAGGTCTTGTTCGCGCTGCTGGGGAGTTCCACGATCATCGGAGGTACCGGGATAGGCTGTTAGAATTGCGTCGCCGTAACGCTTCGTACCAAGAAATACTGACAGCTATAAATACGTATCGAATAGGCATCGGAACAACCTGGTGCGAAAGATGGATGAGTTGGGCTGTGCCCATTTCGTTGCTCGTCGGACTGGCTGGATTGATGGCGGCCGCATTATCTTGATGAGTTCAGTCTGCGCTTCTTTGCGCGCTCGTCTCTAATCTTCTGGTCAACTGTGGCCTTGGGCACTTTTATCACTCGCTCCGCCAGAGCTTGAAATTTTTCGAACGGCGCCTGCGGATTTGCTCCGCTTCCCGTGTCCCGGTCGCTTGGTGGCGTCATGCGGTTTCTGGCCCCGCTCCAGTCAATTAGCCGTAGGTGCGTTTCCGGCCGACCACCGACTTGACCAGTTGCAGGAAGCGCCAGACATCGTTTCCTTCTCTCAGATTGAAGCGAAAGGCTTGATCGTCGAGATACCGAACAGGTGCGCCGGATCAACGCTGACGTAGGCGCGCTCTCTTCCAAACGCGAAGTGCCGGTAGGCGTGGGCGGAGCGCGGCTGTGTCCGCAGGACCAGCCGCAGCAGGGCCAGATGCTGCGAGGCGTTGAATGATTCCGGCGCGATCTTCCCTTTCCATCCGCTGCGAATTGGGGCTTCGCCCACGGTCGCGCTCCGTAGGCGGAGCGCGGCTGTGTCCGCAGGACCAGCCGCAGCAGGTCCGAGCGCGGCGAGGCGTTGAATTATTCCGGCGCGATGTTCCGTTCGCATGCGCTGCGACTGGGGCTTTGCCCACAGTCGCGCTCCGTTGGCTTGCGTATTCGCGGGGATTCCGGCTCAATGATCGGCATGAGCCAAACACGCGTGCGCCGCCAGCCTGGCCCGCCGCATAATCCGGGCGTGCGCGAATTGGTGGAGGGCAAACGGCGCTGGTCTTCGCCGCCGAAACGCGAGGATGCAATGCTCGGTTTTCGCGGATGGCACGAGCGCGGTTATTTGCCGCATCGTGACGAGCCGGACCTCGCGCAATTCGTCACGTTCCGGCTCGCGGACAGTTTTCCCGAAGCACTGCGCTCAGAGTGGGAGCAGCTCCTAAGACTCGAAGATGACCGAAACCGGCGTGCCGAACTCGAGGCGTATCTTGATGAAGGACGTGGCAATTGTCTGCTGCGCCAGGCTGAGGTCGCCTGGATTGCCGAGGACGCCATCCGCTTCTTTCACGGCCAGCGATATGAACTGCGTGCGTGGTGCATCATGCCGAATCACGCTCATGTCTTGTTCAACGTGCGGGCAACGCCGATGGCCGAGATAGTTGAGAGCTGGAAGAAACATTCTGCTTACAAGGCAAACCGGATTCTTGGCCGGCGGGGCAGTTTTTGGGCGGATGGCTATTTCGACATTTACATGCGCGACGCTGAGCACGAGCGGAGGACGGTGGCGTATATCGAAAACAATCCGAGCCGTGCGAGGCTTGTGCTGGATCCGAAGGAATGGAGATGGAGCAGCGCGCGATTTCGAGACGCGTTTGGAGTGCTGCAGTTGTTGCGGAGCGCGGCTATGTCCGCAGGACCAGCCGCAGCACCTCCCGACGCTGGGTCGTGTTGAAATACTCCCACGCGGCCCTCCCTTCGCATGCGCTGCGACTGGGGCTTCGCCCACAGTCGCGCTCCGTTGGCTTGCGTGTCCGCGGCCAGTCGCTCGGGCTTTCGAGGGTGCGGGTTCACCATGCTTTCCAGCACCGTTTCCAGAAGTGTACTGCTGGCTGGAAAGTCCCCAGGACCGCTGCAATGCCCGCGCTACGGCGCTAAACAGGCACCGCCTCGGCGACGGCGTCGCTATCGGGAACGACAGCGTAACTACTATCTTGTGTCAATACTCAGGACTGACCCGTTTCCGACGATCCTGGCCCCATTGTAGGCCCGGTCCCCTGACCGCGCGGTTTTTAAACAGGCTCTTAGGGTGAAATTGGGATCGTTGGGGTGTTGGGCTTTTCGCCGCTAAGGATTTTTGCGCCCGCGGCGGTCAGGCGCAAATACCAGTCGGCGGGTTTGCCCTCGTAAGTCACGAAATAGGCCTGCGTCGGCGGGGTGTTGCTCACCTTGAAAATGGCCGTGCCTTCGTCCACTTCGTCGAACATGGCCACGTAGGCCATGTCGAGGCGGAGGTTGGCGGCGTCGTAGAATTGCTTCCAAAAGAATTCGCCGCCGAGTCGGGGAATCAGGGACGTGCCGGGAGGCAGTTGCTGCAAATTGTCCCAACTGAACCCCGGATAAATCACCGGCAGGTAAAGCATCCCCGCGTTCGAAGCTGCCGCCAGGTCCTGCGCCCAGTAAGCCGTAGAGGCGTATTTGGTCGTGCCGTCGATGGAGTAATTTCCCACGTTCCACGGGCTATACACATCGAAGCGCCGGAACACGCTGGACCATCCGGGGGTGGTGTCCGTCCGCCACCACCACTCGCCGCCGCCGACGAGGGTGACGCCATAGGTGGCGTTGGTTTTGAAAAAATCGATTATTTGATGGGCGAGGTTGGTGGAAAAGCGGTCGGCGAAAAAGCCCCAGATCATCAAGACCGGTTTGCCGTTGTGATGCAAATAGCGCGGGTCTTGCGTGATGTGGAGGTTGTCCACGAGCCAGCGCCAGTCGTTAGTCAGTTGGCTGTAGAGGGTGTTGGTGGGCTGTCCACTCATGTCGTAGGTGATCGCAAATGTCCGGCCCGTGCGGTTGGCGGCGCTCCGCGCGTGGCTCAGCACGTTGGTAGGATGGCCCGCGACGCCAACGACAAAGCGTTGAACGAAGACTCCGTCGATGCCGTAATCGAGCATCCAATCAAAATGCCGATCAACGGTCTGCCGGTCCTGGGAGCTGAATAAGGAGGCCTGTGCGCCGCCGGGATACCGGAAGCCGGGGGCGGTATATTTGTTGGTATATTCGCTCATCTCCGGCCACATCTCGAAGGTCAACGTATTCGTTGTGATCGTGCTCGAGGATCGGCTCCAATGAATCCATTGACTGCCGCCGTCACCGGGACAGCGAAACCAGCCCTGGTAGCCGCAGAGGACTTTTTTATGGAGCGTCGTGGCGTTCACCGTTTGATTCAGGCGAAAGAACTTCGCGCCGCTCGTAATGGGGCTAGTGTAGGGGTTCGGGGCATTGGTTATCGCAGTCCAAGGCCCGGAGATCTGGTCCGCCTTTTCCAACATACCCCGGCTGTCCCAACTGATGACCAGATTGCCATTGGCCGGAGGCAAGTAGGTCAGTCGGGCGGCGGCGTACAACTCCACCGCCGAAACGAGAAAACCCAGCATCCCAGCCAAGATCATTACTCTTATCATCAGCCTGCGCTATTTGCGGAAAGTAGGGAGCAGTATAGTCGTTAACTTCGCTCCCGTCACGAGAGAAAAATTACTATGGTGCATATTGGCAGGGAGACGCTCAGGCCGCCTAGCCCTTCGGTTTGAGGCCGCGCAAATGTTCGTCGAACCAATCGGCAAAGACGGCCAGGTCCTTGTCCATGTCCGGCCAGCCGTGGTCCTTGCCTTCGCGCACGATCAGTTTGAAGGGGGCGCCGACTTCCTGGCAACGCTGCTGGAAAATCTGCGCCTGATAAAGCGGCACCAGCTTGTCGGAGTCTCCGTGAATGATGAGCGTGGGGGGCAGGTTGGAGGTGAGAAAATTGATCGGCGAAATCTCCTTGCCCAGCGCCAGACGGCCTTCCGCCGTGTCCGAACGGGGACCGAAGGCCGGCTTGAATTTTTCGGTCGGCCCGTAGCCGACGCCGTCCTCGCCCGGTTTGCCCCAATTGAGAAAATCGGTCGGGGGATAAAAACAGGCCACGGCCTGCACGGCGCTGGTTTCGCGGTCCACGGGGTCTTTGGCGTCCGCCTTGCCTTTACCGCCTTGGGTGCCAAGGGTGAGAGAGAGATGTCCGCCCGCGCTGCCGCCGGTGATGCCCAAATGGCCGGCGTCCACCCCGTATTTGGCGGCGTTGTGGCGGATGAAGCGGACCGCGCGATGAATGTCCTGTTCGATCTCCGGGATGATGAAGCGGGGCTGGGAGCCATGCACGACGGCGAAAACGGTGTAGCCGCGTTCCAGCAGCGGTCGGTAGAAGCCGGGGCTGATCGCGTCGTGAGTGGAGAAGAATCCGCCGCTCACCATGAAGAGGATCCCGAAGCCGTTGGTTCTGGCGGGTTGAAAGACATCCAGCGTCAACGCGGTGCCGAACTTTCGGGCATAGATGACATCCTCGGTGCGCGAATAATCGAGCTGGTTCTGGGTCCACGCGGAAGCGGCGATCCAGAGGTAGATCAGCGCGGGGGCAAGGCGGTTTTTCATAATGCTGAATTTGGAATTTCGTCGATGGTGCCAGGAGCGGGAGAGTTCGGCAAGGGCCGTTTGCCGGCGCGAAACGGCCCGCCCGGCGCCAACGCCAGACGGGCCAGGAATCACCGCCCACGGCTTACTTCTTGTCGTGTTGGAGGGCGAGCTTCAACTGCGCGACGGCCTTGTCGATGTCTTCGATGGCCTGCTTGCGATGGCCGCCGAAATCGTGGTCGGCGTGTTCGAGATCGCGCTTGGCGTCGAACAGAGCGACGATGGCTTTGTGAATCGCCGGATGTTTCTCCGCGGCTTCCCCCGCCTGATGAGGCTTGGGCGCTTCGGTGGCCGGCGCGCCGGGGAACGGCTTGGGCGCGGTGTTCTGCGCGCGAACGGTGGTTAGGGTGAGCGACAACGCGCCGATCAAAGCGGCGGAGATCACCCATTGGGCTATATTTTTTTTCATAGGTTAATGTTTTGTTCTCGCCACGGCCCGTGATGGTTGGAGCCTGGCAGCAGGTTTAGACGGGCCTGGTTGGCAAAGGTTTCAAAGCGGGGCTTAAGCGCCACGGCCTCAAGACCATCGGAAAGCAAGGAAAGCCTCGAATTGACCGCCAGGCAGCAGTCGAAGCCACAAACCTGAGCAGTCTGCGGCAGGGATTGAGCAAAGGGTGAGCAACATAGCGGTCGGATTCCGTCGGCGAGACGCCGACGGGTGCGACCGGGACGGTCGCGCTCCCCTTTTCTTGGTTAAGGAGTCGGCCAGGCGACGGTCAGGAAAATCGTTCCACGGGCCGTCCGCCGCAATCGCCGCAAGTCAGCTCAACGCTGAGGAATTGTCCGCCACAGCGTGGACAATACGAAAGATTGCGCGGTTCCGCCCGCGCGGGTGGTTTGAGCAGCTCTTCCGGGCGGAGACCCGCCCGTTGAATGAATTTTTCCGCTGTTTCGAGGACTGCCTGGCGGGACCATTGTTCGGTGCGCGCCGCTTCGGGAGTTGCGGCTGGGCAAATCGGAAGCATGGGAAAGCGCAAATCCAGCAGCGTTCGGCGGGCGAACTCTTCGAAACGGTGCGGCGGACACAAAACCTGGGCCACGGCCAGCGGATGAAATGGCTCCAATAGGTGGCGCGAGAGCAAATCGTGGGCGCGGATGGCCGTCGGCGGCGCCAGCAACATGGTGACAAACGGAGTAAACCGCTCCGCGCTCGCGTCGGGGAAGAGCGCGCGATGAGCGCGGCGGAAAAGCAAGGCCGCGGTGATGGTTTGGGCCAACAGCCCCGCCAGGAGCGCCCAGCCGAGATGGCCGAAGCCGAATTGCCACACCAGCATTGGCGCCAATACGAAAACGTAAGCGAACAGGACATTGGCAAGTAGGCGCACCGGCCGGGCGAGCGTCTGACATTGCGCCAGCCGCGCGGAGATGGTTTGGCTGTCGAAGGCTTCGTCCACTCTTTTCCGGATGGCCGCCGCGCGCTCACCTGGCTTCAACGAACGCACCCGGCGCAGAAAATCGGCGAGCGGACGCGCGGCGAGAGGCGAAGGGGCGCGGAGGAAAGGCTCTGCATTGACGAGAATCGCCTTGCCATCGACCGCCACGCTCTGGATCGCCTCCCAGAAGACGTGCCGCGCCAACTGGACCGGGCGCCAGTTCGGGTTGATGCACGCGGCGGTATAGGAATAGGCCGCCTCGGGCGAGAGCGAGAGCATGAATTGCGGACTGACCAGGACAGTGCCAAAGGGGGGGAGTGGATTGGCCAGGAACAAGCCGCCGCGCTCGTTGCCGATCACGGCGCTCGGATGAAGCAGCCGCCAGGTCTTGATCCAATACCGGTGAAAGACGACAGCGCCGCGCGGAACCCAGACGACGCATTCGGCCAGGTAAATGGCCGCCACCACCAGCAGCAGGCCCTCTAAATCACCCATGCCGCGGCCGAGGACCTCACGGCGTGGGGCTGGTGCGGCCTTTGCCGAGGATCAATCGCTTGAAAAAGCTGACCACGGCCACGGCCCCGATGACCACCAGTTTCCAGGCCTTCTTGAAAATGAGCAAAATGGCCGTCAGCAAACCGGTCTTCGCCGCCACGGCCACCGCGCCACCGGTGATCAACGCCGCGAGTCCGTACTTGGCGAGTTTGTCGCCCTGGCGGAACTCGGCGTAACTCTCGCCCGATTTGAACGAGTAATCCTTGAGCAGCTCCTTGAAGGTCGGCAACGTCTCGGCCAGCGCGTCCGGCTTCACGATCAAAATGACTTCCATGACACCTTTGCGGCCGAGCAAGCGCGTGTTGTAGTTGATGATGGGGCGGTCGCCGCTCTCGCCACGGATGGCCCACTCGAGATTGTGCGTCGCGGGATCGTACACCGGTTTCTGTTCCCAACCGATGATGTTCAATGGCGGCACTCCCATTTTTTTGCGCTCTTCGTTCCCGGAGTCGTTGCCTTTGATGATCGCCTTGAGGAGTTTCTCCGGATCGAGCTTGTCCTTGTCGTCGTCCTTGATGTAGCCGGTGTCCGAGAACTCAAAGACCACCGACCAGCCGCCCCGTTCCGGCAGCAGCAGGCCCATCTCATGTCCGGAGACCGGCTCGCCCGCCGACTTGAACAAGCGTTGGGTTTCTTTGCCGTCGGCGAATCGGTAGCCGCTGGGCAACTTGATTTCCGCGGTCTGCTTGAGGCTGGCCACGCCGGGGCCGGTTTGCCAATTGATGGCGGGTTGCGAACCGCCTTCTTTCTCCGCGCCGGGCGAGGTCGCGCCAGCGAGCAGCAAACAGAGGAATACGGCCGCCCCGCCGCTCACCCCCAAAACTCGCCCTGATTTGAACGGGCAATTAGTCTGCAACATAATTTCCTTTTTCGACCACGTTAGACCCCAGACGCTTGACCCGGTCAAGCGGTTAAACGCTTTCACCCCTGCCAATCGGCACTTAAACGTTGAACTTGAACAACAACACGTCGCCGTCGCGCACCACATATTCCTTGCCCTCCATTCGGTAGAGGCCCTGCTCGCGCGCGGCCGCCACCGAGCCGCATTTGACGAGATCGTCGTAGGCGACCGTCTCGGCCTTGATGAAGCCGCGCTCGAAATCGGTGTGAATGACCCCCGCCGCCTTGGGAGCGGTGTCACCGGCGTGAATGGTCCAGGCGCGCACTTCCTTTTCGCTGGCGGTAAGGAACGTGCGCAGGCCAAGCAAATGATACGTGCCGCGGATCAGCGCGCCGACCCCCGACTCGGCCACGCCCAGCTCGCGCAAGAATTCCTTGGCTTCCGCCGGCGACAAGTCGATCAAGTCGCTCTCCAGCTGCGCGCTGATCACAACCGTCTCGCAGGCGTGATGGGCGCGGGCGTACGCCCGCACTTTGGCGACGTGCGGATTGGCGTCCGCGTTGGCCAAGTCGGCTTCCTTCACGTTCGCGGCGAAGATCGTCGGCTTGTCGGTGAGCAGGAAGAATCCTTTCGCGATCGCCCTCTCTTCCGGCGTCAGGCGCAACGTGTCCGCCGGTTTGCCGGCGTCCAGATGCGGCTGGAGTTTACGCAACACCGCTTCCTCGGCCAGGGCGAGCTTATCGCCGCGCTTGGCGTCTTTGGCCAGTTTGTCGTGCCGTTTCTGCACGGCTTCCAGATCGGCCAGGACCAGCTCGGTGGTGACCGTTTCGATGTCGCGGACCGGATCAATCGCGCCGGCCACATGATGAACGTCCGGGTCCTCGAAGCAACGCACGACCTGCACGATAGCGTCCACCTCGCGGATATGGGTGAGGAATTTGTTCCCCAAACCTTCGCCCTCGGCGGCGCCTTTGACCAGCCCGGCGATATCGACAAACTCAATCGCCGCTGGGATGATGACCGAGGTCCTGGCGATTTTGGCGAGCGGTTCCAGACGCGCATCGGGCACGGTGACCACGCCGACGTTAGGATTGATCGTGCAGAAAGGATAATTGGCCGCCTCGGCCTTGCGCGTGCGGGTGAGCGCATTGAACAGCGTGGATTTCCCCACGTTCGGCAGACCGACGATGCCAGCTTTGAGCATAAAGTTCGCGGATTGGACCATCTCCAACCAAGAGGTTGAGCGTAAGGGAGGGGCATTGCGGAAAACAAGGTGGAACTGGCGAAGACCCGCCTGCGTCTGCTACAGTAAGGCCATGAAACAAGAGCACCTCGGTTCTGATTTTGACAACTTCCTCAAGCAGGAGGGTCTGCTGGCCGAATGTGAAGCCGGCGCGCTCAAGCGCGTAGTGGCTTGGCAGATTGCGCAAGAGATGAAACGCCGAAAGATTTCGCGGGCGAAGCTCGCCAGCCGGATGAAAACCAATCGTGCCACGCTCGACCGGCTGTTTTCTGAAAACGAATCTTCCGTGACGCTTCAACTCTTGGAACAAGCCGCGCTCGCGCTTGGCCGCAAACTCAAGATTGAATTGGCGTGACGGCCCTACGAGCGATGACCTTCATTGCGAGACCCGACACGCGAGGCAGAATGCTTTCGTGATAGGCACATCCAGGAGACTTAAGAATATGAAGCCAGCTCGGCGAGAACCAGCCTGGCGAATCGTTCGGGAGTGTCTTTTGCCATAATCGTGTGAGGTGGGTTAAGGACTGAGTGTAACCACGGAGGCCACGGATGGGCACGGATAAAAACATCGTAACAGTTCAGGTGGGAAGTTGAACCGCTAATCTTCGCTACAGGGCTATCCTATTGACTCCACCTCCCTCTACCTATGGTGTTTTTGGGTTGTTGGCGCCGCCAACGAGCATTTGATATGGAACGGGCGGCACCTGCACTGCTTGCTGTGCCAAGCGGTAAAATAGTTTGCCGCGTGAGGCTGAAGTCCGTCGATTGAAACGAAAGGTGAACTCATCCAGATAATAGTCCAAGTGCTCCGGCGCAATCGCACCTTGGTGCGTTCCCAGCAGCCACCGCTTGAGCAAGGAGGCCACCCGATGCACTCTCGGTAATAGTTCAGTGGCGGCGCTCAGCTGCTGGCCTTTGAGTTTACTGACTTCATGTGGATAACCCAACTGATCGAGCCCCTGATAGGGCTTCCAACCGTCCGTATGCACACAACTGCCTTGGACAATGGCACCCTGGATGAACCGATGGAGGTGCTCTGCGGAGCCGTCGGCAATTCGAGCCATACGGATGCGTCCAATGCGGTTCCCGTCTTCCTGGGCCGCGATCACCACCAACGACTTGCTCGGAATACCCCGTCCTTTCCGTCCCAGCATTACTCCACCCACCTGGGTTTCGTCCACTTCGACTCGACCGCTGAGTTTATCCCGGCCGGGTCGCACCATGGCCCGGCGCAGCTTGTGCAGAACCGTCCAAGCTGTTTGATAGCTGCCCAAGCCCAGGACGCGCTGCAACCCAAGTGCGCTGGCCCCATTCTTCTGACTGGTCACGTGCCAGAGCGCCCGGCACCACAACCGCAAGGACAAACGGCTATCCTGGAAAATAGTACCGGCCGTTACCGTTGCTTGGTGACGACAGGCGGCGCATATCAGCCGTCCTCGTTGCGCCGGCCAAGCTTTTCGCCCTCCACACCGTGGGCACATAAATCCCTCTGGCCAGCGCAGGGCCGCCAGGTAAGCACGGCACTGCTCGTCGGTGGCAAATTGCTCTTCCAATTCCAAAAGCGTCGTCGGATAGTTCTCAATCACCCTTTTCTACTACAGCTTGGGGTAGGTGGAGTCAATAGGATAGCCCTG
>WNGQ01000851.1_pt1 | contig 52207 bp, 40 predicted proteins | sample 5407661 | NCBI WGS metagenome assembly WNGQ01 (sample SAMN13153382, study PRJNA577476) | soil metagenome | isolation source: 60 cm soil or saprolite under Garry oak tree replicate 2 | place: USA:California | collected 2016-06-15 | reverse complement strand
GTCGCGAGCACGATTAGCATGCCTCCGGTATAAGCGAATGTGTGGATGTGAAGCGCATAAACCAGGTGGTCGATGTAGAAAATGTGGCGACGGATGTAGAGGATTTTCAAAACAAAAGCAAAGAGCGGGATACAGCAAAGCATCATGTAAGGCAGATTGCTAAAGAGCGTCGCGATAAACAGCCCCATCTTTGTTCCATGCTCACCCATTTTTTCCTTTGCTCGCGCTTCGATCCATTTTTCGAATGGCGTTGATGCGTTCTTATCTGAACCAGAGTCGAGACGTGGCCTATCGTTCTCTCCCGGCTCTGGCGTCGTTTGCCCCGGTTGCAGAGGTTCCTGAGCCGGCGTTGGAGAAGCACGCTTCAATGCATCCTGAATTCTACCGCGTACCTCCGGCGGCAAATCCTTCATCGCGTCTTCTATTTTGGTACGCGCGTTCGGCACAGGGTCGCCGTGCTGCAAACGTTCTTGGATTTCGCGACGCGTATCGGCCGATAGATCTTCGCGTTTCAATTCTTCTTCAAGCCGTGCGCGCTTGTTAGACGGGACTTCGACGCCGCCGAGCGCAGCTTCGATTTTCGCCCGGACTTCCGGGGCGAGGTTTTCTCGCTGCAATTCATCCCGAATCTCGGCGCGATTTTCCGGAGAAAGATTTATCGGATCGAAGTGGGCCGACTTGATCGCGTAGTTGACTGCAAAGAAAAAGAGAATGCTTGCGAGAAGATAAAGTCGCAGCGGATGCACATAGCGCACGCGATGCCCGGCGAGAAACTGGTTCGTCAATATCCACGGGCGAGCCAGGAGGAGAACGATGGTTGCGAAAAACTTCGAGTCCCAATTCAGGAATTCGTTGAGTAAATCGGCAATGACATGCCGGAAAGAGCGCCGATAATCGATTGCAGGCTGGCCGCATTTGGCGCACCAATGTCCCTCCAATTGCGCTCCACAATTCTCACAATGCGTAATCACTGGGCGCTGCCTTTTTCGCCGGCCAAAAAGTCCCCTCCGAGTCGATGACGCCTGTTCGATTGCGGAGATCGCCGTATCGCCCAGGACAAATTTTTCCAGGTCATCGGGCATACCAGCGCCAGATTACAAAAACCTTTGTGCGGAGTCTACGCCTTGATTCAAGGCGTCAATGAGCAAGGACCCACAAAATGTGCATTAGCAGCGGTGTGGTTTGTCTCATCGCAAAGTTTGCATTGACCAGGCAAAGCAATTGATGACACGATTTCGCGCAGTGGCCCTTCAACTTTTCAAGACCAAAAGTCCGGACCATTTGCTGGCTGAAGCGGCCGCGCCCGATCGGCAGTTGAAGCGCGCGCTCGGTGCTTTCGACCTGACCTGCGTTGGAATCGGGGCCGTCATTGGGGCGGGAATTTTCGCGCTGGCGGGAACGGCCGCAGCCGGTGAACAGATCGAGGCATCCCTGTGGAAAACGCCCGTGCTCAACTTCATCATATCGCATCTTACTCACGCCGAGCTGGTATATGGACGGCCGGGCGCGGGTCCGGCGGTCATGGCTTCTTTCGTGGTGGCAGCGATCGCGTGCGGTTTCGCTGCACTTTGTTACGCCGAGCTCGCCTCGATGATTCCAGTGTCAGGCTCCGCCTACACGTACTCGTATGCAACGCTCGGCGAGATCATCGCGTGGGTCATCGGTTGGGACCTAATTCTTGAATACGCGGTCGGGAACATGGCCGTGGCGGTCGGCTGGTCCGGTTATTTCGTGCAATTGTGTGGGAGCCTGTTCCATCTGAAATTTCCGCTTTGGTTGGTGAGTGATTACCGAACCGCCGACAGCCTGTTGTCCACAGGCGGCGAGGCGCTCAATAATTATTCGTCCACCACTTTGCCCGTTATTTTAGGTCACCCTGTCGCCCTAAACCTGCCTGCAGTTCTGATTGTTGCGGCAGTGACCATCCTTTTGATCTACGGGATTCGGGAGAGCGCGCGCACCAATACCGCCATTGTCGTTACCAAGGTGGCGGTCGTTGTTTTCGTGATCGCGTTTGGCGCGTTCATGGTGCAGCCCACCAATTGGCACCCGTTTCTACCCAACGGCGTGGGCGGCATGATGAGCGGTGCTGCCATCGTTTTTTTCGCGTTCATCGGATTCGACGCCGTCTCGACCACTGCGGAAGAAACAAAAAATCCGCAGCGCGACATGCCGATCGGAATCATCGCGAGCCTGATTATTTGTACACTGCTTTACGTGCTGATGGCGGCCATCATCACGGGAATGAGAACATATACGACGTATTTCGGTGATTCTGCCGCGGTCGCGACCGCATTCGCTGGCCGGCCTTGGGCGCAAGCACTCATCAGCGCCGGGGCGCTTGCTGGTCTTACGTCGGTAATATTGGTTTTCCAGCTCGGGCAGCCACGCATTTTTATGGCCATGGCGCGCGACGGTTTGCTGCCACAATATTTTGCGCGGGTTCACCGCCGATTTCGCACGCCGTACATCACGACGATTTGGACCGGCGTTGCAGTCGGCGGTGTGGCAATGCTCACTGACATCGGTTCCCTTGCCGATCTCACGAACATTGGAACGTTGTTCGCCTTCATTCTCGTTTGTCTTGGTGTGATTATTTTACGTCGCAAAGACGCCAGCCGTCGCCGGCCATTTCGAGTTCCGATGGTTCCGTTGTTCCCGCTTCTCGGCGTCTTTTTTTGCTTCGTGTTGATGCTAAGTCTGCCGCTGGAGACGTGGGGGCGCTTTGTTGTGTGGCTTGTCATCGGGTTGTGCATTTATTTCCTCTACGGCCTGCGCCACAGCAAACTTCGTCGCGGATTGGACGCTGGCATAACCGAAGACGAACCGCCGCCGCTGATCAAGACATAAGATTCTAACTCGGGCAAATTGACCTGACTTTATCGCCGATTGAAGGCGCACAAGTTAAACAGGTAGTCTGGTGGTCTGTTCGAATAAGCTGCGAGCAAAGAGATCTATCCCACTTAGCACGGGCTTTCGCGGCGATTATCATAGGGATGATAGATGAGCCGCAAAGCGAAACGCCAGAGGTTTCAGCAAACAAGCTGAAAGTGGGCTGGCAGCTGCTCAAGCTCACGTTTGTCGAGTGGTGGAACGACAACACGTTCCAGCTAGCCGCTGCGCTTGCGTTTTATACTACGCTTTCCATCGCGCCGGTCCTGCTGATTGCCGTCGGCGTGACCAGTTTCTTCCTCGCGCCCGAAACGGCGGTGAATCAGATCGTAAGTGAACTTCAAAAAATGGTCGGGCCGCAGGGGGCACATGCCGTGCGGCAGGTCATCGAATCTTCTCGGGGCCTTGGCAAAGGGATCTGGGCCGTTAGCGTCGGAATTATTACATTCATTATCGGCGCGACCGCGGTATTTGGAGAGCTACAGGCCGCATTGAATCACATCTGGGACGTCAGATCCAAACCGGACTCCGGTGTCATGGTGCCGCTTATCGTTGACCGGTTACGCTCGTTTTCCATTGCGCTTTGCGTTGGATTTCTTCTCCTCGTTTCCCTTGTAGTCAGCGCGCTCATCAGTGGGCTGCAGAGCTATATGAATAAGTGGCTGCCTGGCATCCCTTGGTTCTGGCAGTCAGCAAATGTAGTCGCCTCGTTTTTCGTGGTCGCTATCCTTTTTGCGATGATTTACAAATTTTTGCCCGACGTGCGGATAGCATGGAAGAACGTATGGATCGGAGCGTCGGTGACAGCAATCCTTTTCACCGGAGGAAAGTACTTCATTGGGCTGTACCTCGGGCGGACTGCGACGGCGAGTGCGTTCGGTGCAGCTGGTTCCCTCGTAGTTCTCCTGTTCTGGGTTTATTACTCCGCGCTGATTGGTTTTCTCGGAGCGGAATTCACACAAGTTTACGCCCGGCGATACGGATCAGGGATCAGGCCGCGACGGCATGCGGTTCGCATCGGACGTAAGACAAATACGATCTAACGTCTTTGCCGTTGTTATCCTGCTGTAGCAAACGCCTGTTTCCATTTGCGAGTCCCTGCCGACATCTGGCAAGGTCGATGATGGAGCCGCCGCTTCTTAAGCCGCCGCCTGCGCGTGACAGACTCTGTCGTCGACTTCCAGCCACTCGAATGTTGTAGTCTTTGCGGGATCGAGTCCAAGTTTCTTGACTTCTTCGCTGAAGAAATCGCGCTTTTCCGGATGGTTGTAGAGACTGCTTGCCTCCACCTCGTCAGCCCAGCGGTTGATTTCCTCCGGCGTTTTCTTTTCGCCGTTTCGATTTAGCCATTCGACCATTTCCTGGTCGCTTGCGCCCTGCTCGATTTGCGCTTTGAAATCATCGCCCTTTACGCCTTTGAAACCGAAGAGCGTGTTATCGAGCGGACAATCGAAGTGATATTCGCCAATATTTCCCGCTACTAAGGCGCGGCATTTATCGATGGTGCGGCCAAGAATTGCGTAACCGCTAACGCGAATGCGCGGACTGCGTGGAGCTTCCTTCGTTAGATCTTTCCCAGTAACTTTATTTTTCATCCTAGGTGTTTCGGATAGAGCAGGGGATCCGGTTGCCAATTTGGCAGGCCAAGCGCGCGCCTTACAGTTGTGCGGTGAAAGCAATTCACCTGCTGCTCGTGACGTGTGCCGCGACGTTGAACGCGCAAGACATTCGTATTGTGGCTCTGCCCGCGGGAAAGCTTTATCACGGCCTTTATTGGGGCGGCGTTGGAACCGACGAGCACGACCCAACCGAGCACGATGTTACGCCCAACGATATCGCGGGATACGAGCAAGCCGTTGGCAAGCAAACCGCGTGGATCTATTTCGCGAACAACTGGTTTGAGTCCCGGAAATTTCCGGTCACGATGTGCAACTGGATCCGTGAGCTCCAAAAAATTCCGTACATCCGACTGATGCTTCGGTCCGATGTTGATCAGAGACATTCAGAGAAAATCTTTTCACTCCAAAAAATCGTTGCTGGCGAATTCGATGACGATCTTCGTGCATGGGCGCGCGACGCCAAAGGGTTTGGCTCACCGATTTTGATCGAGTGGGGGACGGAGCCCAACGGAGAATGGTTCAGCTGGAACGGCAAGTGGAACGGCGGCGCTGGAGAAGGTCCAGCACGGTACGTCGCAGCATACCGGCATATTGTCGACCTGATGCGTGCCGAGGGGGCCGATAATTTGCAATGGGTTTGGCACGTCAACTGGCTCGATGAGCCGGAGAAAGATTGGAATCGTTTCGAGAATTATTTTCCAGGCGGAAACTATTGCGACTGGGTCGCTCTCAGTGCCTATGGACCCACCACGCCAACGACGCGCGATGGGACGGAGAGTTTGGCCTTTAAAATGCGCGAGGCATATCCGCGCCTCGTGAAAATCGCACCTGGCAAGCCGATCATCATCGCCGAGTTCGGTTGCGATCGGCACAACCGGCACGTTGACGCCGCGGAATGGGCGAAAGTGGCGCTCGAAGATGTGCTCTCAAATCGATGGCCCGGCATAATCGGTTTCTGCTGGTGGAACGAAGGGTGGCAAAACGACGATAATAAAAAGCACGACACCGATATGATCATTCCGCACGACCCTGATCTCACGCGGGTGTTTCGCGATGAGTTTGCAAAACACGCAGACAAAATTCAGGAAACTCCTGTTATTTCTCAGTAAGGCTTGCTGTCATTCCGAGCGAAGTCGAGGAATCTCTGGGTATTCAACAATTAGAGATGTCTCGACTTCGCTCGACATGACAAAAGAGAGGAGGCAGCGCATAGTTCAACATGGTTAAAGTTGACGTCACTTACACCGGGGAATTGCATTGCGACGCTGAGCATGGTCCCTCGCAGTCAAAGATTTCCACTGACGCGCCGACCGATAATAAGGGCAAAGGTGAAGCGTTTTCGCCAACCGATCTCGTCGCTACGGCTCTGGCTACGTGCATGAGCACGACCATGGGAATCAAAGCGCAGGAACTCGGTGTCGATCTGCGCGGAATGACCGTGTCAGTGCAAAAGGAAATGTCCAACGACGCGCCGCGCCGGATCGTTGCGCTTCCATCGGAAGTTCACATTCCGCTTCCGCCCAATTCGCCTCATCGTGAGGTACTGGAGCAGACAGCCCTTAATTGCCCGGTGCACAAAAGTCTGCCCCAGGAAATCGATCGGCCGACGAAATTTTTCTGGGAAGGGTAACGTCTGTCATGTCGAGCGAAGTCGAGACATCTCTAATTGTTGAATACCCAAAGATTCCTCGACTCCGCTCGGAATGACAGAAGGCTACGTTCTTGCCGGATACAGCCATTGTATGTAATCCCGCACGCCGTCTTCCAGGGGAAACCGCGGCTCATACCCAAGCGCGCTGCGTGCGTTCGTAAGATCGGCCTGTGTGAAGTTTTGATAATGCGCGTGTGGGTTGTCGATGTAATCGGGCTGAAAATTGGTCCCAAGGCATTTGTTTAGGACGTCGACCAGCTCGTTGAACGAACGCGCCTGACCCGAGCCGAGATTGTAAATTCCGCTTCCTTGCGCATCGAGCGCGCGAATGCTGCCTTCGACGACGTCCTTCACGTAAACAAAATCGCGTTTCTGCTCGCCGTGCTTGAAAATTCGCGGCCGCTGACCGGCCTTCATTTGCCGCGACAGATGATACACCATGCTGGCGGGTACGCCTTTGTGTGCTTCGCGCGGGCCATAAACATTGAAGTAACGCAAGCCAACGATGATCCAATCGGGCGACTCGGCAACAGCTCTCGTCGCGATATTATCCATGATCACTTTGGAGAAGGCATAAACGTTTGCCGGCGCGGCGCCATTTGACTCCACACTGGCCTCAGTTGCGGAGCCGTAGGTCGCCGCAGAAGAAGCATAAACGATTCGTGTCTTGGTCGGCCGCGCAAAATTTAGGATCCGTCGGAAACTTTCCACGTTGTCGTGCACTTGCTCGAACTGGTCGTGATTGGTCGTATCGGTGATCGACGCGAGATGAAAGATCGTGTCGAACGTTCCGTCGCCGAACTGCTCGTGCCAGTCGAGCGTCGCCAGGTTCTGCGCAACGACGTCTCCACGGTAACCGGCTAGATTCTTGAAATTACCGGAGCGAAAATCGTCAATCACCGTAATACGCGCGTCCGGGAATCTTTCCTGCAAAGCCAGTGTGAGGTTTGCGCCGATGAAACCGGCGCCGCCGGTGACAATGAAGTTAGAGCGAGAGTCAGTTGATGACACAAGAAACGGTTGTTGCTGGGTTGATTAAATAATTCTTGCAAGGCTAAGCGCAAGCCGCTACTTCTGGATCCAGTTCTTTGCGAGCTTGGAAAAGTGGATCGGCGCAAGAAATCCCGTGAGAATCGGGAGCAGTTGCGCTGCTGTAACTGGATACGACTTCCCAATGGGCCAATCGTTGTAGTGGCAGGCGTGCCGCCTGCGGCTCTTTGGTTGTGCAGCCGACAGGGCTGCCGCCACAGAAGAACGGTGAAGGCGGGAAGAAGGTGATTCCGGCGGCTGCCGGAATAAAGCCAGGAGCCAGAATATTTGTCCGGTCCACCTCATTCGGCTGTAGCCGCGATCAGAACGCCAGTCTGGTTCAGACTCGCGGCCGCCGGGATCAACGATCCCGGCTACAACGCAGACCGAAAAAACTTCTTCGCAAAAAGAAGAATGAGAGCTGGGCAATCCGGCCTGTTGTCGCGGCGGTTCGATGACCGTCGAAGCAATGTGAGCCTAACAAGTCCAACTCTCGGAGTTGAGTTGGAGGTAACTTGTTATGCAAAATTGTCCAGTTTGGTTCGTTCCGGGTAGCGCACGCGTCCCGCGTGCAGGCGCCAGTCCGGCTCGGACTTTCGGCGTCGCGCCGAAACAGTCTCGTCCTAACGCGAGAATCTCGCGCCGTGGCGTCGCACAAGAAAAGTTCGCGAGCGTAGGACGCGCCCGCCAGCACCCGAGACGGATGCGCTACCCAATCCGATTTGCTGCGCTTCTCGTCTTCGCGCCGCTTGTCTGCTTTGGCCAGCAGGCGTCGCCGACTCCGACTCCTTCACCGAGCGAAACGGAGGCTGAGCCGATTGTCGTTACAGCAACGCGTTTCGACATTCCGCTCGATCTATCGCCCGCCAGCGCGAGCGTGATTACCTCGGAAGATTTCGAGCAAAAACAAATCGAGCGCGTTAGCGATGCCCTCCGCGAAGTACCGGGGCTCTCCGTTGTTCAAACCGGAACAGCCGGCCAGTTGACGTCAGTTTTCACTCGCGGATTGCGCAGCGAGCACACGATGATATCGACAGGATCGAAGTCGTGCGGGGGCCGCAAAGCACCTTGTACGGACCGCGCGCTCTCGCAGGTGTTATCCAAATTTTTAGCAAACAAGGCACAGGAACTCCCGGGGCGATGGTCGCCGCCGAAGGTGGATCGTACGACACTTTCCACGAATGGGGCCAGAGCGACGGCAAGATCGGCAACTTCGATTATTCAGTCGGTGCCAGTCGCTTCGACACCGACAACGCGCGTCCAAATAATAATTACCGCAACACTGCTGCAATTACTGATGTTGGCTGGTCGCCTGACGAACAATTGCGGATCGGCAGCTTGTTCACTTATTCCGTAAGCGACACTGGAAATCCAAACACCATCTTCGATCCACGTCCCATTGATCACTTTCTCACGGAGCGTTGGTTAATCGGCCCCCACATCGATTGGAAGCCGACCGAGTGGTGGCAACACAAATTGATTGTCAGTTACGATCACGAGCGACAAATAAACGATCCAAATGAGGATGGGTTCGTGGGGCCGACACGCGCGCTCTTTGAACGGACACAAGTCGATTATCAAAACGATTTGCGACCTACCTCGTGGCTCATGCTCACGTCCGGCTTTTTCTACAGCCGCGTCAACGCAGGGCAAGAGCGTCCGTTTGTTCTGCAAATCTTTGGACCGCAACCAACGTTCGTGAGCGATCACACTGAAGAGATCGCAGGATTCTTGCAGGCGACGCTGACGCCGATCGAGAACTTGATCTTCGTCGCCGGCGGTCGGTTCGATCATTTCAATCAATTCGGCGGTGTCTGGACGTATCGCGTCGCCGGGAGTTATAAAATTGCCAGGACAAACACAATCCTACACTCCAGTGTGGCAACCGGATTCAGTCCGCCAAGCAGTCAGGACAAAATCTTCGGAAATAATTTCGGATTAAAGCCGGAGCACGATTTTGGCTGGGACATCGGTGTCAGACAGGAACTCTGGCAGAGCCGGGTTGCCGCCGGCCTGACTTATTTTCACAACGACCTCTCGAACGCGATCGGATCGAACGGACTTTTTCAGACGCTCAACCTCGGCGCAGCCGAGACTCAGGGCTTGGAAGCCGAATTACGCGCGCAACCGATCACCAACCTTCTGTTCACGGTCAGCTACACTTATCTGGAGGCGGAAAACACTTCATCGAAAGACATTGCGCAATTGCAAGGTGCGCGTCTGCCCCGGCGGCCGCGCAACGAACTTTACGTTTCAGCTTCGTATCTTTGGTGGAAAAAACTGCGCACTGTGGTCGAGGCCAAGTTCGTAAACGCGCGCGAGGAACTGAATTTCGGCGGCCCAAACTTCGACATCGAAGATTACAGCTTCGTGAACATCGCAGCGGAGTATGAAGTGAATCCGCACCTGTCGATCTTCGGCCGGATTGATAATCTGGCGAACGAACATTACTCGGAAGTGTTCGGCTTTCCCGCCCTTGGCCGCGCGGCGTATGGGGGGGTGAAAGTGCGATTTTAGAACGGCGCAAGCCTCTCGCTCGCGAGTTTCGCTTTCAGCTCAACACATAACGGCCCGTCTTCTTTGTTCCAATCCGGCGCACCAAACCGGCTTTGATCAGTGGTCGCAATAGATCGAGCGCGCCTTGTTTCGATATGCCTATTCCATCCCAGATTTCACGCGGCGTCAGCGCCTTGCGTTCCCGCAAAAGATGCAGCAGTTGCTCCTGTTTAGGACGAAGCACCAGCTTCGCCTTGCCTGAGCGTGCCGTCAGTTTTTGAAGCCGGCTCCAGACTCGCTCCAGCGTCAGGCGCAATCCGGCCGCGCTGTACTCGATCCAGTTTGTTAGGTCGCCGTTTTGCTGCTGTACCTTTTCCAACTCGTCGTAGTAGCGTGGACGATCTTCCCAATAGAATTCGTCGATCGAAAAAATATGATGATTGTCGAAGCCCCGCCGATAAAGCTCCCATAGACTGAGCATGCGACCGGCCCTTCCGTTACCGTCGGCAAACGGGTGAATGGTTTCAAACCGGTGGTGCACGATGGCCGAGCTCAGGATTGGAGAAATTTTTGGCGCGTCCTTGTTCCACCACTCAAGCAGGTCTGACATCATCAGGCGCACTCGGTCCGGGGGCGGCGCCACATAACTGCCTACGCGCACGCGAATCGTTCGGTACTGCCCGGCCATTCCCTGATCCATCACTTCCCCGGCCATGATGCGGTGCAACTTCAACACCTCCGCGTGCGTGATAACGTGACGTTGGGCGTTCTTTTCCACGAAGCGCAATCCAGCGAAATAATTTGCCACCTCCCGGCGGGGACGCTGTGCTGTCGCCGGAATCTCCCGGCCCTCTTCGATTGCGCGCACCTGCTCCAACGTCAGCGGATTGCCCTCAATGGCCGTTGAAGAATGCGCGTTGCGGATGCGCGTGTCCTTCTGCAACGCCGGAATCCATGGCACTTGTATTGTCGCAGTCAGGATGCGTTCGCGCAACGCGGCGATCTGCTCGACCTCCGTGAGTAGCACTGGTGTTATGTTGTAAACTGGCTTATAACCCACGCAATTAGTCAAGCATAAGTCAAGTTATTGGTCAAGTGGCTTGCTCAGGGCCTTGCAGGAATGGGTCAAGTATAAGTCAAGTTTTTAGTCCTATATCCAGGGACGATGAGATATTTGCGCCTATGACTCGGAAATCTTTGCCTTACCTGTGCTGTGAATAGCGGCGTGCAGCTGTCGTTCTAGTCGCGCTTGTCATTCCAAGCGAAGTCGAGGAATCTCTTGATTGGTTAATCGCAGGGGAAGGATTGAAGCTAAGAAAATGAACATCGCTTATCTGGTCATCGGCGTGCTTGGAGGAGGCTTGTTGGTCGTAATTATCTTGCTGCTGGTATGGCGCGGCGGAGCTGGCGATGTGGCGCTTGCCGGAAAACTTGAGTTACTCGAACGCGCGCAAGAGCGAAGCGAGCGGATGCTTCGCGAAGAGATGTCACGTAGTCGCGAAGAAGGCGCGAATGCCGCAAAAACGCAGCGCGAAGAACTGACGAAGTCCCTCGAAGGCGTGCGATCAATTGTCGATCTGCGCTTGACGCAATTGCAGGAGGACAACTCAAAGCAAATCGACAAAATGCGCGCCACTGTTGATGAAAAATTGCAGGGCACGCTGGAAAAACGCCTCGGCGAATCGTTCAAATTGGTGAGCGACCGCCTTGAGCAGGTGCATCAGGGCCTGGGCGCGATGCAGCAATTGGCAAGCGACGTAGGCGGCTTGCAACGCGTGCTCACGAACGTGAAAACGCGCGGCGGCTGGAGTGAATGGCAGCTCGGCGTTTTGTTGGAGGAAATGCTGACGCCCGAGCAGTTTGCGAAAAACATGAAGACTCGCGATGACACCGACGAGCGTGTTGAGTTTGCAATTAGGTTGCCCGGTGATGAGAACGGCGCACCGGTCTGGTTACCGATTGACGCGAAATTTCCGATGGAACATTACGAGCGCTTGACGACGGCGCAGGAAAGTGGCGATTCCATAGCGGTGGACGCGGCGATGAAAACATTGGAGACGCAGTTGAAACGCTGCGCGAAAGATATTTGCGAGAAATACATTAATCCACCAAAGACGACCGATTTTGCTCTCTTGTTTTTGCCAAGCGAAGGACTTTACGCAGAAGCGATTCGCCGTGTGGGCCTGGTTCAAAACGTGCAGCGCGATTGCCGCGTGACTTTCGTTGGACCGACTACGTTGGCCGCGTTGCTCAATAGTCTGCAAATGGGTTTTCGCACGCTTGCGATTCAAAAACGCTCAGGCGAGGTCTGGAATCTGCTGGCGGCAGTGAAAACCGAGTTTGGAAAATTCGGTGAAGCATTATCGGCGGTGAAAGAGAAAATCGATCAAGCCTCACGCAAGATGGAGGATGTCGATGTTCGGTCCCGCGTTATCACGAAAAAATTGCGTGACGTTGAGGAATTACCTTCTAATCCGCAACCAATGCTCAAGGACCTGTTGCCAGGCGAGAATGACGACCGCCTCGCCGATTAAGGCGATATCGCACCGCGACAAATGAAGACGGCATTAGTCACAGGAGCGAACAAAGGGATTGGCTACGAGGTCGCGCGTCAGCTCGCGGGAAAGGGATTTCAAGTCTTCGTCGGCGCCCGGAACCGGGACGCCGGTCAAAAAGCGGTAGCTAAGATCGCGGAGGAAGGCGGCAAGGCAATCTTTCTGGAGATCGATGTCGCAGATAATCAGAGCGTTACTGTTGCCGCGCGTGAGTTTGCCAAAGCGGCCGATCATCTGGATGTGCTCGTGAATAATGCAGGGATCATTGTTGACGGCGACTACGCTATTCTGGAGATCAGCGACGAGCTATTGCGAAAGACGCTGGAGACAAACACGCTGGGTGCGTTGCGTGTAACACGCGCGTTCGTGTCCTTGCTCAGAGAGAGCAAAGTGCCGCGTGTGATCAATGTCTCCAGTGGCGGCGGGCAGCTGACCGGCGGGGCTGATGGCTGGTCGCCGGCCTACTGCATCTCGAAAACTGCGCTCAACGCCGTGACCTCGCAGCTCGCTACTGCGTTGCCGAAGTTTGCGGTAAATTCAGTCTGCCCCGGCTGGGTGCGCACGGATATGGGCGGCCAAGGCGCGAGCCGCTCCGTGGAGGAAGGTGCGGACACGATTGTGTGGCTCGCTGCTGATGCGCCGCAAAAGCTGACGGGAAAATTCTTGCGCGATCGGAAGGAAATACCCTGGTAGAGAGTTAAAAGACTCAAGTGGTTAAAAAGTCACAAGGGAAGCCTACTGGTTAGCGCATCTGAACTTTGTAACTTTGCAATCTCTTAACCTTTTAACTTTTTAACTTTTACTTAGAGCACCTCGTCCCATTTGCTCTGATCTTTGAGCATGATTTCGCGAAGGAGCCGAATGGGCGGCATACCGTGATCGAGTAGCTCGTTGTGGAATTTTTGCAGTGAGAAATCGTCGCCCTGCTGCGCTTTGTAATCGTCGCGTAATTTCAAAATCTGCAATTTGCCCAGGGTATAATTGAGATAACCGGGATCGAAGGTGCCGCGCGTTGCTTCCTGGCGTGCCGGCTTTTCCTCGTAATAACAGTTTTCCCGAAAGAATTTTGTTGCCTCGTCGAGCGACATCTTCTGCGTGTGCATCTTGATCGACACACATAATCTGCATAGACGAAGCAGCGCTTCGTCGGCCTGTGCCATGCGATATTTGGCCGCGCGTTTCACCTCGTCTTCGCTGGGGGTCGAGTTGGTGGAACTGCTGTAGCCTTCGTCGAGCATCATTTTTTCGCAGTAATGCGCCCATCCTTCGACGAACGCATAGCTGCCGAAGATTTTTTCAACTTTACTCGCCGGCGATGCGTTCAGGTGGAGGAACTGCACATAATGACCAGGGTAAGCTTCGTGAATTGAGACAACGTCGGAAGTGTAATAATTAAAGGCGGTGAGCCATTCCTCTTTTTGTTTCTCTGGCCAGTCGTTCTCTGTAGGTGTGACGTAGTAATAGGCCTCATTGGCGCGTTTCTCGAACGGACCCGGCGTATCCATCGACGCGAAAGAGGTGGCGCGCAGGTATTGCGGGGTCTCTTTGACCTTCGCCCGGACCTCAGATGGGATGCCCACCAAGCGACGGCTCAAGACGTATTTGCGAATTTTGTCCAGATCTTTGGCCACATCCGGGATGAGATTTTGCGGCGTGGGATGTTCGCTTTGAATTTGCTTAAAAACGTCGATTGGAGACTTGTTCGGATCGATTTTTTTTGCCGCTTCGGCGAACGCTGTTTGTTCCGCTTTCAATTGCTCCAGGCCGATCTCAAGGACTTTTTGCGGAGGAAGATCGACGAACTCCGTCTGGGCCAGGAAGCGCCTGAATTTTTCTTCGCCCAACGCGAAATCCATGGAGGCTTTCGGAAGTTTCTCCCGCTCCAGCCACGCGGCATAATCGTTGAGCGCATTTGCGGCTTTGCGGTTGGCCTCGTGAAAGGCGACGCGAAGCTGTTCGTCTTTGAGGTTGCCGATAGCGGCAACGAGATCTTTTTTCAGGAAATCTGCGGAACCTTTCGCGATCTGAATGGCGAGCTCAACGTACGGTTTTGGAAGGATGTCATTGAGGTTTGTCCTCGCGGCGATGAGGATATTTGGGATTTGCGATTCGATCGCAGCCAAGCTGCGAACGCGATCCTCGAGCGGCGCGAAATTCCTCTTGATATAGACATTCACGTCTGCTGCACGGGCATAAACCATGGGATTTCGCTCGAACACTGACATGTCCTGCATTTCAAAGAGGTCTTTCTTCACGGCAGCCTGGAGGATTCGCAGATCGATGGATTGGCGGGGACTCAGCTTGCCCGAGTCGAACTTGCTCAGCCGATCGTCGAAGCGCCGTAACCGGGAAAGCTCGGCGTCGAGCGCGAGGCGACTGTAATCGGTGATTTTGCCGTCGTACTCGTGAAGACCGAGAGCGGTCCCCTCCAGGGGGTGAGCGCTCAAATAACCTTTAATGAATTCCTCGGCGACGGCCTCATACTCGCCGTCTTCGGCTTCCGCAGCGAAACCTCGAAAAAGACAGAGCGCGGAGAGGAAAAGGACGAAGGAGAAAGCGTTAACGCTAAAGACCGTTTTCATTGGCGCGCAAGTTAAGACAACAGTTTGCGTTGGGTGTTGCCAAAAATTTCCCGTGAGCGATGGTGAGCCTGTTTTTCAAGTTGGGGTCCAAGTATGAGGCGCTTCATGATTTTGCCGACGTTGGCTTGTCTCTTGCTGGGTGTTTTTTCTGCCTTCGCACAGGAGGCGCCACCGGCAAAGAGTGAAGAGGATAACGGCTACGCGCAAATTTCAATTTTCGCAAAAGCGCTCGAATTGATTCGTCAGGATTACGTGGATGAGAACAGGACCAGCTATCACGATCTCATCAACGCGGCAATGAAGGGGATGCTTTCCTCGCTGGACCCGCATAGCCAGTTCATGGATCCCGATGATTTCCGGGATATGCAGGACGACACGCGCAGTCGTTTTAACGGTCTTGGGATCGAAGTTTCAATGAAAAACGGCCTGCCTACCGTGATTACAGCGATGGAGGACACACCTGCGGCCAAGGCTGGGATCCTCTCTGGTGACCAGATCTTGCGGATCAACGGCATCTCAACGGAAAGAATGGATCTCCAGGACGCCATCAATGTTTTGCGCGGACCTTCTGGGGCAAAAATAACGCTGACGCTGCTGCGGCCCTCGACCAAGGAAATTAAGGAATACACGCTGCAACGAGCAGAGATTAAAATCCAAAGTGTCAAGGGAGCCAGACTGGTCGACCCGGATCTGACCGGCCCATTCAAGATTGGTTATGTCCGCTTGGTGCAGTTCAACGAGCCGACCGCCGACGAACTGTCGAAAGCGCTCGATGAACTGCAGAAGCAAGGGATGCAGTCGCTCATTCTCGATTTGCGGAACAATCCGGGTGGGCTGTTAAATAGCGCGGTTGATGTCTGCGCGCAGTTCCTGCCGCCCAACACAAAAGTCGTCTCAACGCAGGGCCGCGTCGCTTCGCAACAGCACGATTATTCAACTTCCGGGGCGAAAAAGGAACGCGCGAACTTTCCAATGGTGGTGTTGATCAACGAAGGCAGCGCAAGCGGAGCAGAAATCGTTGCCGGGGCGCTGAAGGATTTGCATCGAGCGGTGCTTGTCGGCGAAACAACTTTTGGAAAAGGTTCCGTGCAGAATGTCATGCAGTTGCCGGACGGCTCCGCAGTGCGGTTTACGACCGCGAAATACTACACGCCGAGCAAACAGGTCATCCAGGGTAATGGCGTGACGCCGAATATTCGTGTTGCGGTGACCCCTGAGCAGGAGCGTTCCCTTTTTGCTCTGCGCAATGCGGGAAATATGAAACCCGAGGATGAGAAAAGCATTATCAAGGCCAGAGACCCGCAGATGTTACGAGCGATTGATGCGCTCAAGGGCGTTATGATTTACGCGCAAGAGAATGCGCCGAAAGCCCAAGCGGTAAAGAAATAGCCGCGCGACCCGCATCGTTGTCATTCCGGACGCAGTCGAGGAATCTCCTACTGTGTTTCTTATGCTCCGGGGAATTTAACCTCGAGAGATGTCTCGACTCCGCTCGACATGACAATATTGGCATTAGAAACCTCGTGTGACGAAACCGGCGTTGCGATCTTACGTGGACGTAACGGCGACTCACGGTCGGAGTTGCTTGCCAGCGAAGTGGCGTCACAAATCGCCGCGCATGAAAAGTATGGTGGGATCGTGCCCGAGATCGCGTCGCGGAACCACCTTATCTACGCACCGCGGCTGCTCGATCGCGCTGCAAGTTCAGCGAACATTTGTTTGTCAGAAGTCGATGCATTTGCCGCGACCAGTGGACCGGGTCTGGCGAGTTCACTCATGATCGGCGCGTCGATTGCCAAAGGATTGGCGATTGGTTTTGCCAAACCTTACCTTGCCATCAATCATCTCGAAGGACATATGCTCTCGCCTTTCTTTGGACGCGTAGAGAACGGAAACCAAATCCGCCAGAATGTTTCGCTTATCGTTAGCGGCGGACACACGATGTTGATCTTCGTGCGTGATCTCGGCGATTATCAAGTAATCGGCCGAACTGTCGATGATGCTGCCGGCGAAGCATTGGATAAAGTCGCCAAGATGCTCGGATTGGGATATCCCGGCGGACCGGAGATTGAAAAGCACGCGCGCGGCGGTGATCCAACTCGTTTTGACTTGCCGCGCAGCATGCTCGACTCGGAGAACTTCAGTTTTAGCGGGTTGAAAACCGCCGTGCGCTATTTGCTGCCGAAGATTGTCATTTCGAGCGAAGCGAAGCGAAGTCGAGAAACCGCGATGAAGAACTCTGTGGGTAACGCCACGGGATCCCTCGACTCCGCTCGGGACGACGTGATTAGCGATCTCTGCGCTTCCTTTCAAGAGGCGGTTATCGATGTACTCGTACGCAAGACAATTGCGGCCGCGCAGAAATATCGCGTCAGTCTTGTGACGGTAAGCGGTGGTGTTAGTTGCAATCAGGAATTGCGAAAACAATTGGGCGAAGCATGTGTGCGCGAAGGATTGGAATTCAAAAATGCAGAGCCGTGGTTGTGCACGGATAACGCGGCGATGATTGCGTTTGCTGCGTTGTTACGATCACAGATGAGATTTGAATCCAAAGTGACCGAAGAAATCGATCCAAACCTCGCGCTGGTGTAATTCTCCACGCGGCTGGTTTTGGGAAGCGCGTGCTGCCACCCTGCAGGTCTCGGTAGCTTGTCGAGGCTGGGAATGGCGTCACTTCATCTTGCGTGTGCAAAAGATGTTGTCGGGCCGGGCTCCCGGCAACTAGAGGCTGTCAGCCGTGCTCCACAGATTCTTAATACTCGCGTTCGAGAAGGTAGTTTGCGAGCGCGTGAAGCGCTTCAGCGTCGCCTTCGCGAAATACAGACAGAGCATCGTGCGCCTGACGCGTGAGTCGCCTCGCTTCAGCACGCGATTTCTCCAGACCAATCACCGCAGGATAAGTCGCTTTTTTTGCCGCGACATCTTTGCCCGCGCTTTTGCCCAATATTTCCGAAGTTTGGGTTACGTCGAGGATATCGTCGATGACCTGGAAAGCGAGACCAAGCCGCTGCCCGAACTGTGTGATAGCGGAAAGTTTCCTGGTGTCTGCGTTGGCGCTCATCGCGCCGAGCCGGACCGAGCTTTTCAACATTGCTGCGGTTTTGTTCTCGTGGATAAATCGTAATTGATCGCGCTTAACTCTCTTGCCTTCTGCTTCGAGGTCGGCCACTTGACCAGCAATCAGTCTCTGGCTTCCGGCCGCGACGGCAATTTCTCGGAGCAAAATTGAAATGTCGTAACGCGGCGCGGGCTTGGCAGTCGAGACAATTTCAAATGCGATGGTCAGCAGTGCGTCTCCAGTCAGCACCGCGATGCCGTCGCCGAAAACTTTATGGCACGTGGGGCGGCCGCGTCGGAAATCGTCGTTATCCATGCTCGGAAGATCATCGTGCACCAGCGAATAGGTGTGAATGCATTCGACGGCACAGGCGAGGGGAAGCGCATTCTTAGCGTCTCCGCGACAAGCTTGAGCCGAAGCGAGACACAGAATCGGTCGTAATCGTTTGCCTCCGGCAAAAAGACTGTACCGCATCGCCTTGTGGAGCGTAGCAGGTTTGGTACTCGCCTTCGGCAAATAGCGATCCAGCGCGCGGTCGATCTCTTTCTGGCGGGTCCGTAGATATTTTTTGAGATTCACAGGATGAAATTGGATGCTGAATGCTGGATTCTCGATACTGGATATGCAGTCGCGCGCAGAGTGTCCAGCGCTCAAATATTCTCCGCAGTTTCGGTCGTGGCGACCGGTTTCACGCGCATGGCCAGGAACGCACCAAGGAGCAGAATGGCGGCGCTCCAAAGCTGAGCTTGAGTCAGTCGTTCACCATAAATCCAAGCCGAGAGGCCCAGAGCGAGTGCCGGGCAAAGGAGTTGAAGCGTTTGCGCGAGCGCCACGCCGATTTCACGAATGGCGATGTAGTACAAGACGTGCGCCAGCGTAATGCAGGTCACAGCCGAGACGATCAAAACCAAGTTTACCTGCGCTCCGGCATGAAGTGGTGCGGTAATTTTCCCAAACGCGAATGTAAGCGGAAGTAACAGGATCGAGGTAATCAAGCTGACCAGCCCAAAGCTGCGCGTCGGGCCAAGCTGCATGGAAGGGCGTTTAATCAGGACACCATAGAGCGCCCAACAAAATGTGGCCGTGAAAGCGATGAATAATCCGGGCAGTTTCATGTGTTCCGTTTCGCGACCGGGTTGAAACCAGATTACGCCAAAGGCTCCAATTAAGCCGAGGAGCGTGCCCACTTGGAACTGCCATTGGCGAATCACCCGGCGTTCCTCAGGAAAAAATGCGAGGGCGAGTAAAGCAGTGAAGATCACCGAGGCCCGGGCGAAAATCGTGTAAACGCCCGGACCCATGTAGAACAGGGCAACGACCTGCGTAACTTGATGAACTACGTTGGGGAGACATGGGACGAGACATATCGTTACAGCCCGCCACGACAGCGGGAGCGCACCGCGACCAGCTCGGTAAATCAGGAGCGGTGCAATGGCGAGACAGGCGACAAGATAACGATAAAAATTTTGTGCCCACGGATCGTAATAGCGATTCAAATAATACATGAACAGGGAGGGCGTAGACCAAATAAGGACCGTGGCAAAGACTGCAGCGTAGCCTTCCGACAGACTTGTGCGACGATGTCGATGGACAACTCCCGCCATCGAATTTGTTTGGTTCATTTAGGCGTTCGGCACGTTAATTTGCTCGCGTACAACCATAAATCGCTCAAAAGTTAGCTGAAATGAGAATGCACATCTTGAACAAGCAAACAATTACCATTGCCACTGCGTCACTTCTCTGTTTTGCAGCGAGTCACGTCGGGTTGGGGAAACCGGCGAAACCGGCAGGGGGTGGCGCAAACCATATGCAGCGTGGGATCGAGCTGGCTCAACAAAAGAACTTCGACGGCGCCGTTGCCGAGTTCACCAAAGCGATTGAAGCGAATCCGAAAGATCCACGCGGCTACACTAATCGTGGTACTGCGTATCGTGCCGGCAACCCTCCCCGTCTCGCCGAGGCTTTTGCTGATTTCTCAAAGGCGATCGAAGTCGCTCCAAAGGATGAAGTGGCCTATCGCGAGCGCGGGATGACTGCGGTAATGCAAAATCAATTCGATGCAGCATTGCCAGATTTTGATAAAGCAATCGAACTCAAGCCCGACGACGCGTACGCCTACAAGTTCCGCGGTTTTGCCGAGATCGGTCTCAACCAATGGGACAAGGCGGTCGTGGACTTCACCACGGCAATTCAGAAGCAACCGGATGATCCGCAAAATTATGATCGGCGCGCCTGGGCAAATCGAAACCTGAAAAACTACGATGCGGCCTTGGCAGACTACACAGTGTTGGTCGAAAAAAACCCGAACGATGCCGAGCACTTGGTGAAGCGAGGCGCGACTTACACTTCCTTGCAGCAGTATGAGAAGGCCATCGCCGATTACCAGGCTGCGTTAAAACTAAACCCAAACGACTATGACACTGTGCAGCGTTTGCAATACGTACAGGGAATGTTGGCGGCGAAAAACGCACCGCCTCCTCCTTCGACTACTCCCACTCCAACGCCCGGGCCGGGTTTGATCACGCCGTTCAATGTGGGCATTGCCATCGTGGCGCTCATCATCATTGCCGTCATCGTGCGTTTGGTCACACGAGGAAAACCCGAAGAGACAAACAGCAGAATCCGTTGAGTCTAGGGAAAACCGGTTTGCCGCTCGGGTTGCCGCAGAGGCGCTGGGCTGGCGAAGAGCAGCCCATGTAGCTCAGTTGGTAGAGCACGTCCTTGGTAAGGACGAGGTCACCGGTTCAATCCCGGTCATGGGCTCCATATAGGCTCAAGACCGGCAGCGGATAATTAGAAAAAACAGAGAGTTTAGTAAAACAGGAGAATTGAAATGGCTAAGGAAGCATTTAAACGCGACAAGCCGCACGTGAACGTCGGCACGATCGGTCACGTTGACCATGGTAAGACGACCCTTACGGCAGCAATTACGGCAGCTCTGGCCAAGAAAGGCATGGCCGAAGTGCGCGCGTACGAATCAATCGACAACGCGCCCGAAGAAAAAGAGCGCGGCATCACGATTAACACTGCCCACGTGGAGTACTCGAGCGACAAACGCCACTATGCACACGTGGATTGCCCCGGCCACGCCGACTACGTCAAGAACATGATCACCGGCGCAGCGCAGATGGACGGCGCCATCCTGGTTGTCTCTGCGGCGGACGGGCCCATGCCGCAAACGCGCGAACATATCCTGCTGGCGCGCCAGGTTGGTGTGCCCTCGATCGTCGTGTTCCTGAACAAGGTCGATATGGTCGATGACCCGGAGCTTCTCGATCTCGTTGAGATGGAAGTGCGAGATTTGCTGACGCAGTATGAATTTCCCGGAGATAAGATCCCGATCGTTAAGGGCAGCGCGCTCAAAGCGCTCAATGGTGATGCTGAGGCCGAGAAACAGGTTCTCGCCCTCGTTGAGGCCATTGACGACTACATCCCGGTTCCGGAGCGCCCGGTGGATCAGCCGTTCCTGATGCCGATCGAGGACGTGTTCAACATTGAAGGTCGCGGCACCGTCGCTACAGGTCGTGTCGAGCGCGGTGTTCTCAAGAAAATGGGAGAAGTCGAACTGGTCGGCATTCGTCCCACCGCGAAGACTGTTGCAACCGACATTGAAATGTTTCGCAAACTTCTCGATGAAGCGCGTGCGGGCGATAACGTTGGCGTTTTGTTGCGCGGCTTAAAGAAGGAAGAAGTCGAGCGCGGCCAGGTCATTTCGAAGCCGGGTTCGATTACTCCACATAAGAAATTCAAGGCGGAAGTCTATGTGCTGAGCAAAGAGGAAGGCGGACGTCACACCCCGTTTTTCACCAATTACCGTCCACAGTTTTACTTCCGTACCACCGACGTAACTGGCACCGTTAAATTGCCTGACGGCGTAGAAATGGTCATGCCCGGCGACAACATCTCAATTGAAGTCGAGTTGATCACGCCAATCGCAATGGAAAAGACGATTCGCTTCGCCATTCGCGAAGGCGGCAAGACCGTCGGCGCCGGTCGCGTGAGTGACATTCTGGATTAACACTCTTTCTCTGATTCTGCCCACTTGTGGGATGTGGAAGGAAGAGGAGATTAAGAGGGAGCGGAAGAGGAAGAGTAAACTTACGCCAGTAGCTCAATTGGTAGAGTAGCGGTCTCCAAAACCGTCGGTTGGGGGTTCGAGTCCCTCCTGGCGTGTGGCTAACGCCGCGTTAAAGGGGTGAAGCGTTGAAACGTGAATCGGAAGAAAAGAAATTGCATTGTAATCGGCCGCTTTAACCCTTCAACATTTCAACGAAACACGATTTAGATTTGAGATGATTACCAAAATCAAAAACTTCTTCAGCGAAGTTAAGGTCGAGCTCCAGAAATGTTCGTGGCCGTGGGATCCGAAAGAGAAAGGATTCCGCCGTTACAAGGAACTGAGTGACTCGACCGTGGTGGTGCTTATCGCGATGTTATTGCTTGGCGGATACGTTGCGCTTTTCGATCTGGTTCTGGTGAACGTTGTCCATTTTTTCACCCGGCTGCACTGATTTATGGCACATACACTCGCAGGCAAAGATCAATGGTACGTCGTGCACGTGCTTTCCGGACAAGAAAACAAGGTGCGCGAGAATATCTTGAAACGTGTCAAAACGGAAGAGATGGGCGAGCTGATTTATGACGTGCTTGTCCCGACAGAGCGCGTCTCGGAAATCAAGAAAGGGAAAAAGAGCGAGACCACGCGGAAGTTTTTCCCCGGCTATCTGATCGTTAACATGCACCTGCTCGACGAAAACAATCAGTTGGTCGGGCGCACGTGGTATTTCATCCGCGACACACCCGGCGTGATTGGGTTTGCCGGCACCAAGGACAAACCAATCCCGATGCGCCAGTCAGAGGTGGACAGCATGCTGGCGCAAATGAAAGAGCGCGAAGAAAAGGTGAAACCGAAGGTCAGCTTCGAAGTGGGCGAGTCGGTAAAAGTCGCCGACGGCCCGTTCCAAAACCAGACCGGAATCGTCGAAGAAATCGATCCGGAACGCGGCAAACTGCGCGTCTCAGTTACCATTTTCGGCCGCGCTACTCCCGTGGAACTGGAATACTGGCAGGTCGAGCGCGGTTAGTGTTCCGCTTTAACGATTCAACTATTCAACGCTTCAACGAACCACAATGGCAAAAGAAAAAGTAGCTGAGATTAAACTTCAAATTCCTGCGGGCCAGGCAAACCCGGCGCCGCCAGTTGGAACGGCGCTTGGTCCACGCGGCGTCAACATCATGGCGTTTTGCAAGGAATTTAACGCGGCGACGCAGAAGCAAGCCGGCGACATTCTTCCGGTCGTCATCACTGTTTACAAAGACAAATCCTTTACGTTCATCACGAAGAGTCCGCCCGCCGCGGTCCTTCTGAAGAAAGCGGCCAACATTGCTGCCGGGTCGAAGGAACCTAACAAGACAAAGGTTGGCAAAGTCACGCGCAAACAGGTGATGGATATTGTGAACACCAAGCGCAAAGACCTCAACGCACGTAACGACGAAGCCGCGTTCCGCATCGTCGCCGGCACGGCCCGCCAGATGGGCCTGGAAATCGTCGATTAAACGGAACTGCGGATTCCGCGGATATCACGGATTGGGGAGCGGTCGCCGCGGCGACCTGTTTTCGGCGTCCTCGCCGAAACGAACTTTTCACCGAACCGCAGGAAAATCTATCCTGCGTCCTAGATATTCCCACTGCTGCAACGCAATTGGTACATTTCCGTTTTTCCAAACGAAATCGTGGAACGTCCGGAGGTTGAACTTGTCGCCTTGTTGCATTCGCGCCTCAGCCAGAAATTTCATTATCTGTAGTTTGCCGATCTGATAGGTGATGGCTTGGCCGGGACCGGTAGAGAAGGCAATTGCTTCCTGACGGGCGGTATCTGAGTCCATGGGCACTTTTTCCTGAAGATATTTCGTGGCCTGATCAAGGGTGAATTCGCCCAGCGCAAGTTTGACGTCCACTTCCACGCGCAGCGCGCGGAGCCGCATGAAATTGTAAATGATCTCGCGCGTGTGCGGACTGTCATCGAATAGCCCGGCCTGTAACATCATCTCTTCTGCGTAAAAGCCGATTCCTTCATTCGCTCCCGAGTCATAGTAATGCCGCCGGATCGGGTCCTCATGCTTCCACGAAAGGCAAAGCTGGAAGTAATGCCCGGGAATTCCCTCATGAACAGTTATTGGCCGCGGGTCCTCCGCCGTCGCCTGCCAGAAGTAACCGAGCTTTCCTGAAGGCTCGGTTAGGTAACGGATGCAATTCTCATTCAACCGCGATGGCGAAGTGAAATCGTCCATTTCACCGAATCCCTGCAGCGCACGCAAATATTCCGGCATCGCTCGAAGTGTGTAGTGCTGAACCCAATCAGGAACCGTAAGAATGCCGCGATCCTCAAGAAACTTCCGGATCTGCAATTCTTTCTCCGCTGCTTCTTTGATCCAATTGACGATGTTGTCCGCAGTCTTCAGTGCGGGCACATCCTTGTCGCGGTTTTTCTCGAACGTTTCGAACGCGACGGCACGGTTCCATTCCTGCCTGCCCATCGCCAAAAGGTCTTCCGGCGAATACGGCATTAGTGCGACGTTCTTGAGAAAGAACACGTACGCGTCACGCCCAGGGGCGGTTTCGTTCGGCAGCGACGGCAACATTTCCCGAAGCTTCTCGCGAAAACGTTCCAGCGCGTCCGCTGCGCGGTCAGTTGCGCCGTTCAGTTCCTCTTCTTTGAGAGTTGTGGATTTTACCAATGCTGCGGCCATTTGATGCAGGTGCGGTCGAATATTTTCCAACGCTTGAATTGCGACGGTCGCGAATGGCGCCGGAGGCTTGTCCAGATTCTCAGCGCCCTGCTGCAAGATCGACGGGATGTTTTCGATTCGGGTGAGAATTTCCCGGCTATGGGCTGCGTCGTACGGTCCCGGCACAGTGAGCGCTTCAACAACTGCCGTGAGCGTTTGAGCGATGTAGAAATTGGGGTCGCGTTTCCAGCCTGGATTGATGTCCAATTCCCAGCGCACCCGCGCCAAAGCGGAACCGATCAGATGGTAGTCCACCTGCTGCCGAACCGCCCATTGTGCCGGGTCGAGCTTCTTCCAGCGCGCCTCAAATTCGGCCAGGTCCTTTTGTTGTTTGTCTATGCTGGCGCGCGACCAGTCGCGAGTCCCGCCGGGCCGCTCGATACGATTCACGTCGTCCCCGGTAAATGGCGCGTACTTCGCGCGCCACGCCCAGAAATCGTTCGCCAATTTTCCTATTGATTCGGTTGCAGCCGAAGCATTGACTAACAGTACGGTAACAAGCAGAACCCTCGCCCAACGTTTCTTCATCGTGAGTTAGTCGGTTGTGCGCCGCAGCGTGATAACACTGGGGTTTTTGCCGGGGCGATACATCGACGCGCCGTAACAGAGCGCCGCGGATTTTTCGCGCGCGTAGCGAATCTCGCTCAGCTTTTCGTCCCAGTGTTCCATATAGGAACAATTCGCCGTTTTCTTGCTGCCTGGGATGGGCACGTAGCGATTCTCTGTAAATGTGAGAAACGCTGCTTCGCCAGGCAGCGGAATCGGAGCAGCCCAATTCGGCGATAACCTGACCAGACGCGGGCCGGCGAGATCGAGCGCGAAAACCGTGTCGCCGTCGGTGCTGTTTAAATGCAAATCGAAAAATGCAACGTGCAGCGTCCCTTCGAAGAGAAAATGCTGATCCTTATCCTGGTTCTCGTGAAGCAATCCGAACACGCCATAAAATCCGGGTAACTTTCCAAATTCCGTTTCCTGTGCTGTTTTCAGATCGCGGAGCAGGTAATGTTTTCCATGACCCGGCCCGTCGATCTGATCATCTTCATCGTTTGGATCTTCGCGTAAGATCAATTCGACAGAACCGTCAGGTGATTTGTAAGTGGGTATCGCCGTCGCGCTGGGAGATGCAAATTCCTCAGGTGATACTGACCGGTTGGGAGATGCGGGTTCTTCGGGCTCGACGTTTGTGAAATACGGCGAGCTTTTAGCTGAGGAGTACCAATCAGGGGCAGCCTCCAGTTTTTTCAATGCTTTGCCAAGTGGATCAACGCTCCAAAATTCGCGAGCGTTATTGGTTTCTTCGCGCGTGAAGACAATCACGTTTCCATCAGGCGCAAAAATCGGAGCGGAATCCTGTCCAGAGTCGTCATTCGTTAATTGCCGCAGCAGTTTTCCATCTTCGCCATACAGATAGAGGTGGGAGTGGCTCGTTCCCCCCGCTTGCAGATAACGGATTGCGATCACGATTTCCGAAGCGTCTCCCGCCGGATTCCCAAGCAGCAAAGACGCGCCCGTGAGGAGCAAAATTCCAAGAGTGCAGCGGATCATCGCAGCGGAAGTTGAATCGTGCTGGGATGGGTTGCGTCATGATACACCTGCACGTTGCAACTGCGCGCGTCCTTTGCCGTTTCTTCGGCGACAACTCGGCCCGAGCAATAATTCTTTTGCCACTGAGTCGAATTTGGGGACGACACGACCAGGCGAAGCCGGCTGCCTTTCATCAGTCGGCGAGCGACGAAGAGACCGGGATTGAAATTGCAGCGCACTATTTCGCCTGGTTTCACCAGTTTGGCTTCGCGCAGTGAATCGCGGTAGCGCAAGCGGCGAGTATCGCTCCAGAGCAGGATGCTGGTGCCATCCGGCTGGATTTCATACAGGTTGGCGGAGAGATCGACATCAGGCGTATCGATCGATAACCATAATGTCACTGCCGGGCAGCCGATGAAGGGTGTTTCGTTAGAAAGCGCGCCTGTGTGGTACACCAAACCATCCTTGCCGATGCTCAAAGCATACGTTTGATCGATACCTGCCGTTTTCTCTTTCGGATCGATCCCATCAACTGTTTCGCCACGCGTGGTATCCAGCGGATCGTAGGTGAAAGTGTCCGAACCGTCATTGGGCCGCTTTTCGGCAAGCGAGCCGGAACGAAACACTCCATTCGCGTCGCCGTTTTTCGAATCGAGGTAAAAAATTTTCGGGTTCGCGACCAGTGTTTCGAAATTATCGGCGTACTTCCACTCGCCATTGGCGCCGCTGTTGCCGGCTGCGAGCAAATAGTAAGCAACCTGGTCCTTGAGAAATTCCGGCCGCTGGCCGCTTTTCATTGTCCAGTCATACCATTGCCGATGCAGATCATTCAGATCGATAACGGCTCCGGGCCCGAACTTTACGCCTGCGACTTCATCCGTAGGTGTACGCGTGCCCGCGTGGTCCCACGGGCCGATGACCAGAAAATGTTTCGCGCGCACTTCTGACGAGCTGTTTGCCAGATGATCTCGGTAATAGCTAAGTGCGCCAAGCTCATCCCCATCGTATTGCGCCGTGATTGTCAGGACGGGGACAGTGATTTTTTGAAACTGCTCGCGCGCTGGTACCATGGCGTCGTAGTAGGCATCGAGTGTTGGATGTTTGACGATGCGTTGAAAATTGACGGACGGATTTCCCACAAACGAGTCCAACGATTTGAAGCGGATATGTTTCTTGTAGGCATCGAGGAACTTCGTTCGCCAAAATTTTTGATCACCGAACAGGTTTTGCTGTCCGGTCCGGCCACTGGTGAACGTGTACCATTGCATGTCGTAGGTTAGACCCACGTTCTGGGTCGACGGATAATCGAGGCCCGGATGAGCGGCTGCGGCGGGAACGATCGTCGCTAGATGTGGCGGGAGTTCTTTCGCTGTTGCCCACTGATCGAATCCCGCGTACGAACCACCCCACATCGCTACTTTGCCGTCGCAAAATGGTTGTTTCGCAAACCACTCGACCAAGTCGTGCCCGTCCCGTGGATCATTTGCAAACGGCTCGAATTCGCCGCCGGAATTTCCGCGGCCGCGAACGTCGACGAGCGCAAATGCGTAGCCATGCGATGCAAAATATGAGCCGCGCGCGTGATAGCTATCAGAGATGTAAGGTGTCAGTGTGAAGATGACCGGCGTCTTCGGTAACGAGCCATCGGGAGTTTTCGGCAAATATAACGTTACGTTCAGCTCCACCTTGTCACGCATAGGAATCTTTACGCCCCAGCGGAGATCGTAATCGGCCGGTGCCGGCGAGGCGGATGGCGTGGCAGTTAGAGTTTGCGCAATAACGTTTGTGGCGAAGGCCGTGCAATGCGCGGCAGCTAAGATCGACAACCCCGAAATAATCGGGGACCGCGAAAAATCTCGGAGTTTCATCGGCGCGATTCAAGCGAAGAAAGTGCGGGACACAAGAAACTTGATTTAAGGACTGAGTTTCTCGTTTGACTGATGGCTCGTCAAAAGCGATGCGAGGACGGTTTGAGACAGGCGTGTGGTTCTATGAACTCGGCCTTGGTCCCTGATTTGCAGGAGAGCGAGTTTGCGAGACGATAGGCAATGGCGCGCGAGCTTTCGAAGGACACGAAAGATCTTAGAGGTACGACTCAGCAGAGCGTGCCGACGTCCGAGTCGAAATCAAAGTCTGCCCAGCCGGCGAATTCTCGAATCACTTCTCTGACTGCGGTACAGTTACTCTGCGCCGGGACCGTGTTTCTTGTTGCGTTCCTTCTTTATAGCCGGACGCTCGCGCCGACGGTCACCCTGACTGACAGCGGTGAGCTAATCGTAGTTGCTCGGGGCCTTGGGATCGCGCATCCACCGGGCGTTCCGTTATGGATCATTCTCGCTCATCTCGCGTCGCTAGTGCCCCTCGGAAACGTCGCGCAACGGATCAATTTTTCGTCCGCGCTTTTCGCGGCGCTCGCTTGCGCAATGCTCACGTTAGTCGTGGCGGAGCTGATCATTACAGCGTCATATCTAGCTACGGCGAAGCGACGAAAGAGAGGCACCAAGAAGACCGAGGAATTGGGTGTCACGCATCTTATGGTGGCTGCGCCCGCGCTGGGCGCGGGATTGCTCATGGCGTTTTCCCGCACGCTTTGGTCGTATGCGACCATCACCGAGGTCTATGCTCTGAATGCACTGCTGATTGTCAGTATCTTCTTCCTGATGCTTCGGTGGCGCCGACGCATCGTCGAAGACAGGATGCATATTTCGGCGGCTTCGAACGTTTTCCAAGTCACGAGGCACGACGCTTTGCTTTATTCGGCTGCGCTGATATTCGGGCTGGCCCTGGGCGTTCATCATGTCACCGTGGCGCTGACCCTTCCTGCCATCGCGGTCATTGTTTTTCGTACCCAGGGGGTGAGCTTTTTTACCAGCAGACGGTTGGTTTATGCCGCATTGATTTCAATTGGCGCTCTGGTCGCCGTTTATGCTTACCTGCCGCTTGCAGCTTCGCGCTCGCCTGTCATTAACTGGGGCCATCCGCGTTCGCTGCAGGAAATATGGTGGCATCTGACGGGCCGCCAGTATCAGGTCTATTTCTCCTTTAAACCCGAGATCATGGGAGAACAGTTTGCTGAGTTCTGCAGGATAACAATGCGCGAATTCGGCTTTCCGTGGATTCCATTGTCGCTCGTTCTGGCTTTCGCCGGTTTCGCTGATGCTTTCAAGAGAGACCGTACGACTTTCTGGTTTCTCCTGACTATCGTGGTCGCCGATTTGGCTTACGCCCTCAGCTACGAAATTGCGGAAGACAAAGATGCGTACTATCTGCCCACATTCATTTCGATCGCGATTGCCACTGGTTTTGGTATTCGATGGTTGGTCCAAAGGGCCGTTTCCAAATCCTTGCCGGGATTGAAGCCATCCTTGGCGGCGGCAATTGTTGTTCTGGCTGTTTGCACCGCCGGTCTCACAGCGAACTGGCCGTTTAATAATCGCAGGCAATACTTCATCGCGCACGATTATGTCGACAATCTGCTCAAAGCGATCGCGCCCAACGGGCTCCTGCTCACGCTCGATTGGCAAGTCGTGGCCCCCATGTTTTATGCGCAGGAAATCGAACAACTCCGGCCGGACGCAAAAGTGGTGGACATCAATCTTCTACGCCGGTCGTGGTATTTCGATTATTTGAAACACGCTTATCCCGGCTTGATCGAGCGATCGCGCGAAAAAATCGACGTATTTGTCGAAAACCTCAAAGAATGGGAGCGCGATCCAGGAGCCTTTGCCAGGAGTCCGGCGCTGACACAAAGAATCAGCACAGCATTTTTAGAGATGATTCAATCAATGGTGACCAACGAAGGCAGGGTTGCGCCGGTTTATATGACGAACGATTTGATTTCCTCCGACTCAGTCAACGGCGAGCTGATCAGATGGCTTAGTCAAAAATATCAACTGGTTCCACAAGGGCTTGTCTTTAATCTCGCGGGCGGTCAGGGCTTTCATGATTCGCCGGATGTGCATCTGCAAATACGCGGCCTTGCCGACGGGACGCTGCGATTCGGAAAAGGCGATCCCGTAAACGTTAAGGTACTGCCGGTCTATGCCAACATGTTGATCAATCGCGGACGCTATCTTGCTTTATTCGGTCAGCATGAACGTGCCATTGCTGCCTTCGAACAGGCGCTAGCACTCAATCCGGATCTGGCCTTGGCGCGGCAGGGCCTCACCGAAAGCGAGGCGAAAGCGCGGAGACCGTAGCGCACCCTTCCTTTCATCAGTCGCCGGTTTAAGCTCCGCTGGTCATTCGGACTTCGTGATTTTCCCGACGTGCTCTTGCTTTGTTGCCGCGAACCTTTTATATGCGCGACGATGAATGTGCTGGCTTGTAATCGATGGTCGCGCCTTGTTCCGGCAATCATGGCCTTCGCCATTGGGGCGATTCCAGTTCGGGCTGCCGACAATGTAATTGCGCTGAAAGCCGCACGCTTGTTCGACGGGAAATCGAAATCGCTCATCCCAAATGGCGTGGTTATCGTTCAAGACGATAAGATTGTCGATGTCGGTAGCAATCTGGCTATTCGAAACGGTGCGCAGGTGATCGATCTGGGCGACGCCACGCTCGCGCCTGGATTCATGGACGCACATACGCATCTGACGCTGGATTACTCCGGCGATTACAATGTGCGCCGACTGAAAGAGCTCGATCTCAATGTCTCCGAGCAGGCAATCATTGCCACGGCGCACGCGCGCGCCACTGTCGAAGCCGGTTTCACCACCGTGCGCGATCTCGGAAGCCGATTCGTGGGCAGCCGCGAGTTTGTCGACGTTGCTCTGCGCAATTCGATTAACCAAGGAGTAGTCGTTGGTCCACGTATGTTGGTTGCGACTAAGGGAATCGGCGCCACCGGCGGTCACTTCGATCCGACCAGCGGATTCCGTGATTTTCTTTTTGGGCGTGAGCCGGATTACACGGATGGAATTATCGATAGTCCGGACGACGCGCGAAAAGCAGTGCGGTTCGAAGTCAAAAATGGCGCCGATGTGATTAAGGCTGCAGTGTCGGGCGGCGTACTTTCTTTAACAGACGAAGTGGACACCCCACAATTGACGCCGGCTGAGATGGCGGCAGTCGTTGATGAATCTCATCGTTTGCGCAAAAAAGTGGCAGTGCATTGTCATGGCGACCAGGCTGCCCGGGAAGCGATCGAGGCCGGCGTTGATTCCATTGAACACGGCTCATTTGTGAAACCGGAAACGCTTACCCGGATGAAAAACAAGGGCGTCTTCCTGACCCCTACACTTATGGCCACCGAATGGATCATGAGCAAGCTGGAGAATTATCCAGCAGCGCTGCAGGCCAAAGCGAAAGCCGCAGCAGCTTCGCGTTCGGACATGTTTCGCAACGCTGTAAAATTAGGAGTGAGAATTTCTTTTGGCACCGATGCCGCCGTTTTTCCACACGGTCAGAACGCTAAAGAGTTTAAGCTGATGGTTGATCTCGGAATGACGCCAACCGATGCATTGAAATCTGCCACAGCAAGTGATGCCGAGCTCTTCGGCATCGCGCAAAAAACTGGCACCTTGGAAAAGGGAAAGCTCGCTGACATCATTGCGATGCCGGGCGATCCGCTTAGCGATATTACCGCAACAGAGCGAGTGTTCTTCGTGATGAAAGAGGGAAAAATCATTAGGAACGGGCCGATTGTTCAACACGCTACCAAGATAACCGAGCCGACAGAAGTTGGAGACCCAGCGGATTAGCCGTGTTGGAGTCGACGTCACTAAAGTTGATTTTGACAAGGAAAAGATAGCCGCTAAATTGAACGCCCCGCCGCTGGGACTGAGCGGCTTAATATTTTGGCAGGAGCCCCGTGTTTTCTCTCAAGAGGCCGGGGCGATGGAACTGCAAATCAACATGCAAAGAAATAGAAGCAAACGTTATCGCGCAGCGGCGCAACAGGTAGATCGGGCAAAGACTTACAGTCTTCATGAGGCCGTCTCGACGTTAAAAAAATTTCCGTCGACAAAGTTTGATCAGACCGTAACCGTCTCATTTCGGCTTGGTGTTGATCCCAAGCAATCTGATCAAATGGTTCGCGGGACCTGTCCGCTTCCGCATGGCAGTGGCAAAAAAGTGCGGGTTCTGGTTTTTGCCGAGGGCCAGGCCGCGCAGGCAGCCAGGGAGGCGGGCGCGGAGTTTGTTGGGATGAAAGATCTAATCCAGAAGTGTCAGGAAGGTTTTCAGGATTTTGATGTCGCGATCGCAACTCCAGCAGCGATGGCGGAGGTCCGAAAGCTGGGGAAGGTTCTTGGACCGCGCGGACTGATGCCGAATCCCCGTACTGGCACAGTAACGGACGACACAGCCAAGGCTGTGCAGGAAGTGAAAGCAGGTCGCGTGGAGTTTAAACTGGATAAAAACGGCAACGTGGCGGTGCCTGTTGGGAAATTTTCATTTGAGGAAAATGCTTTGGTGGAAAACGGAAACGCGGTAATTGATGCAGTCGTTCGAGCTCGTCCCGCCTCAGCGAAAGGGCGGTACCTTGAAGGCCTGACAATCAGTGCGACCATGTCTCCCGGAGTTCGCGTTGATCCGGCACCGTATTTGAATGTGTAGTCTTAGAGACGCAATATCGAAAATAAAATGAGACCAGAAAAAGCCAGCGTCGTTTCCGATCTTTCCGAGAAGTTGAAACACTCTCCTTTCGTGCTCGTAACCGACTACCAGCGGATGAGGGTCGGCGATTTTAGTGAATTGCGGAACCGACTGGCTCCAGCCGGCGCGGAAGTGCACGTTGTGAAGAATAATTTCCTCAAACGTGCCATGACTGATTCTGGTTTTGCTGATGCGGGCGAAATGCTGACCGGTCAGACAGCCGTTGTGACAGGTGAGAACGATGTGGCGCCCGTGGCCAAAATTTTCAAGACGTTCGCGGCTGAATTTAAAATCGCAGCGCTGAAGATTGGTTTTGTTGACCGGGCTGTTCTTTCTGCCGCGGAATTGGAGAAGTTGGCGGATCTGCCGTCGCGCGAAATTTTGCAGGCGCAATTGCTCGGGCTACTCTTGTCTCCCGCGACACGCTTGGTGCGCTTACTGAATGAACCTGGCTTTTTGTTGGCACGGTTACTGAAAGCGAAGGCAGAAAAGGAGGGCGCGGCCGCGCAAGCGACGGCGTAAGATGGTTTTTCCGCTCGCAATGGCGGGACGGGAATTGAAACAAAAACTGTCCGGGTCAGTGGCTATTGGCCTTAATTTTCCGAAGGCTTTCGGAAGCGGCAATTGGAGGAAATAAGAAATGGCAGACACAGATAAATTGGTGGAGCAACTCAGCAGCCTGTCGGTGCTGGAGATTGCCGGGTTGGTCAAGCAACTGGAAGAAAAGTGGGGTGTAAGCGCAGCGGCTTCGGTCGCAGTGGCGGCTGGTCCAGCCGCAGCGGGCGCAGCTGGCGGAGCGGCAGCCCCGGCGACAGAAGAGAAAACTACCTTTGATGTCATCTTAAAAGAGATGGGCTCGAACAAGATTGCTGTGATCAAGGAGGTTCGTGGCGCCGTGCCGGGACTTGGCCTCGCGGAAGCTAAGGCGCTTGTGGAAGGCGCACCCAAGACAATCAAGGAAGGCGTGACAAAGGAAGAAGCGGACGAGATCAAGAAAAAGATCGAGGCCGCCGGTGCGAAAGTTGAAATTAAATAGTACGACAACTCGCTAAGTCGGGATTGTTTGGTTCCTATCAGTGACTGAGGCGGATGAGTTTTATAGGCCGTCCGCCGCAGATTTTCCTTGCGGAGCGGAAATTTCAGACTAATATCTTATTCTGGTTAGAGGCAGGCAGAACTTATTTTTAACCCGGCGCTCAACGGCAAAGCACAGGAAAGGCAGCAAAACGGCGGTGAATTTGACAAACCGCTGTTTTGGGTGCATTTTTGTGCCCTTCGCTCGTTGCTGAGCCCTTAAATCTTGCCCGTTTCGTCCACGATTGGGGTGGACGGTGCGAGGCTAATTCTTGGCTAGTATTTTATGTCGGAACGTATTTACTTTGGAAGCATCAAGGAAGGGATCGAACCGCCAAATCTAATTGAGGTTCAGGCAAACTCGTACGTTGATTTCCTTCAGAAAGACGTCCCGTTTTCAAAGCGGAAAAATCAGGGACTCCAGGCTGTTTTCAAAGAGGTCTTTCCAATCGAGAGCTACGACGAGAAAGCGGTGCTCGATTTCAGTCACTATGAGATTGGCGAGCCCAAATTAGCCGCGTTGGAGGCGCAGCGGGAAGGACAGACCTACAGCGCGCCATTGCATGTCACTTTCCAATTGCGCGAAGAAAAAGGCACCAAAGAAGAGAAAGTCTACATGGGCGAGATCCCGCTGATGACGCCCCAAGGGACCTTCGTCATTAACGGCGCAGAGCGCGTAGTCGTAAGCCAGTTGCACCGCTCTCCGGGGATCGCATTTGAATCTACCGTCCACGTAAACGGCAAGGTGCTCTACAGTTTCAGGATCATTCCGGACCGGGGATCATGGATCGAGGTTCAATTTGATACGGCTGACCTTCTTTACATTTATCTCGATCGACGCAAGCGGCGACGGAAGTTTCTTGCCACCACATTCCTTCGCGCCCTTGGCTACGGATCCGACGAAGACGTCATCAAACTTTTTTACAACATTGAGACCCTGAAGCTGAGTCAGAAACTCGACGAAGAAAAGCTGGCCACCAAAGTGCTGACTGCGGAGATCCGCGATGGCGAGGTGACGGTGGCGCGTGCATTCGAACCCCTTACGCTGGCGACTGTGCGCCAGATCATGGCGCTCAAAATTCAGGAGGTGAAAGTGATCGACATCGCAAACGATGACACCATCGTGAAGGCGCTTCGAAAAGACCCCGCGCACGACCAGGAAGAAGCGCTCAAGGACATTTACCGGCGTCTTCGCCCTGGCGATCCGCCGACTGTGGCCAATGCGCGTGCTTTGCTAAAAAGGCTCTTCTTTGATCCGAAGAAATACGACCTCGGACGTGTGGGCCGTTACAAGATTAATCAAAAGCTTGGGATCAACGTTGATTCTACGGAGCGGATTCTAACGGACAAGGATTTTATCGCTGCGATCAAATACCTGATCAATCTTCGACGGGGCGAAGGCAGCCTCGATGATATTGATCATCTGGGCAGCCGCCGTGTGCGCACCGTTGGTGAATTACTGGCGAACCAGTGCCGTGTCGGTCTTGCTCGCACGGAGCGCCTAGTCAAGGAGCGCATGACTCTGTTCGATATCAATGTCGACGGCATGACCCCGCAGAAGCTGATTAATCCAAAAGCACTCAGCGCGGTCATCCGCGACTTCTTTGGCCGGTCACAGCTGTCGCAGTTCATGGATCAAACGAATCCGCTCGCAGAATTAACGCACAAGCGCCGTTTGTCCGCTCTTGGGCCGGGTGGTCTCAGTCGGGAGCGCGCCGGTTTCGAGGTGCGCGACGTTCATCCGTCTCATTACGGGCGCATTTGTCCCATCGAGACACCGGAAGGGCCAAACATCGGCTTGATTAGCTCGATGAGCACTTTCGCGCGCATCAATGAGTTTGGTTTCATCGAGACGCCGTATCGCAAGGTGGAAAAGGGCCGCGTGACGGACCAGATCGAATATCTTACTGCTGATCGCGAAGAGAATTTTCTCGTTGCGCAAGCCAATGCGCCTATTGACGGACGCGGACATTTCACGGGTGAGAAAGTATCCGTGCGCTACCGCGGCGACTTTCTGGAAGTCGATCCCTCCAAGGTGAATTACATGGACGTCTCGCCGAAGCAGCTTGTATCTGTGGCGGCGGGCCTCATTCCGTTCCTCGAACACGACGACGCAAACCGGGCGCTGATGGGCTCCAATATGCAACGCCAGGGCGTTCCTCTCGTCGTTTCCGAGATGCCGCTCGTGGGCACGGGCCTGGAAGAGAAAGTGGCGCGAGACTCTCACGCGGTTGTTCTGGCATCCGACAGCGGCAAGGTGGCTTCGGTCACGGCTGACCAAATCGTTGTCACGAAAGATGGGCATCTCCCGGAGAGCAAGAAGAAGCTCAAGACTGATCCGGAGGCTGGGATTCACGTTTATGAGCTCCGCAAATTTATGCGGTCTAATGCCGGCACGTGCGTGAACCAGAAACCGACTGTGCGCAAAGGTCAGCACGTGAAACGCGGTCAAGTCATCGCCGACGGTCCAAACACCGATCACGGCGAACTGGCTCTGGGGCGCAATGTGCTCGTCGCGTTCATGCCTTGGAATGGATACAACTTCGAGGATGCCATCATGATCTCGGAGAAAGTGGTCAAAGAAGACATCTATACGTCGATCCACATCGATGAATTCGAGATCGGTGCGCGTGATACCAAGCTCGGACCGGAGGAAATTACTCGGGACATTCCCAACGTCAGCGAAGAAGCTCTGCGCAACCTGGGGCCCGACGGGGTTGTACGGGTAGGCGCGGAAGTGAAGCCGGGCGACATTCTGGTTGGGAAGATTACCCCGAAGAGCGAAACCGAATTGGCGCCGGAAGAACGCTTGTTGCGTGCAATTTTTGGAGAGAAAGCAGCGGATGTAAAGGACACGTCGCTTACCGTTCCTTCAGGGACTTACGGAATTGTGATGGATGTAAAGGTCTCGTCTCGTCGCGAAGTTTCGCGCGAAAAACTGACCCCGGCGGAAACCAGACGACAACTCAAAACCATCAGCGAAGAACATAAGCGCAAGAAAGACGGGCTGATCGAGCAATTGACGGATTCACTTTCAAACGTCTTGCTCGGCGAAAAAGTTCCTCTGGATGTCGTAAACGCCAAGAACGGTGAGATCATCATTCCAGCCAATCGCAAGATCACCAAAACGCTCTTACGCAAGCTGGCGACGGCGCACGATCACATCGAGATCGATCCGAGTCCGATTCGCAATAAGATCCGCGAAATCATTGGCGCCTATGAGCACAAGTTCGCGGAGCTCGAACTCGAACGCGATCGCGCCATGGATCGGGTGGAAAGCGGTGATGATATCGATCCGGGAATCATCAAACAGGTCAAGGTTTACATCGCAAGCAAGCGCAAACTGAGCGTGGGCGATAAAATGGCCGGTCGTCATGGAAATAAAGGCGTTGTCGCTCGCATCGTGCCTGAAGAAGACATGCCTTTCCTAGCAGATGGAACGCCCGTTGAAATTGTGCTTAACCCATTGGGCGTGCCGAGCCGCATGAACGTCGGACAAGTTCTCGAAACACATCTGGGGGTTGCCGCCAAGGCGCTGGGATTCAAAGTCGCGACTCCGGTGTTCGACGGAATTAAGGAAAAACAGATTCGCGAATATTTGCATGACGCTCGGAAGAAGGAGGGATTCACCTGGGTGCAAGAAAGCGGTAAGGCAAAACTTTTCGACGGACGCACCGGCGATCCTTTCGATCAGGAGGTCGTCGTTGGCTACATCTATATGATGAAGCTCGGACACCTTGTGGCTGACAAGATTCACGCTCGTGCGGTTGGACCGTATTCGCTCGTCACTCAACAGCCGCTCGGCGGGAAGGCGCAGTACGGTGGTCAGCGTTTTGGTGAAATGGAAGTGTGGGCGCTGGAAGCGTACGGAGCTGCCTATACTTTGCAGGAACTGCTCACCGTTAAATCCGATGACGTACAAGGACGGACCCGGATTTATGAGTCGATCGTCAAGGGCGATAACTCGCTTGAAGCGGGTACACCTGAGTCTTTCAACGTTCTCATCAAGGAAATGCAGAGCCTGGGCCTCGACGTCAAGGTCGGTGGCCAGGCGCCTACGTTTCTGGAGAGCGTCGCATAATTTTTAAATTGTAAATTATTTGGAAAAAGCATGAACGAACATTCCTGGCGTGAGTTGGTGGGCGAAGAACGCCCCGTGGGTTTTGATCAAGTCGCGATTGGCGTTGCGTCGAGTGACACGATGCGCTCGTGGAGCAAAGGCGAAGTCAAAAATCCCGAGACCATCAATTACCGGACCTTTAAACCGGAAAAGGGAGGCCTTTTCTGTGAACGCATTTTTGGTCCTACGCGCGATTGGGAGTGCTCATGCGGAAAATACAAGCGTATCAAGCATAAGGGTGTCATCTGCGACCGGTGCGGCGTGGAAGTTACGCTGGCTCGCGTCCGTCGCGAACGGATGGGGCACATCGAATTAGCTGTGCCTGTCTCGCACATCTGGTTTTACAAATGCATGCCCTCTCGTATCGGGCTCATGCTTGATATGAGTGCACGCCAGCTCGAGCGCGTCATTTATTACGAGGACTACATCGTCATCGATCCTGGCAAGACGCCGTTGCAGAAGACGCAACTGCTGAACGAAGTCGAATACCGCGAGGCGCAGGAGCAATACGGGGAGGATTTCGTTGCAGGCATGGGCGCGGAGGCAATCAGAAAACTTCTGGCCGAGATCGATCTCAACAAGCTCAACAAGGAGCTCGAGAAAGCAATGGCCGCGACCAAGAGCAAACAGATTCGAAAGAAACTGGCCAAGCGCCTCAAGCTCATCCAAGGCTTCCAAAATTCGCACGCGCGTCCCGAATGGATGATTCTGGATGTGTTGGCGGTTATTTCGCCGGATTTACGGCCCCTGGTTCCTCTCGAAGGCGGACGTTTCGCGACCTCGGACCTGAACGATCTTTATCGCCGGGTTATTAACCGTAACAACCGGCTGAAAAACCTGCTCATGCTCAAGACGCCAGACGTCATCATTCGCAATGAAAAGCGAATGCTGCAGGAAGCGGTGGACGCATTGTTCGACAACGGCAGACATGGCCGCGCTGTAACTGGCGCCGGCAATCGGCCTCTCAAGTCATTGAGCGACATGCTCAAGGGCAAGGGTGGACGTTTCCGTCAAAATCTGCTTGGCAAACGCGTGGATTACTCAGGCCGCTCTGTAATTGTGATCGGTCCGGAGCTGAAGCTGCATCAATGCGGGTTACCGAAAAAGATGGCGCTTGTGCTTTTCGAGCCATTCATCATTCGCCGGCTGAAAGACCTTGGTTACGTGCATACCGTGCGCAGCGCGAAAAAGATGATCGAGCGCCAAACACCGGAGGTCTGGGACATTCTCGATGAAGTGACCAAGGGTCATCCGGTGCTGCTCAATCGTGCGCCAACTCTGCACCGATTGTCCATTCAGGCTTTTGAACCCCAATTGATCGAGGGCGAAGCCATTCGCATTCATCCGCTGGTTTGCACTGCTTATAATGCGGACTTCGACGGCGACCAGATGGCTGTGCATGTGCCGCTCTCGGTGGAAGCCCAGATGGAAGCACGCATGCTGATGCTCGCGCCGAATAACATTTTTTCTCCTTCCAGCGGAAAGCCGATTACCACGCCTTCTCAAGACATCACGCTGGGCTGCTACTATCTCACCCAAACCCCGCGCGGTGTGGGTAAGGATGGACACCGGCTCCCACTCTTCGCCGATGCAGCCGAAGTGGAATTTGCGATGGCAGAGGGAAGCGTTCACACGCACGACCGCATCCGGATTAAGAACCCGGATTTCGGTAACCAAACAATCTACGGAAACGCAGAGGCCAGAACGATCGAAACCACTGCAGGCCGTGTCATTTTCAATGAGATTTGGCCCAAGCAGCTTGGATTTTTCAACAGGCCGGCTGGCAAAAAGCAACTCAGCGACATCATCTGGCGCTGTTATCAAATCGCAGGACCCGCAGAGACTGTCGCCACGCTGGACAAATTAAAGGAACTCGGTTTTGCCGAGGCGACCAAAGCTGGCATCTCAATTGGAATTTCGGACATGATCATTCCGAAAGAGAAAGAGACCGAGCTGGAAAACGCTTATAAGCAGATTCGACAAGTTGAGCAGCAATATCGCAAGGGCATCATCACCGATGGCGAGCGCTACAACAAGATCATCGACATCTGGACGCACGCTGGTGATGAGATTTCCAGTGCGATGTTTCGTACTCTGGAACACAACGACGGCCGTAAGGAGTTGAATCCGGTCTTCTTGATGGTCGATTCCGGCTCACGCGGCAACCGCCAGCAGGTTCGTCAGCTCGCAGGCATGCGAGGTTTGATGGCCAAACCTTCGGGCGAAATCATTGAGCGCCCGATCACATCGAACTTCCGCGAGGGGTTGAGCGTGCTCGAATACTTTATTTCTACTCACGGCGCTCGAAAAGGTCTTGCGGACACGGCGCTAAAGACTGCCGACTCCGGATATTTAACGCGAAAACTGGTCGATGCTGCTCAGGACGTGATCATCAACGAACAAGACTGCGGTACTGTAAATGGCATCGTGGTGCGCTCGATTTACGAGGGCGACGAGGAAGTAGTGGATCTTGGCCAGCGCATTATCGGTCGCGTAAGTTGTGAAACCATCGCTGACCCAGTGGACAAGAAGAAAAAGGTCGTCAAAGCGAATCAGTTGATTGATGAAAAGATCGCGGCGGAGCTTCAGCGTGTTGGCGTGGAGAGCTTGAAGATTCGTTCGGTTCTTACCTGTGAGTGCGGAAGAGGCGTGTGCGCCATGTGCTATGGCCGCAATCTGGCTACGGGTCAGTACGTCAAGCTCGGCGAAGCAGTAGGCATTATTGCCGCCCAATCGATTGGCGAGCCGGGAACGCAGTTGACGATGCGCACATTCCACATCGGCGGCACGGCTAGCCAGACGTTCAAGCAACCCATCATCAAGGCGAAGAACGACGGCACGGTGCGCTTCAACGACCTGCGGACCGTCCAAGCACTCGACGGTAGTTGGATCGCGTTGAACAAGAACGGCTCGATCAGTGTGCACAACGAAGAAGGCCGCGAACTCGAACGCTACAACGTGGTGATCGGCTCAATGATCTCTAAAGGCGACGGAACCGAGGTTAAGAAGGGCGAGACCTTCGTTCAATGGGATCCCTACAACGTGCCGATTCTCACTGATAAGACCGGCAAGATCGAGTTTCGCGACATGATCGCAGGTGTGACTATCAAACGCGAAGTTGATGAAGCGACCGGGCTCATGGGCACGATGGTCATTGAGCACAAGGAGGATTTGCACCCGCAGGTTGTTATCGTGGAGGACAAGAAGGAAGTCCTCGCGAGTTATTCCATCCCGGCTGGCGCCCACGTAATCGTGGAAGAAGGCCAGAAGGTGCGTGCCGGCGCGCTACTTGCAAAGACGCCCCGGAAAGTCGCAAAAACCAAAGACATTACAGGAGGTTTGCCGCGGGTGGCCGAATTATTTGAAGCACGCCGGCCAAAAGATGCGGCGGAGATTGCTAAGATCGACGGCGTCGTTGAGATGGGCGGCACTGTCCGCGGAAAGCGACGCCTGATTTTGAAGGACCCCGACACCGGCGCCGAGGAAGAACACCTGATCCCGCTTACCAAACACATTATCGTGTTTAAGGGCGACTTCGTGAAGAAGGGTCAGCAACTTACCGAAGGCCCTGTAGTACCTCACGAGATCCTCGAAGTCTGCGGACCGCAGGACCTGCAGGAGCACCTGGTCAACGAAGTCCAGGAGGTTTATCGGCTGCAGGGTGTGGAGATCAACGACAAGCACATCGAAATCATCGTGCGCCAGATGTTGCGCAAGGTGAAGATTACCGATCCTGGCGATACGTCGCTGCTCTGGGGTGATCAGGTCGACAAACTCGACTTCGAAGAGGAAAACAAGAAGGTCGTCGAGAAAGGTGGCAAGCCGGCAGAAGCCGTTCCTGTCTTACTCGGCATCACGAAGGCTTCACTCGAAACGGACAGCTTTATTTCGGCTGCCTCGTTCCAGGATACAACTCGCGTCCTTACGGAGGCGGCTACACTGGGTAAGGTCGATAAACTGCGCGGCTTCAAGGAAAACGTGATCATGGGTCACTTGATTCCCGCCGGCACCGGTTTCCCTGAGCACCGCGAGATCAAGCTGGTCGAAAAGGGTGAGCCGATTGGCGCCCCGGTAATGGAAGAAGCCGAGCCACAGCCGGCCATCGGATAAGATCGACATTGTTTTAGGGCGTCCGCCGCGGCGGACACCGTCTAACGGATTGGCGTTTCGAAGAATGGAGCCGGCGGCAGCCGAGCCACATAGACGGGAAACCCGAAATGGTCAGCGAACTGGCGCGAGCGGATCAAACGCCCTACAATTTGCCTGATGTCGATCGTCACCAAAACTGGCGATAAAGGCGAAACGTCCCTGATGTACGGCCATCGCGTGTCGAAGGGCGATGCGCGCGTCGATGCTTATGGTTGTATCGATGAACTAACTGCTGCGCTTGGTTTGGCTCGCTCCATTGGGACCGATAAATTCGTCTCCGACGAAATCTTAGCCGCACAAAAGGATCTGATCGCTGTCATGGGAGAACTGGCAACGGCGCCAAGCGATCGAGAGCGCTACGCAAAAGATGGCTTTCAGGTCACTACGCCAGCGATGGTTGATCGGATCACTGCCGTCATCGTCGATCTCGAGAACGACAAATCGCTTTACCCGAAGGACTGGGTCATCCCCGGGGGAACACCCGTTTCCGCAGCTCTCGATTTTGCCCGCGCAACGTGCCGCCGCGCCGAACGGCATATCACTGCGCTGAGCACCAGCGACGTGAAATTCAATGTTGAGATTTTGCGCTACCTAAATCGCCTTTCCGATCTTTTCTGGGTGCTGGCCAGGTACGTCGAGAAAGACACGCGAAATTCCAGTTAGCGGCGCGTTGCTGCGCACGCCTTGGATTGCGCTGCAATCCAGCGTCAAAAATTGGCAAGCGTCCGGCAGCAACATTCATCGTGGGGTGTTATGCATCGTCGCATGAATTTCAGATTAACTTTTGCGGCTGTAATCTTGTTAGGTGTTTCCACTGCGCAAGCGCACGAAGCGATCTTTTCGTGGACTTACACGACCGACCTTACCCCGAAAGGTCATGGCGAATTTGAACAATGGGTTACCACCCGCTGGGAAAAAGAGCATGGTGGCTATAGCGTTATCGATTTTCGGGAGGAGTTCGAATACGGAGTCACGGATAATTTCCAGCTGGCGATCTATCTCAACCATCATTACGTCTATGCGAACGACGATGTTCCAGCCGAAGATCCAGCGCATCCTGGCAGGCGTTTGCCCGGCCATTACGAAACCGGCGGTGAAGACGTGCATGCCGGACATAACCCGGCGACACCGTTCGACAGCTATCATTTTGAATCGGTCTCGCTCGAAGGGATTTATCGGCTCCTGAGTCCTTACAAGGATCCAATCGGTCTCGCTCTTTATTTCGAGCCGTCGGTGGGCGACCAGGAAACGGAATTGGAATGGAAAATCCTGCTGCAAAAGAACTGGCTCGAAGACCGGCTCGTTTGGGCGTTGAACGTCAACTACGAACTCGAATTCGAAAAGGAGGACGGTGGCGGTTATGAGCGCGACGGCATGTTCGAGTGGTTCACCGGACTTTCTTACCGCTTTGTGCGCAATTGGTCAGCAGGTTTGGAATTTTGGAATCATCACGAATTTGCCGATGCCACTGTCCACGAGCATTCGGCCTACTTCCTGGGACCGACGATTCATTACGGTGGCGAACGCTGGTGGGCCACCCTTGGATTTCTCCATCAGTTACCAATCGGACAGGCGTTTAGTCAGGATAACAAGGAGTTTGCCGCGAACGATGGCTACATCTTTGGCGATGAGCACGAAAAATATTACGTGCGCTTCAGAGTAGGGATCAACTTTTAGCCGCGGAGTGAAAGCAGAATTTGTCTTCGTCCTCCTTATCGATCTCTGCTGGGTCCTTTGTCAGGTGCGCTGGGAAAGACTTGCGAAATTCCAGTAGCGGTTAGCGCCGTGTTGCTGTGCACGCGCTGAATTGCGCTGCAATCCAGCGTCAAAAATTGGCAAGCGTCCGGCAGCGGGATTCATCGCGCAATGTTACAAATTGTGGGGATGAAAATCAGATTAGCGTTTACAGCTGCGATCTTGTGTTGCGTTTCTATCGTGCGCGGAGACGAGCACCTGTTCGGTTTCGTACGCGGCGCGGAAACGCTGCCTGCGCACCGTTGGGAGGTTTATCAATTCGTTACTTTGGGCGAAGGAAAGAGTGAAGGGACGTACTACGGAACTCATTTCGAAACGGAAGCCGAATATGGATTGACCAATCAATTCCAGGCGAGCCTTTCGCTCATCCAACATTATTTCTACAACAAGGGGGTCGACGGCGAGCGTGATGCATTGGACAACACCAACGCCTATCGTTTCGGCGGATTTGAAGGCTCGGCCAAATATCGCTTGTTGAGTCCGTTCAAGGATCCCATTGGCATCGCATTACGATTGGAGGGTGGCTACTTGTTGCACGATGAAGTCGATGGGCTCGATCAACATGAACGCTACATCAAACCCGAGATCGATTTCCAAAAAGACTTTCTGGAGGATCGGGTAATTTGCGCTCTCGATCTTGGCGCGGAATGGGCCTGGGGCAAACAGCCTGCCGAGCAATATCCGAGAGAACTCTCTTTCGAAGGCGCAGCTGGTGTGCCCTATCGCTTCGCTCCAAACTGGTACGCGGCGTGGAAATTCATACGAGATGGGAATATCCGCTTTTCGATCTGAATAATTTCGAGCATCGCGTTTTTTATGCTGGTCCGAGCATCCATTACTCGCAGGAACGCTGGTGGGCCACACTCACTTGGAACTATCAGGTGTACGGGAAGGGTGTAGACGAGCCGGCCGATGGGCAAAGCTTCGCTGAGGAAACGCGACAATTGTTTCGGTTAAAAGTAGGATTTAATTTTTAGTGCGCAATGAAGCCGGAATTTGTTTTCATCGCGCTCCCAGCCTCCGCGTTAATCGCCCCCTCGGCATTCGCCATTCAATACCTCACCGTCGACCAAGCGCAGCAGGCAATTTTTCCCGGCAAATCGTTCACGTCGGCGCCCGTGAAGCTGACGAGCGTTCAACGCAAAGCCATTGAGCGGGCTAGCGGTGTCCACGTCTTGCATGATGAGCAGCAGGTCTGGCGTGTAAGTGGTGGTGGTTGGTTCATAGCCGATGAAGTTGTCGGTAAACACGAGTTCATCACTTATGCGGCCGGTCTCACCGCCGATGGATCGGTCAAGCAGATTGAAATCATGGACTATCGCGAGACTTATGGTGGCCAGATTCGGGATCAAAAATGGCGCGCCCAATTTGTCGGTAAGACCAGCAAATCGACGCTCAAACTCGATAGCGACATCAAAAACATCAGCGGAGCAACTTTGAGTTGCCGGCACATCACTGACGGCGTGAAACGCCTTTTGGCATTTTATGAGATCGCACTCAAACATTGAGATTCGTCGTTGTCGCCCATTGCTGGGCACATTTGTCGAAATCACGGCGCGTGGACGTGACGAAAGATTACTCGTCCGTGGAATCGAAAGTGGGTTCGATGCGATTGAGCGCGTGAATCGTTTGATGAGCTTTCATGACCCTCTAAGTGACGTCTCGCGTATGAATTGCGACGCTTTTCCAAAAGGTGTGATCGTGCATCCGTGGACCTGGCAGGTTATGAAGGCCTCAAAGCGGTTTGCCGAAGAGAGCCTCGGCACGTTCGATATTACCGTCGCTCCATGGCTCACGAAGTGGAACTATCTTCCTCATCGTCATTATCAGTTTAGTCCAACCGCGAGCTCGCGTGATATCTTTCTTCGCCGTAACTACGAGGTCTTTTTCCGCCGCGACTTGATTGTCGATCTTGGCGGGATCGCGAAGGGTTTTGCGGTCGATCGGGCAGTCGATGCATTGAAGGAAAACAGGATTGGGTGCGGAATCGTAAACGCCGGCGGTGATCTGAGAACATTTGGGCCGGCATCGCAGCTTATTCATCTGCGACATCCCACGGATCCGATACGCGTTGCCGGGGCGGTGCGGTTGCGCGAGCGGGCCATGGCAACTTCGGGAATCTATTTCGAGCGTCGAAAATATCGCGGCAAATATGTGGGCCCATTGCTTGACGGGCGAACCGGTCAATCTGAACGCGAACTAATCAGCGTAAGCGTAGCCGCCGCGGAATGCATGGCCGCGGATGCGCTGACCAAAGTCATCTTCGCACTGCGTGAAAAAGCTGCGGGCTTGCTGGCGCAGTATCAGGCGGATGCGTTGTTGCTCGAGCGCGATGGTGCGCCATCATGGATGTTTCACTCATCATGCGGCACTTCCGACGGGACTCGATTCGATTGAAGCGCTTGCAGAGATATTTTCTGTACGCCGTGTTAGCACTGCTTCTTTTGAGCGGAGTGGCATGGACGTATTGGAACTATCTTGCTGCGTCGCCTAGTGATTTTGAGACGAGCGCAAAAGCCTGGGCGATGAAAATTCATGGCGCTGCAGCGATGGCAATTTTAGTGCTGATTGGGATGCTCCTAAGTGGGCACGTGAGATTCGCATGGCGGGCGCGCCGCAACCGAGCAAACGGATCGGTCTTTCTGAGCGCGTTCGCCGTCTTAACCATCACCGGCTACGGCCTTTATTACGCGGGCGGCGAAAACCTGCGTGCATGGACGAGTTGGATTCATCTCGCTGTGGGCCTGGCTTTGCCGATCTTGTTGCTGATCCACATCTTTCTGGGAAGGAGGACACGCCGTTCGGGTCAATCCCGAACCCGATCGCGCCTTGCGTCTCGGGGTGCCGAGGATCGACATCCTAAGTCCCTTACCGCGAGTTCCAATACAAGACCTGATGAGGCCAGTAAAACAGCTGAATTTCAGGTTGCGCATCGACCGGTGCTGTAGCATCTTCACCGTCCCGCTCCCGAGTTCCCCTCTCGCGGATTTTCTCCTATGGCAGATACAACAGAATTAGTGCCTGAACTTTTGGAAGCTGGTGTTCATTTTGGACACCAGACGAAGCGCTGGAATCCCAAGATGAAGCCTTTCATCTTTGAGCAGCGCAACCAGATTTACATCATCAATTTGGACGAAACCGTGCTTCAGCTTCGGCGGGCGACGGAGTTTCTTCAGGAAGTAACACGCCGTGGGGGCAGGATTTTATTCGTCGGTTGCAAGAAGCAGGCCCAGGAAGCGATAAAAGAGGCTGCGCTGGCTTGCGGCCAGTTTTACGTGAATCAGCGTTGGCTGGGCGGCACACTGACTAATCTCGCCACCATCCGAAAGAGCATTGGCCGGCTGAAATACATCGAGGAGATTGAGAAATCTCCCGAATACAAAAAGATGGGCAAGCAGGAACTGGCTGCCCTTAATCGCGAGGCGGCAAAGCTCCGGCGCAACCTGGACGGGATAATCGAGATGTCGCAATTGCCCGACGTCCTTGTGGTAATCGATACGATCCGCGAACAAAACGCCGTGAATGAAGCCCGACGCCTCGGGATTCCAGTGGTTGCCATCGTGGACACGAACGCGGATCCGGACATCATCGATTACCCAATCGCGGGGAACGATGACGCGATCCGCGCGATTCGCGTGATTCTGCAGAAGCTCGTGGATGCTATTGTCTCGGCAAGCAACGAAGCGCGTATCCGCGAGCAAGTCGAAATGGCTGGCGTCTCAGCGTAGCCAGCCGAGTTGATAACCAATGGTTGCTACTTAATCGACGCCGGATTCCATTTTCAACGCTCTAATCACTTTAATGAAAACAACAGCCGAAATTGATCCTCAACTAGTTAAGCAGCTCCGCGAAAAAACCAACGCAGGTTTTATGGATTGCAAGCGCGCTCTGGTGGAGAGCGGCGGTGATCTGGAGAAAGCGGAGACGATTTTGCGGACCAAAGGAATTGCCAGCGCTGGAAAGAAAGCCTCGCGGGCAACGAAAGAAGGCGTCGTGGCTTCTTATATTCACCTGCAAGGGAAGGTTGGCGTGCTCGTGGAGGTGAATTGTGAGACCGACTTCGTGGCGAGGAACGAGAATTTTCGCGAGTTCGTGAAAGACATCACCCTTCATATTGCAGCGGCCCACCCGCTCTATGTCAGCCGCGCTGATGTGCCGGGCAATCTTATCGAAGCTGAGCGCGAAATTTACAAGGCCCAGGTCAAAGGCAAACCGGAGAATGTTGTCGACAAAATTGTCGAAGGAAAACTCGAGAAATTCTACAGCACCGTTTGCTTGCTCGAACAAGGTTTTATTAAAAATCCCGATATGACCATCAGGGACTTGCTCAATGGAAAGATTTCGGAACTGGGTGAGAACATCGTCATCCGCCGTTTCGTTCGCTATCTCGTCGGCGAGCCGCTGCCAAGCGAGGCGTAGATATTGTAACGGCGTTCGCTGCAACCGAATGCCGGGTATTGAATAGGTGCTCGCGAGCGGCTCTACAACGTCGCGTGCAGGTCGCTGATCCGCAGTTAAGTTACAGCGGAATGGGACTGGCCGAATACAAGCGGAAACGCGACTTCAAGAAAACAGCTGAGCCGGCCGGGGGCAAACCATTACCGCGAAAAGTCAAAGGCGCGTCGCGTTTTGTTATTCAAAAACACGCAGCGCGGCGTTTGCACTATGACTTTCGCCTGGAGATGGAGGGTGTGCTGAAATCGTGGGCATTACCGAAAGGGCTCCCTTGGAAGCGAGGTGAGAAACACCTGGCAGTAGAAGTGGAAGATCATCCAATCGAATATGAACAGTTCGAAGGTATTATTCCAGAGGGACAGTACGGCGGCGGCACAGTGATGGTATGGGACCGCGGGAATTACCGCGTTTACGGTGAACAACCGGTGAAATCGCTTAAGGAAGGCAAGCTTCATCTCGTTCTCGACGGCGAAAAAGCAAAAGGCGAATGGACCCTGGTCCGGATTCGAGGTCGTGATGATACCAAGAACCAGTGGTTGATCCTGAAAACAGGAGATGACGCGAAGCCAATATCGAAAAAAATCGAAGACCGTTCGGGGAAAACTGGACGCACCATGCAGGAAATCGCAAAAGATCGCGATGCCGAGTGGGAGTCTGGTCGCGAATCAGACGAGAGCCCCACATCGCAATTCAAAGCACGGATTCGTGCCGCGTTAAAAAAAAAGGAAAAGGATGAGGTTGTAGGGCAGGCGCATCGCCTTCCGGCCGCAAACCGGGGCAACCCGCCTCAGGCGGGTCGCTCTACAATGGCATCCCTGCCAGATTTGCCCTCGGCAAAAGCTCGGTTCATCGAACCAATGAAAGCGAAGCTGGTTGAGGAACCACCAGGGACGGGCGATTGGATTTATGAACTTAAATTCGACGGCATCCGCCTGATCGGCGTTAAAAGGGACGACAAAGTTTCACTGCTGTCGCGAAATGAAAACGAACTGACTAAGCGATTCCCGGAGATTGTAGAAGCGATAAAGGCTTTGCCGGCGCGCGAATGCGTGATCGATGGCGAAGTGGTCGCGCTCGACGAGGAAGGCCGGTCTTCTTTTCAACTACTGCAAGGGCGCGAAATGGAAGGGCGAAAGAGTCCTGTTTATTTTTATGCATTCGATCTACTCCAGCTCGACGGCAAAAGCCTGTTTTCACTGCCATTGGAGGCGCGCAAGAATGTCCTGGAAAAACTCTGTGCCGACGCGGGGGACCCTGTTCGTTATTCAGACGCGATCGGCGGAGACGCACAAAGGCTGCTCGAAGAAGTGAAGCGTCGCGGCTTGGAAGGAATTATCGGCAAACAACGTAACTCCGTTTACGAGCCGGGGCGCAGAAGCGGCGCATGGATTAAGCTCAAATGTGTCCACGAACAGGAATTCGTTATCGGTGGGTATACGCCGCCGCAGGGTGCTCGAAAATATTTTGGTGCGATCCTGGTCGGTTATTACGAAAACAAAAAGCTCGTCTTCGCGGGCAAAGTCGGAACCGGCTTCACTGCGAAGTTATTGTCGATGCTGCACAAAAAATTCCAAAAGGAAGCACGCGACGATTGCCCGTTTGTCGATTTACCATCAAAGCAAAATGGACAGTGGGTGCAGGACATCACACCCTCGGTGATGCGGAAAATGCGTTGGGTGAATCCAGTCTTCGTCTGTGAAATCAAATTCGCCGAGTGGACGCGGGACAAGAAATTGCGTGCACCGGTTTTTCTGGGATTGCGCGAAGATAAGAAGCCTGGCGAGGTTGTCCGGGAGAATTAGGGATAGCGGTGGGTAGTCTTGGCCTGCCAGGGCTGGCCCGGGGTTTTCAATAGTTCTTTTTAGGGAGGGTTTTTAGGATCGTTATGCGAATCGCTCAGGTCGCGCCGCTTTACGAAAGCGTTCCGCCGAAATATTACGGAGGAACCGAACGGGTGGTATCGTACCTAACCGAAGAATTAGTTCGCCAAGGGCACGAGGTGACGCTCTTCGCAAGCGGCGATTCAATGACCAATGCCCGGCTTTGTGCGGCGTGCCGGCGTTCATTGCGCCTCGACAAGCACTGCATAGATCAACTGGCGCACCACATTGTCATGCTTGAACGCGTATTCCAACGGGCCTCAGAATTCGATATCGTCCATTTTCACGTTGACTATCTGCACTTTTCCATGAGTCGCCGTCAGCAGATCACACATGTGACGACGTTGCACGGGCGGCTCGATATTCCGGACCTTTTTCCCCTCTACCAGGAGTTTCGAGAGATGCCGGTTATCTCGATCTCGAATGTACAGAGAGAGCCTTTACCCTGGGCAAACTGGCAGGCCACCGTTTATCACGGATTGCCGGCTAACCTGTATCGGTTCCGAGAGGAGCCGGGAAGTTATCTTGCCTTTCTGGGGCGGATTTCGCCTGAAAAACGAGTGGACCGGGCAATCGAAATTGCCAAGCGGGTTCAGATTCCGCTTAAAATTGCTGCCAAAGTAGATCGCGTGGACAAGAAGTATTTCAAAAGCGCGATCGAACCATTACTCTGTGACTCGCTGGTCGAGGTTGTCGGCGAGATCGGCGACAGGGAGAAGGATGAGTTCCTGGGAAACGCTTATGCTCTGCTGTTGCCTATCGATTGGCCAGAGCCATTTGGGCTGGTGATGATTGAAGCGATGGCCTGCGGCACGCCGGTGATCGCGTACTGCGGAGGAGCAGTCCCCGAGATAATGGAAGAAGGTCATACCGGGTTCATCGTGGAAGAACTGGAAGGTGCGGTCGAAGCAGCGCGCCGGATTCCAAAGCTCAGCCGAAAACGTTGTCGGGAAGTCTTCGAGCAGCGATTCACTGCCACTCGAATGGCCAATGACTACGTGCGGGTGTACGAGCGGTTAATTAATCGCAAGCCAGACGAGCCGTCGGAGGCACGCGCATAATGGCTAAGGAAGTCATTCGCATCCGGGACGAGTTTTATATTCGCTCGTCGTCTCATCGCATCGACGTCCGCACCCGGGTTTTGAAGCAAGCAGATACTTTCGCTGTCTTCGACCGATTCGGCGACATCGAGCCATTCGGCACTGGTGAGCTTGGGATATACTACCAAGATACTCGATTCTTGTGCCGGTTGACCCTAAAACTGGGAAAGGATCGCCCTCTTTTGCTGAGCTCCACCATCAGAGAGGACAACGCCGTTCTGGCGGTGGATGCCACCAACGCCGATGTGTCGCGCAATGGCGAGATAGTAATTCCCCAGGGAACACTGCACGTCTTCCGTTCAAAGATTCTCTGGGAGAAAACATGTTACGAGCGACTTCGAATGCATAACTACGGGCGCGCGGCCGTTGAATTTTCGTTCTCAGTCGAATTCGATGCTGATTTCACTGACATCTTCGAGGTGCGAGGTGTTAGGCGGGAACGCCGGGGCCAGCGGATACCGACACAGCTTGTACCAGATGGGCTGGTGCTCGGTTATGATGGATTGGACGACTCTATCCGCCGGACGCGAATCGTCTTTGATCCGCCGCCCACACGGTTAAGTGAGTCGGTTGCCACGTACCAAATTCGGTTGGGACCCGGCCAGGCGGCCAGTTACCGCTGGGCAATTGTCTGTGAAGTCGGTGCCGTTTCCCAGGGCGAGGTCAAGCCTTGTTACGAAAAGGTCGTCCAGGAGGCGGCCAACGCGCTGGAAGCGGAGCACGCACGAGAGCCTCAGATTTCTGCCTCAAACGAACAGTTCAATGATTGGCTGAATCGCTCCATTGCTGATCTCCATATGATGCGGACCGAAACCTCATATGGACCGTATCCTTACGCTGGCGTTCCCTGGTTCAGCACGGAATTTGGACGAGACGGAATTA
>WNGQ01000275.1_pt1 | contig 52299 bp, 44 predicted proteins | sample 5407661 | NCBI WGS metagenome assembly WNGQ01 (sample SAMN13153382, study PRJNA577476) | soil metagenome | isolation source: 60 cm soil or saprolite under Garry oak tree replicate 2 | place: USA:California | collected 2016-06-15 | reverse complement strand
GTTGTGTCTTGCAGGAAATGATCACCGGGGCACGTCCCTTTTCGCGTTCGACGCTGGCCGAAACGATATCTGCCATCTTGAAAGAGGACCCACCCTCACTGGTGGGGTTCGATGCCGGCATTCCGACGGAGCTGGATCAGGTAGTGAAGCGCTGTTTGAACAAAGAACCCGCTCAGAGATTTCAATCCGCCGGAGATCTGGCTTTTCACCTGCGTCAGATACTGAGCGGTGTTTCACTCCCAAAACCAATAACAGTCGGAACGGACCGTCGCCCTACTGCAAGGCGCTTGATGGGGATTGCGGTCGCAGTAGTTTTATTGTTGCTGGGCGCGCTCGCCTTCAATTGGACCGCCGTGAGGAAGGCTTTAGTCGCCCGTCCCGAGTTCAAGTCGGTTGCTGTGCTTCCACTGCAGAATTTCTCCGCAGATCAGGATCAGGAATATTTTGTAGATGGCATGACCGAAGCGGTGATTACCGATCTTTCGAAAATTAAGGCAGTGAGAGTCATTTCACGCACCTCTGTGATGCCGTACAAAAACTCAAAAAAATCGCTGCACGAGATTGCCAGCGAATTGCATGCTGATGCTGTGATTGAAGGCTCGGTAATGCGATCAGCGGATCGCGTGCGCATCACGGTTCAGTTGATAGACGCAGCGTCGGACCAGCATCTCTGGGCGGAGAGTTATAAGCGTGATTTGAAGAATATTTTCACGCTGCAAGGGGAAGTTGCGCAGGCTATTGCACAGCAGGTACGGGTTGTCATTACACCCCAAGAACGGGCGCTTTTGGTCAAAAAGCGTCCGATGGATCCGGAGGTCTATGAACTCTACCTGAAAGGGCGCCACATCATGATGCGGGGAGGGTTGCAAGATGTACAGAAGGCGATCGAATACTTCCAATCCGGCCTTGCGAAGGATCCAAATAATGCCTTGATTTATACGGGTCTGGCGGATGCCTACATTCACAAGATGAGCGATATTCACGAAAGCCCGGTAGAAGCAACGGCCAAAGCCAGAGCCTCAGCTATGAAGGCGCTGGAGTTGGACGACTCGCTTGCAGAGGCCCACACTTCTCTGGCAAGTATCAAGTTGTTTTACGACTGGGATTGGACTGGCGCAGAAGTTGAGCTGAATCGGGCGATCGAGCTGAACCCGGGATATTCCTTGGCATATGGCTTGTACGGTGGGTATTTAACGATTGTCGGACGGCAAGCGGAGGCCCCCCTTTATTTCGAAAAAGCCCGCAGACTGGATCCGCTTTACGAGCGGAACTATCTGGCTGAGGGGTATTTGTATTTCATGGCGCACAAATACGATGAAGCGATTGAGCAATATCGGAAGGGTTTGGAAATTGAACCCGATCCTATGGCGTATTTCGGCCTTGTGTTAGCCCTTGCAGAAAAGGGAGATTACGCGACCGCCATTTCCGAAGGGGAAAAAGCGACAAAACTAAATGACAGCCCACTCCTTCTCACGAGCCTGGCCAGCGCATATGCACGGGCTGGTAGACGCGCTGATTCAAACCGCATACTTCGGCAGCTGGAGGAAATCTCGAAACACCAGGGACCTGCGCCGGCTTGGCACGGAAGGCCTAATCTCTACGTTTGTCCATATGAAGTCGCTGGCGTTTATGCGCAGCTGGAGGATAAGGATCAGGCGTTTAAGTGGCTCAACAAAGCCTTTCGGAGTCGAAGTTGCATGTACTACCTACGGCAGGATCCCAGACTCGATTCCCTCCACTCCGATCCTCGCTTCCAGGAACTCCTGACAGAGATGAAGTTTCCCCCAGTTTCGCCATAACGATCTAAATCAATCACTACTCGCGCTTCGGGCAGACTGGCACTTCGCGGACTTGGGTCGGCCGTGTCGGCTCTGACCAACCAAACGCTGCTCGTCGCGCTTCGCCGACGACCCACAGATGGGCACCTGGAAGCTCAACGAGGCCAAGTCCAAGATCGGTGCGGGGTCGCCGAAGCTCATTACGGTCGTCTACGAGGCCGCTGGGGACAGCGTGAAAGTCACGGTCGATGGCACGGACGGCGACGGTAAGCCGCTGCATAGCGAGTGGACAGGCAAGTACGACGGCAAAGACTACCCGGTCACAGGGGATCCGAGCACAGACACGCGGTCCTACAAGAAAGTCAACGATCATACGCTGGCGTTCACCAACAAGAAGGGGGACAAAGTTACGATCAGCGGTCATGGCGTTGTGTCGGCCGACGGCAAGACCCGCACGGTCACCCTCACAGGAACCGATTCGAAGGGCAAGAAGTACACCAGCACAGCAGTGTACGACAAGCAGTAGAAAGAGCCACCCGATAGCGCCTGCAACAGCTATGCCCTTCCGCTCTTTCCGGGCGGGAGGGCTAGTTCAGTTTCATCTTCATCCCTTCGAGGTTTTCCGCTCAGACCTCGTACAAAACCGCCAGGCAAAGCTCGTCCGATGATAACTTCCTGGTTGCCCACTCGGGAATTGGCTGATTCCATCGACAGCGCAGGGTTTTTTTCGCACATAGTTGTCGTGGCCCCATTTAGGTAATATTCTTTTCGAAAGCGTGAAGGGGTAGCCCTGCTGAGTCATCGGACTTTGGGGGCGTACGCATTGGCGTCAGCTATGTATCCATTCAGCGGGGCACGCGTTCTCACTCTTCGCGGCGCATCGTACCGCAAAATGCCCGTGCACCTCCTGGCTTGCTGGAAGGGGCATCGGCGACACTCACGTTAATCGCATTAGCTGGGGGCAAATTACCGCCCTTTTCTCCGCAAAGAGAAACCAAGGAGCCAGGCCATGGAAAACAGAAGGAATCTGATCCTTATTAGCCTGTTCGTGCTGTCAGCGCTGACACTTAGTAAATCTTGTTATGCCCAAGTTAAAGAAGCCACCGAAGTTCCCGACAGCATCATTGTAGTCTTCCAGGGTCAACCCTTGCCCGCTGACGCGGCGGACCGCGTACTACAGGCGGGCGGCAAGGTGACTGGCAGCCTGGACGCGGTTGGCATTTTGGTGGTATCGCCGGCTTTGGTCGACGGAGATACGCTGATCCGCAACCTGCGCAAGGACAGTGCCATCCTCGATGCCGACTATGACCGCGTATTGCAGCTGATCGCTCCGTCCCAAGTCAGCACGGACGAAGAAAACAACATTTCACCTGACACCCACTTGACCCATCCTCTGCCTACTTTCTCGACCTCGCTGCCGCCTGACTTCTTCTATACCTCGACGCCGCAGCAGTGGTCCGTGAAGCGCGTGGGCGCGGCTGGTGGCGGCGTGCCAGCTCCGGCGGGCGATCCGACGACCGGAGCCTGGGATGTCACCAAAGGCGCCGGCGCGAAGATCGCAATCCTCGACACCGGCGTCAACCCAGTTCACCCCGACGTTGCCAGCAACCTGATTTTCAATCGGGCCCTGACCTTCGATATCCCCGCAGCTTTCGGCACACCGAACTGCGAAGTACCGGATGCCTCCAATCCCCCGTTCGATCTCCCCGCCGATCAAATCGGACACGGCACCTGGACCTCTTCCCTGGCCGCGGGGCAGATCGGGGGCGGCTTGATGATTGGCGTCGCTCCGCAGGCGAAGATCCTAAACATTAAAGTGCTGCGAAACAGGCCCGCCACGCCGGCAGAGCTGCAACAGATCGGCGTGCCTGACACGCCCTTCAACCGCTGTCAATTCCGGAACGGGACCGGATTGTTCTCGTGGATTCTGCAAGGCATTCTTCTGGCGAACCAGCAGGGCGCAGATGTTATTTCGATGTCCCTCGGAGGTGCCGTTCCCCGCAACATTCCAGGCGGATTGGGCGCAGCCATCTGGAGCGCCTTTAACCGTGTGACCAATTTCGTGACCAGCCACGGCTCGTTGGTTCTGGCGGCCGCAGGCAATTCCGCGGTAGACCTGAATAGGATTGGGGCTGTTGTGGCGTTGCCAGTGGACTCACCGGACGTGATTGCTGTGATGGCCACCACGAACCCGGCGCTCTTTCCACCCACACCGCCTGCCCGGCAAACATGCTCTGCTGGAGCCGACTGTCTTGCTTCTTACAGCGACTTCGGCTCGAGCTTGCACGGCCTGGCGGCACCTGGCGGCGATTTACCTTCCGGGGGCTGTGCGTTCTCCGGGTCGCCGTGCCTCCCGACAGGCTTCATTCGCGGGGCGTGCAGCTCCGGGGTGCCTGGCACGGTCAATCCGACACCTGCAGGTTATCCAGCAACGGGTCCTCCTCCGGCGGGCACCAGTTGGGGTTGCTTCTCTTTTGTTGGAGCGGCCCAACACGCTTGGTATGTGCAGGCGACCGGCACGAGTGCAGCAACCCCGATCGCGGCTGGAGCTGGTGCGTTGGTGAAGTCGGCCAACCCGAGCCTAAGTCCAGCTCAGATCCGGACCATCCTGCAGCAAACTGCACAGGATATCGGCAAGGTGGGCTACGACCAGCTTTTCAACTTCGGCTTGGTGGATGCCGCTGCTGCAGTGTTCAAAGCGATACAGTAGACCCCAACGTGCGTTGGTAAGACTGATCAGAAATCGGCGTCAAACATCGGAAGCACCGCGACCATCACGGGCAATCCGCAAAACATTCTGATTGGATCTTTTTCCGGCATCGGTTACCGAGATTTCTTGTTGCACTTGGGTCCGATTGCCCTCGTAGGTCTGTTCCTCGATTGGTTCGTGCTGTGGTGGCTCTACTTCCGCGGGCAAGTCCACGATGTCCGGACTCAAGCGGGCGTGAATACGGTACGAATTGAGCATGCCGCGCTGCTTAAGGCGGGTATTGTGGCCGCATTGGTTCTCGCTGGATTCCTTGCCGGTTTTTCGCCGCCCCTAGTCGCCTCAGTCGGCGCAGCGATCCTATTGATTACACGCAGCCGCGACCCTCACTTCGTTTATGAGGAAATCGATTGGGGCCTTCTCGTCTTCTTCATCGGCCTTTTTCTGATCGTCGGCGGCGCAGAAAACGCCGGTCTTAGGCAGCACCTACTCGGTGTTGGCGAGCGTTTCAACCTGCAACATCTCGGTGTCTTGACACTGGTGACCGCCATACTCTCGAACTTAGTGAGCAACGTGCCCGCCGTAATGCTTTTGAAGTCTCTGGCGGCTCAATTTGCCAGCCCTCATTCAGCGTGGCTCACTCTGGCAATGGCGAGCACACTTGCGGGGAACCTGACCATCACGGGTTCCGTCGCCAACATCATCGTTGTCGAACGCGCACAGAAAGAGGCGCTAATTACCTTCTTTGATTATTTTCGGATCGGTTTGCCCGTCACGCTTCTCACGCTGCTATTCGGTTGGCTCTGGCTTTCCTGGATTCGGTGAGAATTGTATTGTGTTTCAGATGATGGTCATCGATTCATTTCGAGCGCGAGCCAACATCGCGCTCTGGTCTTGAGGAGTTGCATATGAGGGTCCTTAGCGTTTCCCGCCGCCGATTCCTGACCGGCACTGGCGCGCTTGCAGGCGTAGAACTTGCCGGTGCGGGCCTTCAGCTTCCATTTTCCTCTTTGATCCTAGGGTCGCAGGACCAAACACGTGCGGACTACACACTGCACATCAAGACCTCCCCGATCGAGATCGCACCCAAGCGAATCATTTCGGCGATCACATACAACGGTCAGTTTCCCGGACCGTTGCTTCGCTTCAAAGAAGGCCGCCAGGTCACCGTCGACATCTACAACGATACGGATACCGCGGAGCAACTGCATTGGCACGGTCAAAAAGTTTCCGTCGACGTGGATGGAGCCGCCGAAGAAGGAACGCCGTTCATTCCTGCGCACGGCAACCGTCGCATCTTCTTCACGCCAAGCCCGGCCGGGTTCCGGTTTTATCACACGCACAATCGCGCCGGTGCCGACTTGGCAGCTGGACAGTACGGCGGAGAAGTCGGGCCGGTTTACATCGAGCCTGCCCAGGAACCGGGCCGCTATGACCGCGAGGTCTTCCTCGTTCTGAAAGAATTCGAGCCCAGCTTCAGTCGCGGTGGCGATATGCCTCAAGACTTCTTATCTCCCGCGGAGCCGAACGAGGAGCTGAGAGAAATCGGCGAAGCCTCCATGAAGTCATCTCTGGCGAAAGGAATGCCTCACGGCTACGAAGTAGGCTACCGATCCTTCACCATCAATGGCCGCATGCTCGGCCACAGAGAGCCGATCCGCGTGAAGCAAGGGGAACGGGCGCTCTTTCACATCGTAAATGGAAGCGCTACAGAGATTCGCAGCCTCGCGTTGCCGGGGCACTCGTTCGAGGTTGTAGCACTCGATGGCAATCCCGTTCCGAATCCAACTCCGGTTCCTGTGCTATGGATCGGCACAGGGGAGAGGATCTAAGCAATCGTACACGTGACCCATCCCGGAGTCTGGATTCTGGGCGATCTCGCCGACGATGATCGCCGCCATGGTATGGGAATCGTCGTGGAGTACGCGGGCCGCGCCGGAAAAGCGCAATGGATTTCTCCTCCGGCTTTCAAGTGGAACTACGCACGGTTCGCGAAACCCGGCGCGACTGCTCCTTCAGCAGATGAGACCTTCGAGATGACCTTTGCGAAAGACAATGCCACGGAAGAAGGCTTCAACCGATGGACGATCAATGGCGTCGCTTACCCCATGGGCAGCAAAGCAATCTCAGCCCCATTTCACTTGAAGCAGGGCGAGCGCTATCGACTGCGGATGCGAAATGCCAGCGATGACATTCACCCGATCCACTTACACCGGCACAGCTTCGAACTGACCAGCCTGGCCGGAAAGTCCACGGCGGGAATTCTCAAAGATGTTGTAATGCTGGGCGGCTATCAGGAAGCGGAAGTGGATTTCGTTGCCGACAATCCTGGCCTGACCCTTTTTCATTGTCATCAGCAGCTTCACATGGACTTTGGCTTCATGACCCTGTTCGACTATGTGTGAAGAAGTTGGATGGGTTCGCAGCCGAGCCTGAGGAGATAAGTTCCATGGCCTCGAACACGGATATAATCTGGGTAAATCGCGCAGCGAAGGCGATCCTGCTGATTCGCATTCTGGTTGGTTGGGTTTTTCTTTCCGAAGGCATTCAGAAATTTCTATTCCCAGAATCTCTCGGAGTCGGGCGTTTTGTGAAGATTGGCATTCCTTTACCGCAGCTCATGGCTCCGTTCGTCGGCGTCACTGAGATTATTTGCGGTGCGCTCCTCTTAGTTGGTCTGTTTACCCGTCTTGCCTGCGTGCCACTGCTTATCGACATTTGCGTGGCCTTGTACTCAACCAAGATCGTCACGTTCATGAAGAACGGGTTTTGGGGCACGCTGCACGAAGCGCGGACGGACGTCAGCATGCTGCTTGGCCTGATCTTCCTATTGATTGTTGGCGGCGGAACCCTGGCCCTCGATGCACGCTCCCCGGAGGGGTTGGAACCAAAGTCACAAAGGATCGACGTCGTGAAGGGCGAGATCTCCAACTGGAACCGTGGGATGGGTTTTGTCGCCGGATTCGGGGAATCCTCGTCCGCATAATGAGGTAAAATCCTGCATTCCAACTTTCGTCTTCCTCGTCTGGCACAATCGCTATAACAATTTTGGCAGAGGATTTTTGCTTCTCTTCAGGGAAGAATTGCCCAACGTAGCCCATCAGGTGTCCCTCGGCCCAGGGTCGGAGTATATGCGCAAACGGCCGCTACGCGGGATACGCACGGGCGGCAGTGGGACTATTCTACGAACTATGGGACAAGCGCGTGTAGCAGCAGAAGCCGTCCTGCTTCTCCATGTGCTTTGGTGCGTCTGGGTGCTGCTGGGTTGGACTGTAACACGCGGCCGTCGCGTCCTGCGGATGTTGCACATTACTTCGCTCGCCTACGCTATCGTCGTCCTGCTGCTTCCCTGGCCGCCATGCCCGCTCACAGTGGCCGAAACCCAGCTCGAAGCTCGAGCAGGCGTCGAACCCGCCCACGGACCGTTCCTCGTGCGCGTGCTCGACGCCATTGTCTACCCAGACCTGCCGGAGTGGCTCGTCGTTGGCGTTGCAGTGGTTGTCTGCGTGGCGATCCTGGGTGTTTATTTGAGGCGCTATCTGCCTCGCCGATTGAACGGTATGTGGTGATCCGTGTTTGTCCGGCGAGAATTTCTCCCTGAGCGACTGCTCTGAATGTATGCGTCTGCTCCGGTGCCTACTGCAAATCGAGTCGGCTTCAATGAGATGGGCACCCCAGCGGATGCGGTCGTTTCAAGCGAGGAAGGCTCGCGACTCCATTACCAGGGTGCCTGCGGTGTGAGAATCCTTGTGCTGCTGGACTTCAACCGGAATCGAGTTATGTCTATGGTCTGGCGGCAGCAGCCTGCTCAAAAACCTTCACTGCCTTACCCACTTCCGCAACTCCGAAGATGACGAACGTTGCATTGGTGTTAGGCTCGGTTCCACTGTAGGCGTAGTTGATGTTGATTCCGGCTTCGCCGAGCCGCGATGCGGCGCGCGCTCAAACATGAATAACCTGACTATGCCGGTGAAGTTTGTGGAAGTAAGAGAAACAGTGTCACCACTCCGTTGTGTAGTCCGACTCGTACTCTGCCTTTCCTGGGCTTTGTTCCTGCTCGCCTTGCCGGGCCGAGCGCAAGCCCCAGCTTCCGAGCAGAAGACGATCACACTCGAAGAGCTCCAACAGTTGGCCTTACAGAACAACCCGACGTTCGCTCAGGCGGACGCGAATATCAAGTCGGCGGAAGGCCGGAAGAAGCAGTCAGGACTCTACCCGAACCCAACCGTTGGCTACCAGGGCGAACAGATCCGGGGCGGGTCGTTTCACGGAGGCGAGCAAGGTTTCTTCGTTCAGCAGGACATCGTGCTGGGTGGAAAGCTGGGTCTGAATCGACAGATTTTTGACCAGGAGCTCAAGCAGGCAGAAACCGAGGCCGATGAACAAAAACTGCGCGTCGTCACAAACGTGCGAATGTCTTATCTCCAAGCACTGGCCGCGCAGCAGACGCTGGAGTTGCGAAACAACCTCAGCAAGCTTGCTGATGACGCCGTCGAAACTTCTCATCAACTTGCGAATGTCGGCCAGGCCGACGCTCCCGACGTGCTTGAGTCGGAAGTGGAAGCGCAACAGGCGCAACTCGCGGTCACCATGGCCGAAAAGAACCAGCAGCGGGTTTGGACAGCATTGGCCGCCGTCGTGGGAAATCCGCGGCTTCCCTTGATGCGACTCGAAGGAAAACTCGAAGACTTCCAACCCGTGAATCCGGAGGTACTCGTGGAGAAGATCGTGAACGAGAGCCCGGCCGTCAAAATTGCCGAGCTCGGCGTCAAGCGTGCGGAAGCATCCCTAGTCCGCGAGAAGCGCGAACCCATCCCCGACCTGCAACTCCGCGGTGGCATGCAGCAGAATGGCGAGTTGTCCGGGCCTAACGGGAGATCCGTCGGACTGCAGGGCTTTGCTGATGTGGGGCTCAGAATTCCCATTTTTAACCGCAACCAAGGAAACATCGCAAGCGCGAAAGCCGACGCCGAGAGGGCCAGGCGCGAAGTGGAGCGCGTGAAGCTCGTCTTGCGGGAGCGGGCCGCAAGCGTCGTCCAGTCCTACACGTTCTCGCAAACGGCGGTTGACCGCTACAAGAACCAGATGATCCCGAGGGCGCAAAAAGCGTATGAGATGTACACCAAAAAATACCAAGCGATGGCTGCCGCTTACCCGCAGGTCCTCATCGCTCAGAGAACTCTGATGCAACTGGAAGTCTCCTACGTCACTGCGCTGGAGAATCTCGCCACGAGCTCGCTTTCACTGCAGTCCTACTTGCTCATGGACGGTTTGGAAGCGCCCGCGCAGCCCGGCGGAATTGACAAGCCGGTGCGTGAAACCAACATCCCCTTCCAGATGACAGGCGCTAGCCCTCAGCAATGAAGTTTCTCTGCCTCCCATCCTGATTCTAAGGTTGCGTAACATGACCGCGATCGATTCCACCGGCCTCCAGGCATTGGAGGGCTTAGCGGATCAGGTACACGAATCGTGACGAGAACTCATTCTCTGCGGAGCCAGGGAACAACCTTCAAAACTCATGCATCAGGCAGAGTTTCAGCAGCACATCGGACCCGAGAATATGTGCAACAGCATCGCGGAAGCTCTGAGCCGCGCCAGAGCGGTCTACCCGGAAGCCTCGAAACATCATCCTGTGGAAACCGTTTGGGGCCGAAGAAGCACGGATGTTGTGGAACCGGAGCCAGAACCGGGATTCGCCAATCCCGGAAAGAGATAAGTGTCAATCCGTCGCGGGTTACTACACGCTGGCGCAATACGCGGCACAACTGGACGAAATCCCTTCAATGCGTGTCCGCGTTTTGGAACGCAAAAGGGAGGTTCCGAATTAGCGCCCCGCTCCTAAATGGCGGGAGATGGCGGGCTGGGCAGAACAGGCATTGTGCATGGAGGGCGCATTTTAAGCCGGCGCAGGCGGGCTTGGAGAGTGATATCTTCTACAGCGGGCTGTGATCTACATCAATTCCCTGGCTCGGCTTCGGCCAGAAATCCGCGCGCTTTGAGTTGTGCACGAAAAGCACGAAAAAGGCTGGAAAGCTCAAGAATTTGAAAATGGAAGGAGGACAAGCGTGGCTTCTAAGATCGAACAACTATCTTCTAGTGTAACTGACGAGGTTTTCTTCCCGAAGGGAGCGATCGCATTTTTTGTTGCCGTGCTCGCTGGCTTTGCGCTGATCTGGCTGGGGATCTATCTATTGCTGGTACAACGCCAGTTGTGGCTGTAGGGAGGCTGGAGACAGATGGCGAGTGAGGCGGCAAGCGACAATTCTCAGGTAAATACAACCGAGAAGAGGGTCCTATTGGGTGCGACTTTGTTCATTGGGGCTAGCCTTGGGCTGATCGCGTACGCGACGTGGGGGCTGGGAATCAATGTGCCGACTTGCGTGTCGGCCTCGAAGGGATTCGAGCAGGCATCCGTCACGAAGCATGAGGAGAAGAATTATGAAGTGCACTTCGTCGCGAAGATGTGGGCGTTCGAGCCGAGCCGCGTGCGAGTGCCCACCGGATCGACGTTGGATGTATATGTGATGAGCAAAGATGTGGAGCACGGATTCCAAATCCTGGGCACGAACGTCAACTTGATGGTGGTGCCGGGGGCGATCGTGAATGGGCGCGTGCATTTCGCTAAGCCGGGAATTTATTCGATTGTATGCCACGAGTATTGCGGCGCGGCGCATCACAACATGAACGCGACGGTCGAAGTCAGTGACCAGGCGACGGATATTTCGGTGGATGGGCTTCCAGCAAGGGGAGCCTCCGGCGGGAAGATTCTTGAGGATAAGGGCTGTTTGGCGTGCCACAGCCTGGATGGCAGTGCGGGAGTGGGGCCAACTTTCAAGGGGATGTGGGGAAAGTCGGTGGAGTTGACGGACGGCAGCACCCACATACTCGATGCAGATTTCGTCCGGGACTTGATTCTGCATCCCTCGAAAGATGTAGTGAAGGGATATGAGCCGGTGATGCCGGAGCTGCCGTTGAGCGATGAGGAAATCAGGCAGATTGAAGAGTACTTGAAGGATCTGAAATAACATGGAACTTCAAAAGAATCTTCAAAGGATTATTCTGATCGAACTTCTGGTGCCGCTCGGACTTCTTCTCCTTGGCACTTTTCATGGTGTTTTGCAGGTACTGTTTCGAGCCGGAGTAATTCGAGCGAATTCGTTTGCGGGAATCGAATATTACCAGGGGTTGACTGCGCACGGAGTGATCAATGCGATCGTCTTGACGACGTTTTTCGCGGTGGCGCTGGGTCATGCGCTGGTCAGCCAGGAATTGAGATCGCCGCTTTCCCTGTTTGGAGCGGGTCTGTCGCTGGCTCTGATGCTGCTGGGCGCGGTGATGGCCGCAGCCATGATTTACGCCGGGCAGGCGACAGTTCTTTACACTTTTTATCCGCCGCTCAAAGCGCACCCGGTGTTCTACCTTGGCCTCGCGATCTTTATCGTGGGTTCGTGGGTGGCGCTATTCACGTGGATTCCCGTGTACCGGCGCTGGAGGAAGAACAATCCGGGAAAGAAGACCCCGCTCGCGGTCGTGGGAATCTTTGCCACATTTATCGTGTGGCAGATCGCGACCTTGCCGGTAGCTTTTGAAGTGCTTGTCCTGCTTGTGCCGTGGTCCCTGGGATGGACGCCAGGAGTAAACGTGGTGTTGAGCCGTACGCTGTTTTGGTTCTTTGGGCATCCGCTCGTTTATTTCTGGCTGATGCCGATCTACGTGCTGTATTACACGATGCTGCCGAGGCTGGCGGGAGGAAAGCTTTTCAGCGACTTTGCGGGGCGATTCACGTTTATGTCGCTCATTTTGCTGTCTTGCCCGCTGGGTTTGCACCATCAGTTCGCGGATCCCGGGATCTCCTCGACTTGGAAAGGCATCCAGGGAGTTCTCACGTTGATTATTGTGATCCCCAGTCTGCTGACAGCGTTCACGCTTGCAGCGTCCCTGGAATTCGCGGCGCGCAGGAGGGGCGGGACGGGACTTTTTGCCTGGTGGAGAAAGCTGCCGTATTTCGAGAGCGAGAACTGGTTCTTCCCTTATCTCTTCTGCGGGCTTGTGATTTTCCTGTTTGGCGGCATCACGGGCATCGTGAATGCGTCCTACAACATGAACAACGTCGTGCACAATACGGCGTGGATTCCGGCGCACTTTCATTTGACGGTAGGCGGGCCGATTTTTCTGGGGATTTTGGGCATGAGCCTGTATTTGATTGCCGGGCTCCTGAAGAAGCCAGTGCTTTCGCGGAGCTTGGCGGTCGGGGTTCCTTATTTATGGATGGGCGGAACATTTATTTTCTCAGGAGGACTCTTCCTGGGCGGACTGCGCGGCGAGCCGCGGCGCACGAATCTGGGGCTGACTTATTTGAATCCAGCATCGCCCAGCTACCGGCCGGATTGGTGGATTTCGACGCATTTGGGATTGCTGGGCGGGTTGATCATGGGACTCGCCATCCTTTTGTACTTCGTGGTTCTGATCCGGAGTCTAGCGGGCGCGAAAGATGCTGCGTCGGAGCACGTGCCATTCTCCATTCCACTCAGTGAGACGTATCACGACGAAAATATCCCCGCGGTGCAGAACTTCACGCCGTGGGTTACGGCCGCGGTGTTGCTGATTGTTTTGGCGTACTACTCGCCGATCAGCGATATTTTGAAAAGTAAGTTCAAACCAGCACCGGGATACAAACCGGATAGTCCAGTGGCGGTCGAGAGCGTGCGGTGACGACTGCGATCCGAACGCGGCATACGTTCTTTTGGCTGGCTCCGCTCGCCGTTGTTCTGTGCGCGTCTGGAGTGCGAGGCGCGGTTGTCCCCGCAAAGTCCGATTTAGGAAGAATTCCGAACGTCGCGATTTGGGATGAAGCGAACCAAAAGCGTTCGTTGTGGGCGGAACTGAGGGGAGCAGGAGGTGGCCCGGTCATCGTTCTGCCGGTCTACACGAGATGTGCGATGAGTTGCCCCACGCTCACGCGCAAGCTTGCGCAAGAAGCACTGCGCTTGGGCGACAGCGCGACCTACCGTGTGCTGATTTTTTCGTTTGACCCCACAGAAGATACTGAAAGCGTCCGCGAGTTTCGACAGCGCGAGCATGTGCCGACAAAGTGGCTTCTCGTGCGGGCGGAGGAAGCGGAGATTCGACGCCTTTTCGACTATTTCCATTACTCCATCATGACGGAAGGCGGTGTGCTGGTTCATCCGAACGAGATTTTCCTTCTGGATCACGATCTGAATTGGCGAGCGACCCTGGTTGATGTGAACTGGAGCTCTGCGGAGCTGGGCGAATGGATAGGCCGCGTCGAATCTCCGGGAGTTGGGGGATGGCTTGCGATGAATCCGGAAAGGCTTGCTTGGACGGGGTTTTCGGGGCTGTTGCTTGGACTGGGGATTAGCATGGGCTGGCTGATACGGCGCAAACCATCGTGAGGCTGCGCCATTGAGACGACGATTGTGATTCGCAGGCCGCTTGACGACTTCGCAGAGGGGATTATTTTTCAGGGGGGTCCGAAGGCATTTCCAAAGAATTGGGATGTCCTATGTATGTTACGCGACGTACTCGGCGCAGGTATTCTGGAATTCGCCTGGCTCGGGTGTCGCTTCCCGATCGCCTGCTCCAATGCCCAACTGATCAGTCTCTCCGAGCTCTTAGAAAATGAATAATGAAAGTGTAGAGGAAAACCATAATTCCACTCAGCAGGAATCCGCCGCCGACAAACAGGAAGACCCAAAACGAAATCGGATGGTTCCAGACCAAGGTCAGAGCCTCTATCAGCAAACCAAGAATCAGGAGAATGCCTGACACCCGCACTTGCTTGGCATTCAACGGTTCATTGGCTCTTATTCTGCTCGCCATCGAAACCTCACTTCGTACGGTCGTGTCGACATTGTCTAAAACTTGGACACGCCTGCTTCTGATGGAGGATGCGTCTTCGGAGTTCAGATCAACTCCGGCCTCATGCGAATCCCCCGAGAACTCTCACAATGCCGTTGAATAGTGGTCACATCCCCCTCCGCACGACCCTACATAACTGCTGGGACCAACTCCGCTGAATCTTCGCATTAGGTCCTGCAGTTATTTGAGACTCCCAACATATGCAATTAGAGCCTTTAGCTCCTCGCCGTTAAGATCGGTAGGCGTCATTCCTCCCTGGCTCATTGCTGTTGAGGGGCGCTTCAAAAGCGCTTCCAACTTCTGATTGTCGAACTTATTTCCCACGCCAATTAACTTCGGGCCCGCGGCGCTGCCGGTTCCATTGTCGCCGTGACATGCATTGCAGGATTGCGCTTCGAAGATGCTTTTACCTTTAGCCGCGAGCGGGTCCGCCAAAGCCGCATTGGCAGCCGCCAGCGAACCGGACGCCAGCTCCGGTTCGAATGGTTTGCGCATGTAATCCGCTTCCTCGGATTTCTGCCGCGCCAGTTGCTGAGCGATTCCGGCGTCATGGGAATCCAAGTAGTGGCTCCGCAGGGCCAGCCCCACGAGCCCGACAAGAACAAACGCGTAAGCTCCCATGGCGATAGGACGTTTCCAGGGCCTCCGCTCGATGCCGCGATCCAGAAACGGTAAAGCCAGAACCGCAATCACTAGGATAGAGGGGATGACCAGAATGCCGATGATCGACGCCGCACCGTGCCAATACTTCAACCACTGGAACACGGAGAGGTAATACCATTCGGGGCGCGGCACAAACTGCGTGTCCGCAGGATTCGCAGGCGGGCCGAGCGGCACAGGGATCATGAATGACAAGATCCCAAGCCCGATGATGAGCAACGCCGTCAGCGACAAATCCATCAAGACCTGTCGCGGATAGAAGAGTTCGGCTTGTTGCACCGGATGAAAAGGATTCTCATCGATGGGTCCCGCCGCGCCGGCCTTTCGGAAAAGAAAAATGTGGCTTGCAAGGAGGGCAAAGATGCACGCGGGAATCAGAAAAACGTGAGCCACAAAAAACCGAGAGATCGTGAGCGTACCCATGTCGGCGCCGCCGCGCATCATCCGCTTCAGGCTCTCTCCAATCAACGGGACTTCACCCGCCGCGTTTGTCCCCACAGCGGTTGCGAAATAAGCCCTCTGGTCCCACGGCAGCAGATACCCTGTGAAAGCCATACCCAGAACCAGACCAAAAAGAACACAGCCAGAAAGCCACAGAATCTCGCGCCGGCCTTTGTAGGCGCCGTAGATATAGGTTTGTGACAAGTGCAGGAGCAAGACCACGACCATGGCGCTCGCGCCATAGGCATGCAGACTCCGCAGGAGAGACCCGCCCGTCACTTGCTTCGTAATATAGGCTACGGTCGTGTGCGCATGATCGGCTGAGGGAACATAGTAGAGCGCCAGAAAAACTCCCGTCACAATTTGGGACACGAAAATAAATAGGAGCCCGGAACCAAAGATGTAGGCGAACCGTGCGCCGCCGGGAATTGGCTCGTCCAAAGCGTGCCGCAGCAAGTCATCGAGCCCAATCCGGCGATTCAGCCATCCCCGAAAGCCACGTTCTCTTTCATGGCCACCGCTACCACTGTCGTGTCTCGCCGACATTCTCTAATTCCCTTCCTCAGCCGATCACTTCTTTAGTTGCGACAAGCTGCCGGAAATATTGGAAGCGCACCTGTAGCTGGCCATCCTCGATCTTTGTTTCAAGAGTATCCATCCCGCGCAGAGCTGGCCCCTCGATGCGTGCACCATCAAACGAGAAAATCGCATTGTGGCAAGGGCAGATGAACTGCTTTTTGTCGCGATTCCATGGAACGGTACAGCCGAGATGCGGACACACCGAGGAAAGGACCCGAACCTCCCCTCGCACATCTTTTGTTACATACAGGGCTTTCTCGGAAATTGCGCGGCGCCACCCGTCCAGCCGTTCGATCTGAATAGTTCGCACGGCCGGATCGGACAACGAGGAAAATTCATTCATTGGACCCACCGGTGCCCACTTCGTGTCCGTCGTCTGCCGAATAAGTGGGAATATCGCAAAGCGAACCAATGGGACCGAAAGAAGTGCGCCCACACACGCGCTGCCCATAGCGAGAAGCACACCGAGGAATGACCTTCTCCCTGTTGCCGTAGGCTGCCTCACCTCTAAGTTCTGCGCACTCTCGCAGCCCAGCGGATTCTTCGGAACTTCCCGTTCTTCTGTCATGTCCTTTTTCCCTCGCTTTCACGCGCTGGTGGCCGCGGACTATCCGCGCCCAATCAAATCCCGGCACTGTCCGCGGCCGTCTTAGGATGACTTCTTCGCCAGTTCCCGAATGTAGGTTACCAGCCCTTTGATCTCGTCCGATTTCAACTTCCCGTCATAAGACGGCATCTTGTTTTTTCCTTTGGTCACCACTTCGACGAGTTGAGCGTCCGACTGGCTCTGCACTTCCGTCGAGGCGAGGTTCCGGGCGCCTAGTTTCTTCCCCATTGGAGCTTCGCCTTTCCCGTCGGGGCCATGACACGCAGCACACTTGCTCTTGAAGAGCGTTTCTCCGGCGCTCTGGGCACGAGAAGAGTGACCACAAAGCACGAGCAAACCCACTGCGACCAGACTAGTGAGTAACATTCGAATTACACTCTGTCTCATCGATTGAACCTCCGTGAAGTTATTCCTCAAGAAATCGAGTTGGACCATGCGCGACCCCATCTCAAAACGAATACCGAAGGGCAAGAGTTACGTTGTTTCCATTAAAGTCTTGGCTGCCTAGCGGAGCCAGGCCCGCCGGATTCGCAAGCGATCGTGGGTTGTAACCATAATAGGTCCACGTCGTCTTGTACGTGAGTCCCTTTGCCAAGTCAAACGCGAATCCCGCATAAGGCTTCTGGTAGGCGTAACGAAGTGGCCCCACGGGAGCGTTGGGGTTGAGGAACAGCGTGCTGCCATTGGCAAATGTTCCGGCATAACCCAACTTCACACTCAGTCGTTTGATTGGTCTCCATACCACATCGGCGTAGGCGAAGTGCGTTTTGCTGCTATAAGGAGCCAACTGCCCGAATGCGGTGACATCTCCGCCTTGAAGGTCGGCAGAAACCGGGCACGGAGTGGTAACGCTCCCTGCAGGGAGAAAACCTGGCACCACTGGTGGAGCGACTCCCGAGCCATAGGCCCAGCACTCCAATATTTGCGCATAGATATCGCTATAGGTGTAACCCAAGTCGAACGAAAAACGATCCTGGGGAGTCAATATGATGGAGAAGCTATAAGCACGGTCGTGCTCCCGGTCGTTCAACAACTCCATGCTGTTGCGGTGCTCCAGAATGTCGAACGAGGCGTCAAAGTTTATCCAGCTCGACGGAACATACGCGGCTTGTAATCTGTATCGTTGCTGCTGCCGTGGGTTTGATCGCACAAATGCGGAATCGGCCCAAAATAGTTCAAAATCAGCATTCAGCCGGAGTTTGTCAGTAGGACGTGCCCAAAAACCCGAGAGCATCGAATGACTCGTGATATCTGCGTCCAATACATGGGACGTATCGCTGTCCATGGCCAACCCCGAGAAGACCAGCGAGCCGTCTGTTTGCTGCGTGCACATTGTTGGATCCGCGCAATCGCCGCGCGCCGCGCCAGTAGGCCCGCCGGGGAAGAAAACCTCATTCGCCAAGAACAGCGTGTCCTGCGTAGCTATCTTTCGATTACCATACCGATAGCCGAGCCGCGCTCCGAACCGGCTCGTAAAGTCGTACGCGATCTGAATGGTGTTGGCCTTGTAGTTCTGCGCAAGGTAGCGAGTCCAAGTTCCGTTCGTCAGGTCTGGGCCTGAATCATCGTTATGCTGCGGGCAGGTGGGATCCGTGAATGGTGGCGGGCACGCCGTCGGGTTGAATTGGCCAGGGGCTTGCCCCAGGATTGGGCCACCATTGAGCGAAGTGGCTTGGGCAAAGAGGCTGACCGTGGTCAGGTTCCAAAAGCTCGGAATCTGAAAATGATCGTAGGTGAAAGAGTCCTCGACGCGAAACTTGGATGTCACATTCCAGGTTGCTGCCCAGTCAGCGTTGGAGATCACCCGTTTTGCGTGCGTGGGCCCTGTTGCATTTGTCCCTACTTGCAGCGTACTCACGTTGGCGCCAGTGAAGGCTACGTTCAGGTCATGAGAGTTTTCTTCTCCAGAACTGTACGCGGCGCGGCCCGACATCGAAATGTTCTTGATGGATTCAGATTGAAAACTGATTTGCTCTGTCGGGAGCGAGCTGCGAGGTCTCCCTACCCGCGTTAGGGTCAGATAGCCGTTGCACGAAGGGTCAGCAGTAGGTGGCGTTGACGCACCATTCAAAACGGGTGAAGGGCACGGCACAGGATTTACGTTGCTGGCGGTGTCGAAAACAACTCCCAGATCAACCGGAACTCCATTGGGCAACTGAAATTGCTGATTCCGATCGACGTAAGACGTGTCTTGTTTGAAGTACTGCAAGAACTGGTCATAGTGGATGCTTGTTTTGCTGGAAACCTGGAAATCCACACCCAGGTGATATCCGTTCAGAGTTGTTTTCCAGTCCTGGAAAAGCTGGGTTTGCGTTCCATAACCGTTTGGAGGGTCAAGAAGCGTGGCCCCGCCGAAGGTCGTGAACGACGGTCCCTCTTGAATGTTGCGGGTGTAGCCAAACCGGAACTTCACGCGCGATTGTGGAAGCAGTATCAAATTGAAGTCGCTCATCCGGCGAACAAGATAGAGAGAATGCGACGAGTTTGTGATCGGCAGGGCGGGAACGGAAGAAGAAGGGTTCAGTGGATTCGCCAACAGGTTGTAATTCCACGGGTATTTATCTCGACGAAAGCTCCCAGTGAAGTCGTACCATTTGTTCTTGCCCATGCGAAGACGAGTGACATTGTTAGGGTCCCCGCCGTATCCAAAACTGTGCATCGAAAGGTTGTCGAAAAGCAGTCCTGAATGATTCAGCGAGCGCATGTCCAAAGACTGCTCGAAAAGCCGCACTCCACTGGTCAAATTCACGAACGTGCCGTAGTTGGCCAAGTTGCCGCTGATATCTGCGTTTCTGTATCCGAATTCAACAGTCTGGTGGATGTTGTAATTTCCGGATTCGACGCCTTCCGCTGATTGTGACGTGCTTTGTGCATTGGAAGGGTTTCCAAGCACCATCGACAAGGCGCCGAGAAATAAACAAGCTTGTAATGAGCTTGGAAGTCTCATGTCCTTCTCCAGTTGGACTCGTAGCCGTCGATGCGCCAAGAAGGTTCCGTAGTCCTCGAATCCCTTCCTAATTGGCTTGGCATCGTCATTTTTTTGGAGCCTTACTTTAGGAAGTGACGGTCAAAATTCGAGCCATGAATTGCCGCGTGGCAGATTGTGCATGACTGATATTGCGCTGCCTGGTTATGGAAATCCGGTGTGCCCGAAGCGCCGCTGAAGCTGGAAGCGGTATGGCACTTTAGGCAGAGGATGTTGAGATTGCTGGTCTTCACCAGATGCGGATTGGGTGAGCCGTGCGGCGCATGGCACGCAATGCAACCCTCTGTCTTGATCGGTTGGTGTTCAAAAACGAAGGGACCCTGCTTATCAACATGGCATGTGAAGCAGACAGAGTCTCGTGCCGCCGCAGACCGAAGCTGTTTCCCAATGAATCCACCATGAGGATTGTGGCAATCCGCACACTGCACCAGTCCCTCTTCCACGCGGTGATGGAAGGGCATATTGAACTGCGCCTTCATTTTCACGTGGCAGCTGTAGCAGAGATCCGGCTGAGCTTTGGTAAGCAGGAATTGATTCGTTTTTCCCTGATGCGAAGAATGGCAACTCAGACAGCTCAGATTATTCTCGCTATGCGCCGATCGCGAGAAATTCGCATGGTCCTTCCCCGCACTGTGACATTCCAGGCATCTCTCATTGATTTTCTGCGGAGATGCCTTCTTGAAACTAAAGATCTTCGTCGGGTCCCCTGGATCATTCACGTGGTCGCCTGCGGGACCGTGACATGCTTCGCATCCTTGTCTAGCGGGGCCACTCTTCTTGTCCAGGGTAGTCTTCCAATGTGGACCTTCCTCGAAATTCTTGTGAATGTCTTCGTGGCAGTCCTTGCACGCGTCTGGACCAACATAAGCAGGCCCGCTTTGCGGCGACTGTGCGTTTTTCCCCTCTTGGGCGCCAGCCGGACCGGCAAATATGACCGAGAAGATCAGAAAGAAGGCAAATTGACAGAGAGAAGAAACCCTGGCGTTCCCGAACTCCAGCATTCGCACCCCCGCTCCTTCCGAAGTAGAGACCAAACTACCCAGCGACCCAGCACTATCCACTCGAAACCCTCTGGGACCATCCCAGACGAACGAAGGCTCGCTCGTCCTGGGTTTCTTACAACATCCGCCACCTCTTTGACTGTGACCAGCGTCACAGTTTCAAATTATTCTTACGAGTGACCGGTCTCCGGCTGCCAGATTGCTATTCGCTGATCTCGACGGCATTCGCATCGGTCCTTCTGGATTTGGCTAACTTTTCCAGAGCGCCCCTGTCTCGAATGACAATCTTTGAACGCCTCCAATCCAATAGGCCTCTCTTCTTGAGTCGAGAGAGCAGTCTTGCCACAGTTTCGCGAGAAGTTCCGATGATTTGAGCGACGGCTTCCTGGCTTAGGTCCAACTTCAGATGTGTTTCTCCTTCGGGGCCCGGACGCCCAGGGTGGACGTCCAGAAGAAAGTGGACAAGCTTCTCTTGCGCAGATTCTGATAATTCGTTGGATTTGATTCTACGTAAGAGGAAGTAACAAGTTTCGCTAACTAGTTCGGCGGCCTCCAATGTGGCCTTCTCGCTACGCCCCAAATGTCTAAGGAGGTCACGACGAGCCATAAATGCGGCTTTCGCTGGCTTTACGATTTCTGCCGTTGCCATGTAGGGCCAGCCCAAGATCGCGCTTTCGAGTCCGAGCACAGTTCCTGGGCCAAAGAAACCGAGAGCCAGAGATTTTCCGTTGTGGGAAGACACTGAGAGTTTAGCGCGCCCCTCCAAGATAACGTACACGCCATCAGGTCTGTGCTCCTCGGCAAATAGAACAGTTCCTCTCGCATACGAGGTGCCAAGGGTAGTCGCCTTCACTCTGGCCAGACACCGCCGGTCAAGTCGCGCTAGCAAGGGGATTCTCCCTGTGACGTAGTCCTGCCGAACTCTCGCAGGCTTTGCTAACAGGGAAGCCATCTCCCTTTCCTGAATTTGTCGCGTTGTGGATTGTCCTGGCATAAAGCCTCTTTGACTGACCAGTACAAATTTCCACGACCGGTGCTGCAGTCACAGCGACGGCGGTCACTAAGGACTGTGACCGCCGTCACGGAACTACCAGGGGGATTTTCAGGGAGGGAAATAGGAGACTAGCAGCCGACGACGCTTTTGAGCCCGGCTCTATTTTTGATGATAACAGTCGAACCTTTTACCTGCAGGAGCTGTTTCTTCTTGAAATCGGCAAACAGGCGCGTCACCGTTTCTCGGGCAGCCCCGATCATCTGGGCAATTTCTTCGTGTGTTAGGGTGAGTGTGAGCCTCACCTCACCCTTTCCTTCCTCATGACTTGCAGAGAGATCGAGCAGGAAGCGGGCCAACTTCTCCGCTGCGGAATGAGACAGACCAATCGTTCGCATTTCCGCGATCGCGGAATGATAGGTTTCACCGAGCTGCTGCGCCACGTGCAATGCTGCTTCGCCGTGCTCGCGCAAGAAAAGCAAGAAATCCTCCCGAGAGATGAAATTCGCTTGCGTAGGTTCGATTACATCGGCCGTGAGCTCATAAGGTTTCCCTGTAACCGTCGCGGGCAAGCCCAGGACTTCGCCCGGTTCCGAGATCCTAAGAATGAGACTTCTCCCGTCGGCAGAGGAGGTCGACAGTTTGACCTTGCCACTGCATAAAATGAAGACCCCACGCGGTGACTGCCCTTCTACGAAGAGAGTCGCCCCCTTCGGATAGATTGCCGCCGCAGTGATTGCGGCCAACTTCTGTACCGCAGCAGGAGGGAGGTTGCAGAAGAGCCGATCCTCGCGATGAGGGCAGGACAAGCAACTCTCAATAATTTCTAAGCCGTATGGGGCTCGCATGATCTCACCGCCCCGGAGTTTACTTCCCTCCCGACGCGACACAAAACGAAACCCGCTTGGCATATGCAGCCGTCCGGTAAATGACAACCAATTCCCATGTTTCTACTGGAATCGAAGGTCCCTTGGCTGTGATGGCCGTCACGCTGCCACGTGACGAGGGTTACAGCACTCCCCTTTCGGCTAAGTGCATATTTTGAATGAGTGGGGGGTGCAAGATGCAAAAGGATGAGCGCGACCTCTTGGAAGTTCTGAAATTTGAACTCGGATTCCTCGAACAGGGGTGCTACGGGCGTTCGCCGAGGAAGACTCAGATGACGAGGAATAATAGGTTTCGGAAACTGAGCCTCTGGGGCGGACTGGGCGCCTTGGCACTGCTGGGAAGCACTATCGCCTGGAGTCGTTCGACGTCCCATCCCGCCGCCCCAGCCTGGAAAGCTGCTTCGGGAGGAGAGTCACAGTCGGCCGCGTCCCCCGGCTACATGGTGCGGACGATCGAGGAATCCGTCAGCGGAACGATTTCCGGCCGGATCCAGTATAGCGGAAAGCCAGTGCTGCCGAAGCGGTTCGCAGTAACCAGTGATACATCCATCTGTGGAACTACGAAAGAGGTTTATCCCGTGAGGATCGAACAGGGAGGAATCGCCGACGCAGTTGTGTGGATCGATGACATCACCAACGGCAAGGCGTTTAATTTCCCAAGCCCGATGATCGATCAGAAAAAATGTGCGTTTGTCCCACATGTCCTCGTGATGAAGGCGGGAGAGCTCAAGTTGGGGAACACCGACCTTTGCTTGCACAACATCCATGTTATTTCCTACGCTAACCGGGAGGTGAACAAGGCCATCCCACCCGGTGCGGCCGCCCAAGAAATAACGCTGGCGCGCGCGGACCGAGTAACGGTTCGGTGCGACGTGCACAAATGGATGAGCTCATACGTTATCGTTGCGAAGAATCCCTACTATGTGGTCTCTGGAGCGGGAGGCAAGTTCCGGCTTGAGGGTGTTCCCGCAGGTCATTACCACTTGAAGGTCTGGCAAGAAAGCCTGGGTGAACTCGATCAGGAAATCACCGTCGCAGCGGCCAAGACCACCGAGACAACCTTCACGTATCGGGCAAACGGCACATAGGGCGTTCGCGTGATTAGGTGAGCCGACCTAAGGACTGCAAGAGAGACACCGAACGGCTGCTCGGCCAGGTGAACAAGCCTGCGCTGAGCTGGCAGCTAATCCTGGAAACAGAACGGGAGGTGCAAAATGCAAAAAGATGAGCGCGATCTCTTGGAAGTCCTAAAGTTTGAACTGGGATTCCTCGAAAAAGGCGGATATGGGCGTTCGCCGAGGACGCCTTGGAGGCCTCAATATATTTTCGAAGATTCTCTCACTTGCATGAACTTCGATTCCAAAGAGAATCCCGGTCCGTGCAGTGATTGCGTTCTGACGCACCTGGTGCCACCCGAGCGCCGCTCCGAAAAGATTCCCTGCCGCCACATTCCGTTCAATGTATCTGGTGAGACGCTGGATTCCCTCTACCGGTGCAGGAACCAACAAACGATCGAAGAAACAGTCGGAGACTGGCTGCGGGCCACAATTCAGCGCCTGGAAGAAGAACGAATGGCTGTTCGACGGACTCAAAGCAAACAGCCGCAACCAAGCGGCGGAGCGTTGAGAGGAACCCCTCTCTATCAAAAGCAGCATCCGAAGTGTACAAACCCGGCGTGTCCGACTGCCTTTCATTGGACTGGGGGAGGCAAGTTTTTCCGATTTCGGCCCGATCCCGTTTCGGTAAATGAGAATAACCCAACAGCTGATTCGCCCCGAGGAATCCACGGCGTAAGACATTATTGGCTTTGCGAGCGGTGCTCACATGTTTTTACCTTGGTGTACGAGGAAGGATACGGAGTCATGCTCAAGCTGCTCTGGCCGGAGCTCCCTGTCGCGGAAGCTCACAAGGAGTTGTCGGCAGCTTAACGGGTCTGACGCTTTGTAGTCGGCAGGTACTCGGCACCACAAGATCACGAGCCGGGTTGGCAGCTACTTGGATGACCGCCAAGGTTGCTTCGAAGATCGATTCACTTGCACCCCGCACTAAGTTCTTACAAGCACGACAATCGACCTGGGTCGCACTGTATAGGACAACGACGACAAGACTGGAGCGCCTGGAGTGTCCGTAAAGTCGTCAGGACTGCCCTTGTCAGTGTCGACAATCCGTCTCCAATCTCCGGGCTCTCCTTCCTGTATCGTGAACGACAGTGGTTCCCAGTATGCGTTGATCATCACGTAGAGATCGCTGTCGTTCGCGGACGCCCCGTGCAGGCAGTAGGCAAGGCAGTGAGACGCATAGGACCAATCGACCTGCCTGCCGACCCCATACCATTTCACATCGTCCCGCCAGAAGACCGAACGTCCCAGGCTCGCATGGTTTTTGCGGAACGCGATCATTCGCTGAAAGAAGCGAAATATGTCCTTGTGCGTCTCCACACGGCTCCAATCGAGCCAGGTCGCGGGCCCATCCACGTTGTAAGGATTCCCATCCCCGTATTGCGTCTGCAGAAACTCGTCGCCCGCGCGGAACATCGGCGTGCCGTTCGAAAGCAGTAGAAGGCAGAGGAAATTTTTGACCTGTTTCTTGCGCAGCCTCATCACGTCAGGGCCAATGTCCGCCTCCCCGTCGCGGTCGCCGCAGTTCCAGCTTTCGGAAGAGTTATAGGAAACCAAGTCGTACAATGTCAGCCCGTCGTGCGCGCTGACATAATTCAGGCTTTGGTACGGCCGGCATGCCTCATGAAGAGAATCGGGGAAGATATCTGCACTACCGTAAATCCTGGTCATCAGATCGGAAACGCACCCCGGATCACCTTTCACGAAATGGCGAACCGTTGTCCGAAACTTGTCGTTCCACTGGCGCCAACCGATACCCGGGAAACCGCGTTGAAATGCCGCGGTTAATATCGAACATTCGCACCGCTGCTGTCCACACATCGGGCAGCATGTGTTTACGGACGCATTTGTAACAACTGCCGAAAGACCGAGTTCGTAGTTGGGAGACGCGAGGTTCCCTTCCCATGGCTCCGCAATCATCCGCACTGTCGCGAGTTCGTAGTCGGAGGCGATGTCTCCGATGATCGGCGGGTCTTCCAGATTGATCGACCCATCCGTGTTGCGCGAAAACACGGAAGCCAGGTCAAACCGGAACCCGTCTATGTGCATCTCGCTGGCCCAGTATTGCAGGCTATTGAGCACCAGTTGCCGCACCGTGCTATTCGCGCAGTGCAATGTATTTCCGGTCCCGGTGAAGTCCGCGTACGGGTGCTGTGGATCGTCCGAAGCCATGTAATACGTGCTGTTATCGACGCCTTTGAAACTGTAAACTGGCCCGAACTCATTGCCCTCTCCCGTGTGGTTGTACACGACGTCTAAGATCACTTCGATCCCAACTTCATGTAAGGCTTTTACCATTTCTTGAAATTCGCGTCGCTGTTCGCACACGCATTGGCTCGCGGCGTATCGGTCGTGTGGGGAAAAGAAATTCAGCGGCATATAACCCCAATAGTTGGGCTCGGTAGCGTCGAACTGAAAGACAGGCATCAGTTCCACGGCCGTGACGCCGAGGTCGCACAAATACGGAATCTTCTCGACGATTCCCGCAAACGTGCCGCGCTTCTCGGGGCTGACCGCTGAGTTTGGATTCATGGTGAATCCCCGGACATGCACTTCATAGATGATCAGATCGCTGTCATGGCGTGGTCTGCGGTCGTCGCCCCAATCAAAACCGGAATCCTCTTCACATAGCACACTCAAAGGTGCCCTTCCGGCGTTGCTGCCCTCCCCGATCGCTGCTGTTCGATCGAACCCCGGCGGAAAGAACACTGATTTGGCGTACGGGTCGAGCAGGATCTTCTGAGGATCAAACGCGTGACGCTGAAATCGGTCTCCCGATGGAGGAGGGCCTTCGATGGAATAGGCGTAGTACCGAGCAGTACCCATCTCGCGCTTTGGAATCCGCGCGTGCCACACGCGGCCCGTCTTGTTTTTGAAACTATCAAACCTACATTTCAGAACGGGCGTGATGAAATCCTCAGGGCCAAAGAGAAGTAGCGTGACGCTAGAGGCATACTTCGAGTAGATCGCGAAGTTGTAAGCGTGTTCTTCCGCGACCCATGTGGCGCCGAGGAGATTCGCGGCACCTTCCTTCGTTTCCCAACGTTGAGAGATTCGTGGGCGTGGACCTCCCTCTAGTGTTCCCGCTTCATCGTCCTGGTGCGCGCGCATTGAAGTAACATCCTTCCTACTACGTTTCTCATACGCTTCTCATCCTACCTACGAGACTTGTCATCGAGCGAGAGCTCGAACACAACTTCGGCCTCTATTTTTCTTTTCCTACGAGGCTTGTGTTATGCATCCAGACGAAGTACCACGCGAAGATCCAGGCAAAGATGAACACATATACCGCCCCCAGAATGACACCGCCAACCGTGCCCCACACAAAGCCAGGAAACGTCTCGAATAATGTCCTATGCATCTCCATTCCTCTGCCGGTGCGAAGCGGAAGATAGCCACCAGCGAGACACAGGAGATAGCCAATCTCGCCCCCAAGAACACATAACCAGCCGTACCTTTTTAGTGAAAGCATTGCCGTTCTCCTTCCAATCATTCATTGAACACACTCGATCTCCGCGTTCCCGGAGAGGTTTAGCGATTGCCCCGCGCGGCAAAAACGTTGTAAAGCGGCACCCAGATCAGCGCCACATACCAGCCGTAGCCGTAGCTTTCGACTACCCCCAGAAAAAAACTCTTCCAACTGATCCACTGGAACCCAGGGAGCAAGTGTTGCCACGACTGGTACATCGCGTGCGCCGGAAACAAAAGATCAAAGCCGACACACAATACAAATGTCGTCGCAAGAAAGATGCTCGTCGCGTGCCCCACGGCCGTCAGTGAAAGACTTTGTCTCATGCTCGTTCTCCTCTCTACGACAGGTAGCGCTGCGGTTCCGCCTCGAATTTGTCCAGGCAATTTCGAGAGCAGAAATTCAGCAGCCGGCCTTCGTGGTTTTTCGCGTAGCCTTGGCCGGGTTCCACCGTCATCCCGCAGACGGGGTCTTTCGCGGCACCAGCTCCGCCCCCGCCATGTCCTTCGTGACCGCCGTGTCCGTGAACCATGTGCGCGCCGCAACCAAAGCGCATCATCAGATAGAACAAAGCCGCATAAATTAGGAGAGACAACAGACCTCTCATCACTCCTCCTTTCCGGAGCGCCCGCCACGTTGAGCCATGTCAGCGCTCCTCTTCACGCGAAGCAACCAACAACCGATTGACCTTAAACATTTTCTGAGATTCGTCATACTCCGCTAGCTGCTGTCCTGCTCCGACCATCGCGTCGAGGGCATCGTGGAATCTGTGATTGCCCGGAAACGCTTGCTTCAAGTTTTCAAGCGTCAACGCAAGGACCGTCCCTTCCGGCCCTGCGCTGAAGAAATAGCCTCGGACCGTGTGGATTCCCCTCCCGTGCGACACGGGAACTTCGCGAGAGTAAACGTACAGTTCCTTGGCTTCCAGAATGTGGTACTCAAGATTCGACGCAAACCGATAGTCACGCCCATCACACGCACGGAAACCGAACAGATCACTCTTTGCAAACCGGTGCTTCTCTGTTCCATGAGTCACATGGACATACGACTTATGGAGAACGTCGTGCAACTCGAGTTTGTGGGTCTTCGATCCACAGTCACCTTCGAAAGACACCTGGCCATTCTTGAAGTTGGCGGCAGTCAGGTATACCCCGCTCGTTTTTTGAACTATCACTTGCACCGTGCCGGCACTACTGAACAGGAGGACTGCAAAACAAGCCACCGGACTGAAAAAAGTCTTCATGAAATCACCTCTCTCACAGAACATTGAAATTCAACTTTCGCCGCAGCCCGTGAACCGTCTGAGGGCAACGTCCGAACGACATCATCCGCAGAGAGAACCTTCGAAGAACCAAGCTCGACAAACGCCGGATTGCATTCTTCACTTCACTCACTCTCGCCCTAGGACGTGAGGCGCTTCCTCTCGATCCCAACGTGTCGCAGCCGCATACACAATTCGCGATGCGACGAACTTGCCGCTTGGCCGCGATCCAACAACGATCGCGCGTTCTGTTGCAAACGGACCAAGGTCCGCAAGGACCGCGGGGACATACGCTCGCGTCTCCGACGGCAGGAGATTCCGCTGGCTCAAGTTCCAAAAGTCCTTGCTTCCTCCTCGTTCCGTCGCTCTCTGGACCGCGTCCTCACCTGCGTTATACGCGGCGAGCGCCAGAGCCCAATCGCCAAACCGCAGATGGAGGTCTCGCAGATACCGCGCTGCGGCGCGAGTGGCTTTGTCCACGTCCGCGCGATCGTCGCGGGTGGCATCCACTCGCAGTCCATACCGCCGGGCAGTTACTGGCATTAATTGCCACAAGCCAAAAGCACCTTTGGGGGAAAGCGCCAAAGGATTCCAGCTGCTCTCCACCTGCGCAATCTTTAGCAATGCAACAGGCACGCCTTCCTCGCGAAAAATTCCTCCTGCATCGACTCTCAGTAATTGAAAGCGATGCTCCGCGTACGGCGTCGTTCCTGAAATGAACGCGTTCTCCGGACGGGAGGAAGTCGTGCCAACGCCCGGTCGCGCCTCGTCCGTTTCGCGTGGAACCGCGGACGACACGAGCGACACCGGACGCGAGACCAATCTGAGCTGTTCGCCGGCTGCAACGTCTAGCCTTCGCTGCAGGCTTGCAAACGGGTCGGACGCTTTTCGAGAAGGTTCCTGGCCAACCAGTGGACCCGCACCTGCAAAGAACTGTGCCGCCAGGAGAGTTGCGACGAATCCTGTCCAATGTCTAAATGAGGTTCGCCCTCTGGCGCAGCCCTGTCGTTGGCACTCCATGATGCTTCTCCTAACTGTTCCCTTCGCCCGCAGACGCGGCTCTCATCGCAGGTTGTTGCGTCTCCGGAAAGTAAGCATTCGCCACATATTGGGAAACCATTCGCTGGGAATTGAAAAAGGAGCCGTTCAGCGAAATCGTCGATCGCATGACTTCCGTGAAACGGGAGGATTGCCGATAGAACATCGGCAAAATGATTTGCTCGAGTTTGTCGTAGAGAGACGCGGTTTCGTCGGAAAGTTCTTCCGGCTGATCACTCTCTGCGCCGATCGCCCACCCCGTGGCGCCTTCCGCGTGTCCCTCGATCCACCAACCGTCCAAAACGCTCAAACTCGGAACTCCATTCAGCGCCGCTTTCATGCCGCTCGTACCGGAGGCTTCCTGCGGTCGCTGCGGCGTATTCAGCCAAAGGTCCGCGCCGCTCGTGATGAGCTGCGCCCAACGCATGTCGTAGTCCGGGACGTAAACAAATCGGATGGCATCCTTCAGATCGCCGGCCATTTCCACTACGTGCCTGATCAGTTCTTTCCCAGGTCCATCCTGCGGATGGGCCTTTCCGCCGAAGACGACTTGCAAGGGGCCAAACTCCTTGGACAGCCGCCGCAAGCGATCCCCGTTCGAGAGCAACAATTCCGGCCGCTTGTACGTCGCCGCGCGCCGCGCAAAACCGATCGTAAACAGCTTCTCGTCCAACTCCACCTGCGTCTTGCTGTTTATCTCCTGCAACAAAACGCGTTTCGCGGCGGCGTGAGCTTGGTGGATTTCCACCAGAGAGATTCCGCGCGCGTAGCGGAGGTACAAATTGTCCCGCCGCCACTCCGGGATGTGCCGGTCGTAGAGCTCGCGGAATGCCGGAGCCGTCCAGGTGACCGCGTGCACTCCATTGGTAATGGCGCGGATGGGATACAGAGGAAACATTTCCTGGGAAATCTCTCCGTGATGCATGGCCACGCCGTTGATGTAACGAGAAAACTTGAGAGCCAGATAGGTCATGTTCAGTGCGCCTTCCGGGCAGCACCGCGTGACTTCGAGAACCCGCATCCGCTCGGCTCCCAGGACCTGCTGCATCAACGCTCGCGAGAATTGGTCGTGGCCCGCTGGTACCGGCGTGTGCGTTGTGAAAATGCACTGCGAGCGAATCGCTTCGAGATCCTCTTCGGTCGCCGCGCCGAGCTCGGGCTTCCCAAGCCGCTGCTCCAGAAGACCCAGGGAAAGCAGGGCGGCATGCCCTTCATTCATGTGATAGCCGGTGAGGTTTGTGTGACCCAGTTCGCGCAGGATTCTCACTCCGCCGATGCCGAGCAAGGCTTCCTGGCACAACCGGTAATGAGCATCATCGCCGTAGAGATGGTCGGTGAGAGTTCGATCCCAGGGCGTGTTTTCCGCCAGGTCCGAGTCGAGCAGATAGACAGGAACCTCGTGCCCGAAAATTCCGCGAATCGAATATTTCCACGCCCGGAGATGAACCTCCCTCCCTTCGATTTCTACGGAAGCTCGTGCAGCGTTCTCTTCGAGCAACCCCTCGGGATGCCACTGCGCATCTTCTTCGAATTGATTGCCCCGCGCGTCGAGCCGCTGACGAAAGTAGCCCCTGCGGTGGATCAGCGTTACGCCGACCATCGGAGTTCCGAGGTCAGCAGCGGAACGGAGCGTGTCCCCAGCCAAAACACCCAGGCCTCCGCTGTAGGTTGGAATCCCGGACTGGAGCGCGATCTCCATTGAAAAATAGGCCACTCTTGCTGACTGTGCTGCGCTCTCAGCTGCCATAATGTCTCCATGATGATTTGCGATACAGCTCCCCTTGGTCCGCACCCGAATCCGATTCCCATTGCGTCTTGCGCGCGCCGATCGCAGTGAGCCGCTGTGTCATCTCGCTAAGGCACCGCACCTCGCACGCATCCACTTCACGGTCGAACCCGGAGCGATGACGTATCGAGATTCTCAACGAAACGTCCGGACGGAATTTCCGTACCGCTGTGTATTGAATCGACTGGTCATACGGAACGATTTCGTAATCCGAGTCTCGTCTTTCCTTGGGGAGAACCCAGTCTGCGATCTCCCGCAAGGCCTGGCGAACGTGGTGGCAGTGTTGGCAACCGGGTTCGGGGTGTTCGACACCAGGTTCGTGCGTTCCAGTCAGTTCGAGCGTAAATCCAATCTGGCGTTTCTCTTTTTTTACGTAGCAGCAATCGGGCAGCGCTTCCCAACAAATCCGAAAACGCTGAACCAGCTCCTTCAGTTTCAATGGAGTGCTAGTCTCTTTCCCCGCTTGCGATGCGTATGCTTCTGGTTGAATACTCATGTTCATCACTCAGTCCTTTCTCTCCCAAATCGTGTTTCTTCCACGTTCGACCGATCCAATCCTGTTCAGTTGCTCGGTCATCGTTCTCATGCACCAGACGTGGCACGCTCCCAACTGACATTGCGTGCCCAGATGACTCACAAGACGAAGCGCCCTCGTCGAGCACGCCTCTGGTTGACCTTGTTGGTCCCCACGAACGAAGTCGTTGTACGCCTGCACTTCACAAAATAAACACTTTCCTTGCGGCGGAAAGAGCCAATCCCCGATGATCCTTAGGGCCAGGATCAAATTGGCGCAGTGTCGGCACGTTCGCCCCATATGTTCGGCAGGTGGTTCATGTCTCGCATTCAACTCAAGAACAAACCCGATTTCAACGCTCTCTCCGGAAACCGACTCGTGCAGCGGGCTCACTGCCCACGTGATCTGGAAACGTTCGACAATTTCCCTAAGTTCCAGGATGAGTCCTTCGGAATCGCTTCCGGCGATATCCTCTTTTCCCAACACGCCGCAAACGCCCTGCATTCCGGGTTCTTCCGAGATTTCACACGCATGGATCATCGAACTCCCCCCTCATACAGATGGAGACCCGAGCTTCCGTAGTTCCGGCTTGACCTCACCATTCCATTTCCAGATGGCGAAAATCGGGGGATACACAACCAATTCCAGGAGAAAGGATGTGAAGATTCCGCCGATCATCGGCGCTGCAATCCGCTTCATCACGTCGGCACCCGCGCCTGTGGACCACATGATGGGCACCAGACCGAACCCCATACAGGCCACCGTCATCACTTTTGGCCGAAGGCGTTTTACGGCGCCCTGGACGATCGATTCGCGCAAGTCGTTCCAGCTGCGCATCTGTCCCTTTTCCTTTGCGTCGTGGTAGGCCAAATCGAGATACAGAAGCATGAAAACCGCCGTCTCCGCGTCGACACCGAGCAGCGCGATGAGACCTACCCAGACGGCGATGCTCATGTTGTAGCCGAGGAAATAGAGGAACCAGACCGCACCCACGGCGGAGAACGGAACCGCGAGCAGAATGATGAAAGTCTTTGCGATCGAGCGGGTATTGAAATAAAGCAGCAGAAACACAATAAAAAGCGTGATCGGGACCACCAGCTTCAACCGCTCCGCCACCCGCTCCATGTATTCATACTGGCCGCTCCAAACCAGTTGATAACCCGGAGGAACTTTCACCTTGTCGAACACTGCTTTCTTCGCGTCGCGGACATAGCCGCCGATGTCTCTTCCGGTGACATCCACGTACACGTATCCGCTCAAGCGGCCATTCTCGTCGCGAATCATCCCCGGACCGCTAAGCAGCTTGATGTCAGCAAGTTGTGCCATCGGCACTTGTGCGCCCGCGGGAGTACGGACAAGGGCGCGATCCAACGTGCCGATGTCGCTCCGGTAGTCCCGCAAGTAGCGCACGTTGACCGGATAGCGTTCGCGGCCCTCTACAGTTGTGGTCACACGCTCGCCCCCAACCGAGGACGTCAGCACCATCTCCACGTCGTCGATCGTCAAGCCATAGCGAGCCAGGGCGTCCCGCTTGATGTCGAAGTCGAGGAAATACCCTCCCGTGGTCCGCTCCGCGAAGACACTCGTAGTCCCCGGAATATCCTTCAGTACCATCTCGATGTTCTCGCCGATTTCCTCGATCGTCCCCAGGTCGGAACCCAAGACTTTGATCCCCAGGGGAGTCCGCACTCCGGTCGTGAGCATGTCGATGCGCGCCTTGATGGGCATGGTCCAGGCGTTGGAGATACCGGGAAGTTGCAAAGCCTCGTTCATGCCACCCGGACCGTAAATCATTTCTTGTGTCGTCATTCGATCCGGCCAGGCATGGCGAAGAATTCGCTGCAGCCACTCGGGAGATCGATCCGAGTACCACCGAACTTTCCTCGGCCATTGGTCATGGGGCTTCAGAACAACGACGGTCTCTCCCATGGAGAACGGGGCCGGATCTGTAGCCGTCTCGGCTCGTCCCGATTTGCCGAACACGTGATCGACTTCCGGAAAACTCATCAGGATTTTGTCCTGCACCTGAAGAATTTTTTGCGCTTCGGCCACCGAGATTCCAGGCAGAGTCGTCGGCATATACAGCAGAGTGCCTTCATCGAGAGGTGGCATGAATTCCGAGCCAAGCCGGAAGTACACGGGAACCGTGAGCACCACGACGAGGACTGCGGCAATGACGACAGTCCATTTCTGTTCAAGCGCGAACTCGACGATCGGATGATATAGCCGCATCAGGGGACGGCTAATCGGGTGCTTCTCCTCACTGTGAATCTTGCCCACAACGATCGCGTTGACGAGCCAGGCGAGCCACCGCGGGCGAAACTCAAATTTCTTCTGACGAATGACGAGCAACGCGATGGCGGGACCCAAAGTGATCGCCAGAATCGCTGCAATCGCCATGACGAAGTTCTTGGTGAAAGCGAGAGGCTTGAATAGCCGGCCTTCTTGCGCTTCGAGGGTGAAGACCGGCAGGAATGACACCGCGATCACCAGCAAGGCGAAAAAGCTCGGACCGCCCACTTCTTTGATGGCGGTAATGATGACGCTTCGATAGTCCGTGGGCCGCCCCTCGGCTTCCCAGTGCTCCAACTTCTTGTGGATCTGCTCGACCACCACAACCGAGGCGTCCACCATTGCACCGATCGCAACCGCAATGCCCCCAAGCGACATGATGTTCGCCGTCAGTCCCATCGACTGCATGGGGATGAACGAAAGGAGAATCGCGATGGGAATGGTCGTGATTGGAATCAAGGCGCTTGGGATATGCCAAAGGAAAATGATGATCACGATGCTGACGATGATCAGTTCCTCCTTCAGCGTTCCCTTGAGGTTCTCGATCGATCGCTCAATCAAATCCGCACGATCGTACGTTGTGACGATGTGCACTCCGGCTGGCAACGTGGGCTCAATTTCAGTTATCTTTTCGCGGACGCGCTGGATCACCTTTTCCGCATTTTCCCCGAACCGCATAATCACGATTCCGCCGACGACTTCGCCTTCCCCGTCGTGCTCGGCAATCCCGCGCCGAAGATCAGGGCCAAGTGTTGCGGTTCCGAGATCGCGAACGAGAATCGGCGTCCCCGTGGCCGGATTGTTGCCCACGACAATCTTTTCGAGATCGCCAAGAGAGTGGACATATCCCCGTCCGCGGACCATGTACTCCCGGCCGGAGAATTCCACGAGCCGCCCGCCTACGTCATTGTTGCCTTTGCGTACCGCGTCCACGACGGAATCGACGGGGATCTTGTAGGCGAGCAATTTGTTTGGGTCGATGTTTACCTGGTATTGTCGGACGAAACCACCCACTGGAGCGACTTCCGCCACGCCAGGAACCGCTTGGAGCGCATAACGCAGATACCAATCCTGGTAGGTCTTGAGCTGGTCGAGGCTGTAGTGTCCCGTCTTGTCGATCAGTGCGTACTGAAAGACCCATCCAACCGCCGTTTCGTCTTTCGCCAGCTCGGTCTCGACACCCTGCGGGAGCCGAGGAAGAATGCTGCTGAGGTATTCCAATGTTCGCGAACGGGCCCAATAGATGTCCGTGCCTTCCTCAAAAATCACGTACACGTACGAATAGCCAAAATCCGAGAAACCGCGGATGTCCTTGATCTTCGGCATCCCCAACAGCGAGGAGGTAATCGGATACGTGACTTGATCCTCGATGATGTCCGGACTGCGATCCCACTTGCTGTAGATGATCACCTGCGTGTCCGACAGATCCGGGATGGCGTCCACCTTGGTATTCCTCAGTGAGTACCACCCCAGAAGAACAGCCACCGAGGTGAACAGAAAGACCAGGAATCTGTTGTGCGCCGAGAATTCAATGATTCGATTGATCATGGCTTGGCACCGGCTTCCTTCTTCAACTCTTCCCAAGTCAGAAGCTTCCCCCCGTTCGCACGGACAAAACCTTCCGCGTCTTCTCTTTTCGTAAAGGCATATGTGCTCGGCTCGCAGCGATCGAAAATGCGGGCGTACGGGTGCTTGGTCTGATCGAGCAAAGCTCCTTCATGGGGATCGCACATCGAGACCTGGCTCCCCTCGACGTAAAACGCGTTATTCGGTTGGATGGAACGGTCGGAGAGGAACTCCGTCACGGCAATTACTTCTCCAGGCTTGCCGACTTGAAAATTGTGGGTGATCCCGCAACGGATACAGCAGACCGTTACCTTCTTCTTGTCGATCATGACCACCGCGGATGAATGCGCGTGAATGCTGCGCTGGCAGATCATGCAGACTTTGGGTTTCGTCTCCTGCAGCAGCCCAAAACCGGTCGCCGCGATGGCGGCAAGAATAAGACCGCTCAGAAGGAAGCTCAGTACTTTTGTTTTTCGGCTCATGACTTCCTCCCCGCCTTCAGTGCTTCATCCCAGCCATGGCATTCTTCAGGCGGCTCTCGGAATCGATTAAGAAGTTCCCCGAGGTGACAATCGTCTCTCCGGCCTTCAGTCCGGCCAGGACCACAACGCGGTCCTCGAGACGCGGGCCCAGTTGCACTTTGCGTGGCTCGAAATAGCCATCGCCCGTCGCGACGAACACGATCTGCTCGCTGCCCGAATCGAGTACCGCCTCCTGCGGCACAACCGTCTGCGTGCCGTAGCCGATGTTCAATTGCACATCGGCGAACATGTCGGGTTTCAACTTGAAATCGGGATTTGGGAATTCCAGGCGGACCTTGACCGTCCGCGTCATCGGGTCCACGGTCGGATAGATGTACACGATATTTCCCGTGTAGGTGCTTCCCGGGAAGTAGCTCAGCGTCATTTGCGCGGACTGCCCGACCTTTACGTAGGGCAGCTCATATTCATAGATTTCCGCGTTCACCCACACCGTCGAAAAATCCGCGATCTCGTAGAGTTCCGTTTCCGGTGTGATGTAGGTTCTTTCGAAGACTTCGCGTTTCAAGACAAAACCATCGATCGGCGAATACATGGTCGTGGTCCGGCTTACCTCACCCGTCTCATCCAATTGACGGATCTGCTCGCCGCTCATGTCCCAGAGACGAAGTCGCTGGCGCGCTGCCTGGAACAGCGTTTCCGCACCCTTCGATACCTCCTCGAAAGGAGCTGACGCCAAATCCTTCTCCGCCCGGCGGGCGATCAGGTACTCCTGTTGCGTGGCGACCAAATCGGGGCTGTACAAGCTGAACAGAGGCTCGTCTTTGCGTACCAGCTTGCCGATGAAATCCACGTGAACTTTGTCGACCCAGCCGGCGATCTTCACGTGAATCCGGGCGATCTTGGTTTCGTCGATTTGTACTTGCGCCACGGCCCGGATCGTGCGCTTCAGCGATTCGCGCTTCACGATGTCCGTCCGCACCCCGATGAGCTGTTGCTTCGTGGACGAAATCTTCACGGTTCCCGGAGGCATCTTCTCCATGGATTGCTCCGCATCGGCGTACATCGGAACCAGATCCATTCCGTCGGGAGCCTTCCCAGGTTTGTCGGAACGAAACGTCGGATTCATCCCGTCAAACCAATACAGAATCTTCCTTTCGGCGGTAGCGCCGCCTTGTTTTCCCATGGCATGCCCCGCGTGGTTTTCTGAAACGGCATCTTCCTCGGCATGTTTCGGAACCAAATCCATCCCGTTCGGGGCCTTCCCCGGCTTGTCGGAGTGGAATTCCGGATTCATCATGTCGTACCAATAAAGAACCTTCTTCTCGCCGCGAGAGCCTGCCGCGGTGTGGTCATGGGCAGACTGAGACGCAGAACTGGCCAAAACCCAGGTTGCCAAGCCAATCCGATAGCGCACTCCGCCCAGCAGAACAGCGCCGGCGACGACAATGGCCGCCGCGATCTTGACGACTTTTGCGTATCGATTCATGGTCTTTCCTCAATTCACCAAGTCGAGACCTGTGGTCTGTTCCAGGTTCACGAGCGCCTTCTCGTAATTGGCTAGCTCTTCGTAATAATTGACCTCGTATTCGAGGACCGACTTGAAGTTGGCCAGCAGACTTTCAAAGTCGAGTGAACCCGTCTGATAAGCAGCCATCGAGGATTCGAGCGCCAGCGCGGACTGCGGAACTAGGGCCTTCGAATAGAGCGTGAGCAGTTCGTCCGATGCTTTCAGCTGCAGATGCTGCTCGCGCACTTGGAAGAGCAGTGCCGTGCGGATCGCCTCTCGACTCTGCTTCCCGCTCTCCGCCGCAAACATCGCCTCATTCACTTCTTCGCGCTGTTTTTTCCTGTAGAAGATCGGCACGTTGACGCTCACGTTGAAGCCATGCATGTCGGGCAGGCCGGGACGCTGTTGGTAGTCGTAGCCCACCCGAAAATCCGGGTAGAAGTCCTTCCGCGCAAGGTTCACCGCATATTGGCTTTGCTCGATGAGTTGCTCCTGCCGCCGTATTTCGGGGGAATTTGCGACGCCCTTCTCTGTCAATTCTTGCAGCGAGTAGTTGAGTTCGGCCTTCTGGATGGGCGTGAGCGATCCCATCGCGGTCTCGGACGGGCGGAGGATCAGGCTGTTCAGTTTCGCAACCAGGGTGCGACGTCGCTGGTTCAGCAGCGTGAAAGTCTGGAGAATCCGGCTCACTTCCAACTGCGAGCGAATGACATCCTGCTGGAGACCCTTGCCGACCTTGTATTTCTCCTCGGCGATGCGCGCCAGCTTCTCGAGCAGGTCCTTGTTTCGCTGTGTGACCGCGAGGGCCTGGTCGACCGCAGCAAGTTCGTAATACGCCGACTTCACTTCGGCCCGGATTTGCCGGCGCACCGCTTCGAGATTCCACTGTTCCACCTCGACGTCCTTCGCCGCGATCTGTCCGCGCAGCTTCAGCTTTCCCGGATACGGAAACTCCAGCATTGCGCTGATACCGCGATAGCTGGAAGAATCAAGCTGCTGCACGCTGAACGGACGGATGTTTCCCATCCACCCCGCCTGCACGGTCGGGTCGGGAAGACTCTTCACCTGCGGGACACGCGATCGTTTCGCTTCGATCATCTGCGACTCCGCCTTCAGGGCCGGATGCACACGCTCCGCTTCTGCCAGCAAGTCCGCCAGTCGTACGATTTCTTCTGTCGGGGAACTCTGCTTCTCCTGCGCTTGTAGCGCGGGAACCGTCAAGAGCACGACCAGATGACCAACGAACACAGCCAGGAATCTCATACCAATCTCCTATCCTTCGAGCGATGCTGAACGATGCTTCGGGGCGCGGCGTAAGTGTGCGCAAACCCGCGCGCCGCGTGCTGCGGAAAGAGGCTAGATGAGAAATGTGCAGAACAGAGACTGCCGGTCAGGCGGAGAATTGTTCGAATGGCTTGGCAACGCCACGGGCTTGGGGGAGGCATTCAGCGCGGTCCTATAAGCGGCAACCGCAAAGGAATCGTGGCCCAAACGCTGCCGGTTGGAGCCTTGGTTGGTGCTCTTCGAAGGAATTTGATCCAAACTGCAGCAAGACACGACGAGTTGCGCGCGCAAAAACGCGGGGCAATCCTGCTTCGCCATCCCCGCGCAGTCTGTCATCGGACTCGGCTGCGGCGAAGAGCATTCGTCGGAGACGCAGGTGGAAGCATTAGCGGGCATAAGCAGGAAAAGAAGAGCCGCAAGCACGCAGGCGGACTTCTGGAGGAATGTTCCAAGTCCTTTCCCGGCCTGATCGTTTCGACTCGACATGCCCTTCTTACTCCTGCTTCGGGAATTCTTTCTCAATGCATCGTTCCCGCTCTGGTTGGCAGACTAGCGGAGGTCTGGGCACGAGACAGTGACCTAGGTCACACTTCGATGTGATTGGAGTTACACGCGGATCAGACTCGGTCCTTATTTTAGCGTGAACGTTGTTTGGCTCACGCCCTTCACTCGGACGTATCCACTCACAACGCGAACACACAAAGGGCGGCGGGCACGCGGGGCACTCCGTCGCCATGTTCCGCGACAAATTCTGGTTGAGGTTCGCTTTCACGATTCCGGTAGTCGTTTGGTCGTCCGATGTCTAGGATTGGCTCAGATACACGGCGCCGACCTACCCAGGTTCAACTAGATTCCCGCCATCTACAGTACCGGCTGAGAACCTTCATGCGGCCCATGGTGCGCGGAAGCGTCTGATTCTTTCCCATCGATACTCATTCAATCCCGCAGATGGGCGTGATACCCATCACTGTCACACATGACTGTCGTCACATCGCTTTCAGGCGATGCCCACTAATCTGACATTTGTTCGGATCACTTTGATAGGTGATTTGCTCCATGCCCTCGACCTGTCGCTAAGGCGCTCTCTCGGAAAAGAGGATTCTGATGAAGACAATTACTCTCGTTATTTTGCCCCTTCTTCTCGTTGCTATCGCGGGCTGCGGAGGTGGAACGTCTTCCGTGAATAATCCTCCGACGTCTCAGGGCGCCTCGCTGGTCAGCATTTCCTTGCATGACATGCCCCCAGCCGGGGTCACCGTACTGTCCTTTCAAGCAACCATGACAGGAATTAGCATGCAACCCGGCAACGTCTCGCTCCTCAGTTCGCCTATCACGCTCGAGATGACGCAACTTCAGGCGATGTCGGCCTACCTGGGTACGATCTCAGTTCCTGCAGGCGACTACACGGGAATGACCATCACGCTGGCAAATCCCCGAATGACCTTCCTGAACAATACAGGCAGCACCATGGGTGGAATGATGGGCGGAGGCACCTGTGCGAACGACCAAATCTGTCAAAGCACTCCGACGATGATGGCCTCCAGTGTCAACATCACAGGCTCGCCGTTTCCGGTCACGCTGCAATCGAACACGCCGGTAAACATGCAAATGGATTTTGATCTGATGGACTCCATGCAATCAAACATGAGTATGAATCCGGTGATGACCTCAACAATGCAACAGCAAATGCAGGGTTCGGGCATGTTCGATGAAGTGGACGACATGATCGGCCAGGTCAGTTCCGTCAACGCCGCCAACAATCAGTTCACGATTTCCTTTGTGCAGGGCATGCCCGCGATGACGATCAGTGTGGACAACAGCACGACCTTCCAGGATTTTGACAGCATAGAAAAACCGAACACCATTGCCGGGCTTTCCCAGGGACAAATTGTATTGTCAAAAATGCAGTTGATGGCCGGTGGAACACTGCATGCCACCAAAGTTCGCTTTGAGAGCAACAACTCGCAGGTGATAGACGGCATGATCGTGGCTATCAACAGCCCGGCCCAGTTTGACATGGTTCTGATGAACGAGGCGCCGGCGTTTCAGGGAGTGAATAGCGGCGATGTCATCCGGATGAATCTCCAAGCCGGCACGATGTTCGATGTCGATGATATCGACATGCCCGTGAGTGGCATGAGTTTCGCCGGCGCTGCCGATCTGATGGTCGGCCAAATAGTGCAAATCGAGCCAACATCCGCGCTTGTCTCCGGCGTACCGCCTCAGCTCAACACCACACACATGCGCTTGATGAAGACCTGGCTTACCGCGAAGGTCGCGTCCAAGATTGATGCCAGCACATTTTCCGTGAACAACCTGCCGGGAATGTTCGGAAGTGCCGGGTTCAGCACCATGAAGATCAGCACTTCTATGCAAACAGGTTTTGAAAATGTCTCCGGCGCAGGCATCTTGAACGTGGGCGATACGGTTTCTGTTCGGGGCCCAATGTTCATCGGGAGTGGCTCACCTACAATTATTGCCAGCAAAGTGCTGAAGAGGTAGCCGAATGGCGGCGTGGAGGCGGCATCCTCCGCCAGCTGAGGATGCGTTGCCGCGCAGCTTGCGGCCGCGCTCAATTCCTCAGATCACTCCTCAAGTTTGCAGATGGGCCACGTCACGTACTTTTGACGTGGGGCCCAAACAATCAATTCACAGTCGGACCGTGCGCTAGCCGAATCTCAGTATGTCGCTACAGAGCCGCACCAGGCCAGAACTGCGGCCTGTGGTATAAGACTTTCCAGGGCGGTGAGACCGGAACTTTCCATGGACCACATGCACAATGTCCCACACGCGGGGTCAAGTCAACAACACGAGGTCTACGCAATGGGCGCTGTGCACGCTGGCCACGATCGCCACGCGGGACACTCCGTCGCCATGTTCCGCGACAAATTCTGGTGGACCTTCGGTTTCACGATTCCCGTGGTCGTCTGGTCGGCCGATGTCCAGCATTGGCTCGGTTACATCGCTCCCTCGTTCCAAGGATCCAAATGGATTCCCGCCATGTTCGGAACGATTGTCTTCGCCTACGGAGGAATCGTTTTTCTCCGCGGCGCACGCGGAGAACTCGCGGATCGCAAACCGGGCATGATGACGCTCATCAGTCTGGCAATCCTCGTCGCCTTCGGAGCGTCGCTCGCCGCCACTTTCGGCCTGTTCGATGTTGAAGTCTGGTGGGAACTCGCCACGCTGATCACGATCATGGTTCTCGGCCACTGGCTCGAAATGCGCGCCATCGCACAGGCGCACGGCGCGCTCAATGCTCTCGCCGCCTTGCTGCCCGACACCGCGGAACGCATAAATGGTTCGGAAATCCAAACCGTTCCTATAGGACAGCTGCGCGTGGGCGACGTCGTCTTGATCCGCCCCGGAACGCGCGTCCCAGCGGATGGCGAAGTCATTGAAGGCAGCGCTGACGTTGACGAGTCGATGATCACGGGAGAATCCAAATCTGTCGTGAAAGGCCCCGGCGTCAAGGTGATCGCGGGAACCGTCGCGAGCGGGGGGAGCCTTCGCGCATCCGTCACCGCTTTCGGAGATGCAACGGCGCTCTCCGGCATCATGCGACTGGTCGCCGCTGCCCAGGCTTCCGGCTCTCGCACCCAGGCTCTCGCCGACCGCGCCGCCGCGCTCCTTTTTTATGTGGCGCTGGCTGCCGGCACCGCAACCTTTATCTACTGGTGGTTCGCGGGTGATAAAGAACACGCCTTCATCCGCACGGCCACGGTCCTCATCATCGCCTGCCCGCACGCTTTGGGCTTGGCCATTCCTCTCGTGATCGCTATCTCAACCTCGCTCGGCGCGCAGAACGGCCTTCTAGTCAAAGACAGACTCGCCCTCGAACGGGCCCGCGATCTGGACATGGTTGTTTTCGACAAGACCGGAACACTCACACGCGGCGCTCCGGCGCTTTCCGGCGTGGCGGTCGCGCCAGGCGTCCGCGAGGAAGATTTGTTCGCGCGAGCCGCCGCTGTCGAAGCGGATTCCGAACATCCGCTCGCTAAAGTCATCGTTGCCGAAGCGAAACGACGCGGACTTACGCCGCTTTCCGCGAGCGGGTTCGAGGCCCTGCCGGGCCGCGGTGCGCAGGCCATCGTCGACGGTGAGACCGTCGCGATCGGCGGGCCGCGCCTCCTGATGGAACGCAACACTGCCGCACCGTCGGAAGTTGCGACAGCCATGGCGGCCTGGGCCGCCGAGGGCAAAACCGTCCTCTCCGTCGTTACAGACCATGGGGTGCTCGGCGCATTCGCGGTCGAAGATGAAATTCGTCCGGAATCGAGGCAAGCCGTCCAGGAACTGCATCGCCTCGGAATGCGTGTGGCGATGATCACCGGCGATTCCCGAACGGTTGCCGAATCCGTCGCGAAGCGCATCGGCATTGATGATGTTGCCGCCGAGGTCCTGCCCGCCGACAAAGCGTCCGCCATCGAGCGTTTTCAAGCAGGAGGTAAGCGCGTCGCCATGGTCGGTGATGGCGTCAACGACGCGCCCGCGCTGGCCACCGCGAACGTCGGCATCGCCATCGGCGCGGGCACTGACGTCGCCGTGGAATCGGCAGGAATTGTCCTGGTGCGCAGCGACCCTCGCGATGTCGTCGGGGCCATTGAGCTGTCGCGCGCTACGTATCGGAAGATGATCCAGAATCTGGTCTGGGCCACGGCCTACAATCTCGTCGCGATTCCGGTAGCTGCCGGACTGTTTCTCCGCTGGCGAGTTGAACTGCCCATGAGCGTGGGAGCCATCGCCATGAGCCTCTCCACCATTGTCGTTGCGGTGAACGCCCAATTCTTGCGTCGCGTGAGCCTGCGCCGCTTCTCCGCATAACCCGTAGATTGTTGCCGACCAAGTTCAGATAATCTGCCGACATCAAAAAGAAACATTCGGCGCACGCGTTTGAGTAGGCGGGCGGCAACACGCTTTTGAAACTATGCTGGTTCGTTCCCGAGTGGCGCAATCGCGACCGCCGTTACTTTGTACTCAGGACATTTCGATTGCGGATCCACATAGGGGCTGGTCAAAACATTCGTGTGCGTTTCCGGAAAATGGAAAGTGAGGAACAGCGTGCCTGGCGAAATGCGGTCGGTAACGCGCGCTGGAGCTTGGGTCGAGCCCCAGCGGCTTTGCACCTGGACGGTCTGCCCATCCTTGATGTTATGGCGGGACGCATCCGACGAGTGAATTTCCAGGAAATCCGCGGGTAAAAGATTGCAGTTCGGCGTCCGGCGGGTCATCGTTCCGACGTTGTAATGCTCCAGAGCACGGCCAGTAATCAGCAGAAAGGGATAGCCATGTTGGTCGTGCTCCGGACTCGGCACGAAGTCGAGAGCAACGAGCCTGCCCTTGCCGCGCAGGAATCCCTCCGAATGAACGGTCGTAGTGCCGGGATGACTCGGCGAAGGGCAGGGCCATTGCAATCCGTCCGGCTCCAGCCTGGCGTAGCTCACGCCGCCGAAAAGCTTCGGAGCGACACGCGCAATTTCGTCCATTACGTCCGACGGAGTTTCGTGCGTCCAGCGCGCGCCCATTTCGTTTGCTACGTCGCGAATCACTTCCCAGTCCGCACGCGCGCCTGCGGGAGGAGGGACGGCGGAACGGATCAACTGAATGCGCCGCTCGCCATTGGTGAAAGTACCTTCCTGTTCGAAAACGCCGGATGCAGGAAGCACCAGGTGAGCAAAGCGGGCCGTCTCCGAAAAAAACATTTCTTGCACCACAAGAAGGTCGAGAGCCTTGAGCGCTTCGACAACGTGCGTCTGGTTGGGATCGCTTTGAGCTACATCCTCTCCCTGCATCCACAGAGCTTTGATTTTGCCGTTTGCAGCGGCATCGAGCATTTCGGAGATGGTGAGGCCCGGCTCTCGCGGCGGCGCGATTCCCCAGACTTGCTCGAGCCGCCCACGCACGTCCGGGTCGGTGAGGGATTGGTATCCCGTCACCTGGTTGGGCATGCCGCCCATGTCGGCGTTGCCCTGAACGTTATTCTGCCCACGCAGGGGGAGCATGCCCGCTCCCGGTTTCCCGATGCTGCCGGTCAACATTCCAAGATTGCAAAGCGCCATCACCGAAGCGGTACCTTGTGTCAGCTCGGAAAGTCCCAGTCCGGAAACAAACAGGGCCGGGCCATTTTTCCCGAGGAGAGAAGCTGCTGCGAAGATTTCTTCCGTGCATACCCCAGTGATTTCCGCCGTGTGCGCGAGCGAAAGAGTATTCAAGAATTCCTTTAGTTCAGCGAAGCCTTCCGTGCGGGTCTGAACGTAGGAATCGTCGATCAAATCCTTTTCGATCAAGATTTTGGCGATGGCATTGAACAACGGCACGTTGGTGCCAGGTTTCGGGCGCAGATGGACGTCGGCATACTCCGCGAGTTCGATGCGGCGAGGATCGATGACGATTAAGGAACTCCCGGAAAGCACCGCTTGTTTTATGCGAGCGCCGACCACGGGATGTGCTTCGGTCGCGTTGGAACCGGCGAGCACAATGTTTCGGGCCAGCGGAATATCAGCGTAGGAAGCGGTGGCAGCGCCCGTTCCGGTAACGGTTTGAAGGGCAAGCGCGGTCGAGGAATGACAGACCCGCGCGCAGCAGTCCACGTTATTGGTTCCGATGCAAGTGCGGAAGAGTCTCTGAAGCAGGTACGCAGCTTCGTTGGTGGAGCGAGAAGAGGTGAATGCCCCGAGAGCATGGGGACCGAAGCGGTTCCGAAGCTCCAGCAGGCGACGGGACAGCCAAGAAATTGCCTCCGGCCAAGCGATTTCCTTCCAGGTCTCGCCGGTGCGCAACAACGGGCCTGTGAGGCGGTCGGAAGAATGGTGGAAGCCGTGGGCGTACCGTCCCTTCACACAAAGGTGTCCGTGATTCACCTGGGCGTGGGACGCTCCGCGAATTCGTGCCACACGATCATGGGAGACCTCGATATCAAGCCGGCAGCCGACACCGCAGTAGCCGCAGGTAGATTTTACGACGGTATCGGGTGGAGTCACGTCGATGCGGTCGGTGTCCGTAATCGCGCCCGTAGGACAATAGTCCACGCAAGAGCCGCACGATACGCACGGGCTGTCCGCAAAGCGCTGGGAAGGACCGAAGATGAGGTGCGTTGAAGAGCCTCGGCCTGCGAGACCATAAACGAACTGCCCCTGAATTTCCTCACAGGCATGCAGGCAGCGGCGGCAGTTAATGCAGAGTGACTGGAAGAACCGAAGGTAAGGATGGCTCTCATCGGCAGGCAAGGATTCGCCTGTGTGGCCGAACATAGAGGATTGCACGTCAAGGCGGTGCATCAGCTGCTCGATTTCGCTTCCAACGTTACTGGGGCGGAAGGCGTCGGCGGGATGAGCGGAAAGGTACAGCGACAAAATGTCACGGCGCAGCGAAATGATACGCGGAGAAGAGGTGCGGATTTCCATTCCCGGCTGCAGAGGTGTATGGCAGGCGGCGTGAATTCGTCCTTGCTGATCGGTCTCCACCAGGCAAATGCGGCAACCACCTTCCGGCGAAAGCTCCCGGTGATAGCAAAGCGTAGGAATGTCGAGGCCAGCCCGCCGGGCTGCGTCAAGGATAGTTTCTCCGCGATGGACGGAAACCGTCTTGTTATCGATCGTGGCGATCGGATCTGTCATTGGAGAATACGATTCCCGAAATAGCGCAACATCTGAGACATGGGACCGGGCATCAGTTGGCCAAATGCACACAGACTGCCTTGCGCCATAACATCAAAAAGGCGTTCGAGTTGTGGTAACGACCTTGAGGCCTCTGCACTTTGAGCTATATCCAAAGCCCGTCGGGAACCAAGGCGGCACGGGACACACTTGCCGCAGGATTCCTCGGCCATGAACTCGATCCAGTGGAGGAAGAGTGTCCTGATGTTGGCGCCTTCCGGGACGGCGACCAGCCCCGCGTGACCCAGAATCAGGTTGTGCTCGGCCATTGCCTGGTAGCAGACCGGCACGTCCCATTGACTAGGCAGCGCAACGCTGCCCATGGGGCCACCGATGAGGACGGCTTCCAATCTTTGACCGTGAGCGCCACCGCGCGCATCCAGCTCGATGACGTCTCTCAAGGAGCGGCCGAATTCGATTTCCAGAATGCCGGGAACGGCAAAACCGTGGTTGAGGCAGACAGCCTTTGTGCCCGGCGAGCCTTTCGTGCCAAGAGCTGCGTATTCCGCCGGGCCATGTTCCAGGATCCAGGGAACGTTAACGAGCGTTTCTACGTTGTTCACAACCGTGGGCTTTCCGAATAAGCCTTCGACAACGGGATACGGCGGACGGAGCCGAACTTCACCTCGCAGACCTTCGATGGCGTTTAGCATGGCTGTTTCTTCGCCGCATACGTAGCTACCCATTCCCGGGAAGATGGACGCTTCGAAGTCCTCGAGGAGGCCGGCGGCAGTAGCGGCTTCAATGGCAAGTTTCATCCGCTTCATTGCACGAGGATATTCAGAACGGATGTATACGATTCCTTTTTGCGCACCAACGGCATGTCCACAGATGGCCATGCCTTCGAGAATGGAGTGCGGATCATCTTCCAAGAGAACGCGGTCGATAAAGGAGCCGGGATCGCCTTCGTCGCCGTTAGCGACGACATACTTCGCGTCCGAAAGTACGTCGCTGCATCGGCGCCACTTCGTGCCGGTCGGAAAGGCGGCGCCGCCTCGGCCACGCTCGCCGGACTGCTCCATGGCCGAGATCACGTCTTCGGGTCGCAAGCGGCGGACTTTGGCGAGAGTCTCGTAGGCGCCGTCGGAGCGAGCAGCCGCGAGCTTGGAAAAATCTCCGCGACCGATACGGCGGCTCACTATGGTCTTTTTTGCAACGGAGCGGATGGCCGGGCGAGTCGGCTCGGGAAAGGCTGGGTCGAGAAGAGCTTCGACCGAAGCGTGCCCGTTCAAGGCTACCGCACGGTCGTCGGACTGCAGCGCGGCAGGAGAACGATCGCAGAAACCGATACAGTACACACTGCGACATGCGGTTCGCCCGTTTGCCGCAGCAAATAGGTCTTTGGCGCCAGCCAGCACGCACGATGTCCCGACACAAATGCGTACGGCTTCAGAATTTTGGTGAAGATCGGAGTAATAGGAGATTGCGCCGCGAACCGTTGCTTCTGGAAGCGCAACTTCTTGCGATAGTTGTTTGACTTGTGCCGGGTCCGGAAGCCCGTGAACGCGGACAAACTGCTCAATCACGATGAGCGGCGAGTTTCTTCCGTGATGCGTTTCAAAAAAGCGGCGCGCGTTATGCATTTGCGCAAACATAGTACTATAGGCCCCCATGACCAGTGACACCGCGGTAGATGTGCGCTTTCATGTGGACGCGTGGCTTCCGCCGGAAATGGCGGAACGCGCGGAAAGCATCGGCGTGAAGAAGGCAGACCTTGATTTTTGGACCATGTTGGTGCTCGCAGTTCTCGCAGGAGCGTTTATTGGGCTGGGCGCGCTCTTTGCCACGACGGTAACGGCGCCGCCCCTCCCGTATGGCGTGAACCGGCTACTGGGAGGATTGGCGTTTTGCCTGGGACTCATCTTGGTGGTCGTAGCTGGTGCTGAGCTTTTTACCGGAAACAACCTGATCGTGATGGCGTGGGCCAACCGGAAGGTGACCACGGCGCGCCTGCTGCGAAGCTGGATGGTTGTTTATGTGGGAAACTTTATTGGCGCGACGGCAACCGCCGGGCTCGTCTTCCTTTCCAAGCAATACTCATTTGGGGGCGGGGCGGTTGGCAAGAACGCGCTCATCATCGCGCAAAACAAATGCAATCTCGGGCTGACCGAGAGTGTGACGCTGGGGGTACTGTGCAACGCGCTGGTTTGCCTAGCGGTCTGGCTGAGCTACAGCGCACGGACAACAACGGACAAGATTATCTGCATTATTTTCCCTATCACCGCGTTCGTTGCCGCAGGGTTTGAGCATAGTGTAGCTAACATGTACTTCATACCGGCCGGACTCTTGATCAAGGCCCACGCTCCGCCGGAATTCTGGAACCTGATTCAGGACTCGGCCGGGACTTATGGAGCTTTAACCTGGACCGGCCTCTGGCGAAACCTGGTTGGCGTGACATTGGGGAATACTCTTGGTGGCTCGGTGATGGTTGGTCTGGTGTATTGGTTTATCTACTTGCGCCGAGCCAGTCGGGAGGGCTGAAGGGGCAAAGCTCTGGATTGCCGTCCTGATCTCACTCCAGGAGCGGTCGAATGCAAAGCGCCCAGCGCGAGTTCGTAGCCGATCGTCAAATCACCCAAGTCGAAGCCATTTCCAGGAGAGCACCCGAAAATCTGGGGAGCGCTGAAACTCGGGACTGAACAGCAATCCATCCCCTTGACACTCGATGAGACGCTGAGTCAGTACACTTCATGCATGGTGCGGGCTAACGTGCCCGAAACAGCAACGCTGCATTACGACTCTTTTTGCTGCAGCGACGCCAAGTAGTCGCTGAGATTCTTAATCCGTTTTCGCACCGCAACTTCGTCATAGTTGTCCATGGAGCCGAAGATGGGTCCCCATATCGGCATGTCGGAAGAGCCATGAGACCGGATACGAGTGCCAAAGCGCAGCACATCGGAAAGGTAGTCGTACGGGAATTTTCCGCCGTGGCGTTTTGCGAGCGTGGTTAGATCGGGCGGTGTTGTCTTTAGCATGAACGCAGCCGGTCCATTGCCCCGCGCCTCTACACCGTGGCAGGAGGCGCAATAATGCTTATATGTCTGCTTGCCCGACGCCGCAGCGGCGCCTTGTGCCGGCGCTTTGGTAGTGGGCGGTTTATCTTGGGCACCCACGGCGGAGACCAGCAGAATCAGAACACCCAGCAAAACGATGCGGCACATAACCACGATCACCTCCGCGCACTTCCCACAGTACGGTAGTGGTTCTTGTCGCGAGCCACTGATCGCAAGGTCGGATCAAATGGGATCGCTAATTTCATGCGACCCACCCACAGTCGTTTCGAATAGCTTATCCGGATGAAGAATTCCGTGATTCATGTTGCAAAGAAGCGTGACCTGAATCACTGCCGACGGTAGAGTTCTCCACTCCCACAGTTCCAATTTAGATCACCCGAGTGCCGATGTCACAGTCCTTGGTGATTTGCGTCACAGCTTCTACGTTCAATGACCTGCGAGTCTATGGATTGCTGATTTGTGATGACCAAGGAACCGCGCGAAATTGCGGGAGAAGCCATGACACACGGCACGCTAATCATGGATGGGAATGAAGCCGCTGCCGACGTGGCCTATCGCCTCAACGAAGTGATCGCAATCTATCCGATTACCCCTGCTTCTCCCATGGGCGAATGGTCGGATCAATGGCAGGACGAAGGCCGCAAGAATATTTGGGGCGCGATTCCCAAGGTCATTGAGATGCAATCCGAAGGCGGCGCAGCCGGCGTCCTCCACGGGGCGCTCCAGGCCGGCGCTCTCGCTACTACCTTCACCGCTTCGCAAGGCTTGCTTCTGATGATTCCCAACATGTACAAGATCGCCGGCGAACTGACCCCTACGGTGATTCACGTTGCAGCGCGAACCGTAGCTGCACACGCACTGTCCATCTTTGGCGACCATAGCGACGTCATGGCGGCCCGAGCCACCGGCTTTGCCATGCTCTGCTCGAACTCGGTTCAGGAAGCGGCTGATTTCGCTCTGATCGCACAAGCCGCCGCACTGGAATCGCGTATCCCATTCCTGCATTTCTTTGACGGCTTCCGCACTTCTCATGAACTCAACCAAATCATTCCGTTGAGCGACGATGATCTCCGCGCGCTGATCGACGAGACTCTGGTCCGCAAACACCGAGAGCGGGGGCTTTCCCCCGACCATCCTATTCTTCGCGGTACTGCGCAGAATCCGGATGTATTCTTCCAGTCTCGCGAAGCCATCAATCCTTTTTATCGAGCATGCCCGACGATCGTGCAGGATGTCATGGACCGTTTTGCAGCTCGCACCGGCAGAGCTTACAAACTATTTGATTACGTTGGGACGCCGGACGCCGACCGCATCATTATCATGATGGGCTCTGGCACTGGCCCTGTGGAAGAGACAATCGAACACCTGCAGTTACGCGGCGAAAAGGTGGGGCTCCTAAAAGTCCGCCTGTTCAGGCCTTTCTCGGCGAGCAGTCTCGTGGCCGCGATTCCCAAGACTGCGTCTGCGATCGCTGTGCTCGACCGCACCAAGGAACCCGGCAGCATCGCCGAACCTCTTTATCTTGATGTCCTCGCGGCTCTCAACGAGTCCTCTTCGGCTCGGCCCTCCGCGCGCGTCATCGGTGGACGGTTTGGTCTTTCTTCGAAGGAGTTTACGCCGGCAATGGCGAAAAGCGTCTTCGATGAACTGAAGAAGTCCGCCCCTAGGAATCATTTCACGGTCGGAATCGTTGACGACGTCACTCACACGAGTCTCAAATACGATCGCGAGTTCTCCACCGAAGATCCGCAAACGGTCCGCGCTGTGTTTTACGGTCTGGGCTCGGACGGAACGGTCGGCGCAAACAAGAACTCCATCAAGATCATCGGCAAGAGCACAGACAACTATGCGCAAGGCTATTTTGTTTACGATTCGAAGAAGGCAGGGTCGGTCACCGTTTCCCACCTGCGTTTTGGTCCGCGTCCGATCCGCTCGTCATACCTGATCAGTAGGGCGAACTTCGTGGCCTGCCATCAATTCCAGTTCCTCGAACGCATGGATGTATTGGCCTCTGCAGAGCCCGGCGCTACGTTCCTGCTCAATGCTCGGTTTGCGCCGACGGAGGTTTGGAACCATCTGCCAGAACTTGTGCAGGAAGACATCATCAAAAAGCGCCTGGAGTTCTATGTCATCGATGCTTACAAGGTCGCGCGGGAAACGAGCATGGCTAGTCGCATCAACACCATCATGCAGACTTGCTTCTTCGCGATTAGCGGTGTAGTGGTCGAGCAGAACTTTGCTGCCGTGGATCACACTCTGGCCCACCTGCACCGTGTGAGCGTCCCGCAGCAAGCGTCGAGCGGTCTGAGGGTTCTGCCCCCAGTGCCACAGCGGGCTCCCTCATTTGTCCGCGACGTACTGGGCTCGATCATCGCCGGGCAAGGCGATTCCCTTCCGGTCAGTGCAATGCCTGTAGACGGAACATTTCCGACAGCAACATCAATGTGGGAAAAGCGCAATATCGCGCAGCAGATTCCCGTTTGGGACGAGGAACTATGCATCCAGTGCGGAAAGTGCGTCCTCGTGTGTCCCCATGCCGTCATTCGCGCCAAAGTATACGACTCCTCCGAGTTGAAGGCTGCCCCCTCCACTTTCAAGTCCACAAAGCCTCGCTGGCGTGAGTTGGAAAACCTGCGTTACACACTGCAGGTCTCACCTGAAGACTGCACCGGCTGCCAGCTCTGTGTGGAAGTATGCCCTGCCAAGAGCAAGAGCAAGGCCAAGCATAAAGCCATCAATATGGAACTACAGGAGCCACTGCGCGAGGCAGAAAGCGCCAATTGGAACTTCTTCAGTT